>ERZ1292633.6359-Hain-H41-02um-R1-6359-length-10326-cov-8_pt1 | contig 10326 bp, 10 predicted proteins | sample MGYA00564406_ERZ1292633 | MGnify/ENA primary metagenome ERZ1292633 (study PRJEB36523, sample SAMEA6512639) | groundwater metagenome | collected 2019-01-08 | study: AquaDiva: Metagenomics assemblies of 32 groundwater samples
TGGGGAAATACATACCTCTCGGTCTTGCCATTGAAAATGGTACTTCATCCTTGAAAGGGCGTCTTTAAAAAGCAAACCTAAACTCGATATTATAGCGGTATTTTGCATCGTCTGGATCCCGGTTCTAACAGGCTCTAAGCGCTTCGCGAAGAGCCTGTAACGCCCGGGAAGACAGCTCAAATCTTGTGTTTTAATTTAAATTTATTCATGCGTAAGCCCTGCGACCTGCATCAGAAAGCGTACAAACAACTTCTCAGATCGTTTATACTAAGGCATATTCCATCAATCGTTACATATGTGACACGTATTAAATTGATTATTCCCTTTGTTGTGGGATGTGTTTTGTACGCTTTGCCTATACCGCAAGGATTGCAACCAAAGGCGTGGCATCTGTTTTCAATTTTTGCGTCAACAATTGTTGGCATTGTTTTAAGACCTTATCCCATGGGCATTATGGCCATTTTTGGATTGGTTGCTGCATTGTTAACCGGCACATTAGATATGTGTACCGAGGCGCTGATTGGTTTTCAAACCCCTACCATATGGTTGGTTGCCAATGTGTTCTTTCTTGCGCGTGGATTTATCAAATCGCATTTGGGCAGCCGGGTGGCCTACCATTTCATTAAAAAATTTGGTCATAACAGTTTAGGGCTTGGTTACGCGCTTAGTTTCTCTGAATTTTTTATGGCTCCTTTTATTCCAAGCTCCACAGCCAGAAGCGGTGGTCTGATGCTGCCGATTGTACAGTCCATTTGTCACGCTTTTCACAGTAAACCAGAGCTGAATACCCAAGGGAAATTGGGGACATATCTGGTGCAATGTGCGTTTCATGCCAATATTATTTCGTCTGCCACATTTTTAACCGGAATGGTTAGCAATCCCTTATGCCAATCTTTGGCAAAAACTGAAGGCGTTTCGTTGACATGGATGATGTGGTTTAGCGCAGCGATTGTTCCTGGTGTTTTAAGTATCTTGGGGATGCCTTTTTTGTTGTTTAAATTGTCTCCCCCAGTAATGAAGAAGTCTGAAGAAGCGCCTTTATGGGCGGCAGCGCAGCTTAAGATTTTAGGTCCTTTAAGCTGGGCAGAAAAAAAGATGATGGTCATTTTTGCGACGACCTTAGGGCTCTGGATTTTTGCAGAGCAGCTGCATATTAATGCCACAACAACAGCCATGCTTGGTTTTTCAATGGCGATTATTGCTGGCGTGATCACTTTGGAAGATGCCTTGGCTGAAAAGGATGCCTGGCATACACTACTGTGGCTTGGAATCTTAATAGGAATGAGCAAGTATCTACAGATTTTTGGATTCGTGGATTACCTGACAGGGCACCTTTCCCATTTCTTAATAGGTTTTTCTGGAAAGCAGTCGTTCTATCTGTTAACGATAAGCTACTTTTTCCTTGGTTATATGTTTGCAGGGAACTCTGCCCATGTCAGCGCTTTATACATTGCTTTCTTAAGCTTAATGATCAGCATGGGCTCTCCACCTGTCTTGTCGGCATTGGTTCTTGCATTTATGAGCAGTCTTTATTCATCGCTGACACATTATGGGTCCACCACAGGCGGTGTTTATTTTTCAACCAATTTTGTCCACATTAAAACCTGGTGGACCGTTGGCTTTGCTGTTGCCATTGTTAATTTAAGCATTTGGCTTGGATTGGGAAGTGTCTGGTGGCGTTATTTGGGATTATTTCGATAGTGGGGGTTTTCACTTCAACTTTGTACTGAGACAGATCTAGGTTGCTATCGCAAACGATGTGGATACTTGTATTGAACCGTTTTTCTAAAGAAGCGATGATTTGACGTTTTTGATTGGAAAGGTAATCGCCCGCTATAGGATGCAGAACCAATTGAATATTTTTTCCTGCTATATGCTTTTGCAGTCCTGCGCGTTCTAACGCTTTCAAAATGTGTAATGTTAATGTGTCAAAAGATTGCACGCTGCCGTAGCCAAGGCAATGGGGACAAGTCATCATGTGGCTGTCGCTTAGACCAAGTTCTGTGCGTTGACGGGTTAGCATGAGTACGCCAAATTCATTAATGCGAGCCATGTTTATTTTGGCTTTATCAATCTTACATGCGGTTTTAAATCGTCCGTAAATATCTTCTTCAGATGCGGGTTCGACCTCAATAAAATCGATGGCAATAATTCCAGCTATATTACGCAGACGAATTTGACGGGCGATTTCATCAGCGGCCTCTAGATTGGTTTCTAAAATTGCATTTGGTGTGCGTGCGTGGGCTGAATTGACATCAACGGTGCACATGGATTCAGTTTGTTGAATGACAATATTACCGCCAGAGGGTAGGTCTACCTTGGGGTGTAAAATCTGTTCTAATTGGTCGTCGATTTTGAAGCGATAGAAAGCTGGTTCAGACTCTTGCCATAAAAGCACACGAGAAACATGTGTGGGAAGTAAGCTTTTCATAAACTTCTTTGTTGTCTTGTGCAGTTCTTCCCCTTCTACCAAGACAGCTTCCACGTCGCGCGTATAGAAGTTTTTTAGCGCTTTATAAATCGTACTACCTTCTTCATAGATCAATTCTATGCCTTTTGCTGCGTGGACTTTTTCTTGTATCATTTTCCACAGTTTTAGAAGGCTTTTAATATCCTTTTTTATATCTTGCAGATCTTGATCGATGCTGGCCGTACGTACAATAATTTGGACATCTTCTGGTAAGTTCATTTCTTCAATAATAGTCTTTAATCTTTTGCGTTCTGCCGGGGGACCAATGCGTTTAGACACTCCAATGCAAGCCTGATTTGCATAGGGTACCAAAACAACAAAATGGCCAGACAGACTGATGTTAGCGGTCAGCATAGGTCCCTTTTGTCCGCGACTGTCCTTTAAGACTTGCACTGCTACTAGATCGCCAACGCGTACATCAATAGGCGTTGATACTGTTTGGTCGTCTACTGCGTTGACATCATCCAAAGGCAAAAAACCTGCTTTGTTAAGTCCGATATCGATAAATGCTGCATTCAATGATTTTTCAATATGTTGTACTCGGCCGACATACAGATTGCCCTTACAAATCTGTCGGTTAACCTTTTCAATCATGATTTGCTGTAGCTGGCCAGCTTCATTAATGACGGCAACGCGGACTTGCTCGTTATATATTTGATCGATAATAAGTTTATCCAACCGTGACCACAGATTGCCTTACTTAGGTAAGTATATACTGTGATGCTATCGTTTTTGAAGAATGAGGGGAAATTTTTGGGGTACAATAAATAAAAATAGAAACATCTTTCATCATGCTTATCGATTCGCATTGCCATCTTCATTTTCCTGATCTTAAAGATGATCTTGATGATATTGTCAAAGACGCGGTGAAGGCAGGTTTGATTTATCTTGTGACCATTAGCACGCGTTTGTCACAAGCGTCTGATATCGAAAAAGTAATGGATGCTTACGCTGTTGTTTATGGCACAACCGGGGTACATCCTTGCGAGGCATATCATGATGACGCTTTGTATGATGCCATTATTGCAGCGGTTAATCATCCAAAGATTGTTGGGCTGGGGGAAACGGGGCTAGATTATTTACATCAATCTGTTGATCCTTTGGTCCAACAAAGTTGTTTTGAGGCACATATTGAGGCAGCGAATACATTACAGCTTCCCCTGATTGTTCACACAAGAGAAGCAGAGCAAGACACACTAGCACTTTTAAAAAAATCTGCGCATCAGGGAGTTTTACATTGTTTTACGGGTAGTTACGACATGGCTAAAAAAGCTTTAGATATGGGATTTTTTATTTCTTTTTCGGGTATTTTAACTTATACATCTGCTGATGATCTGCGGGCCATTGCGCGTAAAATGCCTAAAGATCGCGTGCTTGTTGAAACAGATGCGCCGTATCTTGTGCCCAAAGCGATGCGCGCTGAAAAAAATAAAATAAATCAACCATCTTTTGTCGTTTCAACTTGCCAAACACTTGCGGATGTATGGGGTTGGTCTTTTGCAGATACAGCCCAGCAAACAACCCGTAATTGCCTACAGATATTCCATAAATTGCCAAAACCAAGCAACTTTTGATTGAGTCTTCCAGGTGGTTGGTGTACTTTGAACCTAGAGACGACTAAACATGTGATGTAAATGAATAAAGCCCAACTGGTAGACGCGGTTGCAGAAGCGTCCGGTTTGACAAAAAAAGATAGTACAAAAGCTGTAGAAGCAGTTTTGGCTTCTATTTCTGCGGCATTGGGTAAAAAAGAAGAAGTGACATTTGTTGGATTCGGACGGTTCAAGTTATCCCTGCGCGCTGCACGTGATGGCCGCAATCCCAAAACGGGCGAAAAAATCAAAATACCAGCACGTACTATCGTTCGTTTCACATCCAGTAAAGAACTGCAAACAACCATCAATAAATAACTTTTTATTTAATCATTTTTGTTCTACGCTGAGCGTAGGATGTTTTAGAAGATGTTTGTATGGCCGGTTCGGTTAATAAGGCGATTGTTGTTGGAAATGTTGGTGGAGAGCCCGAGATTAGAAGTACTCAGGATGGTTCGAAGATCGCTAATTTTTCTTTGGCGACCTCGGAAGGTTGGAAAGACAAGCTAACGGGGGAACGTAAAGATAAGACAGAGTGGCACCGCATCGTCGTTTTTAATCCGAATTTGGTGGATGTCGTAGAAAAATACGTACGTAAAGGCACGAAACTGTATGTAGAAGGACAGCTTCAAACCCGTCAGTGGACTGACAAAGAAGGTAAAGAACGGTATTCCACAGAGATCGTGCTTAGTCGTTTCCGTGGTGATTTGACTATTCTTACGCCGAAAGGTGAAGGAGGTGGTTCTGCAGATTTTGATGGAGGCCATCGCGCTGTTGCAGGGCAAACTGGCGGATCAATTCATGATGACGAAATTCCATTTTAGGTGATGCAAGGCTACAAACACCTGGTTTTTTTTAGTTTTTTTTTCTACCCTTTATCCCTTGATTTCTTGTGTGTGAGTTACTTCACCTACCCTCTTTGGTATTTTGCAATCTTCATGTTGATGCGAGCAATTTTACTGGATGTGCCTTTTGCTATTTCGGCCTTAAGTTATTGGTTGATGCTAAGGCTTCGGTACTATGCGTTTTTTAATTTGCCCCATTTCAGTGCTGAGCAAATATTGTTGCCCTATATCACAGGGCTTGCATTTGATCGATTGTTAACAGGTCTTTTTTACGCTATTTTCTATCATCAAGTCCGTATTCCTGTTTGGTTTGAAAGCCTTTTTATTTGCATAGGAATTGTTTTGCTTTTTTATAAAATTAGATTCGTCAGCAAATAAATAGTCTAAACTAGTTTAGGAATATCGAACTGATTTGACGATGAGCAACACCATGGAAAATGTACTGGCCGATACATATGCGCTTTATTTAAAAGTGCAAAATTATCATTGGAATATAACGGGGGTAAACTTTAGAGACTATCATTTGTTACTGCAAGATATGTATGAAGCTTTGGCTTTGGCAGTAGATGAGGTTGCGGAGCAAATCCGGATTATAGGACGTCCTGTGCCAGCGACTTTTGATTTTCTGAAGTCAAAAACATGCTTAAAAGATCCTGATTGTACCTTGCCAGCGAAAGGTATGTTGATGGAGTTATTGGCAGATCATCAGCAAATTTTGAAGACCATTAAAACAGCGCTTGACGAATCCCGCAGTGCAAGTGATGTTGGCACAGAGGATTTACTTATTGAACGCGTGCGCTATCACACGAAGATGATTTGGTTTTTGCAGTCTACGTGTCAGTAAGTTCCTCCAAAATACACATCTTGCGCTTTAGGATGGTGCAGCAGTGTGTCTTTTGTGCCCTCACACAAAATCTTGCCTTGGTACAATAAGTATCCACGATCAATGATGTCTAATGTGTCTGGCACGTTGTGATCTGTAATCAAAATTCCAATGTTTAAAGATTTCAGATAGTGCAATGTTTTTTTGATATACTCAATGGTCAAAGGATCTATGGCAGCCAAGGGTTCATCCAGCAACAAAAATTTGGGATTTGTTGATAGGGCCCGCGCAATTTCTAGCCGGCGTCTTTCCCCTCCTGACAAATATTTTGCTTTTTGATCTTTCAATCTTTCAAGCTGAAATTCGCTTAATAGATGATGCAAGCGATCCTGTCTTTTTGCAGTATCTTTAATATACAATTCCAAAGGCAATAAAATGTTTTCTTCCACCGAAAGATCCCTAAACACAGAGCTTTCCTGAGGTAGATATCCCAATCCCAAATGCACGCGCTGGTGGATGGGAAGCGCTGTCAGATCTTGATTTGGTGATAGAATAATGTGGCCTGACGTAGGCTTGCGGCTGCCAATGATAGTGCTAAACAGTGTTGTTTTTCCGCATCCATTAGGGCCAAGCAAGCCCACAATTTCACCCGAAGAAACATGTAAGGATATGTTTTGTAAGATGTGACGCTTGCCTATGGTTACATTGATGACGCTGATTTCTAGTTTAGTCATGCGATGCTATCACCACATGTGGCCCCCCTGTAAACACAACTTGCCTATTTTCAAAATGGGCACTTGGTCCTGTAATGGTTATCTGATTTTTTGGCGTTTTATAATGCATCTGCACATGTTGACGTGCATCAATGCGTTTCAGTGTCAACATGGTGTCTCCTGTGAAATAAGCGCGCAGATCTTGACACGTAAAGCGTAATTTGTTTTGTGTTGCCGTAACTTTGCCCACCGCATGACAATATTTTTTCTGAATATCATAGGTCATAAAAGCTGCTGTAATCACAAAGGTTGCACCCATATTTTTATACATTGCGCCCTATTAATTCAGGCTATGATCATTTTTCTTAATTTGATCTTAATCTTAGATCTTTATATTGAGAAAAAGAGAGCCTCATGTGCACGTTTTATGTATTGTATTTTATTTTTCATGAATCTTTGGGCGAGAGCTGTGATGGCAAGGTCTGCGGAGCTACCACAATATGAACAGCCAGTTACTAGCGATGCAGAGCGATTGCAACCCATTATTGATAAATTTACAAAAACAGTAAAGGACGCTTTGAATCCAAAAGTTTCTATACCTGCAAAAGAGGTTGTGCTTTTGCAATTGACAGCATTACGCGAAGGTTTGCCAGATGATTTGCGCCCGCAAGCAGATCAAGGCATTACAGCACTGCAGCAATCTATAGCCCAAGCGCGGCAGACAATTACGCAGTTTTCGCCGGTGCAACTGGCAGCAAAAATAAAAACAACAACGGGATCAGAGCAACAAATTTATATGGTAGAAAATCAGAGACGCGTGGTAGCAAATGCCTTGCGGCCAGGTGTGCGCGCGGATCAAAAAGAAGCTGCGATCCAAAAACTAACAGCATTAAAGGCGCAGCTGCCCCCCGATTTGCAGCAAAATGTTGATGCTGATGTTTTGACAATTAACGCAAGCTTGCCCGATGCGGATCTGGCTAAAAAAATAGAAAACACTGAAAATCCGCAAGAAAAACGGGTGTATGAATTAGAACAAGACAATCGTGCTAAGCAAGCAGAGTTACACGTAAAACAAGCAGAGCTACAAATCGTTGATCCGCTAGCCGCGCAAAAAATGGCAATAGAGGCAAAACGTCAAGAACGGAAAGCGAAAAATGGTCAAGCTGCAGATAGTTTGGATGGGTTACAAGATCTGCATCAAGATCAGGTTCCAGACAAACCGGTAGAGAGTGCTTCGCCGCTTGCACCCGTTACAATGGCAGATGTCGTGCCTACGCCTTCAGTTGGGGATACGCAACCAACTGATACAAGTGCTTCCTCAGATGATTCTCCAACACCCTCTGATGATGCTGCGGATACCACAACAGACACGGGGGCTTCCCCGCCAGCTGTAGTCACGGATCAGCCTGAAGTTCAACAAACAAAGCAGACAACACCAGCAACACTGGCTGACACAGCGGCTGATGATCCGTTGAAAGCAGTCGAAGCTATTAGTCAGATGGGCGCAGATGATACTACCGCAAAACCGGAAGAAGCAGCGCCCCCAGCGGTGGTCACGTCGTCTGATGATCAAACTGCGGATCAAACGGATCAAGATAACACAGAGCAGCAGCAACCAATAGAAAAAACAGATCTGAATGATACAGATCAGCCGCCGCCAGAGGAGGAGCAAGCAGCATCGGATCAACCTGCGCCAACAGATTCAGCTGAGACCATCGATTCAGAAGCTCCAGCACCAGTGCAGGTTGAAGCCCCAGCAGTTCAGGTGCCGGCGCCAACGCCTCTTTCCGTGGTTACCCCCCCGGCTTCGTTAGTTGTAGCAAATCCAACGACGCCATCCGGAGTTGTGCCAGCTGTAGCGGAAGAACCTCCTGCTCCGCCGCCAGTGACTGTTCCTGCAACACCAACTCCAGATCCTACCGTAACACCTGCTGTGCCAACGGCGGCTTCGGTTGTCACGCCGCCTGCTTCGCAAATTGTCGCTGCGCAGCAGCCGGACACGGCGGTAACAGAAACAGTTCTTCCAGGAGCGTCTCCAGCTGTTGCTCCTGCGGTGGAGGCTACACCTCCGGCAGATAATGTGCAATTAGCAAACGTTAGCGTTGCAACATCCTTGCCTGCAACGCCATCGTCGGTAACGACAGATGACGATGGGATACAAACCACAGATACAGCGCCTGCTGTGGCTGTAGATGTGCCCACTCCTCCGGCGACGGTACCTGTAGATGATACATCGGGAACAGATGCTGCACAGTTAGGGGTAGCGCCAAATAGTGATGGGAACGATGGTAATTCGAACTTGGGACAATCTCAATCTGACGGTAACAATAGTACAGATGGTGGCTTGGGTGGCGCGCCGCCTGATCAATCGGCAGCGGTTTCTGCCCTGCAACAGCAGTTGGATGCGGCTAATCAAAATCAACAACAAATGCAGCAGCAGATGGCACAACAGCAGCAAGATTCTGTAGCGGCCCAGCAGCAGTTGCTGCAGCAGCAAGCGCAAGCGCAGCAAGATGCTATGCAACAGCAACAAACGCAAGCACAGCAGCAATCAGATCAGCAAACACAAATGATACAAACCCATGCGCAACAATTACAGCAGACCACTGATGATGCAGAGACAGCGAAGAAAAGTTTGCGCGATCAACATCAGCAGGAAATTGATGATTTGAAGCAAAAACATGACGATGAATTATCTGCCAGCAAGGATAAAACAGATGCTGACAAGGCGGCTTTGGAAACAGAGCATGCCGATAAGTTGGCAAAAACAAAGGAAGAACACAAAACAATTGAAGATAACGCTGCACAAGAATCTGATGACAAGATAGATGCATTGAAAAAAACACACGCAAAAGAAACGGAAGATCAAAAAGAAGAGCATGAAAAAGAACGTACCGTTTTGAAAAAAGAGCATAAAAAACAAGCTGCCGCTTTAAAAGAGAAGTATGAGCAAACTCAAACAAAATTAGAAAAAGTGAAAAATGAACAGCACAAAACGCATAATGAGATTGAAAAAGAGCACCAAGTTGAAATGGAGGCCTTGAAGAAAAAACATGAAGTAGAAGAGACAGCTGAAAAAGATGCCGATAAAAGGGACATATTGAAAGAGAAGCACGCGAAAGAAAAGAAACAGCTAGAGGCAATGCACGTGGCTGAACATAAAACCCACAAGATAGTAGACAAGGGTACACACGCGCAAATGACTGCGGAACATGATCAGCAGAAAAAAGAAGCGGAAGAGAAAGAGGCAGTAGCTGCGGAGAAGAAGGCTCAAGAAGAAAAGGAAGAGTCCGAGCGTAAAGCGAAAGAGATGGCAGAGCTTAAGGCGAAAGAAGAAGGCAATAAGCAGGTGGCAGCACTGAAAACAAAGGAAGAAGAAGAGGGGGTAGAAACAACTAAAAAAATAGAAGCACTTAAAGCGCAGATTGAAAAGCAACAGCAAGCAGTTAAGGCTCTAGAAGATAAGCTGAAAGCAGAGTCGGTGCAACCTAATGAGGGTCAAAAGAAAATTGATGACGCGACAGGCGAACTGGCTAAAGCGAAAAAAGAGTTGGAGGCCCTGGAGAAAACAGGGGTAGAGCAAAAAACAGCGCTAGAGGAAGCGAAAAAACAACAAACAAACTTACAAGAACAACAAAAAAAATTGATGACAGAAATCGCTACGTTGCGTAAACAGTTGATCCTAGAGCAAAGGCAAGCGCAGCAGTCAGTTGCTAGATCCCAAAAGATGCCTGCAGGAAGACAGATATTAGCACAAAAGAAACAATCCGGATTCGGTCGTGGGCGTTTTTCGGTTCAGGCTAAAAGCAAGAGAAGACGATAATTGACCAGGGTCGTTCAGAATAATTGTGTCTTCCCGGAAGTTAGCGGATGTAGGCATGCA
>ERZ1292633.6360-Hain-H41-02um-R1-6360-length-10324-cov-17_pt1 | contig 10324 bp, 6 predicted proteins | sample MGYA00564406_ERZ1292633 | MGnify/ENA primary metagenome ERZ1292633 (study PRJEB36523, sample SAMEA6512639) | groundwater metagenome | collected 2019-01-08 | study: AquaDiva: Metagenomics assemblies of 32 groundwater samples
TAACGCCTTTAATGAAGCAATATTCCAGCATCAAAGAGAAACATAAGGACTGCATCCTTATGTTCAGGCTCGGGGATTTCTACGAGATGTTCGGGGAGGATGCAAGGATTGCATCAAAAATCCTCCAGATCGCCCTTACGTCAAGAGATAAATCAAAAGAAGAGCCCATGCCCATGTGCGGGATCCCGCATTTCGCCTCCGAGACTTACATAACAAAGTTAATCAAGGCAGGGCATAAGGTCGCAATATGCGAGCAAATGGAGGATGCAAGAGAGGCCAAGGGCCCGGAAAAGGGAATAATCCAGAGGGATGTTGTAAGGGTGATAACACCGGGTACGCATGCGCCGGAACACCCGAAGGAAAACAACTACATCCTCAGTTTTTTCCCTGACGGAAAAAAACACGGCATAGCAGCAGCAGACATATCAACAGGAGAATTTGTCATATACGAAACCACAGAGCCTGTCGAGGATGAGATCAGCAGGTTCGAACCAAGGGAGATTGTTTGTCCAAAGACGCTGAAAGAAAATATCCATTATTCGGAGATATTAAAAAATTTTTACACGACTGCTCATGAAGACTGGGCATTCGATTATGCAGAGGCATACAGGACTCTTTTAATGCATTTTAAAGTATCCTCGCTTGACGGGTATGGCTGCGAAGGAATGAATGCCGCAATATCCGCTGCCGGTGCGCTTGTAAATTATCTTGAAGATACCCAGAAAGAAAACCTGAATTTTAAAAAGATATCAACGCTGCAGCAGACCTCCTTTATGCTGCTTGACGCAGCCACCCAGAGAAATCTTGAACTGATTCATAACCTTAAAAACAGAACAGTCGGAGACTCGACTCTACGAGAAGAAAATACCCTTCTCTGGGCGCTTGATGAGACTCTGACTTCAATGGGCGGAAGGTATCTCCGAGGGTTAATACTGAGGCCGTTTATAGACATAAAAGAGATACACAGGAGACAGGGAGCTGTTGAACACCTTGTCGGCGATTATGAACTGATAGAGGTTCTGCGCAGCAACTTCAGAAAGGTTCAGGACCTTGAAAGACTGGCAAACAGGGTTGCCACAAAAAGCGCTAACCCGAGAGACCTCATTGCGATTAAGAACTCTATCTCGCATTTGCCTTCTATAAAAAAAGCGCTTCTTTTATCTCAGGAACCATACCTGAAGTCAATAGCGGATGAGATATCGGAATTCTCTCTTATGAAGTCCCTGATAGAAGCAGCTGTTATGGATAATCCTCCCTTAAGCCTTCGCGACGGCGGGATTGTAAAGAAAGGTTACAACAAAGAGATTGACGAGCTGAGGAAGATATCAAACAGCGGAAAAGATTTTATCGCGGAACTTGAGATGGATGAAAAAAAGAAGACAGGCATCTCATCCCTTAAGGTCGGCTATAACAGAATATTCGGGTATTACATCGAAGTGACAAAGACAAATCTCGAACAGGTTCCTGACTATTACATAAGAAAGCAGACCCTGGCGGGCGGAGAAAGGTTTATAACCCCTGAACTCAAGGAATATGAATCAAAGGTCCTGGGCGCGGAGGAGAAACTGAAAAATCTTGAGTATCAGGTCTTTAATGAGATACTGGATGAGGTTCAGAAGGAATCGTTCAACCTTGCAAAAACAGCTCATGCTATTGCAGCTGCGGATTTTCTGACATCAATGGCAGTTGCAGCAAAAAGGCACAATTATGTTAAGCCTGTAATAGATGAAAGCGGTATAGTTGAGATATTGGACGGAAGACATCCTGTGCTTGAAAGGATTCCCGGAGAAGAACGTTTTATTTCCAACAGCATACACCTTGATACCGAGGGGATGAGGCTTATGATAATCACAGGGCCTAATATGGCCGGGAAATCCACATACATGAGGCAGATAGCGCTTATAGTGCTTATGGCGCAGATAGGCGGCTTTGTGCCTGCCTCAGAGGCAAGGATAGGAATAGTGGACAGGATATTCACGAGAATCGGCGCAGCTGACTTTATAACAAAAGGGCAGAGTACATTTATGGTCGAGATGGTGGAGACGGCAAACATACTCAACAATGCATCTTCAAAAAGCCTTATTATTATTGACGAGGTTGGAAGAGGAACGAGCACATTTGACGGGATAAGCATTGCCTGGGCTGTTGCTGAGCATATAGCAAAGACATTAAAGGCCAGGACTCTGTTTGCAACTCATTACAATGAATTAACAGAGCTCAGCCTTACGCTTGACGGCGTAAAGAATTACAATGTGGCGGTAAAGGAATGGGGAGATGAGATAATATTCCTGAGAAAGGTTGAAGAGGGACCTGCTGACAAAAGTTATGGCATTCAGGTTGCCCGGCTTGCAGGCCTACCGGCAGAGGTAATTGGCAGGGCCAAAGAGGTTCTGACAAACCTCGAAAAAGAAGAACTGAATGAAACCGGCGAACCAAAATTTGCAGGCCGCAGACATAAAAAAGGCACTGTCCAGCTTGACCTGTTTGCGATGAGGCAGGACCCGTTATCATCTGAAATAATGAACCTCGACATGGAAAAATTAACGCCCCAGGAAGCATTGCATAAACTCAAAGAGCTAAAGAAAAAACTGGAGACGTAAAGCCTTTCTTTAAGTATTTCCCAACGTTTAAGCATATTAAACCGATGCATGAGATTACAGGCAAAACTATTAGTATTTTATAGAAGAAGGAGCTTTTTTATAAGGGTATTATTCAGGTATTGGTGTTAAGCATGGTTATCTTTTTTGGCCTGATTCCGGCAGAACTTAAAGTTAAACTTAAAGTAAGATTTTTTGCATTTCTTGCCTTTTCCGGGGAAACCTGTGCCAGTCTTTGAACCTCCAGGTTAAAGTATCAACCGCCTTATAAAGCACAAATTTAGTAAAGCTGGCATTTTAAAAAACCATCTTGACAAACCTGTCATACTGGAATAGCATTTGAGTTATAAAAGATTTTTTTTATAAAGGAGGCAATTTATTTTTCGGTTCACAGGGCATAAATTTGTTTCTCCGGAGGTTAAGGCCAAGGATTGAAAATTGCGCTATTGGGTATTGGAAATATTTTGCTCAGGGATGAAGGAGTCGGGGTTCATGCCGTCAACGCATTAAAGGAGAGATATGTTTTCTCCGCGGATGTCGAGCTTATCGACGGCGGCACTATGGGCCTTGACCTCCTTCCTTTTATAGAAGGCAAGGATAAAGTTCTGATAATAGACGCAGCTGATTTTGGTGAAAAGCCCGGCATCATAAAAACAATAGAAGGTAAGGACATCCCGGCTTTTTTAAATACAAAATTCTCTGTTCATCAGATAGGTCTCCCTGATATGATATTTGCGGCGGATTTTATGGGTATTACACCGCCTGAGATGTGTCTTGTGGGAATACAACCCGGGGATACAGGCACAGGCTTGGAGCTGTCTCAGGAGATGAACAATAAATTTCAGGAACTTGTTGATATAGCGGCTGATAAACTCAGCGAATGGGGAGTTGAGATGAAAAGGAAAGAAAATGTGCCTTGCAATACCGTCTAAGGTAATAAGAATTCAGGATATGAATGCAACTGTGGATGTCTATGGCGCGCAGCGCGACATAAGCCTTCTTCTTTTGCCCGAAGAAGTGGCGCTTGGCGATTTTGTGCTTGTGCATGCAGGGTTTGCAATACAAAAAGTTGATAATGAAATTGCGGATGAGGCGTTGAGATACATTAAGCAGATTATTGAAGAAACAGGAGAAGACGAGTCGTAACCCGCTTTTTTGATTCAGAGATAAAAAGTTTGCCTAAAGTTTTAATTTGAGGTTGACAAAGCAACACCACTGGGTAAATACTACCAATAACAAATACTCTTTGAAGATAATTCCAATCAGCAAGGGGGTGATATTAAGTAAGGCTTTTATTTGAGTATATTTTTGTTTGAACGATTTAGAAATAAATAAAAACGGGGAGGAAGTAAATGAAAAAAGTTTTAGTTGTGTTCGTTGCAGTATTGTTTGTATGCGCCGGCTATCTTGCTTTCACTGCAGTTGATTCCAAGACGCCTTCAGTTGTAGCGGCAAAAGCCAAGACATATTCAGCATCAGTTTATGTAGCGGGGCACGGAGGCCATTTTGCAAAGGCAGACGTAACCATTGATCCCAATAATGCCGATAATCCTATTAAGGTGAATAATCTCGACATGATCAGTATCGGCTCACCAGCATGGTACAAGACTCACGATGCACGTATTGATTCGCAGGACAGCAATATTCTGTTCTGGTCCATATATCAGTTGGACGAAAAAGGAAAGATGCATGTAGGAAAGTCAGACCTCAAGACAGGCAATGTTATAAAGGATATTGCTCTTGATCCGGATCCAAGGGCTACAGGCAAGACAGGCCCGATTTATTGCGCATCGGGACAGTCCAAAAAGTTCTTTATGCCGGTATTTATGGGCAGCGAGGGCTATGTTGATGTATTTGACAAGGCTACCATGGACCATAAGCACAGGGTATTCATAAGCGATCTCGGATACAAGGCTGGCACATATATGTTTGTGCATGGCATCAACTCCAATGACATGAAAAAATTCCTTATCGCAGTTTCTCTGAAAGGCGAAGATGGAAAGATGAACGGGAAGCAGGATCTAATCCTGGTTGACATGGCATCACTGGAAAAAGGCAAATTTAAAGAACTTTCAAGGACAACAATTCCTGGTGAGGCCGGGAAGACCATTACATTCAGACAGTATTTCAGCAATGACGACAAATTAATATTCCAGTCAGCAGCAGACAGGGCCTGGGTAGTTGACGCAAAGACCCTTAAGCTTGTTGACGAGAAGATGACAGGTGCAAACGGCCAGAACCATGATATGATGCCAACTCCTGATGGTAAATATGCTCTGCTTACCCTGAGGACTTCAGGTGTAGAAGGATGCGATCCTGAAGGCAAGCCTGTTATGGACAAAGAAGGTAAGCCGCTGAAGGTTACCGATGGCACATTGCTGCTTTATGACGCCGGAGCTAAGAGCTTTATTGGCAAACCAGTTTCAGTATGCTTTGACTGCCACAAGAAAATGGGCAAGGGTGATAAGAACGCAGTACTCTGCGGATTAGACGCGAACTACAAAAAGTAACTTCCATTCTTTAAATTCTTTCTATGCGGCTTTGGCCGCATAGAAAGAATTTCTAAAAATCATTTATAATAAAAAGTAATGACAAAAGAATTTACTATTTTTTCGCTTGCACTCAAGAACTTAAAAAGAAAGCCTTTAAGAACAGGGATACTGATAGTGGCTATAGGGCTGCTGGTATCCGTGCTTGTATTTGCGCTTTCTTTTGTCAGGCGCGTTGACTCAAGCATCAGGATCACTTCTGACCGTCTGGGCTCCGACCTGCTTATTGTTCCCACAGGCTCAAGGGGCGCAGCAGAAGATGTTCTGCTCGAAAATAAGGTTAAGACATTTTATATGGATAAGGGCATCATAGACAGGGTAAAGAATATCAAGGGTATAGACAGGCTGACTTACCAGACCTATCTTGTCACAATAACCGGTGTTTGCTGTGATGTGCCTGAGACCATAGTTGTGGCGTTTAATCAGGATACGGATTTTGTTATAAAACCATGGCTTACTAAAAAGCTTGGCAGGGAACTCAAAAAAGGAGAGGCCATTGTCGGCAGCGAATCTGCTTTCAATATCCGCTTGGGGCTTACAGAGGTTGACAGTGTTTTGTTCGGGAATATTTTCAAGATGGTCGGGGTGCTTGACAAGACAGGCACAGGGCTAGATAACGCAATATTTATTGACGATAAAAACATAGATGATATATTACAAAAAGGCAAGGCGGATATAAAACCGGGACAGATATCTGTCATTTTTGCGAAGGTCCAAAAAGGTTATGACCCCTATGAGGTTGCAGGTAATATAGAGGATTCCATAATTGAAGCCGACACTGTGGCAAGAAAAGATATCGGTAAGAGCTTAATCAATACCCTCAGGGATATAAACCGGATATTCTCTGTCACGGTAATGCTCGCCTCCATACTCTCCATATTTCTTGTATGGGCTGTTTTTTCTGCTATTGCCAATGAGCGTTCGAAAGAAGTGGGGATTATGAGGGCGATCGGCGCAAAGGAGAATCACGTTGTGAGAATATTTTTTCTTGAGGTATTTGTTATCGGGAGTATCGGCAGCATTTTGGGTATTGTCTCCGGTACGGCGCTCTCGTTTCTGCTGTCAAAGAGCTTTATAATCCTGAAAAATTTATCGAATGACTTAAGCATTGCAGAGAGAATTTTTATAGGCATATTGAGCTTGCTTGCCGGGACAGGAATTTGTATTGTTGGCGCGCTTTCACCAATTCAGAGAATAAAAAAACTTGAACCGTTGCTGGCTATAAAAGAGGAATAAGGTAAAATGTCTCAGATAGAAATTATAGATATCTTGAAAATTTATACAATAGGCGATTTAAATATCAGGGCTGTTGATAATGTCTCGATGAAGATAGAAAAGGGTGAGTTTTTATCAGTAGTGGGGCATTCAGGGTCCGGAAAGACAACCCTTATTTCTATAATGGGCGGCATAATCAGGCCCACCACTGGCAGGGTGCTTTTTGAAGGCATTGATATATCCTCTCTTAATGATGAGAAATTATCAGAATACAGAAATGAAAAAATAGGTTTTATGTTCCAGTTTGCAAGCCTCCTGCCGATTCTCACTGCAAAGGAAAATGTCCTGTTGCCGCGAATATTCAGTCCGAAAGGAAAATCAAAGAATGGTAAAGAGGCAGAGGAATATCTGGATATGGTTGGCATAGGAGAGAAGATAAATGCATATCCGTCGCAGCTTTCAGGAGGCCAGCAGAGGCGTGTAGCCATTGCGCGCGCCTTGATGAATGACCCGCAGGTAATACTTGCTGATGAGCCTACCGGAGACCTTGATGAAGAGACAGAGGCAGAGATAATGGAGCTTTTCAAGAGGCTTAATAAAGAAAAAAAGGTTACCTTTATTTTTATAACGCATAATCTCGACCTTGCAAGACAGGCACAGAAACAAATAAGGATGACGCACGGCGTGATTAAAGAGATTTAGTCTGTCGCAATCAAATATGCTAAAAAATATAAAACATATTGGTTTTTCTGTTGTTGTCTTTATCCTGTTTAATGCGTTAGAGGCAGGAACAGAAGAGAGACAAGGCCAGTCATGCCCGGTCTATAATCTCTCTATTTCATTTGATGTTAAGAACAATCTTCTGAAAGGCCGTGAAGTTATAACCCTGCCCGATGACAGGGAAGTGGTCGTTTATACCGGGAATCTGAAAATTCTGTCCACAAGTTTTAATGGAAAGCCTATGGATTACAGGATAAAAGAAGGTCAGTTCAAAGTAAAGGGAAAGGGCAGCCTTGAGATAAATTATGAAGATGTCTTTAAGGGAGACACCCCAAAAAACAGCCCTGGAAATGCCGGTGTTGTTTCAACAGGAATTGTAAGTGATAAAGGGATATCTCTTACAGATAACTGGTATCCTTCAATAAAGGAGCTTGCTTATTATAAACTTGTTGCTGTTGTCCCTGAGAATTTTCTTGCAGTGTCTGAGGCTGACGAAATTACCTTCAGATATTTGCCTTCCTGCAGGGAATATACCTTTAATATGGGGCATCCTTTAAACGGGATAAACTTTATTGCCGGCAATTATAATGAGAAAAAGGACAGCATCAACGGTATAGACATCTATACCTATTTTTTCGGGGAGGATGCCGCTCTTGCTGATAAATATATTGAATACGCCAGGAAGTATCTCAAGTTTTATAATGAACTCCTGACGCCTTATCCGTATAAGCGGTTTTCTGTTGTCGAAAACATTTTTTCAACCGGATATTCCATGCCTACCTACACACTTTTGGGAAAAGATGTAATACGCCTGCCTTTTATTCCGGAAACGTCTTTGGGGCATGAGATTACGCATCAATGGTTCGGCAATTATGTATACGCAGATTATCAGAAAGGCAATTGGCTTGAGGCAATCACGACCTATCTTTCAGACCATCTTTACGAGGAACAGAAAGGAAAGGGCTGGGAGTACAGGAAAAACATTCTGGTTAATTTTCAGGGTTATGTTACATCAGATAAAGATTTCCCTCTTAAGGATTTTTCCAGCAGGACTGACTTTGCCACAATGGCAATAGGCTATGGAAAAGGCGCAATGCTCTTTCATATGCTCAAAAGCCTTACAGGGGAAGATATATTTTATAAATCATTGAGAAGACTTATTAATGAAAATAAATTTAAGATTGCGTCCTGGGCGGATATACAAAAATCGTTTGAGCAGGAATCAGGGAAGAACCTCGACTGGTTTTTCAGTCAGTGGCTGAACAGGAAAGGCGTTCCTTCTTTAAAAATAAAGGATCCTGGAGAACGTGTCTTAAAAGGTGAACCTCTTGTTTCTTTTGAACTCCTGCATGAAGGCAGTGAATACAAATTTACACTGCCGGTAAAAATTACTGCTGAAAAGGGTGCAGTGAAAGACTCCGTGCAGGTTGAGAAGGGAAAACAATATTTCAGTTTACCCACCAATGAAAATTCTGAATATCTTATTGTTGATGAAAACTACGACATAATGAGAAAACTTTCATATGACGAATTCCCGCCTGTAATTGCAAGGCTTGTCGGAGATGAAAACAGGATAATAGTTTACAGGGAGAAAGAAAAAGATAAATATTCAACTCTTATAGAAACCTTAAAGGAAGAAGGATTTTCAGTCAAAGAAGAAAAAGAATTAAAAGATGAGGATATTAAAAAATCGTCTCTTCTGGTCCTTGGTTTTGAAAGTCAGGTTCTAAAGCGGCTTTTTGGAAAGATTGATAAACCGGAATCAGGATTCGTTCTTATTGTCAGAAACAACCCCCTTAATACTTCAAAGGTTGTGGCATATGCCAGCGGAGATTCTAAAGAGGAGGTTGACCCTGTTGTAAACAAGATATTACATTACGGCAAATATTCTGTCATCCGCTTTGAAAAAGGCCGGAATGTGAAAAAAGAGACAACCGAAACAAGCCGGGGTATGAAATTCAGCCTGAGCGAACCGGCGCTGGGGATAGAGCCTAAAAAAACATTGAACCTCAGGAGAATAATCGATAATGTCAGTGACAAGCCAATAATTTTTATCGGAGAGAGGCACAATTATTACGAAGACCACAAGGTAGAGCTTGCCGTAATTATGGAGCTTTATAAAAAAGGAAAAAAATTAGCTATAGGCATGGAGATGTTTCAGCGGCCTTTCCAGAAGGCAATAGATGATTACATTTCCGGGGCTATCAATGAAAAGGATTTTTTGAAGAAGACAGAGTATTTTAAAAGATGGAATATTGATTTTAATTTATACAGGGAAATAATTGAATTTGCAAAAGCAAAAGGCATCCCGATTATAGCCCTTAACCTGAAGGCTGAACTGATGAAAAAGACAGAACAGTCCGGACTTGACGGTCTTTCAGAAGAGGAAAGAAAAGAAGTGCCACAGGACATGGATATGTCGGATGATTCGTACCGGCAGAGACTGAAGGAGATATTTGAAACCCATCCATCAGGAGGCACGTTCGATTATTTTTATCAGTCTCAGATACTCTGGGACGAGACCATGGCGCATTCGATAGCTGAATTTCTGAAGGAGCGTCCTGATTACCAGATGGTTGTGCTTGCAGGCGGCCAGCATATAATGTATGAATCAGGCATACCGCAGAGGGTAAATAGACTTACGGGAAAAAGATATGCAACGCTCATAAACGGCGCGCTTGATGACAACATAGGAGATTATGTGCTTTTCCCGAATTCTGTTAAGCCTCCCTTTTCAGCGAAACTGGGCGTGATATTACAGAAGAAAGATGAGAGGGTTGTTATAGAAGACATGTCTGCTGACAGCATAGCTTTGAAAGCAGGGCTAAAAGAAGGAGATATAGTTACAGAAGTTGATGCATGGAAGATAGATACAGTAGAAGATGTCAGGATTGCGCTGTACGATAAGAATCCCGGGGATACTGTAAAGGTAAAAATTATCAGAAAGAGATTTTTATTGGGAGATAAGGAAATGGAGTTTGATATTTCTCTATAGAGGATGGCTTTAAATCAGAACAGCTTGCTTCCTTTTTCGATATCTTCAGTTTTTATTGTCAGGTTATTATTTTCAAGTTTGCTCTTAAACATTATAGGGCTGCAGTCCTTGTTTTCCCATGCCTCGTCTGAAATCCTGAACTTAAGCTTGCATTCGTTGCAAATAAGGTCTGTACCTTCTTCATAGTAGCCTTTTTTCTTTTTATAGCATATATAACAGGCGTCAAAATATGCGGAGAGTTTTCCGGT
>ERZ1292633.6362-Hain-H41-02um-R1-6362-length-10324-cov-5_pt1 | contig 10324 bp, 7 predicted proteins | sample MGYA00564406_ERZ1292633 | MGnify/ENA primary metagenome ERZ1292633 (study PRJEB36523, sample SAMEA6512639) | groundwater metagenome | collected 2019-01-08 | study: AquaDiva: Metagenomics assemblies of 32 groundwater samples
TGATTTACGCGTTCATTGGCGGATTGATTCTTAACATCATGCCGTGTGTCTTGCCAGTGATTGCGCTGAAGATTCTGGGATTCGTCGGACAGGCCAAAGAAGCGCCGGGGCGGGTGCGGGCGCTGGGGTTGGTTTATGCGGCGGGGGTGTTGGTGTCATTTCTCGCTCTCGCGGCGGTCATCATCGCCATCAAGGCCGCCGGACACAAAGCGGGCTGGGGCATGCAGTTCAGTAATCCGCAATTCATCGTCGGCATGGCGGCGCTCATCACGCTCGTGGCGTTGAATCTGTTCGGCCTGTTTGAAGTGACACTCGGCGGGCGCACGCTCGGGGCGGCGGGGGAACTGGCCTCGCAACACGGCGCATCCGGCGCGTTCTTCAACGGCGTGTTGGCCACCGTGCTTTCGACGCCGTGCTCCGCGCCGTTTCTCGGGGCTGCGCTGGGTTTCGCTTTCTCGCAACCAGCGGCGATCATCATCCTGATCTTTCTCACGGTCGGCCTCGGTCTGGCCGCGCCGTATGTGATCCTGTCCTGGCAACCGTCGTGGTTGAAATTCCTGCCCAAGCCGGGCGCGTGGATGGAGAAATTCAAACTGGCGATGGGCTTTCCGATGTTGGTCACTGCGGTGTGGCTGACGAGTCTGGTGGGAACATTTTACGGGGAACAATCCTGGTGGCTCGGCGTGTTCCTTGTGCTGTTGGGCGCGGCGGCGTGGGTGTTCGGAGAATTTTATCAGCGCGGCAACCGGGCGCGCGGCGTGGGGATTTTGTTCACGATTCTTTTGCTCGCAACGGGTTATCTTTGGGCCTTGGAGTCCGGATTGGATTGGCGGCATCCGCAGCAGCAGACGGCGACTGGCGGCAAAGTTGCGAACGCGCCCAAGGATTACCCGTGGCAACGCTGGAGTCCGGAAGCCATCGCCACGGCGCGGGCGGAAGGGCGCGTGGTGGTGGTGGATTTCACCGCTTCCTGGTGTCAGACCTGCAAGATCAGCGTGCAGCCCGGATTTGAAGCGAAGGCGGTGGTCGAAAAGTTGAAGCAACTGAACGCCGTGGCGTTGCTGGCGGATTACACGACGTTTCCAAAGGAACTGACCGAGGAGTTGGAAAAGTTTGGCCGGTCGGCGGTGCCGCTGGTGCTGGTGTATCCGGCCGATGCGAGCAAACCGGCGCTGGTTTTGCCCGAGCCGTTGCCATTCCCGGCGCCGTATGCCCCGGTGATCTTAAACGCCTTGGAAAAAATGTGAACGGACTCTGAAGAGCATTGTCGCCATCCAACTCCGCTGGTATGCCTGCTCTTCGCTACTGGATTTGGGCTGGGAGGGACGACGTGTTACTCCCCCAAGTTCACCATCGTCCCTCCCTCGCACTGCCCATCTGACTCCGCAAGAATCGAAGATCAATTAAACCGTCACTAACCGCGAGGAGAGACTAACCCACGCGCGCCTTCTCACAACCCAGCACGTGCCTCAACGCGTCCCAGTGGATTCACCGGTAGGAGGTAAGCTCCAACCGCCAACATCCAAGCTCCAGAGAATCGCCAAACACCAACGTCCAGGCATGTAATGAACGCACAGACACAAGTAAATTTTGAGGCTTGATGATTGAACATTCTCTGGAGGTTGGAGCTTGGAATTTGGTGCTTCTGTTTTTGAGTTTGTCGGCTGGAAATTCACGTGGTCTTCTGGCTTAATCCCGCCATGTCGCACCGCCCACATTACCGACTTCCCGCTGAAAGCCGGGGCGCGGGCGGAATTTTCTTCTGGCTGTTCGCGGGGCTCGTGATCGGAATCATCGGCTTTGTCTGGTGGACTTCCAGTAAACCTAAACCAAAACCCGTCGCGCCAGAACAGCGGCCAGTTGTTATCACCACCAACGTGACTTCTGCGCCGCCGCGAGTAATTGCAGCAGCGCCGGTGACGCCGCCGTCGAGCAATCGTCCAGTTGCGATCTTGCCCGCTGCCGTGACGACCAATCGCGTCATCGCACCGATTCCCGTTTCGACAAACAAACCGGCGCTGGTGCCGCCCGTCGTCTCACCTGCGCCAAAATCATCAACAACCAACGGTTTCCCGCGTCCGCCGCGCGATACCTTGGAGGCGCAGATCGTCCTTGCGCGACTCGCGATTTCCTCCGGTTCGATTGATGGCGTGAATGGTTCGCAGACCCGAGCGGCGTTGCTGGCGTTTCAGCGTGAGAAAGGATTGTCGCCGACGGGTGAGTTGGATGTGGCTACACGCAAGGCCCTCGTAATGGAGGAGCCGCCGTTGGTCAGCTACGTCATCACCAGCAACGACCTCGCGCGGCTGCAACCGATCAGCAAGACGTGGCTTGGCAAATCTCGACAGTCGGCGCTCGACTACGAAACCATCCTCGAACTCGTGGCCGAGAAGGGGCACGCCTCACCGACGTTGACCCGCAAGCTCAACCCCGGCGTGGATTGGACGAACCTTGTCGCGGGCACAGAGGTGAAGATTCCCGCGGTGGAATATCCCGCGCCGAAAACTAAGGCGGCGTTCGTCGTCATCAGTCTCGCTGAGCGCCGGCTGCAGGCGTTTGACGCGGAAACCAATCTGCTCGCACACTTTCCGTGCAGCATCGCGGCGAAGTTTGAGAAACGCCCCGTCGGCGAATTGCACGTGAAAGCCGTCGCGCCGAACCCGGATTACACGTTCAACCCCGAAGTGTTTCCCGAATCCGAGGAAGCACAGCAATTGAAGACGAAGTTGATTTTGCCACCCGGTCCGAACAATCCCGTCGGCACGGCGTGGATCAGTCTGGATCGGCCCGGTTACGGGATGCACGGCACGCCCAGCCCGGAGCAGGTGGGTCGCACCGAATCCCACGGCTGCTTCCGTCTCGCCAACTGGAACGCGGAACACTTGATCAAGCTCGTCTGGGTGGGAATGCCGGTATGGGTGGAGCCGTAACGGACAAGCGCAGCTAGCGGCGCTTGTCGTCAGCCAGAAAAATCGTGGGCGCTGTTGTGGCAAATGCAACGAACAACAGCAGCCCAAAACCAAAGATGATATGAATTTGAAATAGCGCCCCCACCAGAAGGAATATCAACCCGAAAACCCAGCCAGCCATCGCCACCCAAGCTTTCCAACTGTAGCCATCATCGCAATGGTCGGTGCCTTCATCGTTTGCCAACAGGTTGAATACCGGCATAAAAAAACAACTGAAATATCGTGGCGAGAGCCAGCCGGCCACGCTGCCGACGACGAACAGGGTTACGGTGACGAGGGCAAAAATCAGAAAGTGATAACGGAAGATGCCAAGCGAATAGAGGGCAATCAAACTCACGGCAGCAGCGCAAACCAGTCCGCCGAGCAATCCCAGCACGCGTTCTGAGAAGTGTCCGAGCAAAGTTATCAGCCTCCTCAGCAATGTTCTCATGGCGAGAAAATCATGCGTTGCACTCAACTCACCGCCACGAGCGCGACGCGTTCATTCTGGTCGTTCCGGGTGACGCCCATGGCGCGCGGGTCCAAGGTTAGTTGGCCATCCACGAGAAACGCGTAACGATGATGGCCGTGCTTGAGTTCCACGGTGATCTGCCAGGCTTTATCTGCCAGTTGTTTCATGGGATGCGTTGTCGCGTTCCAGTTGTTAAAATCGCCGACCATGGTGACGTATTGTGCCTGGGGCGCGATGCAGGTGAAGTTCACGGCCCGTTTGTTGGGCGGCGCGCCATAACGAGAAAAGCTCATAACAGGATAAAGTTGTCAGGCCAAAAGATTTTTCAGGATGACGTGGGCGATCCGGCGGACTTGCTCGGATTGCGCTTCGAGGATGCCATACCGCTCCTGCCAGCCGCTCTGGGATTGATGCCGCTCTTTCCACAGCGATTTCAACACGCGTTCGGTGCGGTCCACCTGTTGCATGGCCGAGGCGATGGAATCGCGTCCGGTGGGCAGGTCGGAAATGTTCCCCACCAAAAACCGGCTGATGTGCTTGTTGTCAAAGACCGCCTGCAACAACATGACCATCGTCTGCTCGTAGGCGAACCAGCGTTGCCGCAACACTTCGCGGAGAAAACCGTGGCGCACGGCAAAAAACTCCGAGCGTGGGCGCTCCGTGTATTCGCGGATCGCTTGGGCCTCGGTGGGAAACCAGTTGTACAGCAGCGCGAATGTTCCGTAGGTATCAATCAGTTGTTTGGAATTGTTGTGATCCGTCGCGATTTCGCCGATGCACAGATCCTGTTGCAGTTCCTGGCAGATCTCGGGCAGATCATGCAATCGGCTCAACACTTCCTGGCCGACTTTTGTGCCGTAGTTGAAGTCGCCGGGAATGAGCCAATACACATCGTCCGGCCCGCCGCGTTCGAAGGCTGCGCCCAAGCCGGTGTACCACATCTGACACGTGTCCACGCACCACGCATCCAGAATGTCCGAGTGCCGGGCGACGGTTTTCTCGCGGAACTCGCGGAACGATTTGTTGCCCTCGTTGGCAAAGTAAGTCTTGCGATCAATCACCGTGAGCGGGCGGGCGTAAACATTCTTTTCCGCATCGAGCCGGGCGATCAATTGATACAGCAGCCTGAGGTCGGTGTAATCGGCGGGCTGCCGGTAGGGATAGATCACCACGGGATGAATCTTGCCGGAAGCCGTCGCGGGAGATTTTTTTCCAGAGGACTTCGCGCGCGGTGCAGGTTTGCGAGCCGGGGTGGGTTTCATGGGCCAAGCATCCTCCTGACCGGCCGAACTGCCAAGCAAATTACGACGCAGATTGTCCGGGCTTGCCCGATGGTAGGGCGGGCAGTCCTCTGCCCGCCGCCTCTTGCAAACGCACGCATTCTGATTTACCACAACGGCGCGCACGAGTGACGCGCCCCGCTGCTTCAGAACTGAATCACTTCCCGCTTCCGCGCCGCGAGTTTCCAACACTCTCGGTAGCCTGCACTGCGCGCAAGTTGGATGGCTTCGGCGAAGTTCATGCCGACTTCCTCCGGTTTGTGCGCGTCCGAACCGAACGTGATGGGCACGGCTTTCGCAAGCGCGAGTTCGAGGATTTGGCGGCTGGGATAAATCTCTTTGCAATCCTTGCGCAGCCCGGCGGTGTTGAGTTCGATGGCGCAATTGTGCTTCTTGGCCGCTGTGAGGAAGCGCTCGTAGAGTGGCGTGCAATCCTGCGTCGGGCGATGACCGAACTTCTTCGGCAGATCGGCGTGCCCGATGATTTCAAACAAGCCGGTCTCCACCGCGCGCGTGAGCCAGTCGAAATAGACCGACCACACCTCGAACGTGTCGCGCTCCTTCCACTTGGCGAGTTGGAAGGGACTGTCCACCGCCCAATCCTCGGAGACATAGTGGACCGAGCCGATGAAATAATCCCACGGATGCCGCGCGGCGAGGTCGCGAATCCAATCTTCCTGGCCGGGCAGATAATCCACCTCCATCGCGAGGCGGATGGTGAGTTGCGGGAATTCGCGTTGCGCGCGGCGGACTTTCTCCACGTATTCGTCGAGCTGACGATTGAACATGCGCCAGTCGTCGAAATCATCGCGCGCCATCGGCGAGTGATCCGAGAAACCGATTTCGGTGAGACCTAGTTCCACAGCGCGACGCGCGTAATCCACCGGCTCGCCGCTGGCGTGGCGGCAAAGCGGCGTGTGCATGTGATAATCCGGCGGTAAATTCACGGCGGGGAGTGTTGAAAGTTGCCGGGCAGGTGTCGAATGAAAAGACTGTTAAATATCCGCTGCGACATATTTCTTCCAGTCTTCCGATTCAGCTAGGTTCTTCAACACCTGATTGCGCCGGATCAAGAAGCGACGCATGTAGCCGAAAAGAAACGCGCGATCAATAATGCGCCCGAGAATTCCAAAAGGTGACTCGAACTCAAAGCGATCAACCATCAGCGTGCCGGGCGGAAGCGCGATGAACTCGTGATCGTGCTTCATGCTCTTGAAAGCACCGGATACCATGATGTCCTGAAAGCGAAAAGGGCGTTCGAATCCAGTAACTCGAACAGTAAGTCGCTGCTTGATTCCAAAGTGCCGAGCCTCCCAAGTCACCTCATCACCCATCCCAATCAGGCCATGTGTCACGCCTGCAATCGCCCGCTCATGTGTCCCTTCAGTTGACTGTTGGTGTGCATCAACGCTCCGTGCGAGGTCAAACACTCGTTCTGGAGGTGCCGCAATGGAGGTCCAAAGTCGAACGACAAGCATGCTGACGTGACTGTATTCTGGCAGAAAATCGCTGTCCAGCCCGCTGCTGTTTGCAGAATTGCTTTTCGATTACGCGCCGTCGGTGCTCTTGGGTTACTCCACCGCCAAAACCACCACGGACTTCGCGGGCAACTTCACAGTGAATCCCCCGCCGCTCACTTTGAAGTCCGCGAAGTTCGCAGGCTTAACCACTTCCGGTTTGTCGAAGGTGTTGTGGGCTTGGATGGTTTCTGCGGTCAGCACGCGCCCGGTGATTTTGGAAACCTTCGCGCCAGACACATCGCAGGTGAGGTCGGCGGCGGCGTTCGGGTTCAGGTTGCAGAGCGTGATGGTGATCTTGCCGTCTTTGCCTCTCGAGGCGGAGGCGCTCACGGTTGGGATGCTGTTTGAGCCGAACGTGTAATCGGCACATTTCAACTCGCTCGGGAGCAACGTGGCGTCGTGGTGGGGGGTGAACATCTCGAAGACGTGAAAGGTGGGCGTGACGATCATCTTTTCCTTGTCGGTCAGGATCACGGATTGCAGCACGTTGATGATCTGCGCGATGTTCGCCATCTTCACGCGTTCGGCGTGGTTGTTGAAGATGTTGAGATTAATCCCAGCCACCAAGGCATCGCGCATGGTGCTTTGTTGGTAAAGAAACCCCGGATTCGTTCCCGGCTCGACGTCGTACCACGCGCCCCATTCGTCCACGATCAAGCCGACTTTTTTTTGCGGATCGTATTTGTCCATGATCGCGGAATGTTTCGTGACCATCTCCTCCATGTGAAGCGTGTGGCGCAAGGTGGAGAACCACTGATCTTCGCCATATTTCGTGGCGGAACCTTTGCTGCCCGTCCAGCTACCCGTGGGCAAGGAGTAGTGATGCAACGAGAGGCCGTTCATGTTCTTGCCGGCGTTGGCCATCAGCACATCCGTCCACTTGTAATCGTCCCCACTCGCGCCACACGCGACCCGGTAAATGTTGTTGCCGGAATAATTTTTGATGAACGTGTTGTAGCGCTTGTAAACGTCGGCGTAATACTCGGGGCGCATGTTGCCGCCGCAACCCCAGTTCTCGTTGCCGACGGCGAAGTAACGGAGCTTCCACGGTTTCTCGCGACCGTTCTTGCGGCGGAGGTTCGCCATGGGCGAGTCCGAATCACTCGTCATGTATTCGATCCACTCCATCATCTCTTGCACGGTGCCGCTGCCGACATTGCCGCAGATGACCGGCTCGATCCCGGCTTGCTCGCACAAATCCATGAATTCGTGCGTGCCGAAATGGTTGTTCTCCACCACGCCGCCCCAGTGCGTGTTGATGATGGAAGGCCGTTTCTCGCGCGGTCCGATGCCGTCCTTCCAGTGGTATTCATCGGCGAAACAGCCACCGGGCCAGCGCAAGTTGGGCACTTTGATTTGCTTGAACGCGGCGACGACGTCGTTGCGGATGCCGCGAGTGTTCGGGATGGAACTGCCTTCGCCAACCCAGATGCCTTCATAGATGCAGCGGCCCAGGTGCTCGGAGAAATGGCCGTAGATGTTTTTATCAATCGTGAGTTTGCCCTGGTCGGCGCGGATGGTGAGTTTGTTTTCCTGCGCGACACAAACGGTGGTGGCGAGCAGTCCGAGGAAAAGTGGCCGCAAAGTTTTGAGTTTCATAGGGGCGATTTGTCTGCCTTCAGATTGCCTGCGCCGGGACGGCTAGGGCAATCGCGAAAACTCATGACAGCCCTCAGCGTTTTCGGGCTGGGGCGGCTGGCCAGTTGTGGCGGAATTCGTTGCCAAAGCCACAAGCGTCAGCAGTATGAAGGCGAATCCGGTGGCTTTGTCTGGGGAACAGTTGTTAGAAATCTTGCAAGCAGCAATGCAAGCCTGACTGCTTTGAGCACGGTCTGGATGCGCAGGCGAAACCGACACATCGCACGAAACTTTCCGATGTGTCCGGTTTTCGGAGAGCGGGGATTAGAGCAAGCAATGAAAAAGGCTTTGATTGTTTTTCTGATCGGGATCGTAGTGGTCGTTGCGATCATTCGTGCCGTCTGGTCTTCGCAGTCGGCCAGCGCACGGCGAGCTTTGACTGAATACAAGGCGAAGCTCAAGGCGCAGGGAGAAAAGTTGACCTGGGCGGAACATGGTTATCCTCGGGCGGCTGAATCGAATGATTGCCTGCTCAGGCTGGTGTCGGCGGCGGGGGTGTTGGCGAGTCGAAATTTTTCGCCGGGCCTGCTCAGGCTGATGGATTTGTCTTCCGCGCCCAACCTTCAGCCTTGTTGGGCCAAGGACCGTTTGTTCCTGTCGGACAAAAACAGACCTGATCTTTCATGGGATGAATTTCAGATCGAGATGGAATCCGTCAGTGTTGCGCTGGCGAATATCCGCTCCGCTTTGAGTAATCCACCCGGTTACGTTGTGACCGATCCGACAAATCTCATCCACCGGCCGAAATTTTATGTGGTGGAGCAACGTAACGTGGCCCAGTGGCTGTCGGCGGATACGATTTACGCATTACGTCGTCAGGACTTGGAACGGGTGTGTGAAAACCTGTGGGCGCTTCAGCAGTTGGTCCATTTACATCAAGATGATCCCACGCTGGTCAGTCAGATGATCCGAGTGGCGATTACGGGGCTGGCGTTATCGGATACATGGGAAGCATTGCAGGGTCCGGGATGGAGCGAATCAGGATTGGTCGAATTGCAGCAAGGATGGGAACGGATAAATCTTTTTGTCAGTCTTGAACGGGGGCTTCTGAGCGAGCGCCTGTTCTTGAATACCGTATTTGATCAAGTTCGGACCATGAATGATTCCGCTTCGCAGGTAAATTACATGAATGGTTTGGTTGGCGGTGCTAAAGCCCGCAGCAAAGGTTTTGATTACTATTGGCAGGTCATGGTGGCGATGCCGATCTGGCGGGACAATCTGGATGCGGATGAACTACTGGCGCTTCGACACGAACAGAACTGTCTCGATGCAATCCGGCGATTGAATCAAGGAGGTGATTGGCCGACGGTTGACCGGGAACTAGCTGGGTACTTCAAAAGTTTGGACAAATCCCTGAGTGGTCCAATGGCGGGCATGCGATACGCACTGAGTGCTGCCATCATCCCCAACACGCACGAAGCAACTTTGACGGCAGCGCGTCATGAGACCTTGCGCCGATTGGCGGTCGTCGCCATCGCGCTCAAGCGGTGTCAAATGCAAAGCCAACGCCTGCCGCCGACACTGGAGGCGCTGGTTCCTGATTTCATTTCTGCGGTGCCGTTGGACCCAATGAGCGGCAAGCCGCTGGTTTATCGAGTGGATTCAAAGTTGGGCTTCGTGCTGTACTCGGTTGGAGAAGATGGTCTTGATGATGGCGGTCAAGCCAAGCCGGTGACGCCCGCAAACAACAGCGAGATTTGGCATTGGAAAGATTGGGTTTGGCCGACAGCTACCGTTACGAACCGATGAATGGTGATCTGGTCAGAACTTCCGATTCCATTCCATAGATTCATATTTTGCCAGCAACGTGGGTGGGAGCGCCATGGGCTGATGCATCACTTCGGTCGCTTCCCACTCAGTGGCCAGCGCCTGCTTCGTCGGTTCGGTCGGCAGACGCAAATTACAAATGAATTGCTCATGTGAACGCCCTTTCCGGTAGTCAGGTTGGACAGACGGCCTGTTCAGTAATTCACTGATGAGCGGAAGATCGAAGTTCAGGAGTAACGAACCGTGGAAGAGGAGAAAGTTTTTGCGGCGGCGCTGGGCGTTGCCGGAGAATTTTAAGTTGCCGAGCGCGAGGTCGGTGTGGCCCTGAATGGAGATTGCGGATTGCGGAGTGCCGAGTGCGGAGTGGATGCCGGCGCGGACGCGCTCCATGACGTATTCGTTTGCGGCGCTGATGCTGCGGGTCGAGCCATCCTCGGTGATGCGGAGGATGACGGCGTAGTTCAAACAGCCCGGACCTTGCACCACCGTGCCACCGCCGGAACAGCGACGCAGGATGGGAATTCCTTTCGCTTCGCACGCCGCCACGTTCACCTCGCTGGCAACTTTGTTGGCGTAACCGACGACGACGAATGGCGTCGGCGATTCCCAAAACCGCAAAACCTCCGCGCCCGCGCCAGTTTCCGCTGCATCCAGCAAAGCTTCCTCCAGCGCGAGATTATCGGCGGGCGAGGGCAGGGT
>ERZ1292633.4172-Hain-H41-02um-R1-4172-length-13547-cov-44_pt1 | contig 10323 bp, 11 predicted proteins | sample MGYA00564406_ERZ1292633 | MGnify/ENA primary metagenome ERZ1292633 (study PRJEB36523, sample SAMEA6512639) | groundwater metagenome | collected 2019-01-08 | study: AquaDiva: Metagenomics assemblies of 32 groundwater samples
TTTTTGATGAAGAAAAGAGAATAAAGTCATTTATCTGTTACGCTGGATATGCTGGTACCATTAGAGTATTCCTGTCGCAAACTGGATCAGTTATTATCTTTTAATGAGCTAAACTTGATTTATCTAGGGAAACACTGATCTATTCGATGACATCGAATAGACTTGCAGAGATTTGATAAAATACATTCCCTATTGATCAATAGGGAATGGAGCGATGCAATCAAGCTTTTCTGACCTGGAATATGCGGCAAGGAAGAAACAAACCCGACGAGATCGATTTCTGGTTGAAATTGAAGCTGCAACACCCTGGACATCTCTGTTGAATGTTATTGCTCCGTACTATCCGGTTAGCGGTAGGCGAGGTCATCCACCGATTGGTCTGGAACGGATACTGCGGATGTATATTGTGCAACAGTGCTTTGGTTTTTCGGATGAAGGCGCGGAAGATGCTGTATACGATAGCCAAGCAATTCGTCGCTTTGTTGGTATTGATCTGAATCGGGAAGGGGCGCCGGATGCGACGACACTGCTGAGATTTCGCCATTTGCTGGAAGCGCATCATCTGACGGAATCCATCTTTGGTGCAATCAATGTACACCTGGCTGAACGCGGACTATTTCTTCGCGAAGGCACGATTGTTGATGCTACGCTGATTGCTGCCCCGACTTCGACCAAGAACAAGGAACGGGCGCTGCTGCATGGTGATGAAACCGATGTGTTTGGTGATGCGGGCTATCTAGGCGTTGAAAAACGAGAAGAGAATCTTGAATTGCCCGTAACCTGGCATATTGCGATGCGCCCTTCCAAGCGCAAGGCATTGCCCAAAACAACAGTAGGCGAACTGATGGAGAAGCTTGAACATACAAAAGCCAGCATTCGCGCCAAGGTTGAGCATTCCTTTCGTGTCGTAAAGAACCTGTTCATGTATCGCAAAACCCGCTACAAAGGAATAGCCAAAAACACCGCCCAGATGTTTTCATCTGTTTGGGCTTGCCAATTTGCTGCTGGCTCGCCGGTGGTTATGTAACTCTGACAGCCAGAATATGGCAAATTCTAACCCAATATCCAAAACCGCTCGCTTAGCCCCTGGTGTGCGGTGTATTAATCAGTGTTTCCTTAGGTAAAAATAATTGTGCTGAATATTTTTGTTTCTTACGATCGTGAAGATACCGATTTCAGTGAGGTTGTACAGGTTAAACTTCACAAAGCCGGTTATGAGATTTTTATGGATCAGGAGCAACTCAACGCAGGCGATAATTGGCGAGAAAAGATCGATCAAGCCATCCGCTACTCTCAGGCGCTCATTGTGATCATGACACCCGAGGCAACCGTGTCTCCATACGTCAATTATGAGTGGGCATTCGCGCTAGGTGCAGGGGTGACGGTGATTCCACTGGAATTGCGAGCAACTGAGTTTCATCCGCGACTCGATGTATTGCAGCGGTTAGATTTTACCGGTAAATCCCGTCCTTGGGAAAAGTTGTTGCATGAATTAGAAAAAGCAGGCACAGCCAACACAGTAACGACAATCCCCATTTCAGAAATTGCTCCACCTGCTGTCAAACGAGCTGTTGCAGCCCTAGATAACCTAGACGCGAAGGAACACCTTTTGGCGATCGAAAATCTTGCACAAATGGATCATCCTACGGCTTTAGCAGCTTTGGCGAAAGCCCTGAATCATCCGAACAAATCTATCCGCATTGCAGCGGCGTTCAATTATCCTGATCGGAAAGATCCACGCATACTTCCAGGGATGTTTGAGGTGTATAAAGATTATAGAATGGTAGAATTCTGGTATGGACAGAAAAGCATCAGCTTGCTTGATACCGTTGAACAAATGGGAGTAATTGCGGTTCCGACTCTGCTGGAGTTTTTGCAACATGACAATAACAGGATACGCTATGAAGCTATTGTTGCACTTGGAGCATTGAAGCCTGAAGATGCCGTTCAACCCTTGCTTGATGCGTTAAAGGACACGGATGAATACGTACGAATCTATACCATTCGAGCCTTAGGCAATTTTGATTTACTCAGTAATGAATCTATAGCAAAGCATTTGCGGTTTCTTTTGCAGGATGATGATGAGCGAATTCGCGCGGCTGCTGTGGAAGCGTTGGGTAAGCTTAAAGCTAAGCAAGCGGTAGACGAATTGAAACGGGTATTGCAAGAAGATCGCTCCGATATTCGTAGCAAAGCAGCAACGGCTTTAGGTCATATTGGTGAGAAGGCAGCTTTGCCCGCGTTACGGGCTGCCTTAAAAGATAAGGCGATCGAAAAGGAAGTTATTTTGGCGCTCGGGTTTTTGGGAGATCCTGGCGCGATCATTGATCTGCGCAAAATATTGCATAAAGATAGTGTTGATGTGTATTACTTGCGCCTTTTCGCAGCAATATCATTACTACGCATGAGAGATAGTGCGGTTATTCCAGATATTGTCAACATGATTATAGCTGATGATAATCGCGCCTATTCAGAAAAATACGAACTTATTCGTATAATGGCAATGGTGGATCTTGGAGAAGCTGCAGTTGCGGGATTAATCGACATTCTTACCAATGAACAAACGGATTCGGGTTTTCAGGAAGAAGCTGCAAATGCTTTAAGGCACATCCATACGGATGCCGCGCGAGCAGCTGTTAAGCGATGGGAGTATGAGCACTAGAGCTTGATTAAGCTGGAAGAAACACAGCTCAAGAGCGACTAACTTTGTACCCATGGCAATTTGGCGGCTTTCCATCCAGAAATGTTCCCGCGGTGACCGTTGTCATCCTTGTTCCCCTCAAAGCCTTCTAAAATGTTATAGCACTCGTTAAAACCCGCTTCACTTGCCATACTCGCTGCTTGATTGGAGCGTGCCCCGCTTCGACAAATAAAAAATATCGGTCTTGTTTTATCCAGTCTCTGGGTTAACTCGTCTAGAAAATGTGGATTCAGTTGCATGCTGGGATATAAGCGTAATTCAATTTCAATTGCGCCCGGAATTCGTCCGACCCAATCCCATTCCGCTTGTGAGCGCACATCGACCAATTGTGCGGATTGATTTTTTTGTAATACTTGAATGGCTTCAACGGGCAGTAGTGCTCCAGCGTAAGGCAACCCTAACTCTTGAGCGCGTTGCTGTGCTTTTTTTAGTAATGCAGTAGTTATTTCCATACAATAGTTTTATAAGTGAAATTTGAAGAATTATTATACTCATACTATGATTTCTGCGGGGCCGGGGAATTTTTGCTGTAGCAGCAGAGAAACATTTCAAAATGTGTTTCACGTGAAACATCCATTCATTTTTATTGGCAGTCGTGATGTGATCTCGGGGGAATGTAAGGAATTTCGCAACAGGCTCTAAACTTAAGGTAATATATTAGGCCAGAAAAATTTTCCCTGAGTTCATCATGAATTTTCAATCAACCTATGAAATTATCGTTGTCGGTGGCGGACATGCAGGCACTGAGGCTGCTTTGGCTGCGGCGCGTATGGGTTGCAAGACATTGCTTTTAACACACAATATCGAAACTATCGGGCAAATGTCGTGTAATCCTTCCATTGGCGGCATCGGCAAGAGCCATTTGGTCAAGGAGATTGATGCATTGGGAGGTGTCATGGGCATCGCAACCGATGAATCCGGTATTCAGTTTCGCACCCTGAATGCGAGCAAAGGTCCGGCAGTTCGAGCAACGCGCGCACAAGCGGATCGGTTGCTGTATAAACAAGCGATTCGAAAACGTATAGAGAATCAACCCAACCTATCGGTCATGCAACAAGCAGTCGACGATTTGATCCTTGAGCAGGATCGTGTCATCGGTGTGATAACGCAATTAAACATACCCATACATGCGCGGGCGGTAATTCTAACGGTAGGTACTTTTTTATCTGGATTAGCCCATATTGGGCAAACACATTTCAAGGCAGGGCGTGCTGGCGATCCACCTTCTTTGGCCCTGGCGCAGCGTTTAAGAGAAATGGAATTTCCTGCGGGACGTTTAAAAACGGGTACACCACCGCGAATCGATGGACGCAGCATGGATTTTACTCAACTGCAAGAGCAACCGGGAGATTTTCCTACACCCCTATTTTCATTTATGGGTAAGGATATTGCGCATCCCCAGCAGATTTCATGTTGGATTACTCACACCAACGATGCAACGCACGAAATTATCCGTGATGGATTAGTTGATTCGCCGCTCTATACGGGGAAAATTGAAGGAATCGGTCCAAGGTATTGCCCGTCGATTGAAGATAAGGTTGTGCGTTTTTCTGAACGACAATCGCATCAAATTTTTCTGGAACCGGAAGGCCTGGGTACGCATGAGATCTACCCTAATGGAATTTCTACCAGCTTATCTTTTGATGTTCAGGTCGCATTGGTGCATTCCATCAAAGGACTTGAAAATGCGCATATCACCCGCCCAGGCTACGCGATCGAATATGATTATTTCGATCCGCGCAATTTAAAGCGCTCACTCGAAACTAAAACGATCGAAAATCTTTTTTTTGCTGGACAAATAAACGGTACAACGGGATACGAAGAAGCTGCGGCACAGGGGCTATTAGCCGGAATCAATGCGGTACAAAAGATTCGTGAACAAGCGGCCTGGATTCCACAACGTCATGAAGCGTATATAGGCGTTTTGATTGATGATTTGGTTACCTCCGGGGTTACCGAACCTTATCGCATGTTTACAAGCCGCGCAGAATATCGTCTGCAACTGCGCGAGGACAATGCTGATCTTCGATTGACCGAAATGGGTCGAAAGCTTGGTTTGGTGGATGATGCCCGTTGGCGTGTCTTTACCGAGAAACAACAAGCAATCGAACACGAACAACAAAGATTACATGCGATCCGTCTGCTTCCAGCAACATTGCCGGAAGCAGACGCCCTGCGTGTGCTGGGAAAAACAATTGAGCGTGAATACACTTTGATTGAACTCTTGCGTCGCCCGAACGTAACCTATGATTCACTGATGACATTGCCGGGAGCTGGTGATGCTGTCGGTAATCCTCAAGTAGCTGAACAAGTCGAAATACAAGCTAAATATCATGGTTATATCCTGCGTCAGAATGAAGAAGTCTTACGTCAAGCGCAATTTGAAAATACGCTCTTGCCGAGTGATATTGATTATGCGGTCGTTAAAGGCCTGTCGACCGAAGTGCAGCAAAAGCTCAATCAACATAAGCCTGAAACCATTGGGCAGGCGACAAGAATTTCCGGAATTACGCCAGCAGCCATATCTTTATTATTGGTGCATTTAAAACGAGGATTTTCAACCCAGCATAAACAATGCCGCGCATGATTACACAGGATGAAATTGTTGATGGCTTGATAGCATTGAAAAGCAATTTAATAACAATATCAAGTGATAATCTTGCAGAATCGATATTGCGCTATGTCGTGTTGATTGAAAAATGGAATCGCACCTACAATCTAACCGCAGCTAAGACTTCGCGCGAAGTTTTTCAGCAACATATCATGGATAGTTTGTCGGTGTTACCGCATATCCAAGGTTCATCTGTGGTTGATGTTGGAAGCGGCGCGGGGTTTCCCGGCATGCTATTAGCATTAGCGAAACCGGATTGGCAAATAAGTTTGGTTGAAGCCAATCAAAAAAAAGCGACTTTTTTACGGCAAGTTAAAATTGAATTAATGCTCGCAAACCTAGAGATCATCACAACGCGTGTTGAGCATTTTCATCCCAAGCGAGAAATTAATAGCATTATTTCGCGTGCATTTGCCAGCCTGTGGGATTTTATTTCGATTAGCCAGCATTTGGCAGGCACAAATGGCTTACACTGCAGGTGGCTAGCGATGAAAGCGCATTGTACGGAAGAAGAACTAAATCAAGTGCAAAAACCTTATGTCATCGAACATAATATTTTGCTGCAAGTTCCCGGCTTAGACGCAACTCGGCGTCTGATAATCGTCAGAAAATTATCAGAAGAATACGATACGCAATTGAGCCGGAATTTGATCCATTAATAGCTTATAAAGTAATTGCAGGGGAACCTATCATGACGAAAATTCTTGCCATTACCAACCAAAAGGGCGGAGTCGGCAAAACCACTACGACCGTTAATTTGGCTGCCAGTCTTGCTTCATCTGGACAGCGCGTATTATTGATCGATTTGGACCCGCAAGGCAATGCCACGATGGGAAGTGGCATTAACAAACAAGGTATTGAGCTGACGGTGTACCATGTTTTGTTAGGTGAAGCATCTATTCTGCAGGCACGCGTCACGAGTCCACAAGGGAAATATGATTTGATTCCGGCTAACCGTGATTTAGCTGGTGCGGAAATTGAAATGGTCGATTTACCACATCGTGAGATGCGCTTAAAATCAGCACTCGAGCAGATCGAAGCCGAGTACGATTACATTTTGATCGACTGTCCGCCGGCCTTGAATATGCTGACATTGAACGCATTGTGCACGGCGCAAGCGGTGATGATCCCGATGCAATGCGAATATTATGCTTTAGAAGGCTTAAGCGATCTGGTGAATACCATCAAGCGCGTACGGAGTAATTTCAACTCTGCGCTCCGCATAGAAGGGTTGCTGCGCACCATGTTTGATCCACGCAATATTCTCGCGCAACAAGTTTCTGAGCAGTTGCAAAAGCATTTTGGAAATAAGGTCTATCGCACCGTGATTCCACGCAATGTACGGTTAGCGGAAGCACCAGGATTTGGCACGCCAGTTTTGTATCACGATGGTCAATCTAAAGGTGCGCAAGCGTATTTGGATCTTGCAAAAGAGATTTTAAACAATTGATACTGATGGTTACGAAGCTAAGGAATTTGTAAAATGTCAAAACTAAAGGGATTGGGGCGAGGACTGGATGCTTTATTAGCAGGTCATGGTACCGGCGGTACAATTGAAGAATCGCTGCAAAATCTCGATATTTCCCAGTTGCAACCGGGTAAATACCAACCCCGTACGAATATGGATCAAACTGCGTTGTCAGAGCTGGCTGAATCCATCAAAGCACAAGGGGTTATGCAACCCATTCTGGTACGTCCTATTACCGTTGATCAATATGAAATTATTGCCGGCGAGCGTCGCTGGCGGGCAGCCCAACTCGCGGGTTTGAGTCAAGTACCGGCGCTCATCCGGAAAGTAGCCGATGAATCCGCGTTAGCGATGTCACTCATTGAAAACATTCAGCGGGAAAATCTGAATCCACTGGAAGAAGCTATGGGTATCCAACGTTTGATTAACGAATTTGGCATGACGCATGAGTCGGCTGGTGAAGCGCTTGGCAATTCGCGCAGCACGATTTCCAATTTGCTACGTTTGCTCAACTTGTCTGCCCCCGTACAGGACATGATGATGGCTGGAAAAATTGAAATGGGGCATGGCCGCGCATTGCTTTCATTATCATCCGCTGAACAGATTAAGGTTGCCAATGTCATTGTGCAAAAACAGCTATCGGTGCGCGAAACGGAGAAAATCGTTAACCGGATCAGCCGGCCACTGGCCAAAATAGTAAAAAAAATGGATCGGGACTTGCTAAGATTAGAAGAGGAAATTTCTCAGCGGTTGGGTACACAAGTCACCATCAAAGCTAAAAAGAATGGTCAGGGTAGTATTGTGATTCAATACAGTAACTTGGATCAATTGGATGACATTCTCAACAAGCTTTAATATTGTATTAACTGTTAGTTCAAGTAAACAAGGACCGTTATGGACGCAAGATTGCTCGATATATTGGTATGCCCGTTATGCAAAGGCCCACTGATTTATAAAAAAGAAAATAAGGAACTGATTTGTAAACCTGATCGTCTAGCATTTGCTATTAAAGATGGCATTCCGGTGATGTTGGCTGATGAAGCACGTCGTATACCAGATGAAATTGATATCAAATAGTATAAAAAACAATCATGAATTGTAATGTATTAATGGCGCCTCGCTTAGCAGCCATAATCGGAGCACTGATTGCGGATGCTGCCGCACTGGGCTTACATTGGCTTTATGATCCTGAACGTATTGCAGGCATCGAGAAAAGTAAGGGGCTAGTATTTTTAATGCCAGATCCGCTTGATTATGATGGTGTAAGCGGCTATTTCGCGCACAGTGGCAAAATATCCGGCGATTCGTCTGGATATGGAGAAACCAGTTTACTCATGCTACGTCACTTGGCACGGCATGGCCGGTTTGATCGAGTATCCTATCAAACCGAATACCGCAGTTTCTTTGGTCCCGGCGGTTCATATCAAGGCTATGTGGATTCGCCGACGCGGCAAACATTGCAAACATTACTACCATTGAAAATGGAAGAATTTCCCGAGCAGTCGGGCGCGGATGACGATCAATTTGCTGCTTTATCGAGCTTACCTGCTGTCGTCGCAACACATAATGGAACGTCAGAAGCGCTATCCTTACAAATCGAACGAATCGTACGGATCACTAATCATAACGATGATGCAGTTTCAGCTGCACGGTACGCTGGCTGCGTGCTGTGGTACATATTGCAAGGGCAAACCATCCATCAGGCTTTATCTAATGCATTATCACAAGCTGGAGGAAAGTTATTACAGCGTATCGAACAAGCACTACAAACTCCAGCACTGAGCAGTGCCGATGCAGCAAAAAGTTTTGGGTCAAGCTGTCATGTCCAGGAAGGGCTGCCACTGATTGTGCATATCGTACGGCATGCTTCCGATTATCGTTCGGCGGTGCAAGAAAATATTCGCATTGGCGGAGATAGTTGTGGCCGGAGCATTATGCTGGGTGCAATCATGGCGGCCTATACCGCGCAACAACTAGATAATAACGCTGCAATTCCATTGGAATGGTTAGCGCGGTACCGGAAGTTGTCTCTCGCGGCAGATGCTTGTGCAAAACTGGTCGTGAGTGGATAAATTCCTGCGGAATCGATATAATTTGCTGGATTATTCGCCTTTTAGAACAAGAATAAACCGTATACACATTATCAAATCATTCATCTCATCACGATTACCCGCCTTGTTTGTTTTCAATAGATGGAATATTTTTTTCTGGCATATTGTTGCGTATCAATGTTGTGACTAATCGGAGCGTGTATTGTGTATCGGGCTCATCGCTTGTTCTTGATGTGGGCTTGTATACTTTTTTGTTGATTATCTAATTCTGGAGAAATAATGAGTCATACGCTATATGAAACAAACGTTCAGCGGGTTCAACGCTGTGAATTGGCCGTGCCAGGTTCTAACCCTGGAATGTTTGAAAAAGCCCTGAACAGCGGCGTTGATTTTGTTTTTCTGGATTTGGAAGATGCCGTTGCGCCTGATGATAAAGTGCAGGCCCGCAAAAACGTCATCCAGGCACTCAATGATTTGGATTGGAAGGGTCATGGCGTCAACGTTTCAGTGCGGATTAATGGATTGGATACGCATTACATGACACGCGATGTGGTCGATCTGATGGAGCAGGCAGGCAGCAAAATCGATACATTGTTGATTCCTAAAGCGGGTGTTTATGCAGACATTTACATGGTTGAAGCAATGGTAACGCAGCTTGAAAACCAACAAGGTCTAACCAATCGTGTCGGTTTGGAAGCGCTCATTGAAACCGCATTGGGTATGGCCAACGTCGAGGATATCGCACGTAATGGCGCATCCGGACGATTAGAAGCATTGCATTTTGGCGTTGCGGACTATGCCGCCAGTAATCGTGCTAGAACGACTAACATCGGGGGATTGAACCCCGATTATCCTGGTGATCAATGGCATTTTGCCATTAGCCGCATGATCGTGGCTTGCCGGGCTTACGGTTTGCGGCCGATTGATGGCCCCTTTGGCGATATCAAAGATCCTGAAGGCTATGTATTAGCGGCCAAACGTGCCGCCGCACTGGGTTGTGAAGGCAAATGGGCGATCCATCCAACCCAAATAGAGCTTGCCAGTCAAGTCTTTACGCCGCCGGAACGCGAAATTGAAAAAGCCAAACGCATCATAGCCGCACTCAAAGAGGCGGCTTCACAAGGCAAAGGCGCTGCTGCGTTAGATGGACGTTTAATCGATGCAGCTTCCGAGCGCATGGCCAATAATGTGATGAAAATTGCCGAAGCCATTGCAGCCAAGCATTAAAGCATCGGGACTGCTGTGAGCGATCCTGATGCTTGGTAATTTAAAAATAAAAAGAGGGGATTGAATTGAATATTCATGAATATCAAGCTAAAGAAATTTTAGCGGAATACGGTGTCAAGATGGCTGAAGGCGGCTTAGCCTACAGTGTCGAAGAAGCCGTGCAGCGCGCCCGTGAAATCGATGGCGATGTATGGGTGGTCAAAGCGCAAATCCATTCAGGGGCAAGAGGCAAAGCGGGTGGTATTAAAGTTTGCAAATCGCACGC
>ERZ1292633.6363-Hain-H41-02um-R1-6363-length-10323-cov-6_pt1 | contig 10323 bp, 10 predicted proteins | sample MGYA00564406_ERZ1292633 | MGnify/ENA primary metagenome ERZ1292633 (study PRJEB36523, sample SAMEA6512639) | groundwater metagenome | collected 2019-01-08 | study: AquaDiva: Metagenomics assemblies of 32 groundwater samples
GCCCGGGCATAATTACTGTCCAGATAAATTGCACCCAATACCGCTTCCAAGGCATCAGCAAGAATGGAAGGGCGATGACAACCACCGCTCTTTAGCTCGCCTTCCCCTAATCGGATCAGCTTATCCATCTGCAGACTCAGCGCCATATCTGATAATGCCTGCTGATTAACAAAATTAGCGCGAAGCCGTGATAAATGTCCTTCCGGCAAGTCCGGGAAATATTTATAAATTAACCCGGCAATCGCACAATTCAATACAGCATCGCCCAAAAATTCGAGACGTTCGTTGTGAAATGCACTATGACTTCGATGCGTCAATGCTTCTTGAAGTAATTTAAACTGCGTGAAAGAATAGCCTATGCGCGTACAGTATGTATCCAGTAAAAATTGATAATTACTTTGTATTGCGTCATTTGGCATCGTATTGCCTAGCATCAATCGCTAATGGGTTCAAAATCAATAGTTAAGGACAGGTTGGCGATGAGTGGAATTTTTGTTGTATATTCTGCGCTCAAAACAATACGGCCATTCTCTTTATTGATTTTAATATCTTGCCCGCTAATAGATTTAATATTATCTATCTGGGCACGCCTATTAAACGATAGTCTTATTTGGTTCAGATCCATATTCTGCGAATTAGTATCTTTGACTATTGCTGTTAAGTTTTTTTGGATGGTGGAAAATTCAATATAAGCCGGGGCAATTCTCAAACCGGAAATGGCAATCAGAATCAAGATCACAGACCACACCAGCAAACCCGATAAACTAATACCTTTTTGTTTTTGTAGCGTCTTGCGATACTTCATGCTTCCCTCCTCTCTCAAGAAAAAGCTTCAAGCGCTATCTAATGGGTAATCCAACTCGACCAAAATCACCAAAATTCCACCAAATAATAAAAGCTTTACCAACAATATTTTCTTCCGGTACAAAACCCCAGTATCGGCTATCACTGCTGCTATCGCGATTATCACCCAGAGTGAAATACCTTCCTGCCGGTACTTCACAAGTGAATCCTGTGCGATGATACTTGCAATTGTTTCGAAATTCGAACTCCCTGACATTGGAATATTGAAGCCCTTTCACTTCCTGATTAATGAGAATCGAATGGCTATTTTCATTTAAGTATTCAGAGAATCTGTCGGAATAAATATATCCAAACCCCGATTCAACGTATTTGTAGTCGCCCTCGTATTCCATTCTTATCACCTCACCATTAACAATTAATTGTTTATTATGATAAGTGATAACATCGCCAGGTAAACCAATAACACGTTTGATGTAATCAATTGATGGATCCTCTGGATAGCGAAATACCAACACATCGCCACGCTTGGGCTCATTCATATCCAGAATTTTTTTGTTTAGGACTGGAAGCCGGATCCCATAGGTGTATTTATTGACTAGAATGAAATCACCGACTAATAATGTCGGTATCATTGAACCAGAAGGTATTTTGAACGGCTCAATTACAAATGATCGCAGACTAAAAACAATCAGAATGATTGGGAAAAAACTTTTTGGATACTCGATCCACCAAGGCTCACTTTCACCCGCAGCGCGTTTTTTTTTCCAAAACAGATAATCTAATAAACAAATACTACCGGTAATTACAAGTAGTACAAACAGAATCAAAGGAAAATTCATTTTAATTCCTTTGGTAACACATTCGATATCGCATTAAAGCAATTCAGCTTTAATTCAAAATTAGATAAAAGAACCCTATTTTTACTATTCATTATTTATTATCAACCTGCAAAATTGCCAGAAATGCTTCTTGCGGAATTTCTACGTTACCAACTCGCTTCATTCTCTTTTTACCTGCTTTTTGTTTCTCCAGCAACTTTCGTTTACGACTTATATCGCCACCGTAACATTTTGCCAACACATTCTTACGTAACGCCTTAACCGTCTCACGCGAAATAATGTGCGCGCCAATCGCTGCCTGAACGGCGATATCAAACATCTGACGAGGAATTAATTGGCGCATTTTTTGCACTAATTCGCGGCCCCGATATTGACTACTGCTTCGATGGATAATCAGGGATAAAGCATCGACTTTCTCACCATTGATCAATATATCCAGTTTTACTAAATCTGAGGCGCGAAATTCTTTGAATTCATAATCTAATGAAGCATAACCACGGCTAGTCGATTTCAAACGATCGAAAAAATCCATGACGACTTCGTTTAGAGGCATTTCATAGGTCAACATGACTTGCTTGCCCATATATTGCATATTCGTTTGATTCCCGCGCTTACTAACGCACAATGTAATCACTGCGCCAACAAATTCTTCTGGTACTAAGATCGTTGAAGTAATAATGGGTTCACGAATTTCAGCAATTTTAGAAAGATCGGGGATCTTTGATGGGTTTTCAATTTCAATCATCGTCCCATCCCGCATCAGTATTTGATAGACCACTGTTGGTGCAGTAGTAATCAAATCCATGTCATATTCTCTTTCTAACCGTTCCTGCACAATATCCATGTGCAACAACCCGAGAAAACCGCAACGAAAACCGAACCCAAGCGCTTGGGATACTTCCGGTTCAAAATGCAGTGACGAGTCATTCAGTTTCAGTTTTTCCAATGCTGAACGTAAAGCGTCATACTGGTTGGACTCAATCGGGTACAATCCGGCAAATACCTGTGGTTTTATTTCTTTAAAACCCTGTAACGGTGTTTCGGCTGGGCGGATTGCTAACGTTACCGTATCACCAACTTTCGCTGCATCCAGCTCTTTGATGCCGGAGATGACAAAACCAACTTCTCCTGCACTAAGCGTTTCACGATAAAGTGATTTAGGCACAAATACGCCCACATGCTCACATGTTTGCACTGCCTTACTGGCCATTAGCAAAATCTTATCACCCGGTTTTAAGGTGCCATCCATAACTCTGACCAATATGACAACGCCAACGTAATTATCAAACCAAGAATCGATAATCAGCGCTTTTAACGGTGCATTGGGATCTCCCTTCGGCGCAGGAATCTTTGCAATCAATGCTTCTAAAACATCTTCAACCCCTTCGCCAGTTTTTGCGCTGACTCTAACCGCATCCTGCGCATCAATACCAATCACTTCCTCAATGTTGCTGATAACTCGCACGGGGTCGGCAGCCGGCAAATCAATCTTATTTAGAACTGGTACAACCTCCACACCCTGCTCAATTGCGGTATAACAATTTGCAACCGTCTGCGCTTCAACACCTTGCGATGCATCCACAACAAGCAGTGCCCCCTCACATGCGGCTAGAGAGCGAGAGACTTCATAAGAAAAATCAACATGTCCGGGTGTATCAATTAAATTCAATAGATATATCTCACCATTTCTTGCTTTATAGTGCAATGCAGCAGTCTGCGCTTTGATAGTAATGCCTCTTTCACGTTCCAAATCCATGGAATCTAATACTTGCGCTTCCATTTCACGATCGGATAGGCCACCACATAAATGGATAATACGATCTGCCAATGTAGATTTGCCGTGATCAATATGTGCAATGATGGAGAAATTACGAATATGCTGCATCAGGATATGAAATATAAAAAATATGTTTCCAGTAATATGGAAATTTACGTTGTAGAGCCGGATATTAAAATATTGTATTGGTAGTCAAAAGAGGCAGCATTCTAGCCAAATTTGCCAAGATAATCATCTAAAGCTGCCACATCAAGAAAATAGTGACAAATCATTTGGTTAGTTAATGGAGACATCAGCACTGGAATTTTCTCTCCATAAAGCACAATCAGTTCTGGATCGGAGTCGATGTCAACAACATGAAACTCAAAAGATACTTGCGTTTGAAAATTTTTCAGAGCGACTATCATCTCTTGACAAAGGTGACAATCTTCACGTCCATATACGATCAGTTTTTTTATTTGATCCGAGGCAAAGGGAGGTGATTCAATTCTTTTTGTCATCATCAGTAAGTTTCATGGTGATGAACGTAGTAACATCCCCTCTTTTAACGAGTAAAGCGATATTTTTTCCACTTTTTACCTGTTTCAACAGCTCATTAAACTGTTCAACACTATTCACATCCTTGCTGTTAAATCCGAGAATAATATCGCCAATCCTGACCCCTGAACGACTGGCTATACCGGATTGCATGTCTTCAACCAATAATCCGTTCGTAATTTCCAATTGTTTCTTTTGTTCGGCAGTCAACTCGCTTAATGCCAACCCAAGCCGGTTTGAAGTATCCGGTTTTTTTCCTTGCTTAAGTTTACGGTTTTCTGCCGCTTCATCAGAAGGTGTTTCGCCAACTTCGACTTTTACAGTTTTTAAAGAACCATCTCGCCAAATCTGAATAGAAGCTTTTGAACCCGGCTTGGTATTACCGACTGTGCGTGGTAAATCAGCGGAGGTTATAATTATTTTCTCATCAAACTGCAATATGATATCGCGCGCTTTAATTCCTGCTCGATCTGCTGGACCGCCTTTTTCCACGGTAACAACTAAAGCACCATTTCCATCAGACAGACCAAATGATTCTGCTAATTCTTTAGTTACTTCTTGAATCATTACGCCAATTCTTCCACGGCTTACTTTACCGCTGACTTTTAATTGATCCGCAATTTCAGTCGCAACATTAATCGGTATGGCAAATGACAATCCCATAAATCCGCCAGTCCGGCTATAAATTTGAGAGTTGATACCGACAACTTCACCTCGCATGTTAAATAATGGACCACCGGAATTTCCTGGATTGATCGCCACATCCGTTTGGATAAATGGCACATAATTTTCCTGCGCCAACGAACGTCCCTTAGCACTCACGATGCCAGCGGTTACGCTATGCTCGAAGCCGAAAGGCGAACCGATTGCAACCACCCATTCACCAACTTTAAGATTTTCTGGATTTCCTTGTGTGACTTTAGGCAAATCGGTTGCACTTATCTTGATTAATGCAATATCTGTTTTTCGATCAGTACCAATAATCTCTGCGACAAATTCACGTTTATCATTCAGCTTTACCGTAATCTCATCAGCGGTTTCAACAACATGCGCATTGGTCAAAATATAACCATCCGAACTAATAATAAAACCTGATCCTAAAGATTTAGGTTCAGATTTTCTTGGTGCGGGAAAGGGCTGCATATGCCGTTTAAAAAAATCATAAAAAGGTGAATTCTCAGGAATACCAGGTATTTCTGGAACAGCTTGATTATTCAATGTAGTAAAATTCTGTACGGCACTAATATTGACCACTGCTGCACCATGTTTTTCAACCAATCCAGTGAAATCTGGCAATTCATTAGCCTGTGCCAAAGCTGTTGATGAGTAGAAAAATAATGTGATTAATATAAGCTGAAGCATGATTTTTATCCTCACAATAAACCTGTGCAAGTAGTTAACGTTTATATGCATGTAATTTACCGATCAATTCGGGGAATATATTCAATTCTCTAATCAGCGGAATGTATGAAGAAAAACGGGATATTTAACTGAATTCAGGCCAAAGCGCGCATAGTGACACGTCTTTAAATAATAAGCCAGCGTCAAATCAATTTCATTAACTTTTAATCCATGGCATAAATACAAATCTACATAACGCTCAATTGACAGGAACTCAATCCTTCTTGATGACAGAATCCCCGATTAATTTTATAGTTTCCAACGGAATCTCACCAACCGTTGTTATTTTATAATCGCTCAGTATACGAACATATATGTTAATTGCACCACGGCTTGTAAAGAACCCTGGCAGCGATGCCGGAGCATCTTGCGTGATCGGTTCTATAAAAACAGAAACTGTTGCAAGTCCATCGGATAAAGCAATGTGATCCACCAATGTGGGTTTCTCAGCTAGATTACGTTTCATTTCAACTAGCTTCTTGAAACCAGCAGGCAGACTCATAATTTGCCACTTCAACTCACCCGCTTTTAAAAAGGAAGTGATTAAATCAGTTACTTTCCATTCCTCTTGAACCATAGATTGATTCGGTTTCAATGAATCGGAATGAATTTCTCCGTCAATTTCCAATTGTGCAAATGCAAATTGCTCAATGATTTCACTGCCATTTATTACTGCAGCTTTCAGTAACAAGCCCGTTTCAACATCAACCCAGAATTGATGACCATGACGCAAGGAATCTCTAGGTGTCAGCGACAGAACTTGACATTGATGGTCCGTTACCCGTTCAAGCCTGTCTTCTTTAACGTAATAATTTTCATCAATAACATTATCAAAAGGCTGAGGAAGAATATCAGGAAAAAACTTACGGAACCAACGCTTCTCCGTGTATATTCTTTTACTATCCGGCAGATAACATTTCATTTCATCGTTGTTACGAAAAACGATTCGCGGCGATCCATCTAAAACCTCGATTCTCTCACGCTCACTGATTGAATCAACCTTGTGAACAATACGTGATGTTTCTATATGGCCATCAGCATAGTAAACAAATGTCCCAGAATAATTGTGCCGACGTGGTGCATCGGCCATTCTCTTCAACCAATTAAGTGCACTTTCAGATGAACGGGGTAACTCTTGCGCGAATGCTGCTGAAAAACCAAATGCTAGCAATAAACACAGCGCGATTATTTTGCGACTAATCATCTACCATATCTTTCGTGATATTCGGTTACGCTATTAACATTAGTAACTTGCCCGCGCATCGTGACCCCTGGAGAGAATTCTCTATGTACAAACAGATAATCATTAATTTCGATCGGAGGATGGGGATAGTAATGTATTGCTGGCGGTGATGAAACTGGGATCGGTGCTATAGATAAATTATGATTCGGCTGTTCAGCCATGATTATTTGCTGTGGCTCATGTAAATTTTGCATGACTAACCAAGCTGAGACCATCGCTATTACAGAGGCTGCTACTGAAAACGCATAGATTTTACGCTTCAGTTTTTTTTCTAAATTAGAAATATTGGGAGAGAGAACGGTTGGTTCGGCTTTTAATTTCTGACTGACGTCAGAAGATATGTTCATTGCTAATTTAGATGATTGTCGCAATGTATCACCGATCAAATGATAAGTTTCCCATTCCCCCTGTAAATCATCATCCTTTCTTATCGCTTCAATAATATTCGAAGCATCACGTTGATCAAGTTCACCATCCATTAATGCAGATATTTTACTTTTCACATTACCACCTCTTGTCTTTACTAGTCCCTAATAAAGGACGTAACTGTTCAGATATCGCTTCTCGTGCACGAAATATACGCGAACGCACTGTTCCTATGGGACAGTCCATAATATTCGCAATTTCTTCATAACTTAATCCATCAATTTCTCTTAAAGTAATCGCAGTGCGCAGTTCTTCAGGCAATGAGTCCAGTGTCTGATTAACAGTTTGAGCAATTTGTTTACTCATCAGTTCACTTTCTGGTGTATTCATTTCCTTTAATAAACCGCTATCCTCAAAGTCCTCAGCGTCCTCATTATCAAACCCCTGCAAAACAGGCAGCTTACGTCCCTGAGAGACCAGAAAATTCTTAGCAGTATTGATACCAATCCGATATAACCATGTGTAAAAAGCACTATCTCCACGAAATGAAGGTAATGCCCTATATGCTTTAATAAAAGCTTCTTGCGTAACATCCTCAACTTCAGCTGAATCACGTATAAACTGCGATAACAAGCGAGCCAGCTTACGCTGATACTTAATAACTAGTAGATCAAATGCATGCTTATCACCGCCTTGAACTCTTTCTACTAACTGTTGATCGATCTCCCGATCACCCATACAAAACGATCCCTGAGCATTTGAATGAATTTATAATTTTATTCTTGTTCCGTTAAATGTAGCATAATGGCACAACAGAACAAGTATACATACCCAAACCAATCTCGGGAACTACGTAATTACATCTCACAATTTTTAAAGACAATTAACCCTATTAATTAGTTCACTATTTGATTTTCCGATATCAAAACAGAACAGAACCTTGAATAAAGGCATGCAGCGCAGAGAGTCTGTTATGATTCAGCCCTCTAATTATTAAAATATTGCCCCCGCTTAATGTCTAAAAACAATTTTGACACACTTATCATTGGTAGCGGATTGGCTGGATTCACACTCGCATTGCATTTAGCGCAGCATAAAAAAATCGGTATCATCACTAAGCAAACAGCTGATGCAGGTGCCAGCTCATGGGCACAAGGCGGCATTGCAGCGGCATTATCAACTGATGACTCCCCATCGAAGCATGTTCAAGATACGCTAGTCGCCGGCGCAGGTTTATGTGATGAAGAAATCACTCGCTATGTTGCTGAGAATGCGGCTAAAGCAATACAGTGGTTGATAGAACAAGGTGTCATTTTCACCAGCGACCAGAAAAATGAAACGGGATACCACCTTACCAAAGAAGGTGGCCATAGCATGCGGCGAATTATTCACAGTGGCGATGCAACCGGAAAAGCTGTACAAAAAGCATTAATCCAGAAAATAAGAACGCACCCGAATATTTCCGTATTGGAACATCATATTGCGATTGATTTGATTACTAGCGACAAATTACCTGCGTATGCGGATACGCAGCACAAACGATGCTTTGGCGCTTACGTGCTCGACAAGAAAAATGACCGAGTACTGACATTTACAGCACAAAACACTGTGCTCGCAACAGGAGGAGCCAGCAAAGTTTATCTCTATACCACGAATCCGGATACAGCGACTGGCGATGGAATTGCGATGGGCTGGCGGGCCGGTTGCCAAATAGCCAATATGGAATTTATTCAATTTCATCCGACCTGTCTTTATCATCCGCATGCAAAATCATTCTTAATCAGCGAAGCCGTCCGTGGTGAAGGTGGATTACTAAAACTCCCTAATGGCGATCGCTTCATGCCTTGGCACGATCAACGCGCAGAACTTGCACCCCGTGATATTGTCGCCCGCGCCATTGATTTTGAGATGAAAAAAAGAGGGCTGGATTGCGTCTATCTGGATATATCCCATAAACCAGCCAGCTTTCTGAAAGAACATTTCCCAACAATTTACGCCCGCTGTCTGGAACTGGGAATCGATATTACCAAAGAACCGATTCCTGTTGTTCCTGCCGCACACTACACGTGCGGCGGTGTTGTTACCGACAAGCATGGCAGAACCGACTTAAATAATCTCTATGCCATCGGAGAAACAGCGCATACGGGATTGCATGGCGCCAACCGCTTAGCCAGTAACTCACTGCTAGAATGTCTAGTATTGGCCCAAGCTGCAGGCAGCGACATTCGCAATCAAGCCGCTAATGGATTACCAAAGCTGCCTGATTGGGATGAAAGCCGTGTTACAGATGCCGATGAAGAGATCGTCATTGCACACAATTGGGATGAATTACGCCGTTTTATGTGGAGCTATGTCGGCATTGTCCGCACAACAAAACGGCTACAACGCGCACAGCGCCGCATTGAGCTATTGCGAGAAGAAATCAATGAATATTATACAAATTTTCGTGTCACAAGCGATCTGTTAGAGTTACGCAACCTTGTCGACAGCGCCGATTTAATCGTACGTAGCGCGATGCTTCGTCACGAAAGCCGTGGATTACACTACAGCAAAGATTACCCGGATACATTACCGATAGCCGAAAATACTGTACTTCAAAGGAAAACTTCTTAAATAATAGTTTCAAAGTTTGCTCGAATCGGCTTTACCTTCAGCGCCAATTAAAAAAAGTAGAGATTTATATGCTATTGCTAGCCCGCGGAAGCCTGCGTTACACTCATCGCCTTTATTTATAGCCAATTTTCATAGCAAACGATGCAAACTCATTGGGCAGATCCGCAAATTGTGCAATGGTGCCAGTATTTATTGGATAGTTACGCCCATTGGGTCAAACGGGAACTCATTCAGCGCAACGGCACGCCACTCGAACAAGCCAAGCGATTATTCAACAGCGCGTTTGTGGTGGCTTCGCACGGTGTGGAAAATGATCCCCTATTGAATTATGGCAATCAGGCAGCGCTGAATTTATGGGCTATGGATTGGCAGCAATTCACACAAACACCGTCTCGCCTAACTGCCGAACCGGTCAATCGTGAAAAACGTGCACGTATGTTGGAACAAGCCAGGACACAAGGCTATATTTCTGACTATTGCGGCGTGAGAATTTCCAGTACTGGGAAGCGTTTTCTGGTTGATCAAGCAATCATCTGGAATATTCACAAACCCGACGGTATCACAATTGGACAAGGCGCAACATTTTCTTCTTGGAAGCACTTAAGCTGAGTTTGCTCTAACGGGATACAAAACAAATTTGCCCGAAACTCAGATCTGGTTTATTCTTTGCCCCCCAGTTTGTTAAGACTGGAGAAGTGACCGAGCGGCTTAAGGTGCACGCCTGGAAAGCGTGTGTACGGCTC
>ERZ1292633.6364-Hain-H41-02um-R1-6364-length-10323-cov-5_pt1 | contig 10323 bp, 13 predicted proteins | sample MGYA00564406_ERZ1292633 | MGnify/ENA primary metagenome ERZ1292633 (study PRJEB36523, sample SAMEA6512639) | groundwater metagenome | collected 2019-01-08 | study: AquaDiva: Metagenomics assemblies of 32 groundwater samples
GTTCGTCCGGTGGTGTGGGAGGGAGGGGCCGTGAGGCTTCTTCCTATCCCGATTTCCCAATGGGATCCAGGAGCCCGAGCGTCAAGTAGTGGAACGGTTTCATCTGGTCGTCTCGAACGGTGGTACGAATAGTCCGTCCAGCCACTTATCCTTTACGCAGCGCGTGTTGCCCGGTGGGAGAGTGGAACTCTCCCGTCTTGGGATCTGGCACGAGTGCATAGCCGCCCAAGGCCCCGACCCCAGGCCACCCAGAAACTTCCAGGTACTCGTTGATGAGGACCGGCCCTTCGCTTTCGGGCAGGGCAACGTGGCCAAGAGTGCGGGCTGATTCCAGTAGTCCAGACCAACGTATTGGTCGGTCCCGTCGCTCCATCGCTGAGCGAGGCTTGATCCTTCACGGTGATCACTTTGCAGTTCGACCGGATTCCCACGTGCTCTTCAGCAAGATCGCACTGCACGTAGGTGCCAAGCGTGTCCCCCGGTTCCGGGAAAATACCCTGACCAGCGCTGACCAGGATGACTCGCAACATGTCTGGCCGAAGATGCGGGAATAACGGCATCGCCTCTCGCAAAAGTCATTCATGGCCGCGATGGTCTCGACCCCGGCGAAGCCGCCTCCGGCCACGACGAAATTCAGTAAGGACGGACGGGGCGCCTCTCCACACTCAAAGTCAGCCTCTTCCAGGTTAGCGATGAGGTGGTTGCGCAGCACCATCGCGTCACCCAGCGATTTCATGGTGAAGGCCCGGTCGGCTAAGCCCGGGATATCAAAGAAGTTCGTGGTGGACCCGAGGGCCAGCACCAGGTGATCGTACGGCAGCGCATGACAATGGTTCTCGTGTCCATGTGACACGCCGACTCGTCGATGCACGAGGTCGATGGCTTCGATCTCGCCATGAAAAAACGTCACCCGGCGCAGCAACTTGCGGATGGGGCTGACGATGTTGGTGCTATCGAGATCGCTCGCGGCGACTTCATGCAGCATCGGAGTGAAGAGGAAAAAGTTGTCGTGGTTGACCAGGGTGACGTCCAAGGCGGCTCCTCGCCCCAGTGCGCGATCGAATTCCAACGCGGCATACATGCCGCCGAATCCACCACCGAGGATCAACACACGTGGCTTGCTGTTTGGCATACATCATCATCGAAAGCCTAGATTGTCCGGGGAGTGCGACGTGAGGGCCTGTTCGATATGGGCACCAGACATCCTGAGGCGTGTGCCGTCTGATCGTGTAGCAGGAGAGAGCTTTCGCCCGCAGAGAAACTGGTTCGCGCCGAGCTCTCGGGCCTTTCCTCATGACGATCCCGAAGGTATGATTCTCTTGCCACTTTTTCCGCATGAGCGGCACCTCAAAAACTATGGAGTGTTTTTCATCGTGAGTAGGCCAACAGCAAGACGAACGAGTAAATGCCCGAGGTTGTGAACAAGGGACGGAAGATTCTCTCAGCGCTCTGGTAGCTGTAAGCGTTGGTCGATATTGGAAATCATACCATGGAGGGAACCGATTGACGTGGTTGAAAAGGAAATCAACAAGCGCTGCAAACCATCACGTGGCGTGACACTCCTTGCAAGTACAATGATAAAAGCGACACTCCCAATACGAGCATTATCGTATAAGAAGTTATGCACTTTCATACGGCTATGGTAAAAGAGAGAAGGCTGGGGTGTAGTATCTCGTTGGATTAAGCTCTGGCCGTACGCAACACAGCATTGTTAAGCGACCTGTTGTCCCGTAATGCCTCGCGTTTGTGGACCTATGTCGATGCGAGGGGTACATTGGGCCTCAAGATCTTGGAGGACACATGAGCGCATGGTGGCTACTCGGTGGGCTGGTGGCTGTGGCGATTGGAGTCATTGTGTACAAAGAGTGGAAGGTCCGCCATCGTCCACTGTCGGGGTCTCATTGTGTTATGACCAAAACGACTGATGGCGAACTGCTTCAATTTCTAGTCAGACCAACACGCGGGACTGGAAAAGAACTGTGATAGGCGCAGGGAGCCACGTTACCGTCGAGGCGCCGAGAGTTTCTGGCCGCTACGGCTCAAGAGCTTCCGCCACACCTTGTCGTTTATCTCAAACTCGCTTGAGAAGCAGGCTAAAGAATGCGAGCCGCACAAGGCCGCTTAGAAAGTTTACGGCTTAATATTCCCAGCGCATTTACCGCCGGCGCTTCCAACTTCGACCGCTTTTTGTAGCAACCCATCCATCCTCCCAATACTCTGCCCCGTCCGTAACCATTTCCAGTACACTTATCTTCCACAGGGAATAGAGTCCCTCGGAGAACCGCCTCGGCCAGGTTGATGATTCCTACGCTACCACTGCCGACCCGGCTGCCTCCCTATCATAACGGTCATGACGACAACACCCTATCTCAAACGATTTTCGAGGAGATCGGGGCCTCGCAACGTAGCCAGAGGCATCAGGTGGGAGGGAATGTGGCTGACCATGCGAGTCTTGGTCTCTCAGCACCCTCGGCCGACGCTCGTTCGGAACGTCGGTTGTTAATTTTGAGAGAAGCCCTAGAAGCGCCAGAACCTTTCCATTCATTACTCGCGACCGAGTAGTCAGAAACAAAGGTGTATGGAGAGCAATCCTGAAGGCGCCGACTCTTACTTGAATTCCAGATCGACGTTGAGGACCCCACGGGGCGGGACTTGGATTTCCTTGTGCAACTCCCCCAAGGTTTCATGCCACACCGAAACAGTATGCAGTCCGGGCGGCAGCCCCTGGATGCGAAACTGCCCCACATCGTTGGTCTGATCAAAAAACGGATCGCTGAAGACATACCGATAGGCCTGCATGAACTTGTGCACATTGCACTTGACCACATGCAACCCTTGCCTTTTCAGCTGTTTTTTGACCGGCCCCCCGCCCGGTACCAATGCCACATTCAATACGGTGCCGTGGTGCAGAGACATATTTGTGTTGTGCATCACGGGATCGTCATTCCTGATCTCCGCCTCTGCACCGACTCGTAGTGGAGCCACGCGAGGATAGAACACACATCGCTTATTTTGCACAATCGAAACTTGAACGGGACCATGGTCCGCTACGCCCTGCCCTGAATCGACATGCACGATGACATCGCGGACACCGTGAGTCGCTGCATCAACAGAAAGTGTCGCCACAGTCACAACGTGGCCACACACCTCACTGTCTCGATCTACGGGCACGTCACTCGGTGCGGGAACAGGTCCGCGATAACTCACCTGTCCCACCACCACGGGACCTGCCGCAGACACTGCCTCGTTTCTTGCAGCCGGATCCGTTGCATAGGCGACAGATTGAACATCTCCAAGAGACCAGACAACGAACAGGCTCCACAAGACGTGCCAAACCTGAAGCATCCGGTTCAAAGGAGACGTTACCATCGTAGCAACCCCCTCTCCGAGGACAACGATAAGATGTAATGCACAAGATCCCATGCTTCTTTCTCTTTGCCCTGCAAGGAATCACCGAATGACGGCATCGGGGTTCCATCGAGCCCGGTCATCAGGCTGCGATAGATGTCACGGGGCGCCGTTCCGTTCTTCATCGACGCGCGATCAGACAGATTTCCAGCTGAGATGGAACGTCCTCGGCTATCCTTCAAGTTCCCTTTCAGTGATTCTGGTCCATCCCCGTAGCCGTTGTCGCCATGACAATGGTCGCAGCTGTACTTCACATACAGCTTCCGCCCATTCTCGATGCTGGCCTCAGAGGATGGGAAGGGAGGATCCGGAATACTCAGCGGCGTAGGCTTCTCTTCTTTGAACATCGAGTTGAATGATTGGACATAGGCAATCACCGCCCAACGTTCCTCTTCTGACAACCCGTTGAACGACGGCATGTACCCCGGAATCCCCTGTGTGACGGTGCGGAAAAGGTCCTGATCCGTCGGCATCTCACCGGAGGCGGTGCTGCGAAATTTGAAGCTTTCCGTTGTAAAGTCGCGTGGATGAGGCGAAGAATACCGCCCGATAAACCAGCCGGCTGCCCCATCACCCTTCCCATCTCCCCCATGGCACATGGCACACGCTCGTTCGTACACGACTTTGCCCTTTCCCCTGGTCACTCGGTTGTCTTCCGGCTTGACGGCAAAGACAAAGGAGGTTTCGCTCGCGCACACGATCAGCATGGCAACGAGTGTGATGATGTGTTTCCTCATAGCTGCTCCTTAAAACACGATGTCGACACCGGCAAAAAAGGCATTGCGGAGATTCCGTGCCGCGCTTTCGCCCCCTTCCGACTTTCTGATATTAAAATCGTCCCGCACAAAGACCGCGACATTCGTACGCAGGAAGTATTTCGCCTGGATACCGACAAAGGACGACGACTTCCGTTGATCCAACATGCCGCCCGCATCCAGATTGTCGTACCGTACCGAGACCAACGCCCTATCCGTTACATAAGCATCAGCCCCGACGGTCAGACCGGTTGCCGTAGAGTCGAACAGGCCGGACAGCGCGGTCGGAGTCTTATTAATCTTATCGACGGCATACGCCGCATAGACATCGACCATCTTGTAGGTTGCGCGAGCCGATACACCCCAGCGATGCCAATTGACATCCTCTTGTGTCTGGACTTTCGCATTACTATTGCCGTGGTAGATGAATCCGGAGATGTTTGCGGAAAAGTTCTGCGATCTGGCATAGTCGAACCGAATCATGCCGTAGACATCCTTCCCCTTATTCGAATCACCCATGGCTTCATTGGCACCATTCAGGATACCAATTTGATAGAGGAACCAATCCCCGAAGGGACGTCCATGTATGTCGACCCCCGTCTCAGCGCCTGAATTATAGAGCGAAGCGCCGAAAGGAGACAGGTAATTGCCTGCCCGGTCGTAGAGTCCGTAGAACTTCGTGGCAAAGGCGCTGGGCGCAAGCCCGGCACGATTGAACGTGCACGGCAAGAAGGGGAGGCACCCGCCCGTCTGACTTTCTCCGACATCGCCCAACTGCTGCCGCACCGTGGCATAGGAGGAAAAGGTGTTCGGGTCAAATTTTCCGACTCGCAGATGCAAGAGATCGTGACGCCCTATGTTGTTGAAGGTGACAAACCCTCGCTCAACGGCTGCGCCCCCAGCTTCGACATCATGGCCCAACTCGACCATAAAACCGACATTCTTGGTGACTGTTCCACCGGCGAACAAGACGAAGTTTTCAGGAAACGCGAACTCTGTTTTGTTCTCAACCACTCCAGCATCGAGGCCGGAAGGATTTTCTTTCTTGAACCCCCAATTCCGCACCACATTGCCCACCAGACGAAAACCCACATAGTTCGTGACCTCATCCAGGGTAAGATCGCCCAATTTCCTCTTCCCGATAATGCCACCGTCCTCAGTGCCCGGCAGTTGGTACCCGTTTTCGAGGAAGCGCTGACCGTATTGATTCAGGATCGGCGGCGCCGTGTGGCAGGTGGTACAGTTGACATTGTATTTCCTGGCGAAGGCCGGAATGGCATGCGCCTGATCCGGCAAAATGAATAGTGGCAGGATACCAGCGGTAAGTATTCCGCCGGCCACCACGGCTGTGGAGAAACGCGTGAACATAGAAGCTGCTCCTGAATGAACGGTGCTTATCGTGAGAAGGTGAAGAGACCGCTCGACCCCTCATGAAACGGTCCTGGATACCCTTCAATACGTAGCAGAGTTGTGAGGATTGACAAGAAATATGCGACTTTCACCAGAAACCAAAGGTGCTCCTCAAGGTCCTCATCCCACGGCAAAAACCTGACAATCCTTTTGCCATTGCGGCTTGTGAGGGGTTTTCCCCCTCGGTTGGCACGCATGCCACCAACGGTCGTGACGTCACGCTCATGCAGCGTAGTTTCAACTTCTACATACCGAAGGTGACGCTCGGCACCTGGTCGACGATCGGGCCTGTGACCGCACAGGACTCGATGATGACCATCAAACCTGATGAGTGAACTTAATCCGCCCTACACCGGTCCACGCGAAGACTGACAATTCAGGATGCGTATGACGTCCATCGGTATCAGCGTCGCTGGCTTGTCGAACGGTGCCTGACTCGATTCCAAGTGAAAGCGACACCTCCAAGTTCTTGAGAATTGTCCAGCTTGCCTGCATGACGATGGTCGTCTCACAATTTGGAGACAGGCTTCAAACAAGCGTGATGCGAAAATGTACGGTTTAGGTTTTTGTATGAGGAAGTGAGTGGTTCGTCGCAATGGTCTGACGAGAAGCAGCCGCGTATCCCGTCAGAGGCGATGTATCTTCATGCGGCTCGGGGAAGACTCTCATCGCAATACCACTGCGCGAGCACCTTACTGATGACCGACGAGGAGATGGGTTTGCTGACGAAGTCATCCATGCCGGCGTCAAGGCAACGTTGCCGGTCCTCTTCCATCGCATTCGCCGTCATCGCGATGATCGGGATGTGGAATCCCGCAGAAGACGGACCATCGGTGCTGTGAACATCTTGGGCACTTGTCGAACGATTCGCTGAGCCGTCCTGTTCCCACGTACGGATCGCTCGCGTGGCTTCAAGGCCATCCATTTCGGGCATTTGACAATCCATCAACACGACTGTGTAGGGCTGCCGACGTACCGCCTCGACGGCTTCCTTCCCGTTCGAGACGACATCGACTTTATATCCCAGTTTTTCCAGCATCTTGACGGCCACTTTCTGATTCACGGGATTGTCCTCCGCCACCAGAAGCCGCCCATGCTTGCTGGAGGCCATTTCAGCGAGAGAATGTCGTGTCACCAACGTTGCAAGGTTGGCACTCTCGACGTGCTTGCCGAGTGATACATCTCCCATCCCCATCACCAACCGCAGACAATCGTACAACTGGCTTTGACGGATTGGCTTAGTCAAATACCCGGCAAGCCCGATATTCTGAGCCAATTTGGCATCCCCACGTTCTCCTAGCGAGGTGAGCATTACAAGCCGCGTCGAAGCCAGCGCCGGATCGGCTTTGATCTGTCGCGCCAGCTCCATCCCATCCATCTCAGGCATCTGCATGTCGAGGAGAGCCAAGTCAAAGGCCTCGCCCATCCTGCTCGCCGCCCGCATCGTGGCGAGCGCCTCGGCTCCGCTGAATACGGTGGAGTACCGGAGACCCCAGTCTTTCGCGTAATGTTCCAAAAGTGTGCAATTCGTCGCATTGTCATCGACGATACAGGCGTTCAACCCCGTCAACCGATCTACCTGATTCGTGATCCGGGTGGTAGGACTCGCTGCATCGATCTCAAGATGTACCGTGAACCAGAAACAGCTGCCCTTGCCGACCGTGGATTCCATCCCGATCTGACCGTGCATCAACCCGGCGAGCTGCTTGCAGATCGCCAGTCCAAGACCGGTTCCACCGTATTTTCTGGACGTTGACCCATCGGCTTGTGAAAATGATTGGAACAGTCGGCGCTGCCCCTCCTCGCTCACCCCAATGCCTGTATCGATCACATCGAACCGGATCTCGACGGCGGACTCCGTCGCCTTCACCACACCGACCTTGACGGCCACTTCTCCCACTTCGGTAAACTTAATCGCATTCCCCACCAGATTCGTCAGAACCTGGCGTACGCGGCCAGGGTCGCCCCGCACGCCGCTCGGCACCGTGGCGGCAATGAGGCCAATGAGTTCCAATCGTTTCCCATGCGCCGACTCAGCCAGGAGCTCAAGCGTATCTTCGACCAACGTCCGCAAATCGAACGAGAGCACCTCCAATGACAAGCGCCCCGCTTCAATCTTGGAAAAATCCAGGATATCATTGATGATCGTGAGCAACGCGTCTCCTGACCGGCGAACCGTCTCGGCAAATTCCCGCTGCTCTGTCGAGAGTTCGGTATCCAATAACAGGCCCGTCATCCCGATAACGCCGTTCATCGGCGTACGGATTTCGTGACTCATCGTTGCGAGAAATTCCGCTTTTAGTTTGGTCGCATCCAGTGCTCGATCCCGAGCCTCGACCAGCTCAGCCGTGCGCTCCTCCACTTTGTGTTCCAAGGCATCAGCCTGCTCGCGTAACTCTCGTCGCTGCGCGGTCAGCACTCGATTCGCCTCGCGAATAGCCGTAAATAGTTGCTCCACCTGCCCCTGGGGTGCCTTTAGAGCAGAATCACCTCTCGATCTCTCAGGCACATCGATTTCTCGCATCATGGAACGCATGACCTCCGAAACCCGGTTCAATCCGCGAGACACCACCAATATTCCCACCGTTACCAACAACACTGTGATCCCGACCATCCCCTCGACCATCCGCTGCAGCACCTGATCCACCCGCGCCAGAGAATATTCCACGCGGACCCAAATCCATTCGCCGGTCTTGAACTGGAGGGGCTCCAAGATCAGCAAGATGCGACGTCCTGTTGCGTCAACCTCGGTGCGAATGGACTCCTTGCCCAATCCGGATTTGGTCTCGCTTCCAAACTCAGCTTGGAGTGTCATTCCGATCCGACGTGGATGCAGCGCCACGCTAATCATGTGATCTGGATCAATGATATCCAGATTGAGCAACTCATCATCTTTCTGCAGCGCGGGCATCGCTTCTTGAAGTTGATAGAGGTTTTCCTGGACGGCAGCGGCACCGAACGCAGAAAATGTTCGAGCGAAGGCCAAGGCCCGATCTTTCGCTCCCTCCTGTAAGGCATAGCTCTGATAGACGATCGCGCACATACATCCGATCAACATAATCGTGACGATGACGATCGCCTGAGTAGCCACAAGCCGGATGCGCAAATCACCAACCCAGACCTGCCCAATCCTGCCGAGTTGTTTGAAGACCATTCCTTCTCCAGATATATCCGTTCGCGCGTGATTGCAACCCGCGTGCAACCCTCTTGCCGTAGGCAGAAAGCTGCCTGCGGTTCTTTTCGGAAGACAGGCGCGCGAACTTAAGCGAAAGGCAATGGATAGACGATTTGAGAGCGGTTCTGGGCTATGCCCAGAATGCCATCAGACATTCGTGACTCCAGCGTTGGTTCCGTGATTGGAATATTTCAAAGGCCTCGCTGTTCGCCCAAGACGGTACTTCCTGAAGCTCAGCTGCTTGGGTTTGCCGAATCGCGTTTGAGGTTGGTTCGCGTTTAGGTGGAGACGCTGAGCATGTGATGGGTAAAGCGGACATCAGGGAGCCGGTTGACACCGATTTCCTCTTCCGCAAAGCCGATGAGGGCATTAGAGCTGTTGACCAACCCACTGATGGGTCGCGCTCGCCACTCAGAGAGTCATTGTGGCCAGCTCACCTGCTGACACTTCAGAGCACGACCAGACGGTGAGCGAGAGGTTGGAGCAATGCGTTGATTGGTTTGCGGAGTCATGTCGAGTCTGCTTTGCGAATGCATCGTGTCGGTCAGCCTACTGCTCGAGGGCAAACCGCACCGCCTGTCGTAAGTCACCTGGCGTGAACGGTTGCTGGATCACACGTCGGGCACCGAACAGCTTGATGACGTTCAACAGGTTGTGATCGCCAGTGGCACCGGTCATGGCGATGACTTGGGCATCCAGGAATTCTTTCGTCAGCGCGAGTGTGACTTCCAACTCATCCCGCTCCGGCATCAACATGTCGGTGATAATCAGGTCGGCGGGTGTCTCGCGATAGAGCGTGAAGCCAATTTGACCGTTGGCGGCCTCACGAATGTGATGGCCGTCTTCTTCAAGAATATCTCGCAATACGGCCCGACCCGATGCGTCATCCTCCACGATCAAGATAGAAGCCATGTCTTCCCCCTTGCTCCAGAACCACACTACGCCTCTCTGAGCAGACCCTCCGTTTTAAATTGGATTAAGCGGCACGCATGATGCCTCTATGAACCTCTATGAGGAGGTCGCTTTCGTGGTAGCTGGGATCGTTGCTTGGACGTGCCAACGCCTCCTCTTTCTTGGCAAGGCGATGGTGTTCGATGATGGGGTCCTCGACATTCCCACAATTCATGCACCGATGGCCACTGGCCCACATGTGGCCAATCGTCCCATGGAAATCCAAGAAGTGCTCCCGGACCATCAACCCATGGCAGCGTGAACAGGTCATGATTCTTCTCCTGGTTACAGATTGTGGATCGCGTGCCTGTCATGGGAAAGATAGCCAAGGAATGGAAGATAGAGTAGACCCGGAGGGGGTATCATGAAAGAAGGGTGCTCTGCCGTATCTGGCGTCGATGCATGGGAGGGTTGTGCCGGTTTGGAAGGATGCGCACGATTGTCTTCGTGCTGAGCAATCCGTGTACCGTCTGGATCTTGAAATGGTAGATCAAGCGGTCACAGGCCCAGTTCGGATCTCCGGCCAACCTGAGAGCCTGATCGCGCGAGTATGGGATCACGTCGTAACCATGGAGATCCGAGAACGCGGGTGGTGAGTCAACGCCCACGGGTGCCGGCACGTTT
>ERZ1292633.6365-Hain-H41-02um-R1-6365-length-10322-cov-5_pt1 | contig 10322 bp, 10 predicted proteins | sample MGYA00564406_ERZ1292633 | MGnify/ENA primary metagenome ERZ1292633 (study PRJEB36523, sample SAMEA6512639) | groundwater metagenome | collected 2019-01-08 | study: AquaDiva: Metagenomics assemblies of 32 groundwater samples
ATAAATAATTTTTTATTATATTTATTTTTTTTATTTTTATTTTGTTTTTTATTATTATTATTTTTTTTTTTATTTCTTTTTTATATTTTATATTTTTTAATAATTCGTTATAATTTATTAAATTATTCAACATTTTATTTGTTTGTGATTTTTTTATATATTTTATATAATGATAATTATAATATTTGTAGTTTATATTTTTATTTTGTTTATTATTATTTTTTATTTTATTATTTAATAATTTTTTTATATATAAATTTTCATTATATTTTGTTGTTGCATATGAATATAAATTATTTTTTAAAAAAATAATAAAAAAAATTTTAATTATTAATAATTTTATATATGACATTTTTTTTATTATATTTTTATGATATTATTTATTTTATATTGTTGCATATATGATTAAAATAAAGAAATAAATTATTTATTTTGTTATTTTTTAAGGAAATAATTTGAAATTTTTGGATATTAATATAATATATGAAGATCATTATATAATAGTTATTAATAAATTTATTAATATGAAAATTCATGAATCTTTTAAATTTGATAAATTAACTTTAATGAATTTTTTATTGTATAATTATCCATATTTAGAGTCTTTACCAAGATGTGGAATTTTGCATAGATTAGATAAAAATACAACTGGTTTATTGATAGTAGCTAAGACGTTTTTTTCATATAATTATTTAATTAATCAGTTTAAAAATAAACTTATTATGAGATCATATGTTGCTGTTGTTTATGGGTCTTTTATTACAGGTGGAATAGTTATTGCTCCTATAGTTAAATGTTTTAAAAAAAATATTTTTATGAATGTTGTAAAAGAAGGTGATAATGCTATAACTAGTTATAGAATTTTAAAAAAATTTTTATATTTTACTTTAATTAAATTGTTATTAAAAACAGGAAAAACTCATCAAATAAGAGTTCATATGCAACATATTAATCATAATATTTTAGGAGATTCTTTGTATGATAAATTTACTATAAATGATTTTTTTGATAAAAATTTGAAATTTATATTAAAAATTATAAAACGTCAACTTTTACATGCTAATAAATTGATTATTAAACATCCATATACGAATAAATATATGATGTGGAATATATCTTTAACTGATGATTTTAATGATTTATTAATTAAATTAGAATTATATGATAGTTATTTTAGTTGTGTAAAATATTAATTTGATATAAAATTATTTATTGGTAAGATTATGAAAAATGATATATTAGAAAATTATAATATTGATGTTTTATCTAATAAAATTATCAAAGATGAATCTCAAATAAAAATAATTTCCGTGTTTCAATTTTTTTATGATGAATTATGTAAAAAAAAATCTTTTAAAGATAAAATATTTCAATTTTTTATTGATAAATCTCATTTAAAATTTGGTGTTTATTTATGGGGAGATGTTGGTAGAGGCAAAACTTATTTAATAAATTTATTTTTTGACACTCTTCCTTTTAAAAATAAAATAAGATTACATTTTCATTCATTTATGTATAAAATTCATAATGAATTATCTGTTTTAAGTGGATATTCTGATCCTTTAGAATATGTTGCGAAACAATTATCTTTAGAATATAAAATTATTTTTTTGGATGAATTTTTTGTTTCAGATATAGCTGATGCTATGTTGTTAGGTAGGTTAATTGAAAAACTAATGTATTATAAAATATATTTTATTGTTAATTCAAATTTACATCCTGATAATTTATATATGAATGGCTTACAAAGACAGCATTTTTTTAAAACCATAGAATTGATAAAAAATAAATTAATAGTTATTAAAATTGATAATTCAGTTGATTATAGATTTAGAACTTTAAATGAAATTGAAGTTTATTATGATGCTAATGATTTAAATGTTAATAAAAAATTATTTATTCTTTTTTCTAAAATATCTTCTTCTAATGAAATAAAAAAAAATGGATTTATAGTTATTTTAAATAGAAATATAAATTTTATTTTTTTATCTGGTGAAATTATATGGTTTAATTTTTATCAGCTTTGTTCTTCTCCAAGAAGTCAAAATGATTATATTGAATTGGCTAAAATTTATCATACTGTTTTTATAACTAATATTCCTATTTTTTCTACTATTAGCGATGATGAAATTAGACGTTTTATAGCTTTAATAGATGAATTTTATGATTGTAATGTTAAAATAATTATTAGTAGTTTTGTTGAAATTTATAATCTTTATGATAATTCTAAGCAATTAAATTTTGAATTTAAAAGAACTTTAAGTAGATTGGTTGAAATGAAATCTAGTTCTTATTTGCTAAAAAAGCATCATATGAAGTAATTTTTAATTATATTTTTTTTATGTTTATAATTATTACTTGCTTTATATTTATCACTTTTGTATTATATTTATTGATTTAGTTATTTTGGGGCATTTTGATTTTATGAAAACTTTTATTGTTAAACCTATTTCTATTGTTAGAGATTGGTATTTGTTAGATGCAAGTGGAAAAACATTAGGTAGATTTGCTAGTAAAATTGCTATGATTTTAATGGGAAAAAATAAATGTTTATATGCTCAGCATATTGATATTGGAGATTATGTAATTGTTGTTAATGCAAAAAAAATAATGATATCTGGAAATAAAAAGAAAGATAAAATATATTATAGACATTCTGGTTATATGGGTGGCTTAAAGAGTGTTAATTTTGAGAAATTGTTATCTACTTATCCTGAACGTATTATATTTTATGCTGTTAAAGGTATGTTACCTAAGAATATTTTAGGAAATAAAATGTTAAAAAAATTAAAAATATATGCTTATGATAAGCATCTTCATGTTGCTCAAAATCCTAAAAAAATAGAGGTTTTTTAATATGAAATCTTGTATTGATAAATATTATGCTACTGGAAAAAGAAAAACTTGTTGTGCTAGGGTTTTTTTGAAAAATGGTACTGGTATTTTTACTATTAATAATGTAAAAATTGATGATTATTTTCCAAGATTAGTATCTCGTATTATAATTCAGCAACCTTTAAATTTAGTTAATATGTTAAATAAATTTGATTTTTATATTACGGTTCGTGGCGGTGGAATTATGGGACAAGCAAATGCAATTAGACATGGAATAACTAAAGCTTTAATAAAATATGATGAAGAAATTTTGAATAATAATTTATCTTTAAAGAATGAAAATTTTTTTATTTTTCAAGATTTTAGAAAAATTTTTAGAAAAGAAGGTTTAGTAACAAGAGATTCTAGAAAAGTGGAGAGAAAAAAGGTAGGTTTTAGAAAAGCTAGAAAAAAACAGCAATATTCTAAAAGATAATTTTTTTTTGGTAATATATTTTTAAATAATTAGGAGTGTTAATTGTGAACACTAAATTAAATAATGACAAACGTAAATTTTTAACTGTTGCTACTTCTATTGTAGGTGGGATTGGTTTAGGATTTTTTTCTGTGCCTTTTATTAGTTCGTGGTTTCCAAGTGCTCAAGCTAAAGCTTTAGGAGCCCCTATTGATTTAGATTTGAAAAAAATAGGTTTTGGACAAAAAGTTACTGTTTCTTGGAGAGGACAACCTGTTTTTGTAATACATAGGCCTGATGCGCTTTTAGATAATTTATCTTTTGATGATACAAAATTAAGAGATCCATTATCAAATGTTTCCGAACAACCTTCATATACAAAAAATATTTATAGATCTATTAAAAAAAATTTTTTTGTTGTAATTGGTATTTGTACACATTTAGGATGTGTTCCTTTATATAAACCTGTTATTGGTTCTTTAGAACCATCTTGGAAAGGAGGTTTTTTTTGTCCTTGTCATGGATCAAAATTTGATGTTTCTGGAAGAGTTTTTAAAGGAGTTCCTGCTCCTATTAATTTAGCAATACCTCCATATAAATATTTGAATGATGATGTTATTAGGATAGGTGAAAGTGATATAAAGTAAGAGGTATTATTTATGTATTTTTTTGATAAAACAATTAAATGGATTGATAAAAGATTTCCGTTAACAATTTTATGGAAGGAACATTCATCGGAATATTATTCACCTAAAAATTTTAATTTTTGGTATTTTTTTGGTTCTTTAGCTATGGTTATGTTATGTATACAGCTCATTACTGGTATATGGTTAACTATGAGTTATAATCCATCTGAATCAGGAGCTTTTGATTCCGTTGAATATATTATGAGAGATGTTTCGTTTGGGTGGTTATTAAGATATATTCATTCAACTGGGGCGTCTTTTTTCTTTTTTGTTGTATATTTGCACATGTTTAGGTCCCTTATGTATGGGTCTTATAAAAACCCAAGAGAATTACTTTGGATAACTGGTGTATTTATATTTATATTATTGATGTCTGAATCATTTTTTGGGTATTTGTTACCTTGGGGAAATATGTCTTTTTGGGGAGCGCAAGTTATAACTTCTTTATTTGCTGCAATACCTTTTATAGGAGATTCACTTGTTGAAATAATTAGAGGTAATTATAATATAAGTGGGGTTATATTAACTAGATTTTTTTCTTTACATGTTAGTGCAGTACCGTTGATATTTGTTGGTTTGGTTGTAATACATATAATGGCTTTACATACTGTTGGATCTAATAATCCTGATGGCATAGAAATAAAAAATAATAAAGATATTAATGGTCATCCTGTAGATGGAATTTTTTTTTATCCTTATTATGTTATTAAAGATATTTTTGGAATATCAGTATTTTTGATGATATTTTTTGCTGTTGTATTTTTTGCTCCATCTTTTGGTGGTTTTTTTTTAGAGGCTCCTAATTTTATTCCGGCTGATCCATTAAAAACCCCAGATCATATAGCTCCTATATGGTATATGACTCCTTTTTATGCAATATTAAGAGCTATACCAAATAAAATAGGAGGAGTTGTTGCAATGGGTGCTTCTTTGGCAATAATATTTATTTTACCTTGGTTAGATAGAAGTAAGGTTAAATCTCTTAGATATAAGGGTTTTATATCTAAATTTTTTCTTTTTTTATTTATTATTAGTTTTTTTGTATTAGGTTATTTAGGAATGGTTCAACCTAATCCTACTAGAACTTTAGTGGCTCAAATATGTACAACAATTTATTTTTTATATTTTATATTAATGCCATTTTATTCTGTTATAGATAAAGTTAAAATAGTTCCGGAGAGAGTAACGTAAATATGAAAATAAAATTAAGTTATATAGTATTTTTTTGTTTTTTTATTACAAATATTTTGTTTGCAAGTGAACATTCTGTTCCTTTGTATAAATTTTCTGATAATTATAAAGATAAACCTTCTTTACAAAGAGGATCAGAGATATTTATGAGAAATTGTTTGGGTTGTCATAGTTTAAAATATTTGATGTATAAAGGATTAGCAGAAGGGATTGGAATTATAAATGACAAAAATGAAGTTGATGAATTATATTTAAAAAATAATTGGTTTTTTAGTGATGATATTAATATAAATGATCGTATTTTATCACCAATTAGTAAACAAGATTCTTTAAATTGGTTTGGAGTTTTACCTCCTGATTTATCATTGGTTTCTAGATATAGAGGAAATGATTGGATATATACATATTTGAAATCTTTTTATGAAGATAATAATAAAATTTGGGGTGTTAATAATTTAATATTTCCTGATGTTGCCATGCCTCATGTTTTAAATAGCATTCAAGGAAATCAGATTCTAAATAAAAAAAATAATAGTTATGTTTTAGAATTATCAAAAGAAGGAAGCCTTAATTCTAAAGAATATGATATAGTTGTTTCTGATATAGTAAATTTTTTATCATATGTTGGAGAACCAACTAAAGAAAAAAGAGAATCAATAGGAGTTTATGTTCTTTTATTTTTATTTTTATTTACTATTTTATCTTATTTTTTAAAAAAAGAAATTTGGAAAGATATAAAATAGGGGATTTTTTTTGAGTATTAATCTTAATAAGCGTTCTGTTATGACATTATATTCTAAATCTGATGATGCATATTCTCATAGAGTTAGAATTGTACTAGCAGAAAAAGATATTATTTATGAATCTATAAATTTAGATACTATTGGTCCTGATAGTTTAAAAGAGTTAATAGAATATAATCCTTATTTAACTGTACCTACTTTAATAGATAGGGATTTGATATTATTTAAATCAGAAATAATTATGGAATATTTGGATGAGAGATTTCCTCATCCTTCATTAATGCCTGTTTATCCAGTAGCAAAAGGAAGAAGTCGTTTGATTATTTATAGAATAAATAGAGATTGGTATTCTTTAATGAATTATATTTTAAATAATGATTCTAAATATATAGATTATTTTAAAAAAAAATTATTAAATAGTTTAATGAATGCATGTAATGTTTTTATGGAAATGCCATATTTTTTAAGTGATACTTTTTCTTTAGTTGATTGTTGTATTGCTCCTCTTTTATGGCGTTTACCTAAATTAGGAATTAAATTACCTAAAAATGCTACCCCTTTGATAGATTATTCTGAAAAAATTTTTAGCAAAGATACTTTTCAATCTAGTTTGACTGATGCTGAAAGAATATTAAGAATTTAATCTTATATATTTTATGGTGAAATTTTTATGTTTGTTCATTTGCAGTGTTATAGTGAATATTCATTGATAAAAAGTTTGTTAAAAATTGATTCTTTTGTTTTTGAAGTTAAAAATAGATTTATGCCTGCTGTTGCATTGACTGATGAAAATAATTTATTTGCTTCCGTTAAATTTTATAAGCAGGCATTATTTAATGGAGTCAAGCCTATAATTGGCTGTGATATTATTATAAAAGAAGATGAGAATGTTTTAAAAAAAGATTTTAGATTAATTTTACTTTGTAAAAATTATTGTGGATATCAATCTTTAAATAAATTACTTACTAGAGCTTATTTATTTGGAAAAGAAAAAAATTTTTGTTTTATTTATAAAACTTGGCTTATTGATAATAGTCATAATTTAATAGCTGTTTTACCAACTAAAAATACTGGATTAATATTGTCAATAATTGAAAAAAAAATCAATATTGATATTGATTTGATTAAATTTTTTTTATCTCTTTTTAAAGATAGGTTTTATATTGGTATAAGTAAAATAGATTTAAAATATGAAAATTTTTATAATAATGAATTTTTTAAAATTGCATATAATTTTAATGTTCCTATTGTAGCAATTAATTGTGTTTGTTTTTTAAATAGAGAAGATTTTGATGCTCATGAAGCTAAAATTTGTATAAATCAAAATAGATATTTATCAGAATATAAACTAATTAGCGAAAATACAGCGCAGCAATTTTTAAAAACTTATAAACAAATGGAAGAACTTTTTTATTATATTCCAGAATGTTTAGAAAATACAATTGAAGTTGCAAAAAGATGTAATTATATTTTTGATATTAATAATATGTATTTGCCTTTTTATTTTATTTTTGATGAAATATCTTCTGAAGATTATTTATATAAAATATCATTAATTGGTTTGAATGATAAATTAATTTTTCTTAAAAAAGAATTAGATTTTACTCAATTTAAAGAGAAAGAGTATGAATTAAGATTAGAACATGAATTAAATATTGTTAAGGATATGAAATTTTCTGGATATTTTTTAATTGTAGCTGATTTTATTAATTGGTCAAAAATTAATAGTATTCCTGTTGGGCCTGGAAGAGGTTCTGGAGCTGGATCTTTAATAGCTTATGTTTTGTCTATAACTAATATTGATCCTATTAAATATGATTTATTATTTGAAAGATTTTTAAATCCGATAAGATTATCTATGCCGGATTTTGATATTGATTTTTGTATAGATGGAAGAGATAATATAATTGATTATGTTTTTAGTATTTATGGATATAATTCTGTTGCTCAAATTGTAACTTTTGGAACTATGGCTACAAAGGCTGTTATTAGAGATATAGGAAAAGTATTAGGTTTTAGATATGGTTTTATAGAAAAAATATATAAATTTTTTTCTAATAATAATGAAAAAAATTTAAAACAATTAATTGATAGTGATGATAAGATTTTAAATAAATTTAAAACTGATAAAGATTTATTTATTGTTATTAATTTATCAAAAATGATTGAAGGATTAATAAAAAATGTTAGTAAACATGCTGGAGGAATTGTTATTACTCCTTATAGTATGATAAATTTTATGCCAATTTATTGTGAAATTAATGAAATATACCCTTTGTCTCAATTTGATAAAGAAGATTTAGAATTTATTGGTTTATTAAAATTTGATTTTTTAGGATTAAAAACTTTAACAATAATTTATTCAAGTATTATAGATATAAATGTTAAAAGAAAAAAATTTTTAAAAAATAACATAGATATAGATGATATACCTTTGAATGATACTAAAACTTTTTTATTATTACAAAAATTTATTACTACTGCAATTTTTCAATTAGAATCTATTTCTATGAAAAATCTTATTAAAAGATTAAAACCTAATAATTTTGATGAAATTATAGATTTAGTTGCTTTAATACGCCCTGGGCCTATGCAATCTGGTATGTCTGATGATTTTATACAAAGGAAATTTGGTTTACAACAGGTTGTTTATCCTCATATTTTATTGAAATCTATTTTAGAAAAATCAAAAGGTATGATTTTGTATCAAGAACAAGTAATGCAAATAGCTCAAATTTTATCTGGATTTACATTAGTTGAAGCTGATCTTTTGAGAAGAGCAATAAGTAAAAAAGATGTTGCTGAAATGTATAAATATAAACAATCTTTTATATTTGGAGCTAAAAAAAAAGATATAGATGAAAATTTATCTTCTTATATTTTTGATTTGATTGATAAGTTTTCTGGTTATGGGTTTAATAAATCTCATTCAGCTGCTTATTCTTTTTTAACTTATCAAACTGCTTGGCTCAAGTCTCATTATCCTTTAGAGTTTATGTCTTCTGTTTTATCAGTTGATGTTAAAAGTGGTAGTAAAATTATATGTTATATTGAAGATTGTTATAGAATGGGTTTAAAAATTATTAGTCCAAATATAAATAAGAGTATTAAAAATTTTTATGTTGATGATTTTGATCATATAATTTTTGGTTTTAATGGTATTAAATGGATGAATGATATAATTGTTAATTATATAATAGATGAACGAAATTATAGAGGTTTTTATAAAGATATATATGATTTGTGTTTTAGATTTAATTATAAAGATTATTCTAAAAAATTTATTGAAGGTTTAATTAAATCTGGAGCTCTTGATTGTTTTGATTTATTTCGTTCTAAAATGATTGTAATTTTTAAATTATTAATTAAAATATATTGTTTATTGAATAATTACTATAAAAAATTACAAATAAATTTATTTGATATAGAAATAAAAAGAAATTTTTTTTTAAAATTTAAATTTTATAATTCATTATCTGAGAATAAGATTTTAATGTATGAAAAAGAAGCTTTAGGAATATTTTTAAGTGGAAACTTATTGTATGTATATTTTCAAGAATTATATTATTTTATATCATCAAATTTATTTGATATTTATTATGATAATTTTTTAAGTTATATAATTTGTGGATTTGTTGTAAATTTTAGATTCTTAATTAATAAGAATAATAAAAAAATTTATTCTTTTTTGATAGAAAGTATGGGATATTATCATGAAATTTTTTGTAATGATTTAAATAATATGTCTTTTTATAAAAAAGGAAATCTTGTTGTATGTTATGTAAAATGTATTAAAGATTTATATTATAAGAATTTTAAACTTTATGTTCTTAAAATAAAAAAATTAGATGAATTGAGATTTTTTTATGTAATATATGTTCAAATATATATAAATTATAAATTTGTTAATAATGAATTTTTGAGAATATTATTTCATGTTATTTTTTTATATAAAAATGGAAAGACTCATGTTTATATAATTAATAAATTTTATGATAAAATTTTAACTTTTAAATTAAATAATAATTATTTAATTAAGCCTTATATTGATTTTGTTGAAAAAATGAAATCCTTTTTGGCTGTACAAAATGTTATTATTTATTATAAATAAAAATTATTTTTTTTTAAGTATTATTTTTTATTGAGAGGTATTATTAGTTTTATGAAAAATGAATTAAATAATGATAATGAAGAATTTTTTTTTTTAAATTTTAATGATTTAAAAAATATAGATTTTAATTTTTTGAAAAAAATTTTTATTATTCAGGAAAAAAAAAATATTGATTTGGAAATAAAAAATTTAAATTTTTCTAATAAATTGAAAGAATTAAATGATTTATTATTTAGAATTAAATCTGATTTTGAAAATTTTAAAATAAGATCTAAAAATTATTTATAAAATTCTTATAAACA
>ERZ1292633.6367-Hain-H41-02um-R1-6367-length-10321-cov-5_pt1 | contig 10321 bp, 8 predicted proteins | sample MGYA00564406_ERZ1292633 | MGnify/ENA primary metagenome ERZ1292633 (study PRJEB36523, sample SAMEA6512639) | groundwater metagenome | collected 2019-01-08 | study: AquaDiva: Metagenomics assemblies of 32 groundwater samples
AAAATTTCCTAAAAATTTGAAATTTTCTACTCGAAAGAGTATTCGGCGACAGACCTAGTAAATAAAACTATACTATCTGCAGATAAACAGATTTTATTGAAAGACAGAGATGTTATGGTTATAATAGAGAAAATGAGTCCTTAACTTATGAATTATTTAAAAATAGGAAAAGCAACTGAACTAACTGGGAATGATAGAAAAATTTATAGATTTTTGGAAATATTACCTGGTTTTTTGTCTTTGGGGACATTATTGTTGCTATTAATTTTATCTTATTTTAAATCGGTTTGGGTGGCTTATTTTGTTATTGCTTTTAATGTTTATTGGTTATTGTTGGTTATTTATTTGGGAATTTTGTTAATAGCAGCATATTTAGAAATGAAGAGAAAGATGGCGATTGATTGGCACGTTGAGTGTCAAAAATTGCCATGGAATGATATTTATCATTTAGTAATTTTTCCTATTTATAATGAAGGGCTAGAAATTATTAAGCCAAGTTTTTTAGGATTACTTAATGATGGCTATCCTACTGATAAGATGATCGTAGTTTTGGCAGTAGAAGCTAGAGCAGGAAAGGAGGCATTAGATAGAGCTAGAACAATTGAACAAGAATATGGTAAAAAATTTAAAAGATTTTTGGTTACTGTACATCCTGATAATATTGCTGGTGAAATTCGTGGTAAGGGTTCGAACCAAGCATGGGCAGCTAAAGAGGTTCAAAAAATAATTATTGATAAAGAAGGATATAATTATGATAATATTTTAGTAAGTATTTTTGATATAGATACTATAGTTTTTCCAGGTTATTTTTTCTGTTTAACTCATAAATTTTTGACAGTAGCTGATCCTTATAAGGCGAGTTATCAACCAATACCAGTTTATCATAATAATATTTGGCGGGCTCATTTTTTTGCTCAGGTTGCTGCTGCTTCTAATACTTTTTGGCAAATGATGCAACAGATTAGGCAAGAAAAGCTAGCTACTTATTCATCGCATTCAATGACATGGAAAGCGTTGGTTGATGTTGGTTTTTGGTCAACGAATATGGTAAGTGAGGACTCGCGAATTTTTTGGCATTGTTTTTGTCATTATAAGGGCAATTATAGGGTGGAACCGCTGTATTTTCCTGTTTCTATGGATGTTTGTATGGATGAGAGTATGTGGCAGACTATGAGGAATTTATATAAACAACAACGTCGTTGGGGCTGGGGAGTGGAGAATGTCCCATATTTAATATTTAATGTTATTAAAAATCATAAAAAGTTGCCTATGAAAAAAATGGCTAGTCGTATTTTTGTTCAGCTTTATGGTTTTCATTCTTGGGCGACTAATGCTTTAATTATTGGGGTTATTGGTTGGATGCCGATGATTTTGGGTGGAGATAAATTTAATTCTATGGTTTTATCAAGTAATCTGCCTGTAGTAACTAGAGTTTTGATGACAGTGGCTATGGTTGGCTTGGTATTTTCTGCAATTATTTCAACCTTGCTTTTGCCAAAACGACCAGCTCATTATGGTTTTGGTAAAAATGTTACTATGTTTTTGCAGTGGCTTATCTTACCTTTTAGTATTATTATTTTTGGCTCGATTCCATGTTTAGAAGCGCAAATAAGATTAATGCTTGGTAAGTATATGGGTTTTTGGGTAACGCCGAAGAGGAGATAGGGAGGAAAGTTAAAAGTTATAGTTTTATATTTTTTTATGATAGGTTTGTCGCCGAATACGGTATTCGGCGACAGACCTATGATTAAAAAAAACAAAAAAAAATTTATTTATAGAGTATTTTTTAGTCAGAATTTTTTGACTTTTTTAGGATTGATTGTGATTGTTTTAATTAGTTTTCCTTTAGCTAAAAATATTAGTAATCGTTATAAAGTTAATCATGAAATAAAAGAATTGGAAAAAGAGATAGCTAATTTAGAAAATAAAAATTCAAATTTTAAAGACTTAGTTTCTTATTTAGAATCTAATCAATTTGTGGAAGAGCAAGCAAGACTTAAATTGGGTTTAAAAAAGGAAGGGGAGGATGTCGTTGTGATTAAAAATGGATTAGATAATAAAATAGAAAATAATTTAACAGCAACTAGTAGTAGTATTTTTAATATTCCGGGATTAGATAAAGCTAACTTGGTTAATTCAATAAGTAATTTGCAAAAATGGTTAAAATATTTTTTTAAAAAATAATATTTTTTAATTATGACTAATAATCTAGATGGTATAAAAAAATTAACGCCAGACGAAGTAAAAAAATCTCGTGAGATAGTTCTAGATTTTATCGGAGAGACTGAATCTATTAATAACTTTGCGTTGGAAAATAAAGTAGATTCGCAAAGTGTTATTTTTGATAGGACTAAAAAAGTTGATGGAATTACAAAAGGAAAAGAAAAAAAAATAGATGTAGAAGAAAAAATTGTAGAAGACGAAGTTGTAGAGAAAAAATCTAATAAACAAGAAGATAATAGTATTTATCAAGAAAAACAGATATTAATAAGTGAAAAAAAGAAGCAACAGCAATTACTTGAGAAACAAGAATCTTTAAAACAAATTAGAGATAAAGAGGCAAAATTAAAAGAAAAAGAGTTAAAATGTAAACAAGAAGAAAATCAAAAAGAGCAAATAAAAATAGAACAAATAAAAGAAAGAGAAGAAAAAAAATTATTAAAACAAAAATTAGAGCAGAAAAGACGACTAGAAAAACAAAAGGAAAAAAGTGATTTAGAAAAAAAAATATTAAAATTTAAAAAAAATTTAAAATTTAAAACATTATTATATTTAAGGTTATTTAAAAAATATTTTAAAAAAATAGCTACAAGTTTGATAATGCTATTTTTGTTATTAACAATTTTCTATATTATTTTTTGTGAAATTGTTTTAGGTTTTAGTATTGATAATAAAGCAATTAGAAAAATTGCTAAATATTTATTTGTTCCAGCATTAATTTCTAGCTCAGGTTCAGTTGATTTTTATAGCTATAAAGATAAGCTTACTGATAAATTAAATATTTGGGGGAGGAATGTGGATATTAGAGCAATTACAAAAAATGAGTTGTTGAAAAAAATAGTATATAAAAAATTAGCTAAGGAATATGGTTTAGTAGTAGGTTCTAGTAATTTAATGACTGATTTAGAAAAAAGAATAGTTATTGATAAAGAAAAAAATCAAAGTAGTCTAGCTAGGATTGCTAAAATAAAGGATTTAATTAAACAAGGAAAAACTTTTGAAGAAGTTAAAAAATATAGTGATGAATTTGAGTCAGGAGTATATATGAAAAATGATTTAGCGCAAGAAAAATTTGGTAGATTAATAATTTATTTATCAGAAGGGCAAATAAGCGATATATTAGTTAGTGGTAATGGTTATTATTTGATTAAAAAAAATAATCAGAATAATAATCTGATTAATATATCTTATATTTTTATAAAAGCTACAACTCTTGATGATTACGTAAACAATGAACTTAGTAATTTGAATGTGCTTAGCTTGGTTGATTAGGGGTTAGAATAATTTAAAAAATATTTTTGGTTTAACGGGTCTGTCGCCGAACACCGTATTCGGTATAAAATTCCAAATTTTTGTAAATTTTGTTAAAAACTTTTTTGCTAATATAACCATATTCTCTCAAAACTTTTTAAAAAAATTTCCTAAAAATTTGAAATTTTCTACTCGAAAGAGTATTCGGCGACAGACCCTTAACTAAATTGTATTTATTTCAAGGCAAACTATAAGCCGGATTCTGTACTCTTACGAGCAATGATCATCTATCTAGCTCTGTAATTACTTACAGAGTCAAGCGAGCCACTTTTCATCAAATAATCCAAAGATTATCTGGTTTGCTCTTGCTTCAGGCAGGGTTTACCATCTATCGTTGTCACCAACGTAGAATACACATAGCTTAAATTACATTTGAAAAATCCAAACATAACTTAAACACTGCATAACTTTTCACCTTTCACCACGCAAAATGCATGGCTAGTATCGTCTCTGTGGCACTTTCCCTTGAATTACTTCCGGTCGCTGTTAACGACTGCCTTTTTTTATTTCGCAAAAAAAACGAAATAGAAGTCCGGACTTTCCTCCCCACAAAATGCGGAGCGATCATCCATTTACCTTGAAATAAATAAAATTTAATTAATGGGTCTGTCGCCGAATACCGTATTCTGCGACAGACCCATATATAAAAAACAATAATACTCTAACATTTTTCAAATAAAAAATCAAGAAATTTGGGCGTAGAAATTTGGGCGTATTGTCAAACCAAAATAGAAATGTCCTATCTTAAATAAATTAGGAAAATTAAATTTATAATAATCCAATCTTTTGTTTTTCAAAAACGCACGATTTTTTTTGCAAACTTTGAATTATGAAATTCTTTTTTCTGAGCAAAAAGAAATTTCATAATTCAAAGTAATTTAATGGGTCTGTCGTCAAATACCGAATACGGTATTCGGCGACAGACCCTTAATAATATACCTTTTATATCTTTTTAACCTCTCTTTCTTTTGGAACTTGCCAATAATTTAAAATAAATTCAGCTATTTCGCCAAATAACGGAGCTGCTGAACTTTCGGCCCATTCAACATCTCTAGGATTATCCATTCTTACCAACATAACAAATTGCGGATCATCAGCAGGAGCAAATCCAGCAAATGAACCAATATGCGCTCCTACTTGATAACCACGACCATCTTTTCTTGGCACTTGCGCTGTTCCAGTTTTGCCTGCAACATAATAACCTTTAACTCCAGCTTTTTTGCCATGACCATTTTCAACAACATTAACCATCATTCCCCCTAAAATAGTAGCAGACTTTTCAGACACAACCTGTTTAATTTCTTTCGGTTGAGAAACTATTTTTGTACCATCATTTCTAACAATCTCTTTTACAACATAAGGCTTCATTAAAATACCATTATTAGCAATGGCTGCGAAAGCTGAAGTTATTTGCAATGGTGTTACTGCAATCCCCTGTCCGAATGAGGCAGTTGCTGAAACTAACTCTTTATTTCGCTTTTCATTAATTATATTTTTTATATCTCCCTTTCCCTCACCTTCTAATTCAATGCCAGTTTTTTCACCAAAACCGAAATCTTTAACATATTTACCAAACACATCAGAGCCAATACTCCTCATTACAAAAACAACGCCAGTATTTAATGACTTTTCCAATACTTGCGTCATTGTTTGAATACCATTTGCTTTATGGTCAGAATTTTCAATATTGTAATTAGCAATTTTTAAATTACCTGTATCATTATATGTAGTTTGCGGTGTAACTTTTTTTTGATCCAACCCCATAGCCATTGTAATAACTTTAAAAATTGAACCAGGTTCATATTGAGAAAAAATTGCATTATTATTAAAAACCTTAATATCTTTTATTGCCTGAAAATTATTTGGATCAAAATCAGGATATGAACACATTGCTAAAATTGCGCCAATCTTTGGTTCCATAACAATAACACTGCCACCATCAGCCCCGTGCTTTAAAACTGCTTTATTAAGCTTTTCGCAAACAGCAAACTGAATAGAACGATCAATCGTTAAAATTATATCACTGCCATCTTGCGGACTGTTATATTCTTTATTATCAATAATTACCACTTTACCAGCAGCATCTCTTTCAGCTTTTATTGAACCTGTTTTACCATAAAGCTCTTGATCAAAAAACCCTTCCAATCCATAGCTTCCTCGCTGTTCATTATTAACATAACTTACAAACCCCAATAAATTCGCGCCAACGTTACCCTCTGGATAAAACCGATAAGGCTTCATAGTAAAACCAATACCATCTATTACTAATTCTTTTTTTTCTTTATCTAAAATTTTATTATCTTTTATCTCCAAATCATGTGATACAAAATTTTTTCCGTCCAAACTAGCAAGCGCTATATATATTTTTTTTAAAACCTCACTGTCAACCTTCTGCTCTAACGGCTCATAAGGATCATTGGCTTTTTCCAATTTTGCTAAATAATCATTAATAATTTTCTCTTTTCGTGCCTTGATCTCTGCCTCTTTTTTAACAAGTCTTAATTCTTGAAAAGTTTTATCAGAAAATAAAACTGCTAAATTTTTTTTAATCTCATCTTCTTTTATTTTTTTTTCATCACCAATTAAATTACTAGCAACAAATAATTCAGCAGCCAATCTATCTTTATCTTCTTTTTGAAAAAATTCATCAACTTCTTTAATAACCGATTGTTCTTTAAAAATTAAATAGAACTGTTCTGCTATAGCATTAGCTTGCTTAACATGACTCGGTACTGTATAAATCAAAGCAAAATCTTTATTAGTAGCAATCGGATAAAGATTATCGCCAGATTTTTTAGCACTATCTTGAAAAAATATCCTACCACGTTTAGGATCCAACGAACTAGAAACCTGCTGCTGACCAGAGGCCATAGCTAAATAATGATCATATTGCATTACTTGCAAATTAAATAAACGAAAAATTATTGCCCCACCAAACAAAAAAATAATCGCCATTATAATGTTAATGCGATTATTATTTTCTTTAACAAAAGAAAAATCTTTCTTCCATAACTTCATAAAATATATTTAGGGTTTGTCACAAAATAAAATTTATCTTCTAGCAACTACATTCGCGCCAACTTCAAGATAATCAACGTTATTTGCCACAACCATCTTTAAGTTTTTAATTCTAAAATTAATATTATTATAAGAGCTAAGCGATGCTACTGATAATTCCAAATTCTCGTTTTCCTTAGCTAATTGTCTATTTTTCTCTCTCAATTTTTCCTGACTAAAACCTTTAATAGTCAAATCATTAGTGCCAATTAAATAATAAACGCCTGAAACAATGATTATAAATAAAATAGCTAGATTAATAATTTTTAAATTTAAAAATTTAGACATAAATTGAGAATATTTTAGATTTTAGATTTATTGATTTAACTCCTAATTTCTTTGAATTACAAAACTCCATCTCAAAGCAATTGCGCTACTCTAAATTTTGCGCTACGAGCACGTGGATTAACAGAAATTTCTTCATCAGTTGGCTTAATAACCTTTGGCGTTAATATCTTCAATCGCGCTTTATGATTACAACAACAAGTTGGACAAATCGGGGAGCAAATACAATCACGCGACTCATTTTTAAAAAACTGCTTAACTATTCTATCCTCCAAACTATGAAAAGAAACTATGATGATGCTCCCCCCATCAATTAATAATTCTAGCGCCTGTGGTAAAACTTGCTTCAAATTTTCTAATTCATTGTTAACTGCTATACGCAAAGCCTGAAAAATTTTAGTTGCTGGATGAATTTTTGATGCGCCATGTCTTTTAATAACTTTATTTATTATTAATAGTAACTGACCAACTGTTTTAATAGGACTTTCTTTTCTGGCTTTTATTATCTCTCTAGCAACCTGTCTGGCATTTTTCTCTTCCCCATAATCTTTAAAAATCTTAATTAACTTATCTTCACTATATTTATTAATTATAATATTAGCCGATATTGTCGCATCTTGATTAAAAGCCATGTTTAGCGGAGCTTCAACCGACTGAAAAGAAAATCCCCTAGATCTGTCCTGAAGTTGAGCTGATGATAATCCTAAATCAAATACAATCCCAGCGAATTTCGTTCCTTCTTCAAAATTTTCTTCAACAATTGCTTGTAAATTTTTAAAATTACCATTAACAATTATTAATTTTTTATTTTTTATTTCTGTTTGAAAATTTAATTCAGCATTTTCTATTGCAAGGCTATCCATATCAATAGCCAATACTTTTCCACCATCACCAATTCTATCTAAAATTGCCTTACTATATCCCCCGCCACCCAAAGTGCAATCAATAAATTTCTGTCCTGATACAGGATTTAGATATTCTACAACCTCCTTAAGCATTACTGGTATATGTTTATATTCCACAAGATTTATAATTTATAATTTATTGATTTCTTGATTTTATTGATTTCTTGATTTTATTGATTTCTTGATTTAACTCGTAATTGTCAATTATTAATTTTCCAAACTACCCAATGCTTCTGCTATTTCTGAACTTTTTTCTTCTGTTCCTGCTTTATATTTATTCCAATTATCTTCATCCCAGATTTCTAATCTATCATAAAGTCCTGCAATAATAACTTTTTTCTTAACACCAGCAAACTTACGCAAATATTCAGGCAACATAATACGTCCTTGACTATCAAAATCAACATCCATAGCTCCAGCCAACATTAAACGAACAAAAGCGCGAGTGTTGGCTTGATTAATTGGCAATTTAGAAAGTTTAATAGCTAACTTCTCCCATTCTTTTTTAGTATAAAGAAAAAGACAGTTATCTAATCCTCTAGTAACAACGGCTCCTGCTTTCAAGAGAAGACGAAATTTAACAGGGACGGCTACTCTTCCCTTATCATCTAAATTATGATTATATTCTCCGATAAACATAAGAAAGTTGTAAAGTTTAAATCTTAAATCACCACCTTTCCCCACTTTTTAACATTATGATGTAATCATATCCCACTTAATACCATTGGTCAACAATAATATGTTATAAATATGTTATGAAAAATACTATTATTTTTTTAAGCTAAGCTTAGTTATTTTTTAAAATAAAAAATCTCGCCAATTAATAGACGAGATTTTTTATTTTTTTAAAAAAACTAAACTTTTATTTTAAAAAACAAACTTATCCACCGCTAGAGGGTCTGTCGCCGAATACTCTTTCGAGTAGAAAATTTCAAATTTTTAGAAAATTTTTTCAAAAAGTTTTGAGGGAATATGGTTATATTAGCGAAAAAGTTTTTGACAAAATTTACAAAAATTTAGAATTTTATACCGAATACAGTATTCGACGACAGACCCTTGATAGGGATTATATTCACTTTTCCCTAACCCCTAATCCCTGCTTTTTAACAGTTATATTAGGCTCACGATTATAAATTGGTTCTACTATACTAAATTCTCTACTATTTTTATTTTTAATAACCTTATTTTCACCACTAAATCCAACTACTGGGATGCCTAAAGAATACCCCAATGCATTAGCAGTCACCACACCAATACGCAAAGAAGTAAAAGATCCTCCGCTGTTTTCTATTTCTATTTTCTCTAAATCTTTTAATTTAATTTTTTTATTTTTTAATAACTTATCTATCTCTGGCAAAAGCCTTTCTGCTTGCTGACGTGGCGCAGAAAAACTTTTAGCAACAACCTCCGCTCCATTATCTTTAACAATAATAGTAACTTGGTCATTTTTTGTTGTATCTATATATAATATCATAAAAATATCTTAACAAATTTTACTATCCGAGTAAAATCAATTTTAACCGCTATCTTCTTCTTAACAACTTGCTCATAAACTTTTACTGTTTTACTTACTATATTCTCCAAATTATACTCTTTCTCAACTCTTTTTTTATTATTTTTACCACACTCCTTAACTAATAATGGATTATTTAAAAAATAAATTAACTTATTTTTTAAATCTTCTTTATCTTTATTTTTAAAAACACTAATATCATTTCCAATAGCTTCAATATTTTCTGGAATATCACTAATTAACGAACACTTGCCATAAGACATTGCTTCAAGCAAAGCGATTGATAAACCTTCTGATTCTGATGGCTGTACAAAAAGAAAAGCGTTAGAAAATAATTCTGCCAAAGTACTATCTGTTTGATTGCCTGTAAAAATAATATTATTACAACTAGCAGCTAAAGATTTTAATTCTTTAACATAACTATCTGTAAAATAGCCGTTACCAACAATCACTAATTTTTTATCAGTTTCAATCTGCTGAAAAGCTTTAATTAAAAAATGAATGCCTTTTTGTCTAACTAATCGCGAAACAACTAAAATATAATTATCTTTTTCTAACCCCAATTTTTTAATTTCCTGAGCTTGAAAATCTTCATGCGTTTCAACCCCATTAGGAATATAATTTGCAACAACTTTATATTTTTTTTCAACATATTTAGTTAATGACTGCGAAATAGCTATTACTCTATCAGCTGATAAACACAACATTTTTTCTCCGAACTTTAAATACAATTTAGCCAGACTTCCCCATTTTTGATGTTTATAGCATTGAGAATGAAAAGTGGCTACAATAGGAACATTCGGCTTTAATATTTTAACTAACCAAATTAACGATGATGGACCGATAGAATGAAAATGAATAATATCTACTTGATGCCTGCTTACATCCAAACAAGCCCTAAAAGTATGAGTTATTGCATCTAAATGTTTAGTGACTATAGTTGATAAACTAATTAAATTAACTCCTTTATATGTTTTTAGCTTAGGATCTGTATAACTAGGTCGAGTATAAACATAAACTTGATGACCAG
>ERZ1292633.6368-Hain-H41-02um-R1-6368-length-10318-cov-4_pt1 | contig 10318 bp, 8 predicted proteins | sample MGYA00564406_ERZ1292633 | MGnify/ENA primary metagenome ERZ1292633 (study PRJEB36523, sample SAMEA6512639) | groundwater metagenome | collected 2019-01-08 | study: AquaDiva: Metagenomics assemblies of 32 groundwater samples
AGTCCTACGGCTGACGCCAGAGGACGAATCAGTCCTTTGGCTGAAACATTAATAAGAAAATTTAATCGTAACGGCATAGTTGAAACTCTCCATTTTTGAGTGGTAGTGGTAGACAATGAACCCCGCCTCGGCGGGGTTCATTGAAATCAACGATGTATCCTCTATCGGGAAACATCGTTGATTACCGTTAAAACTTTAACCGGTTTTAAAAAACATTCGTTGTTAGGTGAGTAGTGAACTTTGCCGATGGCCAACAGGTTGGCATCATTGGTATAAATTCTGACATAATGGTTCGGAAATGGTCTGGTCGTGTTTTGTTTTAGTGATTGGCCGTTTTTTATTTTTTGCGCATCGTTCGGCGAAACCGTAATAGTTGGTAAATGATTAATTCCTGTTTCCATCGGTTTAAGTAATTTTTTTAGGGTAATCAAAGAGTTGAGTTGCGGTAGTTGAATACTTTGTTCTAATCCGAATGGCCCGACTCTGGTCCGGGTTAAATCAAAAAGCAAGGCGCCGCAGCCGAGTTTTTCTCCAACCGTTTCTGCGAGCGAACGAATATAAGTGCCTGAAGAACAATGGATTTTTAAATGAACGAACGGTAAATTGATCGCGGTAATTTTTAGGTCATAGATTTCCACGGTTCGGGCGGGCCGGGGGATAGACTGTCCGGCGCGGGCTAATTCGTATAATCTGCGGCCTTTGATTTTAATAGCCGAAAACATGGGGGGCACCTGTTTGAGCGAACCGATTAATTCAGCGACCTCAGTTTTTATCTGTAACTCAGAAATATGATTAACCGGCTGGTGGCTTAAAATTTTTCCCGTTCTATCCAGCGTATCACTGGTTGTCCCAAGTTGCAGAACGGCTTGGTATTCTTTATCATCAGGGATGAATTCAATAATCCGGGTGGCCTGTTCCAGACAGGTAACTAAAACGCCGGTGGCCATCGGGTCCAGGGTGCCGGTATGGCCGATGCGTCTCACTCCGCTGACCTGACGCAGGATGTCAATGACATCATGGGAAGTAAGGCCGGCCGGTTTGTTAATAATCAGAATACCGCTCATAAATAAATTTTCTTGTATCAAGAAAATTCATCAAAGTAAAGAAAATTTATATTGTTTTAAAGTAAATAATTTGTTTTAATAATATAAATTTTCGGAGAAAGTTTATAATGAAAGCGCTAGTTTTATTATCAGGCGGGCTGGACAGTACCCTGGCCATCAAATTGATGCTGGAGCAGGGGATTGAAGTTGAGGCGTTGAATTTTTCCACGATTTTTTGCCAGTGCACCTCAAAACGTTCTTCCTGCGGTTCTGAAGCCAAACGGGTATCGGAGACGTTTGGCATTCCGATAAAAGTGATTAATCATAGCGAGGTTTTTCTTGAGATAGTCAAGCGACCGCGTTACGGCTACGGGAGTCAGATGAATCCGTGTATTGATTGCCGGATTCTGATGTTTAAAACTGCGGCTGATTATATGAAACAATCCGGTGCTTCTTTTTTGGTAACGGGCGAAGTCTTAGGGCAACGGCCGATGTCACAGCACTTACGGGCATTAAAATTAATTGAAAAAGAAACCGGGCTGGAGGGATTAATTTTGCGGCCGCTTTCCGCCCGCGTTCTGGAGCCGACGATCCCGGAAAAAATGGGTTGGGTTAACCGGGAAAAATTATCGGCTATCAAAGGGCGTTCCAGAAAGGAACAAATTATTCTGGCCGAGTTGTTTGAACTTAAAGACTATCCCTGTCCGTCCGGCGGCTGTCTGTTGACCGACCCGTCATTCAGCCGGCGCGTGAAGGATATTTTGACTTACAGCGACATGACCGTCAATGAAGGGATGCTTTTAAAATACGGCCGGCATTTCCGGTTAAACCCGCAAACCAAGTTAGTGGTTGGCCGGAACGAACTGGAAAACAAAATTCTTCTTTCGTTAGTGCGCGACGGGGATATGATTATTGAAATAAAAAATTGTCCTGGTCCTGTGGCAATATTACGAGGTAATAATTCTGATGCGAATATAAAGTTAGCCGCGGGGATTACGGCTCGTTATGCAGATTTATCTGGTGAAGATGGTAATGCCGAAGTGCGCTCCCGTGATAATATTACCGTATTACAAACTATCGGAATTGCACCGCTAACTTCGTCTGAAGTTAAAAAATATCTTATTTCAACCCCCGATAATCCGCCCCGCCTTGGCCGGGTGGACGGGGCCGGTGAAGAAACAATTTCCTGTTGCGGGAATTAGCGTCTGTTAAGCGTCGGTCGCAGCACCACCCGTTTTTCCGACGAGGATTCATTTTCTTTTAAGACTTTCATTACTTTTTCCGGATATTGGACTTTAATAATGGCGGTGGCTTTTCCGTTTGCCGCGCCGGTGGTGACATAAGCATAATCTATATTAATGTGGGCAAGACTTAATTTTTCAATAATTCCGGCCAGCGCACCTGTCCGGTTGGGTATTTCTATCCAGAGGACATCCGATTCATTTACCGGTGCGTCTAAACGGCTAAGGGCATTCCGGGCTGATTCAGGATTATTTACCACCATTCTTAAAATACCTAAATCAGCGCTGTCGGCAATGGTTAAGGCAAGAATATTGACTTTGGAGTCGGCTAAACTCCGGCAAATATTAGCCAGAACCCCGGGGCGGTTTACCAGCGAGACGGAAAATTGTTTAACAACGTTCATAATGCTTCTCCTTGTGATTATTACTTAGAATGCGGTCCTTCTGTTTTTGGTAAATCCGGTTTTGGTACCTGAGTGGCATCTGAAATATAAGGTTGCTTAGTCATCATCCCGGCGGGAACAGGCGAAACACGGTGAGTGATTTCTTTCGGATGAATCACCAGAAGAGTCAGTGGCATATTCATCGGTTGAAATGGTCCTTTTATCTCGGCTACTTTTGGTTCAATTTCTGCCGCCGGAGAAATGTAAGCTGTCCCATACTTCATTAATGTTTCCATTTTTTTTACCGGGTCCTGAATTATTTCTACTTCACCGAAGATATTAATACTAACCCAACCCTCTTTTTCGTTATAGCGGTCAACGGTAAAGGTAACATTTGGATTATTTTTGATATTATCCATTTTCATCCCGATGGCTCGGCCATGAAGCGCTATTTTGCCTTCAAAGTAGGAAAAACTAACCGGCACGGAGTAGGGGTATTCTTCTCCCGATAGCATCGGGACAGGTCCGAAGGTAACGATTCGTCCGACGGATGAAGAATGCAGGATATGGTCTATTTGAGCCGGTGGTAAAGAAAGTTTGGTATTTGGTTTGCCCGATCGAGGTAGGTCAGATACCGGTTGATAAGTTGCCTGCGCCAGACCGGCGGTTGATTGTTCTTCTTCCTGCGTAAGCGGTTTGAACAATGTCCCGTCCAGTGTATAAGGTAATTTCGGCAGGTTTAGTTTTTCACCGTTTAATTTAGCGGTAATCAGAGCAGGTGTAATTTCTACGATGACCATACGGTTGGCTATTGTTTTCATCATTTCTTTGGTCTGGGAATCCAATTCAGCCGCGGCGACTGACTCTTCCACTTTATCAGGCGTGGTATTTACGGCAATGGCGTATTTGTTGGCCAGTTCAGCGGTCAGTCCGGGGTCAGCTATAATTTTAGCCGTTCCGAAAACGTTGACGCTGAACCAGACTCCCTGTTTTGTTGTATTAAGCGTTAGTTGATCGGTAAAACGGTCAATTACGAAAGTTACTTTGGAATTTCGTTTTACCTCTTCAAGGTTAATCCTATCTTTACGGGCATGCAGATAGATTTTACCTCCGAAGAAAGCGTAGTTAATGGTGTTTGAGTTGGGATATTTTTCGCCCCAGGTATTAAGCCGACCGGCATTGCCGGAATACAGGACCCATTTAATCAGGTGGGTAGGCAGGCCTTTAAACAGAGAATCATTTATAACAGGAAGCGGAGCGGGTTGTTTGGTAGTCGGTGGCGGGATGGTGACCGGTTGGGATTGGCAACTTAAAATCGCGGTTAATAAATAGATTAAAAGAAAATTAAAAATAGTTTTTTTCATGTTCGTTCTTTCTTTCATAGTAGATACCATATATTATCATAATTTCTAATGGGGTCAAGTAATTATTGGTGTTTCTGATGAGTGGTAGGGTGTTCGGTTCTCGGTTGGACCGGGTTAAGTATCTGTTTAATCATTTTAAGTCCGATGCGTGAATGCATTTCGGCATAACCCCAGGCTTTTTCTTCAAAAAATGTCCGAGCTAGGCTAAGATTTTCTTCTGATTTATTTTTTAATTCCAACTGTTCCGGTGATAAATCTGAGCGGAGCGATAAATTTTTCAATGAGGATTCTAATTCGGCGATTATTTTTTTGATGCGGTCCATTTTTTCCAGATGTTTGTTTTTGGTGTAATCCAGGGCTGATTGATGGGCTTGTTTTATCAGTTCCCATGATTCTTGGGCCGATTGCCGGCTTTCTTCAAAGAGGTTATCTTTAAATTTTTTCAGGGCCTGTTGTTCTAAAGAATCGGCGTTTTGTAATAATTGGCGGGCTGGTTCGTGTTCTTCATATTCGGTAATGTCTAACCCGGTTTGCTGTTTTAGTTCTTCAATCTGTTTTAGCAGGGCGGCGGTTGATAGGTAATGCTTATAACCAGCAACATCCTGTGTACAGCGAAAACCAAGATTCGGACCGGTGTGGTCCGGTGTCCGGGCCCCGCGGTCCGTACAACGTGTACTGCCGACATCATCAGTATAACTGCCGCCGCGCGTCACTTTATGAGTGTCTCCCAAAAATTTTGCCACGATTTTGTTTTCCGGACTGCCCGGATATAATTCATACCAGTCTTGAGTCCATTCCCAGACATTACCGGACATATCATAAGCACCATAAGGGCTGAGATTAGCCGGGCAAGAACTAACCGGGGTAGTATCTTTATGCGAGAGATTAAGGTTAGTCGGGTCAAAGGTATTGCCCCAGGGCCAGCGGCGGGCATCGGTGCCGCGCGCCGCTTTTTCCCATTCGGCTTCACTCGGTAACCGTTTCCCCACCCAGCGGGCATACGCATTGGCATCAAACCAGGTTACCCCGACCACCGGATGGGCTGATTTTTCCGGAGGATAATTTCCGTCTTTATCCCAGAAGCGGGGCGGTTGATGGCCTGTCGCCGTGATAAATTTTTTATACTGCGCATTAGTTACCTCGTGTTTATCAATATAAAAAGCCGGTAAATTAACCCGGTGTCGGGGTTTCTCATCAAAATCATTGTCATAATAATCATTGTTATTTCCCATTATAAATTCACCGGCTGAAACCAGAATCATTTCTTCCGGTACCGGAATGGCCGGAGTTTGCCTCAGACGAATTTTATTTGAAGAGCAACTAATCGTTTGCATGATAAACAGGAACAACAGTAATTTTGAAATAAATGAAAGTTTCATGCTATTCTTTTTCTTTTTCCGGTTGCGTTTCTTCCTTGCCCGTAATGACAGATTTTAGTTCAAGTTTTGCTGTTGCTTTCTTCAGGAAAAGAAGCGCAAAACAGGTATCAGCGATCATATTACTGTGGGTATCATCGGTCGGGGTGTTCCAACTACCGTCTTTTAGGCTTTGGGCGGAGACCAGATATTCCGACCCATCTTTGTACCAGTTGTGCCCGCCGATTTCGGTCAAGCCTAGCACGGCGCCGACTCTTTCTATGCCATAGACAAAATAATAATGCCACATCAAATCACCGGGTCCAAATCCTTTCATTACCGAATTACTTACGCCGGGATTATTGCTATATTTTAGATTATTACTTAGCCAGTTAAGACCATTTTGGATTGATTGGTCTTTAAGGAAATCCTGTTCCAGATAGCAAAGGGCAATGGCGAGTCCGCAGATACCGGCGCAGGTCATCGAGCCGTAAGAAGGTCCTTCGTTATTAGTGACGTACGACCAGCCGCCGTCAGCCGCTTGCGCGCCTCTGAGCCATTGGGCCGCGTCAGTCCACGTTTCTTTAGGAATAGTGATACCGGCTCGGGCGGCCGAGCGAAGTCCCAGTAACGCAAACTGGGTGTTGGAATTATCGCCGCCGGTTGGGCGTTTGAGATTATTACGTTTGACTACATAACTATTCTCCAGTGACTTAGATCTTTTGGTGTTCTTATCAGTTTCTCCCTGACCGGTAATTACTTCTACCAGTTGAGGAGGTCCTTTAGTCATGGTTGGTTTTATGTCTTTGTTGTCGTAATAGGTTGCGGTGTAAGCCCATCGTCCTTCTACAGACTGCCAGTTAATCAAGGCCTGGGCGCATTGGGCAATTTCGTATTGATACTTGACGCGGTCGTATGCCTCCAGCACCATTGCTTTGAGCGCGACCTGATAAGTCTGGCGCAATTGTTTTAGGGCAATCTTGTCAACTAATTCTTTAAGTTTCTGGTCATTAGGTTTGACGCCGCAATGAATAAGCGTCAGGGCAACTAATTCTGCTTCCCGGCCGGCGGCCGGGATAGATTTCTTCATCAGATAGTCAAGTCCTTTGTCAATGGCGAGATTAACCGGGTCGTTCGGTTTCTGGGCGCCTGGTTGCTTTTCCGCCTTAGTTGAACCGGAGAAATATCCTCCAAATAATAAGACGAGCAGTCCGATCAGGAGAAAATAAACCCAGTTACGCCAGATTGAAAGATTCTTGATTCTTATCATAATCACCTCATTATAAAGTAAATAATTAAAATATTATTTTTTTATTCTGTTATATTAACCCAGGGTATTTTAAGTAAAGCCGGACCGCTGATATTTTTTCTGGTAATCGTGAGTAGTTCCGGTGTAATTTCAATGACGATCATACCGCCGAAACCGCCGGCGCGTGAGCCATGCCCGCCGCTTGCTTTCATTTCCGGCGGTGTATAATTATCAGGAAGTTTGCCGTCCGGTGCGCCGAGTACGACCGACATTTTTTGCATACAGGCATACATTTCTTCATACCGATCAATAATTCTTGCTTTTCCGGAAACGCAGATGTCGGTCCAGGGCAGTTCATTACCGAACCATTCTATGGAAAAACTAACGTTCTGGTTGGCGGTGATATTCTTTATTTTCAAACTATTTTCTTTTTTAGAGTGAAAATATATTTTGTTATCAAAGTAAGCAAAATTCAACGGAACGGAATAGGGGTAATCAAGGCCGATCGTATTAACACGCCCGGCCGAATGCCGGCGCAGGTATGATTCGGCGATTTCACTCGCCGGTCTTTCAAATTTAACATTAATTAAATCTGGTAAGGGGTCGGTTTCCCAATTAGTCCAGTTTTTCTGGAAATCAACCGGGACCGGGATGATTTGATGCCGTTGATTTAAAACAAGGCAGGGGAGTTTTTTGAAAGGTTGATAAAGTGATTCGCCTAACCGACCGGTGATGAGTTCGGGCGTAATAGTTACTTTAACGCTCTGTTCGTTTTTTTGGTCCTCCTTTACGACGAGGGCTTCGCCAAAAATATGGACACTGCCCCAACTCCATTCGTTATACCGGTCAACTACAAAACTTACCCTGGGGTATTTTTTTAGATAGTTAATTATAAAACTATCAACCGGGAGGAAAAAATAAATAAGATGATTTTGTTGGTCATAAGTATATTCCGTAAAAAAAGATTGTGGATAAGTTTCGCCGTTGGTAATCAAACGTCCGGCCAAGACGTTTTGTAAGATTTCTTCGGCCTGAATTTTATCCAGTCCTATTTCTTTGAAAACCAGACTTGATTTGACCGGAGTGATAGTATCTTGGGTGGGTTCGCTAAACGCGGTCCCTCTGGGTTCATGAGTTATAGAATGATGAGAATTACAGGAGATAAGGTTAAATGAGATAAAAACATAACTGAGCCAGAGTATAATTTCGTTTCTCATCGGTATCCTTTACGACTGTTATAACTTTTTCTATTTAATCATTTTAGGGTATCAGGATGAGGCGAAGGCAGGTTTAATAGTTTCACTGCTTCCAGTAAATTATTTTTAGATAGATTCTTCAGCAAGACCACTTCTTTATTTTTATCGTTAAGTGAGAGAAAAACAAAATAATCAGGTTGAATTTGATAAGTAACCGAAATAGTATTTTCTTTTTCAGTTTCTTCACCGTTGATGTTCGGGAATGCGTCTTTCAGTATTTGAGCCATCGTTTTAAAAAACTCAAGAGAGTCGTCTTTGGTATCCCAGACTGTTTTCCATATTTCACAGGTCTGTTTTTCTTTGCGTAAAACCAGGCTGGTATCGCCACCCCAGCCGGTGGCGGCTGTTTCAGCCTCAGGGCCGCTTAGTCCGTTTTGGATTAATCTTAACATAGTCATAAATTCACCCACCGTGTCAACCTTTTCCGTTTGCCACCCGGCATCCGATAAAGCGGGAAAATCAGGCAGCGTTACTTTGACCGGTTCATCCGGATTTTCCAAATATTTGTGCGGGTGGAGGATTTGTTCGGTTGAGCGGGGGATTCGTTCATAAATTTTATTGACGCCGGCCCAGCCTTTTTCTTCTTTTACCTGTTTAATGAAATTTGCGCCGACCGCATAGTCAAAACTCATCAGGGATGAGGAAGCCAATTTCTGTCCTTCGCTTGATTTTTGTTTCCAGGGTGGAGTCATGGTCATCATTTTATTCATTCGGCTTTCCGGCAGGCAGACAATGGCCAGATAAGTGGCATCGCCTTCTAAAATAGATTTGATGGTATATGATTGATCCGTAGTTTTCGCATTTTTTTGCAGTTTAATGATATCAAAATACTGGTCCTGTAATCCGTGAAAGGCTTCATGAATAACCGTGGCATATTCGCGGGTGGGATTGGAAGATTTTTTGACGTAAAGTGTTTTGGCGGCCGGGTCGTATAAACCCTGTAGATTGGACTGGTCAGGCGGTAAAATTTTATAAGTCAGAGCTATTTTGAATTTAAGTCCCCGTTCTTGTTCAATGGCGGCAATGGCGTTACGAACATTTTCATCTTCCGGACTGTTGGCTGGTTCGGAATGAAGAAATGTTACTAAAAGCAACAGGCCGGTGCAACTGAGAGCGATTAACTGGCGGAAATTTTTATTTTTCAATGTAAACTCCGTTATTTTTCTCGGCCAGTTGTTTTAAGAATTCGGAAACCAGCATTCCGGGCCGATTATCCGGTGGCGGGGGTGTCGCTCCGCCGGCGCTATGGTCACCGCCCATGCCGCCGCCAGCGACATCAGTGCGCCGGTTTTCAATTGATATTCCGATGCAATGAATTTTAAGTTTTCTCGTTTTATTGAGTACTCCGACGGCATTAATAATATCTTCAGGATGGATATATTTGCCTCGATTGGGCGCGCCGTCAGTCAGCAGGCAAATTTCTTCCTGCTTTGATTTTTCCGAACCGGTGAAAATCAGAGTAAATTTACCGCCAGCGGTACCGCCCTGCAATGCTAACTCCAACGCATCATAAATATTGGTAAACCCTTCCGGTCTTAAATTATCAATCCATTTAAACGCTTCATCTTTATACTGTTTAGCGGGAACCATCTGGCCCTTCCAGACGTTGGTTTTGTCGCCAAAAGTAATTATATCAAATACTTCATCACGTTTAGCCAGGCCGTCAATTGCCTGTTTTAATTCTTTTTTTAAGGTTTCAATGCGCGTCATCGGCATGGTCATACTCATACTGATATCAACCACAAAAATCGGGTTATGGATCGGGATGCCGTAAAACATAGCGACGGTTTCTGATTTTCCTTCCTGGTCGGAAGACGGTTTAGTTTGAGAAACGCGGGTGATGGCGTCGGCCAGTTCCCTTTTAAGCCGTTCGTCTTTTTTTTCCTTTTCTTTACGGTCGCGCAGGGCGTTTAAAATGGTTTCTTTTTTTGATTCATCTGATAGACTGCCCAGGTATCGAATGGCACTGAGTACTACCGGTAATTTAGAGTTATCCAGATGTTTAATGGCTGCTTCAACGGCTTTATCAGAACGGGTGCGAGCCAGGGCATCAAGGGCGGCGCAGATAATGTTAAGGTCGGAATCATTGACAAAATCAATCAATTGTTTTATTGTGTCATCATTATTAACCTTGCCGAGAGCGTTAATTAAAATGACGCGGATTTCTTTAGACCCTTTTTTAGATTCATTAATTAATTCGCCGATGGCTTCCTGATTCTGTAATTTTCCCAGAGCCGCTTCCGCCAGATCAACTACAACGGGGTCGTTATTTTTAAGTTCATTGGGAATAACGGTATTTACCATCAGTTTAACTAATCCCGGATGGTCGGCACCGGTTAGTTTCTGAACCGCGGCGGCCCGGTGGGCGCCGCTTTTTTGCCCGTCCGTTGACGAATATTCTTTTTTAAATGATTTTTCCAGTTCCTT
>ERZ1292633.6370-Hain-H41-02um-R1-6370-length-10316-cov-7_pt1 | contig 10316 bp, 12 predicted proteins | sample MGYA00564406_ERZ1292633 | MGnify/ENA primary metagenome ERZ1292633 (study PRJEB36523, sample SAMEA6512639) | groundwater metagenome | collected 2019-01-08 | study: AquaDiva: Metagenomics assemblies of 32 groundwater samples
CCGACGATTGTCGTGCGTCATTGATTGGCCTTTCGGTCACTTTTTCAGGAGCAACGAGCTAAAGGCAGCTCTTGTTCCCAGCTCGGACAAGGAGGAGGTCGGATTCCTTTTCGATCCCAAAAGAATTTCTTCGGCTTTGTATGGAAGCGCGATTTTCAAACAACTGATCCCGCTGCTTGATCCAAGAACCAGCCATAGCATCCTTTGCGGGGACTTGTGTCATGACAACAAGGATCAGCTCTATGCGCTCTTGCAGGACTCCCTCGAGCTGGTTAAGCCCTTCGAGTTCGATGGCACGGAGCTGCACTGCGTTTATCTGAATAACTTAACGCGAGAATCATTCAAGAGGATCAACGATGGGCTGCAGGCTTTCCCGGCCTACATCGGATTTATTCCCGGCACTTTCTCTTCGCCAATGCGGGCGTACCTGTCCACCATTCTCTGCCGCGGCATTCTTAAACACAAGCAGACCGTAATCCAGGGTCACGAAAACGACCGGCCGAATGAAGAGAACTGCAACATAGCCGGATATCCGTTTGAGAAGAGTGGCTACAAGTGCCTCAGCTTGCAGAGCATGTTTTTTGGTCTATTCCTCGCGTACAAGATCGAGAGGCCCGTGTTCCCGGGTTTTGAGACTGATACCGAGTTCTCTTTGAATGTCCTATCCGATGAGATAGTCCCGCTCAAAGAACTTTCGGTCGAACTCGAAGAGAAGAAGCTGGAATATCTTCGCGCCGAGAAGGGTGGTTCACTCAAACGCGCGGGAATCTCTCATCTCGATCCGAATGACCTGGCGGCCCTGATAAAATCTAAAATCGCGGCCAGCTATATTTACAACATGGCTCTTCTACCGCAGCACGGCACGATGAAGTTCAACCTGATGCTAGAGCTTGGAACAGATGAGCCGGTAAAGATCACGGCCTCGCTGGAATACCTACCTTCCAAGAAGAATCTGCGCGTGATTACTCTCTACTGATTGGGTCGGTTTCTTTTTCCGCCACCCGCAATTTAACCAGAAGCAAGAAACCCCTCGGATAGCCTCATCCCGGTGTTAGTCCAAAAGCACTTGACAAAGTCCATATTTGGACTTATAATCTAGCCATGGGAACCCAAACACTGACGAGGAAGCTGGACCCGAAGACTGCGTCCGGCCCCGCCCTGAGGACGTTCTTTCGCCTTGCGGATAGGTGGCACCTGGACGTCGATCAGCAGATGAAGCTCCTTGGCGTTTCGGCGCGTTCAACGTTCTTCAAATGGAAGAAGGATGCGGATGGGCATCTCTCCATGGATACTCTAGAGAGAATCTCCTACCTCCTGGGAATCTTCAAGTCGCTTCATATTCTGCTGCCTGTCGAGGACGCAGCCGACGCCTGGATCAAGAAGCCTAATACAGCTCCAATCTTCGGAGGCAAGTCGGCGCTTGATCGCATGCTCTCGGGGCATGTGAGCGACCTCTACGTGGTCCGGCAATACCTTGATGCGCAACGCGGTGGGTGGGCATGAATATTGCCGTCGACCGCGTTAAGTGGGAGCCATGCTGGCGCATTATTCCTACTCGATACCCGGAAGAGCGCATACTCGCGAAGATATCTGACCCTGACGACATCGATTTGATGTCCGACCTTGAGCAGATGACGAACGACCGCTTAAGGCAGGAGCGGGGAGAGGTCGCAATCGTTGCGCCGAGAGATGTCATTTCCGGCCCAGGAAGCGAATACATCATGGCCTCTTTCACCTACCGGAATCCGGAGGGAAGTCGTTTTAGCAATGGCCAGCACGGCGTCTATTACGCGGCGCGAACGCTGCCGACGGCGATTGAGGAGACCAAGCATCACCGCCAGATATTCATGAGTCGGACGAAGGAAGACGCAATGCGGCTCGAGATGCGAGTCCTTACCGCGGATCTTGATGGGGATCTGCACGACATCCGCGGCCTGCAGAAGAAGCTGCCGCAGGTATATAGCCGGACAAGCTATGCGGCCTCCCAAGAACTGGGAGGCCGGCTGGTCAAAGAGTCCTCCTATGGGATCGCTTACGACAGCGTTCGCAACAAGGGCGGCCAGTGCGCTGCAATTTTCCGGCCGCCCGTGTTAAGCAATTGCCAGCGCGAGCGTAATCTCGTTTTTGAGTGGGACGGAAGGAAGATAGGGAAGGTATATGAGCTACGAGAATATCCCAATTAAGAATTCGTCCTTGAGGTCCGCACGCTTCAGCGGTTCTTCATGGACCTGTCTGTCCTTGGCGCTCGTCGCGGTAATGTTTTCTGGATGCGCAAGCCGACACCTCCTGCGTCCGGTCAATACTCATGGCGCTGAGAATCTCAAGAATCTCAACGCGAATCTTGGAATTATCAAGGAAACCTACATCCCGGTCATGAGTGCCTATCTTGATTTTAAGATTCAGCAGCTCAGGGTCGGAAAACAGACGGAATTGCTGAACGGGGGAATGAAACTTTCGCCTGAAGCTCAAATTCAACTCGAATTCTACGTTCGCGATCAGCAGGCGAAAAAGAAGGAGGTGCTCGACCTGCTTGAGGCGCTGCTCTCGACGACAAAGGAGCAAGCCGATATCGCCAATATCCACCTCGATGCCTACAAGTCCTTTGCGGAAAGCGGCAAGCTGACCGACGCCTTATCTCAGCAACTGCAGGATTCCAATCTGCAGATGCGGGCGCTGGCAATGTTGAAGATGGACCCCGTCAAAGCCAAGCGCGTGCAGGAGCTTTTGTCGGAATTCGGGAAGTAGAGGAATCTATATGCCAAGCGATGAAGAAAAACTGAGGTCGGCCATAGCAGGCCTGCCTGCCGAGGCGCAGGAGCAGGTCAAGAATATGGTTGCCCTGGTGGCGGCGCAGCAGCAAGAAATAGCCCTATTGCGGAGTCAGCTGGCCGGCTTCATGTCGATTGGAGGCCCGCAGCCTTCGCAGTTGGCTAAAGCCTTCTCTCAAGCGTCTCGGAATACATTTGGACAAGAAGATGCAGCGGAAGCGGTCGCAGACTTGAAAGACAATCTCAAGAAGCAGGATCAATGGATCGGAGCAGTCGTAAAATCTTTCCATTTCGCGAAAGAAGTAGCTTCGATCCTAAAATAAACGAGGCGGGTATGATCGACGAGGAAAAACGTCTGGCGGTCTTTGAGAAGAATAGCGGCGAGTGCGGTCACTGCGAGAAAACGTTGGCCTTTGATAACCGGTTGCGCGCTGGTCGTGGCGCATGGGAAGTTGAGCATCTTCACCCTCGTGCGCGCGGTGGAACGGATCATCTGAACAATCTTGTGGCTGCGTGCTGGACATGCAATCTGGATAAGGGGACGCGCTCCGCGCGATCCCATAGACGTGCAGTCGCTCCGGTGCGGGCTGCCCGAGTGTCTCGCCGTCGCTGGCGGGTAGCGGGCAAGGCTCTAATTCCTGCTGCCATCGTCGGCGGCTTGGCCTATCTCTGGCTCAAAAAGAATAAGACGCCGTCTGAGGCCGAATTGCAATATCTTCCTGAACAGGAGCAGAACAGGATCTGGTGGCGAAACCTGCTTATCCCTGTCGCCGCTGGCTTGGCTACGATGCTGCTCGTAGTCTTAATCAGCGAAGCTTTCCGAAAGGCGTAAGGTCTCTGCCGCCGACTTGGATAGGAATACCTATACTTCTGAACATCTATAGGTAATTCTATCCAGCCTTATTGTCGTGGGTGCGCCCGGTCCCAGACCCGCCGCAGATGCTCGGGCTCGACATGAGTGTAGCGCTCCGTGGTCGTGATCCGCTTGTGCCCCAGCATCTCCTGGATCGCCCGCAGGTCGGCCCCGCCAGAGAGCAGATGGGTCGCGAAGCTGTGCCGCAGCATGTGCGGCGACACTGGGCGCGTGATGCCGGCGCTTCGGCCGTACTCCTTGAGCTGGGCCTCGATGTTGCCGCGGGTCATGAGGCTGCCGTGGGACGACAGGAATAGCGGCTCCGCGACTCCAGGGAACTTGACCGACCTGGCGGCGAGATAGAGCTCGATGGCCGCCTTGGCGCGGGCTCCGAAGGGCACGATGCGTTCTCGGCCGCCCTTGCCCAGCACCCGCAGGTAGCTCGCCTCCAGGTCCACCAAGCCCGCCTGTAGACCGACCGCCTCGCTGACGCGCAGGCCGGTGGCGTAGAGCAGCTCCAAGATCGCCCGATTGCGGACGTTCTTGAACCGGCCGCCGGCGGGAGCCGCGAGAAGCTTCTCCATCTCTTGGAGCGTAAGGGGCTGTGGGAGCCGGCTTTGGAGCTTGGGCAGCCGGATGCCGGTCATGGGATCGGCGGCGGCGAGACCTTCGAGCATCAGGAAGCGGTGATAGTGCCGCAAGGCGATGGTCGCTTGGAAGATCGAGCCTGCTGAGAGACCTTCGGCCTTGCGGGCGTCCAGGTAGGCGAGGACGGTCGCGCGCGTGGCGCGGCTGGGATCTCGTGCGGAGCGCAGGTAGCTCATGACGGCGTAGCGGTAAGCCGCGATCGAGTTGGCGCAGAGCCGACGGTCGTGTTCGAGGTAGGCCAGAAACGCGGCGACGTTGGCCGCTGTCGCGCCGCGGCGGGGCTTGGGGCTATTGGGCATGGCGCGGGCCTCCTTGGGGCAACGGCGGGCGAACGCGGGGCCACGGCGAGGACATGTGCAGGTCCTCGTAGAGGATGTGGATCGGAATCCCTTGGCCGACGCGGGGCAGCTCGTGGGTGAACCAGGCCCTCAGCTCATCCGACAAGGGCAGCCATGTTTGACGTGAGAGCCCTTCGACCTACCGGTCGAAGGGCTCTCTTGTGCTTAGACGGTTGCTTTTGTCAGGCGGCCTAAGTTATCGAGGCCTCGAAGATGCTGCTGATCGCTTCGTCGAGCGTCTTGTTGAATTCCGCGTCCGTCTGCTGCGCGGTCAATCCCTCCGTCAGCGCGCGGGAAAAGCTCGCCGTCATGCCGTGGTTCTTCGCCAGCAGAGCGTTGGCTTCTTTCCGGGAATAGCCGCCCGAAAGCGCCACGACGCGCAGTACATTGGGATGCTTGACCAAGTCCAGGTAGAAATCCGCCGTGGTGGGTATGGTCAGCTTGAGCATAATCTTTTGGGCGGGCTTGAGTTTGCCGAGTTGTGAAAGGATGCTCTGTTTGAGCAATTTCTCGCACTCGGCCTTGTTCGGGCTCTTGATGTCGACCTCGGGCTCGATTATGGGGACCAGGCCCTTGGCGATGATCATCTTGCCGACCTCGAATTGCTGCTCCACCACCGCATCGATGCCCGCGGGGTTGGGAGATTTGATCACCGAACGCATCTTGGTCCCGAAAATGCCGCACTTCACCGCGCGGTCGAGTAGTTTGTCCAAATCGGGCATCGGCTTCATCAGCTGCACGCCGTCCTTCTCATCGGCCAAGCCCTTATCCACCTTCAAGATGGGAACGACCTTCTTGTCTTCCCAGAGGAACTGGGCCGATGGCTTGCCGCCGACCTTGCGGTCCATGGTCGCCTCGAAAAGGATCGCGCCGAGGATGCGGTCGCCGCCGAAGCTAGGACTCATCATGATGCGCGTGCGCATTTCATGGATCTTGTCCATCATCTGTTGCTCGCCGGAATAAGCGGTCTCCAGGATGCCGTAAAGTTTCAGGGCCTTCGGCGTGCTGCCGCCGCTTTGATCGAGCGCGGCGATGAAGCCCGCCCGGGATTTGATCGCTTCGAGTTGTTGGGTGTTGGACATTGCAGTTCTCCGTTCTGGAAATCCAGCTGTGAGAGTAGATATTACGAAATAGAAGGGCTGGAAGTTTAGCTTTAGAAAGTCAGCAACGAGAAAATTCCTGAAGCCGTCGGCAAGTCGGTCGCAAGACTCGTGAAGTAATGCCGAGGTTCTATAATCGTCCCGTTGCCCCTAGAGATTGCGGGCTTCAGCTCGTGGTGGACGCTGGAAATTTCAGTGCTTCTTGGGCTAGCCAGGTTCTCATATCGTCTGTTTCCCGCAGCCAATTTGCAAAAGAGCCCTTCGGCGAATCCGCCGAGGGGCTCTTTACATTACAGCAGCGGCAAGCCTCGAAAACAGCTTGCGCTTGAGCAGAAATGGCGCTCCGTCGCTCGTCCGTGAGGCGAGATGCAGGGACTGGTAGCTTGCCGATAATTCCACAACAAAAAAATTACAAATCGAATGTATGGGAACGTCGGACGTTTAGGTAGCCTGTGTGGACAAAATCAGCGCCTTGAGCCGGCAAGGCAGGAGAAAGTGAAATCATGAAGACGCCATACTCATTCAGCAAATCATTCGCAGCAGCCGCTGCCGTTTTAGCCGTCCTTGTCGCGAATTCGGCGCAAGCCGCTCCCGCCGCCGAGAAGAGTCTTTATGAACGGCTTGGCGGCGTATTCGCCATCGCCTCGGTCATCAATCACTTTAGCGACGCGGTTGTGCAAAACCCGATCGTGGGAAGGACTTCGAAAAATCCGGCCCTCAGAAAGTGGCACACGAAGAATTTGGACAGGCTGCCGGGTCTGAAGTTCATGCGAACCCTGTGGGTCAGCGCTGCAACGGGCGGGCCGTTCAAATACGCGCCGACCAAGCCGGGGAAGACCGAGTTTGGCCTTGAGGAGGCGCATCGCGACCTCAAGATCTCGCCGGAGGAGTTCGATGAAGTCGCGGCCGAGTTGGCGCGCTCCCTTGACTTCGCCAAAGTGCTGCCGCGCGAGAGGGGAGAAGTCCTCTCCGCCTTCGCCGCGCACAAAAACGAGGTAACGGCCGGTTACAAGGCGAATTGATCGCTCGAAGGGATAAAATCGCGTCGGCTTCGCTTCTATAGACGCCCTAAGCATCGAATACGTTTTGACGGAAAGCCCTCCGAAAGGAGGGCTTTTTCTTGGGCCGCGAGTCTGCGGCTGATTCGATTTGCTATCATCCTCACAGCATCAGGGAGCAGTCGACCTTGCGTCCCGCGCAAGGGTGCTGAATCGACATGCTGGGGCCGACGCCCCCGGTTCAGTGACCGTCTAAGACGGTCGGCGAGACTGACGCGACTTCGACAGTCGCGTCGTCTTCGCCCGAAATGGCTGAGACCTCGCGGCTGAATCAACAGACGGGAGGTCGTTATGATTAAAGCCATCCTGAGTTCCTTTTTCTTGGTCGCCGTCAGCGAGATGGGCGACAAGACGCAGTTACTCGCCTTTTCATTGGCCGCACGCTTCAAGTAACGTCCTATTCCCGTGGTCGGTTTTGGGCCAAATCAGCCGCTTTGGGCAGTTTAAACTCACTTCTAGCTCCGGCCCAGGTTCGAATACTGCCAACGACGGGCAGCCAAGTTTGACGCTCATCAAAACTGATTCTGTCGCCCTCCACCTCCCAACCTGGGCGGGTAAGGGCCGCAGAATCAGTTGTATTTTGGAGTCCTTTTCACCAATCTCGCTTGTGCGGGAATTTGAGGAAAGCGCTTAGCATCTATATGAAGCCGTACGCTGGAGCGAGGAGTTCTCTGATGATAATCAGGATGCGCTTCATTGGAAACTCCCTTTTAATTGGATGTGTCCTTTGAGCACTTTAATCCTATTCAAAAGATTCCGAGCCCAGAGGAATTCACCGCTTAATAGGCTTAGGCCGAGCGGAATCACGATGATCGCCGGCCCCGGCAGGACGATCATGGCGACGCCCGTGGCGAGGATGATGAACCCCGCCGTGACCATGACCGCCTTGCGCGCCGCATGGTAGGTGATCACCCGCGGCGCAGGGCCTCGATGCGGTCCTTGATCGGCGGGTGAGTCGAGATCAATGCCAGAAACCCGCCGCGGCCTCCCGCGATCTTGAGGGTCGCGAAGGCTTCCTGCTCATCGGAGGGCTCGAAGCGCCGCTGCAGGGCATGGAGGGCGGCGATCATCTTCTCGCGGCCGCCGAGCTTGGCGCTGCCGGCGTCGGCGCGGAACTCTCGATGGCGGGAGAACCAGGCGACGACGACCATGCCGAGCAATCCCAGCCCCATCTCGAGCGCGAACACCGTCATGCGGTCCATCCCGCGGCTGTCGCGGTCGCCGCGGCTCAGCGCGAAGGCGATGATCCTTGCTAGGAACATCACGAACGCGTTGACCACGCCCTGGACCAAGGTCATCGTGACCATGTCGCCGTTGGCGATGTGCGCGACCTCGTGGGCGAGCACGCCCTCGAGCTCCGCCTGATTCATGCTTTCGAGCAGGCCGGTCGAGACGGCGACCAAGGAGCGCGAGCTCGTCGGGCCGGTGGCGAAGGCGTTGGGCTCGGGGCTGTCGTAGATCCCGACCTCGGGCATCGCGGGAAGGCCCGCGCGCCGGGCGAGCTCGTGGACGGTCTCGACGAGCTTGTCGCCGGAGCGGGGGTCTATGATCTTAACACCCATGCTCCACTTGGCCATCACCCGGGACAGCGCGAGCGAGATGAAGGCCCCGCCCATGCCCCAGACGAGGCAGAACACGGACAGCGAGCGGTAATCGATGCCGCGGGCGCTGAGATAATGCCCGACGCCGAGGAACTGCAGGACGATGGAGATGGTGAGCATCACCAGCAGGTTCACGGCCATGAACAGGAACACGCGTTTCATCCAGATCATATTTTTAAGCCCTCCTCTTCGTATCCGGAAAGGCGAGAGAGGCGATCACCCCTCCCGCCAGTATCGTGACGACCATCAGCAGTACCCAGAGGTTGAAGTTCGCTCCGAGCATGTCTTTCAGCCACGTGTGCGTCATCATCTTCACGCCGACCAGGATCAGCACGAGTGCCAGCGCCGTTTTCAGGTAGTGGAACTTTTCGATCATGCCCTCGAGCGCGAAGTACAGGCTGCGCAGGCCGAGGATCGCGAAGACGTTGCTCGTGAACACGAGGAACGGATCGGTCGTGATCGCGAAGATCGCCGGAATCGAGTCCACCGCGAACACCAGGTCGGTGAACTCGACGACGATCAGCGCCAGGAACAGTGGTGTGATCATCCAGGTCCCTTGAGGGGCCCGGTCCACGGCGTGGTCGACCTCTTCGTTCGCGCCTGGCACGGGAGCGGCATGTGAGGCCTTCGTGCCCGCCTTGACCAGGAAATACTCACCGTGGTAGCGGTCGGTCACCGGCATGACCTTGCGCGCCCAGCGCAGGATCGAGCTGCCCATCGGGTCGGAGCCGTCGTCCTTGACGAAGAGCATCTTCAGCGCCGTCAGGATCAGGATCCCGCCGAACACATAGATAATCCAGGTGAAGCGCATGATCAGCTGCGAGCCGACGGCGATCATCACCGCGCGCATGGCCAATGCCCCGAGGATGCCCCAGAACAGCACCCGGTGCCGGTACAGCGCCGGGACCTTGAGCATGCCGAACACCATCGCGATGACGAAGATGTTGTCCACCGACAGTGATTTCTCGATGAGGTAGCCGGTCAGGAACTTCAGCGCCGCTGCGCCCCCGTCGTTGTGGCCCAGGGGGTTGGCGGCGGTGACCGACATCAGGTCCGTCGTCAGCCCGATGCCGTACCAGTGGCTCTCATAAAGGAAGTACACGACTCCGCTGAAGGCGAGCCCGAGCGAGATCCAGACGGTGGACCAGATCAGGGCCTCCTTGGTCTTGACCACATGCGCCTCGCGGTGGAAGACCCCCAGGTCGAGGGCGAGGAGCAGGAGGACGAAGGCGACAAATGAGCTCCAGATCCAGATCATGATGTCTCCTTAGGCCGTCCGCCGCCGGATGGCGGCGGCGGTCTGGAGCTTGCGCGCGAGCGGGCCGGGGATGGCGAACTTCACGGCCAGCTCTTGAAGGAAGATGTGCTCCGCGCTGACCGCGGCACCGTCGGACTGGACGAGGTCGACGGCCCAGGCGTACGCCGTCTCGCGCATGCGCGGCGTCAGGGCTTTGCGGCAGTCCTCGATCAGGACCTTGGGGCCCACGGCGCGCAGGTCGGCCGCACGGCTTCCGATGAATTTTTCGACTGAGGGGATGTCCCGGAACAGAGGCTGAAGATGGGCCATCATGCGCAGGCGCTCGATTTCCTTCTTGCTCCAGTGGCCGTCCGCGGCCGTCGCCAGCACTGCGACGGACATCACGGCCATCGCGGGGGTGAGGTAGAGGACGGAGGCTTGAGGAGTCTTCTCTTTCATCGCGTTTCTCCTTGAGTCTGCGCCGCGCGAGTACCCATAAAAAAACCTCGCGCTTGCGCGCAAGGTCTTGATCGGCCCTTTCGGGACCCGCTGGACCGGTCCTTTCGGACGTATTGACGATCCAGTAGCCGAGGATCTACTCCCCTTACTTCGATTAGTATAGCATACATGACTAAATATGTCAGTATCAATTTGTAGCCGTGTCAAGGCCGTTTAGAAATGTCCTGTAGTTAAGACGCATAGAAATGTCCGGT
>ERZ1292633.6371-Hain-H41-02um-R1-6371-length-10315-cov-4_pt1 | contig 10315 bp, 10 predicted proteins | sample MGYA00564406_ERZ1292633 | MGnify/ENA primary metagenome ERZ1292633 (study PRJEB36523, sample SAMEA6512639) | groundwater metagenome | collected 2019-01-08 | study: AquaDiva: Metagenomics assemblies of 32 groundwater samples
CGGCGGATCATGCCGGCGGAGCCTTGCGTCCCGATCATGGTGATTGAAATTGTGAACGGCGCGCCTTTCACGATCTGCGCGGTCGTATCGCCGCCCATCAGCGCGATTTTGTAGTGATCCTGATCTTCGCGAAGCCCGGCGGCGAATTCCGCGATCGTCTCTTCCTTGACGCCGAGCGGCCAGACGCAGCCGAGAAAATAGCCGATTGGCCGCGCGCCTTTCGCCGCAAGGTCCGAAAGATTGACGCGCAGCGCCTTCTTCGCAACGGAAGAGCGCGGGTCCTTGCTGCGGAAATGCACGCCCTCGACCAGCAGATCTTTGGTAATCACACTCGCCTGCGCCGGCAGGCTCGCGGCGTCATCGCCGAGATCAAACGCGCCGCTGAAGTCGGCGGCGAGCGGCGCAAAATATTTCGCAATAATGTCGAACTCGCCGGTCAAGGTCGGCGAGCCGGGCCGCCGGCGAATTCTTCGGCGCGGATGTCGCGCGCCATCGCGTCCAGCACCGCATTGATGAAGCGCGGATCCTCGTCGCCGAAAAACGCATTGGCGAGTTCAAGATATTCGTTGATGATCGCCTTCGCCGGCGTTTCTGCGCGATGGATGAGCTCATAGGCGGCCGCGCGCAAGATCGCCCGCGCCGTCGAATCAAGTCGCGCGAGCGTCCAGGATTTCGCCAGCCGCTTTTCAATCTGCGGATCGATTTTCGTTTGCAGTCTTATGACGCCGCGCAGGAGATCGATAAAGAAATCCTCGTCCGCCTCGTGCAGCAATCGCCCCTCGATGTCGCCGCCGAGCCGGTGGGTGCGAAACTCGAGGATGACGCTCTCGACGCCGGCGCCGCCGGCCTCCATTTGATAGAGGGCCTGCACGGCGGCGAGCCGCGAGTTGGTTCGGGCCTGCATCGCATCAGAATTCACAAACTGTCCGGACGGCGCTTACGCGTCGTCCTCTCCTTCCTGATCGCTGAGTTCGCCGATGAACTCGCCAAAATCGCGCGCTTCGCGAAAATCCTTGTAGACGGACGCATAGCGGACATACGCGACGTCATCGAGCCCGGCCAGCCCTTCCATGACGAGCTCGCCAATCGCCTTTGAGTCGATCTCGGTCTCGCCCATCGCCTCAAGGCGGCGAACGACGCCGGTCACCATCTGCTCGACGCGCTCTTGATCGACAACGCGTTTTCTCATCGAGATCTGCACCGATCGCATCAGCTTGTCGCGGTCGAATATTTCTTTGCGGCCGGAGCTTTTGACGACGATGAGCTCGCGCAACTGGACGCGCTCGAAGGTCGTGAAGCGGCCGCTGCAGGCGGTGCATTGACGCCGGCGCCTGATTGACGAGCCGTCTTCTGCGGACCGCGAGTCTTTGACTTGCGTATCTTCACATCCGCAAAAGGGGCAGCGCATAAGCCAGGCGTCCTGTCGTCAGCCGTAAATCGGAAAGCGCGCGGTCAAGGTCTTCACCCGCGCGTTGACGCTTTTTTCGCAAGCGGCGCTGTCGCCCCCGCTCGCCAGCGTGTCGAGCACTTCCGCCATCAGACGACCGACGTCGCGAAATTCGGCCGCGCCAAAGCCGCGGGTGGTGCAAGCGGGCGACCCGACGCGGATGCCGGACGTCACCGTCGGCTTTTCCGCATCAAAAGGAACGCCGTTCTTGTTGCAGGTGATGCCGGCCGCTTCGAGGCTTTGTTCAGAGGCGTTGCCTTTGACGCCCTTCGGGCTGAGATCGATCAAGGCAAGGTGCGTGTCGGTGCCGCCGGAGACGACAGCGTACCCAGCTTCAACCAGCGTCGAGGACAGCGCCTTCGCGTTGACGACGACTTGCCTTGCATACTCCTTGAATTCGGGTTGCAGCGCCTCGCCGAACGCGACCGCTTTGGCGGCGATGACGTGCATCAACGGCCCGCCCTGAATTCCCGGAAACAGCGCCGAGCGGATTTTTTTCGCGAGATCTTCGTCATTGGTCAGCACCAGACCGCCGCGCGGGCCGCGCAGCGTTTTGTGCGTGGTCGTCGTCACCACATCGGCGATGCCGATCGGCGTGGGATAAATCCCTGCCGCAACGAGCCCGGCGAAGTGCGCCATATCGACCATCAGCTTCGCGCCGACGCTGTCGGCGATCGCCCTGAATTTCTTGAAGTCGATAAAGCGCGAATAGGCGCTGCCGCCCGCGATGATGACTTTCGGCCGATGTTCTTCCGCAACGCGCGCGGCCTGCTCGAAATCAATGAGATGGTCGTCCTTGCGGACGCCGTAATGGACAGCCTTGAACCATTTGCCGGACTGATTCGCTTTCCCGCCATGCGTCAGGTGTCCGCCTGCGGACAAATCCATGCCCATGAAGCAATCGCCAGGCTGCATCAGCGCCATGAACACGCATTGGTTGGCCTGGCTTCCCGAATGCGGCTGAACGATCGCTTCTGAGCACCCAAAAAGTTTCTTCGCCCGTTCGATCGCCAGATTTTCGGCCTGATCGACGATTTCACAGCCGCCATAATAGCGCTTGCCGGGATAGCCTTCCGCGTATTTATTGGTCAGCACCGATCCTTGAGCCTCCAGCACCGCCCTCGATACGATGTTCTCCGAGGCGATGAGCTCGATCTGCTGTTGCTGGCGCAACAATTCGCGCTCGATAATCGCGTGCAAAACCGGGTCTCGCCCAGCGAGGTCGGAACGGAAAAAACCATTATTATTCAATGCTTCAGCCGGACGCATGCGGATATCCTTCAGCCTGCCGCGAAAGCGCTCCATATAGCGGCCGCCGTCAAGGGCGGCAATGCGGGGCGCGAGCCTTCCTCCGGCATAATATTGAGCAAGGCATGCTTCGCCTTCTGCGGCCAGCCGTCAACGTTAAAGACAGAGGCGCCAAATACCCGGCAAATCAAGGAAAACAGTCGACTTAGGCCCTTGAAACTAAACAAGGAGTGGCCTAGTTGGACGCCTGTCCTAGCGGGTTTGGGCGACTGGGACGTCAACCGGGTTTGCGCGCGTATTGATAAACGCCTGACGCTAACCCCAGTAAAAGGATGGGCATGACATGACGGATACTGAATCGCTCTCGACGGGCGACACGCTGAGCTTGGCGACAGACATTGTCGCGGCATTTGTCAGCAACAACGCAATGACGCCGGACAAATTGCCGGGCCTCTTGCAGGAAGTTCACGACGCCATTCGCGCGCTCGCCTCTGGCGGGACAGCCAGCGCCGGCAGCCAGCAACCGGCGGTGCCGATCAAGAAATCGGTGACGAACGATTATGTGATCTGCCTTGAAGACGGCAAAAAACTGAAAATGCTGAAGCGGTATCTGCGCACGCAATACGGCCTCTCGCCGGAAGACTATCGCCGCAAATGGGGCCTGCCGGCTGACTATCCGATGGTCGCGCCGAATTACGCCAAACGCCGCTCCGACTTCGCGAAAGAAATCGGTCTTGGCCGGGCTGGCGGGAAAGCCGCGCCGAAGCGCACGGCGAAGAAGGCCGCCAAGGGCCGCATCCGTCTTAAAAAAGCCGCTTGATCTAATAAAACCGGCGGCCTTGCCTTCAGTTAAGGCAGGGCCGCTTCGGTTTGCGCGAACGCCGGCGAATTTGCGTCGCGGCGAATCCCCAGCGCATCCCAGACTTCATTGAGCGCGCTGACGAGATCATCCATATCGGCATCGGTGTGCAGCGGCGTCGGCGTCAGCCGCAAACGCTCCGTTCCCTTTGGAACGGTCGGATAGTTGATCGGCTGCACGTAAATCGAGCGCCGGTCGAGCAGATAATCAGAGACGGCTTTGCACTGAACGGGATCGCCGACCCACACGGGAACGATGTGGCTGACCGACGGCATCACCGGCAAGCCTTCGGCGGCGAGGCGCGCTTTCAACGTCGCGGCCCGTTCCTGATGGCGCTCCCGCAGATTAGTCGAGGTTCGCAGAATTTTGACGCTGCGCAGCGCGCCGGAAACGAGCACCGGCGATAGCGCCGTCGTAAAAATGAAGCCGGAGGCGTAAGACCTGACGGCATCGACGACGGCCGCGCTTGCCGCGATATAGCCGCCCATGACGCCGAACGCCTTGCCGAGCGTTCCTTCGATCAGATCGATTCGTTCCTCAACGCCGTCACGCTGCGCGACGCCGCCCCCTTCCGCGCCATAGAGGCCGACCGCGTGGACTTCATCGAGATAGGTGAAGGCGCCATATTTTTCAGCCAGATCGCAGATCTCGGCGATCGGCGAAATATCGCCGTCCATCGAATAGACGGATTCAAACGCGATCACCTTCGGCCGGTTCGGCGGGATCCCCTTCAACAAGGTTTCAAGGTGCGCGGTGTCGTTGTGGCGCCAGACGAGCTTTGCCGCCCTGCCGCCCCTTATGCCTTCAATCATCGACGCGTGATTGAGCTCATCGGAGAGAATGACGCAGTCGGGCAAAATCTTCGAGAGCGTCGCCAGCGTCGCTTCATTGGCGACATAGCCGGACGTGAAAAGCAACGCCGCTTCTTTTTTGTGGAGATCGGCAAGCTCGCGTTCGAGGAGGACATGATAATGGGTCGTGCCGGCGATGTTCCTCGTGCCGCCCGCCCCGGCGCCGACGCGGTCGGCCGCGTTCTTGATCGCGGCGATGACGCATTCGTGCTGGCCCATGCCGAGATAGTCGTTCGAGCACCAGACGGTGATTTCTTTGGGTTTTGCGCCGCCATGGTACGTCGCGTGCGGAAACCTGCCGCGCTGGCGTTCAATATCGGCAAACACCCGATAGCGCCCCTCGGCGCGAACAGCGCTTACCGCGCTGGCGAAAGCTTTTTGATAGTCAAATTTCACAACCGGTGCGCCGCGTTAGCTCTGCCCTGTAGATAAGGGGCGCGCGCGCGTTTACGCCAGCCAATTCGACAGGAAAAAACGGACGGATCGCCGCATTCCTACCGGCTTTTTAAGAATGATTCTTAATTGGCTCGATCAGAGCCGGTAACGGACCTGGTCGGCCCAGAACCGCTCAAGACGCTGCAGCGACTTGTTGGTCTGATCCATCATCGGCACATCGACGCCGCCGACCTGCTCGACGGAGCCGAGCTGGCGCTCAAAGAGTTCCGCGAGCCTGTCGCGGATGTTGAGGCCCGCCGGCGTCAGCGAGACCCGCTTCGAGCGGCGATCGACGTCCGAGCGCTGGTCGCGGATATACCCTTTATCAACCAATTGCTTGAGGTTGTAAGAGACGTTCGAGCCCAGATAGTGACCGCGCGAGCGAAGTTCGCCCGGGGTCAGTTCGGCGTCGCCGATATTATAAAGGAGAAGAGCCTGCACCGAATTGATGTCGGTCTGCGCGAGGCGCTCCAGCTCGTCCTTGATGACGTCGAGGAGCTGCCGGTGAAGGCGCTCAACCAGATGCAACAGCTGGAGGTAAGACCCCCGCAGCGTTTCCGGGTCCGTCGACGATTTTTCGCCTTTTCCGTGCGCCAGCCCAACCATAGTATGCTCCACTGCAGCCATTTCACGCCTCACAAATTCAGGACCCTCTAGAGACGCTAAGCGATTTCCCTAAAAGGCCGGTTAAATGCCGAAGATCAATTTGCAATCAAATTGCAATGCCCCCGGTAAGAAGGCATGAGAACATCGCAACAAATTTTCGACAGTAAAATGCACGTAAACCTTTCCCAATCCTTTCCAAAGACCCGCCTGCGGCGGACGCGCCGGACGCCGTGGTCGAGGGCGCTGGTCGCCGAGACGCGCCTTGCCCCCCAGGACTTCATCTGGGCGATGGTGATCCGAGAGGGCGGCAATCATCGAGAGGAGATCCCCTCGATGCCGGGGATCGACCGCCTCTCCGTCGATCAGGCGGTCGCGGCCGCGCGCGAGGCGAAGTCGCTCGGCATCCCGGCGCTGGCGCTCTTTCCTTATACCTCCGCCAAGGACCGAAGCGCCGAGGCCTCGCTCGCCTTCGATCCGGATAATCTGATGTGCCGCGCCGCGCGCGCGATCAAGGACGCGGTCCCCGATATCGGCCTGATGGCGGATGTTGCGCTCGATCCCTATACGGATCATGGCCATGACGGATTTCTGGAAGACGGCGAGATTGTCAACGACCGCACGGTCGAAGCGCTCGTCCGGCAATCCGTCGTCGAAGCGCGCGCAGGCTTTGACATCATCGCGCCCTCCGACATGATGGACGGAAGGATCGGCGCGATCCGCGCCGGGCTCGACGCGGAAGGCTTCGATCAGGTTCAGATCATGTCCTACGCCGCGAAATACGCGTCCTGCTTTTACGGCCCCTATCGCGACGCGATCGGATCGACGGGCGTCCTTAAAGGCGACAAGCGCACCTATCAGATGGACCCCGCCAATTCCGACGAGGCGCTCCGTGAAGTCGCGATGGATATCAGCGAAGGCGCCGACAGCGTGATGGTGAAACCGGCGGGCGCCTATCTCGACATCATCCGGCGCGTCAAAGACGAATTCCAGATGCCGACATTCGCGTTTCAGGTGTCTGGCGAATACGCGATGATCATGGCGGCCGCGCAAAACGGCTGGATCGACGGCGACAAGGCGATCCTTGAAAGCCTCCTCTCGATCCGCAGGGCCGGCGCCGACGGCGTCATCACCTATTTTGCGCCCAGAGCGGCGAAATTGCTGAACGCGTAACCGGCCTCAGCCGTTCAATCGCCATTTGCGCGGATCGAAGTTCCTGAAGTCGAAGGGCTTCAGCGCGGGCGTATTGGCGACGAGGTCCTTGCGCACGAAAATCGCGTCGCACTGATAGAAAACGTCATCGTAATAGCAGCACTCGACAATATCCCAGAGCCCAAAGCCATAACGCTCGATGCGGCTGGCGAGATCCATGAACCGCGCCGCCACCATTTCGCAGACGACGATCGACACATTATCCATAACGCCAGCCGCGCCGTCGATGATTTTCGCCGGGATCTCGGCGCCGTCCACGTCGATCTTCAGGAGATATGGCCCCTTGAAATCATAGCGCGGCGCGATGGTGTCGAGGCGCGCCACTTTCACTTCCTCCCCCGTTTTTGCGAGCCATGCGTGGGAGACTTCCTTGCCGTCGATCATCGCCGACTGCAGATGCCCGACCCCATCGACATCCGACAAGGCGACTTCGACAATCTCGTGCCGGATGGCGGAATAGTTCTTTCGAATATCGGGATAGAACGCCTTCACCGGCTCAAAGAGCAAATGCGGGACGTCGGGGAATACTTCGATGAGGGAGCCCGTCGCCCGCTGGACGCCGACATCAAGAACGGCCTGTACCGGGACGCCCCTCGCCCGCGCCTGTTTGAGGCTCGCGGACTGGGTCGATCGGGCGGGAACTCGGCGGCGGAAAAACATCCATCTTGTCCTTTGGAAAACGCCCGGAGCATCAGGCCGGGCCGCCTCCATCCGCTTTGCCACAATAATTGCCGAATCCAAAATCTTGGCCTAGGTCTTGGGGAAACCGCATCCGCCCAACCATAAATAGGCCGCCATAAACAGGCCGCCACAAACAGGCCGCCAAAAAACAGGATCGTTCATGAGAGCGCTGGTCAAAGCCAAACGTGAAGAAGGCATCTGGCTCGAAGATGTGCCGCAGCCCGTCATCGGTCCCAACGACGTCCTCATCAAAGTGAAGACGACCGCGATCTGCGGCACCGACGTGCACATCTATAACTGGGACGCGTGGGCGCAAAAAACCATCCCGGTGCCGATGACCGTCGGCCACGAATTCATGGGCGTGATCGTCGAGATCGGATCGGAAGTTCACCCGGAACATTCGAAAATGAAAATCGGCGACCGGGTGTCGGTCGAGGGCCATGTCACCTGCGGCTATTGCCGCAATTGCAGAGCCGGTCAGCGGCATTTGTGCCGCAACACGCTCGGCATCGGCGTCAACCGCGCGGGCGCTTTCGCCGATTACATCTCCGCGCCGGCGTTCAACGTCTACCGGATGCCGGACGACATCAGCGACGAGATGGGCGCGATTTTCGACCCCTTCGGCAATGCGGTGCACACCGCCCTCGCCTACGATCTCGTCGGCGAGGACGTCCTGATCACCGGCGCCGGGCCGATCGGCATCATGGCGGCCGCTGTCGCGCGTTTTGTCGGCGCGCGCCATGTCGTCATCACCGATGTCAATGAATTCCGTCTCGGCCTCGCCTTGCAGATGGGCGCCTCGCGCGCGGTCAATGTGTCGAAACAAAATCTCCGCGACGTGATGAGCGAGCTCGGCATGACCGAGGGGTTCGATGTCGGCCTTGAAATGTCGGGCGTTCCCGCCGCCTTCGCCTCGATGCTCGATACGATGAATCACGGCGGCAAGGTCGCGATGCTCGGCATCATGCCGAACGGCGCCGGCATCGAGTGGGACAAGGTGATTTTCAAAGGGCTCGAGATCAAAGGCATCTATGGCCGCCGCATGTTCGAGACCTGGTACAAGATGGGCGCGCTGTTGCAGGCGGGGCTGAATTTAAAGCCGATCCTCACGCACCGCATGCCGGCGAGGGATTTCCAGAAAGGCTTCGACATCATGCGGTCGGGCCAATCGGGCAAGGTCGTTCTGGACTGGTGATCCGGCGAATTTCAATCTGTAAACGGAGGGACTGCACATGACGGCTGAAACCCGCTATCCTGGCCTTGATCGACGCACGCTGTTGCAGGCCGCGGCCGCCGGCGCATTTCTCTTCAGGCCCGGCGCCGCGCTCGCCGCTTCCGGCGATTACGCGGACATTAGCGCGGCGGCGGAAGCTGGCTATGACGCCTCGGTCCTGAGAATCCAGGACTGGATCCGCAATCCTTCGATCGCCGCTGAAAACTACAAAATGGACGAAGGCGCCGAGTACATGATGGCGCTCGCGCGGGACGCGGGCTTTGAAAATGTCCAGAAAATACCAACCGACGGGCATCCGGGCGTCTTCGGCGTGATGGACAACGGCGCCGATCGCTGGGTCGGCGTTTATTTCATGTACGACGTCAAACAGTTCGACCCGGCCGAATGGTCGTCGCCGCCGCTCGCCGCGAACATCATCGACAAGGACGGCTATGGCAAAGTGATTGTCGGCCGCGGCGCCGTCAATCAAAAAGGTCCCGAGGCGACATTCCTCGCCGCCCTTCATGCGATGCGCGCGGCCGGCAAGAAACCGCCGGTCAATCTCGTCCTTGTCGCTGAGGGCGAAGAGGAAATCGGCTCGCCGCATTTCAGCCAGATCGTTCAGCACCCTGATGTCATGCCAATGCTGGCGAAGACCCTCGGCGTCTTCATCCCGGCCGGATGGCAAACCCAGAACGGCAGCGTCACGATCAATCTCGGCTCGAAGGGCATCATCGAATGCGAGCTGGTCGCGAGCGGCGAGAAATGGGGGCGCGGCCCCGTCAACGACATTCATTCGAGCCTTAAAGCCCAGGTCGACAGCCCGGTCTGGCGCCTCGTTCACGCGCTAGACACGCTCGTCGATGAAAGCGGCAATCGCCCCGTGATCGAAGGGTGGTTCGAGAAAGTCCGCCCCCTGACAAAACGCGAGAAGGAGCTGATCGCGCAAGCGGCGGCGGCGACCAGCGAAGACGACAAGAAAAAATCTCTTGGCGTCAAACACTGGATCAATGACGAGCCGTGGGAAAAGTCGCTTCAGCGCCTCGCCTCCCAGCCGACAGCCAACATCGAAGGGCTGGTCGCGGGCTATACGGGGCCGGGCGGCAAGACCGTGCTTCCCGCGCGCGCCGTCGCCAAGCTCGACTTCCGCCTCGTGCCGAACATGACCGCCGAGGACAGCCTCGCCAAATTGAAAGCGCATCTTCAAAAACACGGCTTTGGCGACGTCGAGGTGAACATGACGGGCGGCTATGACCCGACCGAGACGCCGGAAGGAAGCGCGATCATAAGGGCGCAACAAGCGGTCTACACGCGCGCCGGCGTGATCAACACGCTCTACCCGCGCAATGCCGGCTCGTGGCCGGGCGTCGTCTTCACCGGCGCGCCGCTCAATTTGCCGGCGGGACAATTCGGCATGGGCCATGGCAGCGGCGCCCACGCGCCGAACGAGTACTACGTCATCGAATCGACCAACCCGAAAGTCGCAGGTCTTGTCGACGCAGCGATGGGCTATGTCGATTTCCTCTATGAGATGTCGACGATATCGAATTGATCGTTCGCGCGCGTTGACGTGCCGGCGCGTGGGGGTGAATGGTGAATGGTGAATGGTGAATAGTGAGTAGCGAGTAGTTAGAAGAAAGAGCCCCCTCAGTCACGCTTCGCGTGACAGCTCCCCCGTAAACGGGGGAGCAAAGAGACCCTTTCTTCTGCTCCCCCGCTTCTTGCGGGGGAGCTGTCGCGAAGCGACTGAGGGGGCGCGCTGGCGC
>ERZ1292633.6374-Hain-H41-02um-R1-6374-length-10313-cov-5_pt1 | contig 10313 bp, 16 predicted proteins | sample MGYA00564406_ERZ1292633 | MGnify/ENA primary metagenome ERZ1292633 (study PRJEB36523, sample SAMEA6512639) | groundwater metagenome | collected 2019-01-08 | study: AquaDiva: Metagenomics assemblies of 32 groundwater samples
GGACACGATCAACCTCCTTTCTTTTTTCGATATCCACTATTCTGGTGGATAGATTGTTTTAATTAACGATTTATTTTATAATATACCTAAATATCAATTTTGTCAATTAGTGAAATAGAAAGTAGAAAATAGAAAGTAGAATCTTGAAACTTGGAACGTGGAGCTTGGAGCTTCATGCTACACGCTACATGCTTCATAATTCATAATTCATAATTCTATCCATCATGTATCCTCGCGAGATAAAAGACCTCATAGACGAGTTAGCCACCTGGCCAAGCGTCGGACCAAAAAGCGCTGAGCGTTATGTTTTAAATTTACTCAAAAAATCTCAGGAAGAAATCAATATTTTGATGGAAAAAATTAAAAAAATAAAAAATATTATTTCCTGCCAAGAATGCGGAAATCTTTCCGAAAAAAACATCTGCGATATTTGCGCCAACCCCAAAAGAAATAAAAATATCCTATGCGCGATCGGAGATCAACAAACCCTTAACGCATTGGAAAAAACCGGTGAATTTAACGGTTTTTATTTTATTTTGGGCGGGGTTGTTGACACGGTTAACGGCATTGGCCCGGACAATCTGAAAATTAAAGAATTGATCGCGCGCCTTAAAAAAGAAAAAGATAAAATCGACGAAATTATTTTAGCCTTTGATCCCGATTTAAACGGCGAAACCACTGTTCTTTACCTTACAAAATTAATCAAAGAAAACAAAGATTTACAAAAAATGAAGATTTCTCGTCTGGCACGAGGCTTGCCCATGGGCAGCGACATTGATTATGCCGACGAAATTACTCTGGGCAATGCCATAAAAGAGAGAAAAGAAATTTAGAAAAAGCCTCCTTTATTTAAGGAGGCTTTCAAAATTTTGATGCCCAGGTTTGAGCAGTTCCCTTAATTGTCGATAGGCAATCTTGGGCTGCAGCTCATAGTCAATAATAGACCACGAAATGCTTGGGCAGATGTCGTTCAGCTGCCAAAGGATGAAGCCGCTGGCTTGAGGAGAATTTTTCAGCCATGCGTTAATGGCAGTTGTCAGGGCCTTGGCTTGCAAAATCTGGCTTAGAATGATCCAGTCGCCCAACCATTTTGGAGTTTTGCCGAAATATCTCCAGAAATACCAGCAAAAAATTAATTTGCCGTTTTTTTGCTTTTCGTATTGCCAGAGATGTTTGTCGTTATAGAAAATCGAGTCAAACTTCGGCGATTTTTCAAAAACTTTCCAAGAAGGAAGGGCTTGCCAGCCGAATTCGCTGACAAAACCGAATTTCTTCTTGAGATAGGATTCAAATCTCCATCCGAAGCTCCACTGGCCCCAAAGATGAATATCACCCTTTGCCGAATCGCCGGTAAATGGGAAGATGCCGCTTAAGGGCGTAGTCGGCACGTAGGGAATATTCGGAGAAGTCTGGCGCAAAAGATTGGGCAGAAAATGATAGAAATATTCCTTAAGGCCGATTCTTTCCTTGAGTGTCATTAGGTGGACCATTTCGCATTCATTATTGCCGCACCAAACAACAATCGAAGGATGATTAGCCAACCGCCGAACAACTTGTTCGGCCTCTCTTTCAATTTCCGTCACGAAGTCTGGCTGATTCGGATAATGGCCGCAAGCGAACATGAAGTCTTGCCAAACCATTAAACCGAGCTTGTCGCACGTCTGATAAAAATCATCTTCTTCGTAGACTCCCCCGCCCCAAACACGGATAAGATTAAAACCTGCTTTTTTAGCCATTTCCAGCAACTTCAAATTTTTATCTTTTCTGTCAGTCAAAAAAATATCGGCTGGAACGAAATTCGCTCCTTTGATAAAAACGAACTTGTTGTTAACTAAAAAACGAAAACCCTCGCTTTTTCCCCGCGCCAATCGGACCGTTCGCACGCCGAAATTATAAATGCGAAGATGCGACTTGCCGTCCTGGTCAATCAACTCAATCCTAAGATGGTAAAGATGGGAACGACCAAGATCATGCGGCCACCACAACTTAATCTTATCAAGCGTCATCAGATGATGACAGATATTCTCGGGAACCCCTTCCTGATAAGACCACTTGCGGCAAAGAGTGCCATTCTGGTCAATCACGGCATAGATAATTTTTTTAATCTGCTGATGATTTTCCAAAAAGACATCAATCGCGATCACGGCCTTATTGCCAATAATTTCTTGCGTATTTACAACAACCCTTCTAACGCGCGGATGATTCTTGGAACGAATCTGCAAACAACAAGGTTGCCAAATTCCGCAACCCGGCAAGCTTAAACCAAAATCCCAACCGAAAGAACACTGCATCTTGCGCAGATAAATCCGGTCCGGATAATGATCGGCTGGCAATCTGCCATTTTCTTTTCTCGCCTCTTCGGTCCATTTCAGCGCGGACTTGAAATGAATAACCAGCGTGTTGTCGCCCTCTAAAAGCAGATTGTCAACGCGGAAGCTGTGGTTGATAAACATATTCTTGGCCGAACCGACCAAACAGCCGTTTAGCCAAATGTCCGTTACCGTATCAAGTCCCTCAAAAGACAATTCGCAATCATTGCCCTTCTTAAGGCTATTAACGGTGAACGAGCATCCGTAGAGCCAATCGCTTTTATCAACCCAAGACAAATCTTGTCCTAAATTCCACCGCGGATCACTGATTAATCTGTTCGCCATCAGATCCAGGTAAATATTACCCGGCACCTTGGCCTTCATCCAGCCATCGGACAAAAGAAGATTTGAGTTTTTAAAATCTTCTTTCGGTTTGACTTGGCGGAAAAACCAAGGCAAAGCGCTCAGATCGATTTTATGTTCGGACATCAAAGTCCCTCCTTTTTTTTAAAGATCTATTTTAATATTATTTTATCCTAAAAAATTTAAAATAAGAAGTGGATGAAATCAGAAAATTATAGATTTTATTTTTTAGTTAAAATTTCACTGCCTCGTTTGGTAACCAAAACCGTATGTTCAAAATGAGCTGAGAGAGATCCATCAGCCGTAACAATTGTCCATTGATTAGCCAATTCTTTTACATCAAAACAACCCGCGTTAACCATAGGCTCAATGGCTAAAGTCATCCCGGCTTCTAAAACCGGTCCAGTACCCTTGGCGCCGTAATTAAAAATAATTGGCGGTTCATGAAGTTTTTTGCCAACGCCGTGGCCGGTTAAATCGCGAACCACGCTAAAACCATTTTTTTCCGCGTAATTCTGTATCTCTTCTGAAATATCTCCCAAATGAATTCCCGCTTTTATCTTTTTAATTCCCCGCATCAACGCCCCTTCGGTAACTTTAATTAATTTCTTGGCTTCGGGAGATATTTTTCCCACCCCTATAGTTTTAGACATATCCGAATAAAAACCCTTGTATTTAATCCCGCAATCAAGCCCGATAATGTCGCCTGATCTTAAAATCTTTGTTTTGGAAGGAACAGCGTGCACAATCTCGTCATTGACCGAAGCGCACAAAACCGCCGGATAACCGATTTGGTTTGATCCTGACGAAGTATCCGGCAAATAACCCATAAACGCGCTTTCTACTTCTCCGCCAGCTGGCGGATTCATCAACTGACGGGCCAATATTTCTAAATCAAAAGTTGAAATACCAGGCCTTACTTCTTTAATAAGCCGATCAACTATTTTAGCTAAAATCCGGCCGGCTTCGCGCATTATTTTTATTTCTTCGTTGGTTTTGACGGGAATCATAAAATAAATTCAAAAGTTAAAATTCAAAATGTAAAATAAATAAATTCAATAATTCTTTAATTCTAATACTTTTTTAAAAAAAGAAAAAGGCCCGATAATCGGTCGGGCCGTAGAATCGTTTTTTTATCTCACTGCTTTCTCAAACAGCTTATCTATGATCTCCTTGTAAACATCGTCGATTGACTGATCGCCGTCAACATCAATTAATTTTCCTTTTTGTTGATAATAATCAATAGTGGGTTCGGCTGTTTCATGATAAACCTTCAACCGATTCTTAATGGCTTCTGGTTTATCGTCCTCTCTCTGGATTAAATGAATCCCGCAAATATCACAAATACCGCTTTGTTTCGGCGGCTTTAAAGTAAGATGGTAGCCATTGCCGCATTGCGGACACACTAAACGCCCGGAAAGTCGCTCAACAATTTTGTCTTCATCAAGCACATTAAGATTAATCAACCAATCAATTCCGATTTCTTGATCGGCGAACTCCGCCTGGCCTAATGTTCGCGGATAACCTTCGGAAACAAAACCCGTTTGTTCGCGAGTCAGCTCGGAAATTTTTTCCTTCATAACCTGATTGGTAATCTCGTTGGGCGCGAATTCTCCTTGATCAATCATCGGCCCGACTATTTTACCCCAAGGCGTCTCGCGAAACACCGGATCGCGATAAATGTTCCCCGGTGAAGGAATTAAAACCGAACCAAATTCTTTTTGTATTTTCTCAACTTGGGTTCCCTTGCCAGAACCAGGACGCCCAATAAAAACCAGTCGCAAACTTTTAATTTTTTGTTTCTCTGTATCGGTCATCTTTAATTCTCCTTCCGCTTTCGCCTCGCAAAAGCTCGGCTACGGCGAGATAAATTTTTCCACTATCCGCCACAGATAGCAGATTATTTTTAATTAAAAGGGTTATTAACCGCCGTATTCGTGCATACTAATTTGCGCCTGAATCTGCTTCATGGTTTCTAAAACAACGCTTACCACAATAAGCAAACCGGCGCCGCCCACGGCCAAAGAAGCGCCTGGCACAAAGCCCTGTGTTACTAATGGTAAAATAGCGATAATACCCAAAGAAGCGGCGCCAGCCAACATAATTCTTGCGCTTGTAGTGCCCAAAAATTGAGCTGTTGCTTCGCCCGGTCTAGTGCCGGGAATAAAACCGCCCTGCTTCTGAAGATTCTCCGCGATTTGTTTTGGATGAAAAATAACACTCGTATAAAAATATGTAAAAGCTACAACTAAAACGAAATAAACAATGCCATAAATAAGCTGATTGGCGAAAATTGATGTCATAATTTTTCCGGCTGACAATAAAAATGGCGTAGAGGCTCTGGATAAAAATTGTCCCAACATTGAGGGGATTAAAACAAGAGAAACGGCAAAAATAATAGGAATCATCCCTGCCTGATTCACTTTCAAAGGCAAATATGTATCCATTCCGCCATACATACGATTACCGCGGATGCGGCGCGCGTAAGAAACCGGGATGTTTCTTTGTCCTTCGGTTAGCATCACTACGCCCGCAATCGTAATAACGCCGAGAATAAGTAAAATTAATATATTAACTAATTGGGTGGCGCTGAAAGTCACAATTAATCTTTGCAAACTAACGGGAATGCTTTCAACGATGCCGGCGAAGATAATTAAAGAAATACCATTGCCCACCTTTTTTTCAGACACCAGTTCGCCCAACCACATTAAAAACATTGTGCCAGTCGTCATCACTATCATAGTCGTAATCAAAACGCTTATGTTGCTAATAGTAATAACTGGCGGCGTAGAACGAGAAAAAAGCATAATCATGCCATAAGCCTGAAGCAAAGCTAAGGGAACAGTAATAATTCTTGAATATTGATTAATTTTTTGATGACCAGCGCTTCCCTCTTTAGATAGAGCTTCTAGGCTAGGAACAATCATGGTTAAAAGCTGCATAATAATAGAAGCGGTAATGTACGGGCCTACGCCCAAAGCGACTAAAGAAAAATTAGCCATTGCTCCGCCGGACAAAATATTCAACATTCCTAAAATTTGATTTTTTTCAAATATATCCTTGAGGCTGGCAACATCAACGCCTGGCAAGGGAATATGAGCGGCAATTCTGAAAATAAACAACATCGCCAAAACATAAAAAATGCTGTTCCGTAGATCTTTCATGTGCCAAATTTCTCTTATTTTGTTCCACATACTATAGAAGGTTTATTCATCTAATTTTATTTCGCCGCCACAATCTTCAATCGCCTTTTTGGCGGTTTGTGAAAAATTTTTAATCTCAACAATCAATTTTTTAGTTAATTTTCCTTCACCTAAAATTTTGACAAAATTGTCTCTATTTTTTATTAATTTCCTTTCCCGCAAACTCCGCAAGTTAACAATATCTCCCTCGCTAAAATTATTTTCTAATAAAGACAAATTAATCGCCTTAAATGTCGGCTTTAAACTTTTAAAACCGCCCAATTTCGGAATTTGTTTCATACCAGCTCTTAAGCCTTTCATCTCCCGTCCTTTTTTGCCGCCACTGCGGGCTTTTTGCCCTTTTAGTCCGCGACCGGAATAAGTGCCGTGACCGGAAGCATTGCCACGACCCACCCGTTTAATGTGTTTTTTCTTTTTTTTAGCTGTTAAAGTATGTAATGACAAAATCATAACAATTAATTATTTTTTACTAATGGTAGTTTTAATTTAAGCAGGGCATTAATCGTAGCTCGAGCATTATTGATTTTATTACTGGAACCCAACATCTTAGCAGTTGCGTTTTTAACGCCAACCAACCCCAAAACAGCGCGAGGCGCGCCGCCAGCCACGATACCCCTGCCTTTCCCGGCCGGCCTTATTAAGACTTCGGCTGATTTATATTTTTCTTTAATCCAGTGAGGAATGGTATCATCCACTAAATTTAGTTTTATCAAAGACTTTTTGGCTTGTCGAACCGCCTTATTTATAGCATCGGAAACATCCGCGCCTTTGGCAATCCCCACTCCCACGGTACCCCGGCGGTCGCCAATAACAATACAGGCTCTAAATCTCATTCTTTTTCCGCCGGCGACTACGCGAGTAACACGGGCTAAATCTAAAAGTTTTTGCTCATACTCGGTCTCTTCCCGTAATCCACTTAAGTTTTTTCTCTCTCTTTTTTTTGCCATATTTCAAAATAAATTAAAACATTATTAGAACTTTAAGCCGCCTTCTCTGGCGCCGTCAGCAAAAAATTTTATTCGACCATGATATTTTCTGCCACCTCGGTCAAAACGCACAACTTTAATGTCCTTTTTAAGAGCTTCTTCGGCTAATAACTTACCCGCCTCTTTAGCTTCTTCCACCTTCGCCAAGGCTACGGCGGACAGGTCCGTTTTCGCGCCTTTCTTCTTGTTAATTTCCCTGCTGTCAACACTAACTAAGGTATGGCCTTTTTGGTCATCAATAATTTGGGCATAAATATATTTATTGCTACGGTAAACGCTTAAGCGCGGTATCTCTAAATTTAAACCAACCTGAAATTTAACCCTCCTTTTTCTTTTTAAAAATTTATTTTGTTTTATTTGTTCTTTATTCATAGAGTATTCTCATATTTTCTAAATTAACCGAGTTTAAGTGGTAGTCGCGGTAGCTCTTTTGCCCGGCTTAATACGAATCACTTCATTAACGTATCTAATGCCTGTACCCTTGTATGGCTCCGGTTTTTTAATTTTTCTTATTTTGGCCGCTGTTTCGCCAACCAACTGCTTATCAATTCCGCTAATTGTTACAATGCTCTTATCAATGGCCGCGGCAATGCCGTCAGGCAAAATAAACTCTACGAGGTGAGAAAAACCAACGCTAAGAACCAGCTTACTGTCGCTTAGTTGCGCGCGATAACCGACACCGACTAATTCCAGCTTTTTTTCAAAACCAATAGTCACGCCAGCGATCATATTCATAATTAATCTGGCGAATGTTCCCCATAAAGATTTCTGCAGTTTATCTTTTTTGTTGCTAATATCCACGACAATGCCGTTATCCATTAAACTAATTTTAACCAAAGGATGAATCTGTTGTTTTAATTCTCCTTTCTTGCCTTTTACAATAATAAAATCTTTGTCGAATTTAATTTCTACTCCGGGGGGCACACTAATAGGTTTTTTTCCTAAACGAGACATATAGTTAGTTAATTTATTTATTACCAAACTTCGCAAATTAATTCTCCACCAACCCCCTTTTTGCGCGCTTCCTTGCCAGTCAAAAGGCCGTGTGGCGTAGATAAAATTAAAATACCAAATCCATTGCGCACTTTATATATTTTGTCGGCCGCAATATAGAGACGGCAACCGGGACTACTCAACCTTTTGAGGGCGCCTATGGCTGGCTTACGGTCAATATATTTTAAATTTACCTTTAACCATTTAAAAATTGTTTGTTTTTTATTTTTACCTTTTTCTTCTTCGAGCTTTTCGACGACATCTATTTTAGAAATCCAACCCTCTCGCGCCAAGATCTGCGCTAAATCATGCTTAATTTTTGAATAAGGAATTAAAGTCTCTGTCTTGCCAGCCGCTTGAGCATTTCTGATTCTTGAAAGCATGTCGCTTATTGGGTCGGTCATATTGATTAACAAATATATTTATTTAAATTAATAATCTTACCAACTAGATTTCCTTATGCCCGGGATAGCCCCCTTATTCGCTAACTCGCGGAAACAAATGCGGCATAAATCAAAATCTCGCATATAACCATGACGGCGTCCGCATCGCCAACAACGACTGACTTTGCGAGTAGAATACTTCTTTTTTTTTGACGATTTTATAACTTGAGCGACAGTAGCCATAATTATTTTTTAAAAGGAAAACCAAATAACTTAAATAGTTCTAATCCTTTTTTCTTGTCACGAGCAGTAGTGACGATGGTAATTTGTAAACCATGAACACGCTCAACTTCTTCTGATTTAACTTCGGGAAAAACAACCTGTTCTTTAAGACCGAAATTAAAATTACCGGACTGGTCCACGGAATTTTCGCTTAAACCGCGAAAGTCTTTAATGCGAGGAATGGAGACATTAATTAATTTATTCAAAAAATCATACATTCTTTTGCCGCGCAGCGTTACCATTAAAGCAACGCTTATGCCTTCTCTGATTTTAAATCCCGCGATTGATTTTTTTGCCTTAATCTCAACTGGTTTTTGACCGGTTATTCTAGTTAAAGTATTTTTAACCATATCAATAAATTTGCCGTCCTGCTCCACGAGCGCTCGGTTAAGACCGCATAAAACTATAATCTTTTCTATCTTGGGGACCTCCATTACATTATGGAGACCAAACAAACCCATCATCGCCGGAATAATTTCTTTTTGGTATTTCTCTTTAAGAGTCATAATAAAATATAAACAAACTATAATAATAAATAAAAATTAAATCAATTCTTTGCATTTTCGACAAAAGCGACTTTTCTTGCCATCGGCCAAAATTTTATAGCCCATTCTGATTGGTTTGGAGCATTTAGGGCAAACCGGCATAATTTTCGCTATATTAAGCTTGGCGGGAAATTGAATGCGCTGACCTTTTTCGTTTTCTCTTTTAGGGCGAACATTTTTATATAGCAAGTTCAAACCCTCAACAACTATTTTATTTTCCTCGGGAAAAACCCTGAGAACCTTTCCTTTTTTCCCGCGATCTTTACCACTAATAATTTGGACTAAATCTCCTTTCTTGATTTTTATTTTCAACGCCATAAATTTAAATTATTTACAAAACCTCTGGAGCTAAAGAAATTATTTTAATAAAACCTCGATTCCTTAATTCACGAGCCACCGGACCGAAAATGCGCGTTCCTTTTGGTTCTTTAGTGGCGGGATCAACAATAACCGCCGCATTGTCATCAAATCTGATATAAGAGCCATCTGGCCTTCTAAATTCTTTTCTGGTCCTGACAACAACCGCGTGGACTATTTCCTTTTTTTTAACGACACCGTAAGGAATGGCTTCCTTAACCACCGCGGTGATCATATCGCCGATTCTCGCGTATCTCCTTCTGTAACCTCTTTCTACTTTAATGCATTGGAGCTTTTTTGCCCCGCTATTATCAGCAGCTTTTAGCATTGTACGAAATTGAATCATGTTTCTCTGATATTTATTTTATAATTTTTACCAACGTCCATCTTTTTTCTTTGGAAAGCGGACGGCATTCTTCAAATGTCACCATATCTCCTGGCTTAGCGGAATTATTCTCGTCATGAACTTTAAATTTTCTTCTGACTTTATATCTTTTATGATATTTCTTGTGTTCTTTAATTCTCTCAACCACTACAACGATGGTTTTATTCATCTTATCAGATATCACCTCGCCCTGAAATTTTCTTTTATTCTTTTTAATCATATTATTGTAATGATTTTACTTTTAAAATAGTTAAAATTCTAGCAATATCTTTTTTGTTTTTTCGGATATCGCGAACATTTTTAGATTGTTTTAATTGTATATCAAAATTAAGCTCTCTTAATTTTTCCCGCTTCTCCTCTAATAAATTTTTTAATTCCTGCTCGGTTTTTTGACGCAGATCTTTTGCTTTCATAAATAATGAACTTAGCCTTTTATAAATAAAGTGCGAACCGGCAATTTATGAGAAGCTAATCTAAGGGCTTCTTTCGCCTGTTCCTCTGTTATAC
>ERZ1292633.6375-Hain-H41-02um-R1-6375-length-10312-cov-21_pt1 | contig 10312 bp, 8 predicted proteins | sample MGYA00564406_ERZ1292633 | MGnify/ENA primary metagenome ERZ1292633 (study PRJEB36523, sample SAMEA6512639) | groundwater metagenome | collected 2019-01-08 | study: AquaDiva: Metagenomics assemblies of 32 groundwater samples
GCAAGCTGCTCGAGAGAATTCATGGTATCTTTTTCAATTTGGTCTTCCGGCAGTTAAAGATTTGATCAATGAAATAAATTGGGATGATTTTGTCATTTTTTTCTGCTACGTTGGAAAATCAATTCACAACACTCGCAGAATGGTTGACGTCTTTTCTAACCTTAAATCAAAAACAAAACCTTTCTTGTTATACTTAATACAAGCAAGACCAAAACAGGCCTTAGACATTCTAAGTAAATACCGCCTATTAGAGACTTTAGAAATAAATTTCAAACAAGAATTAAACTTATTTTTAAAAATAGTCTCGCCGGTAACTTTACGGGAAAAAAAGTTTACTACTTTAACTGTGATTATTTGGCCTATTAAAGATTTACCTGTGAGAGTTAGGAGTATGCTTTTAGGATACCTTGACCTAAGCATCTTAACTTTTCAGGGAGTAAAACTAAATTTTCTAAAATCGTTACAAGCGACAGAAGGTTTCGAAGATATTAGCCAATATTCATTTATCGATTTAGTTTATGTTTATCTAAAATATGCTCAGAATCCGGAGATCAAAATTAAAAAACTAAAAGAATCAATTTCAAAATTACAAAAAGAAGAAAGCAAGATTCTGAAAATGATTGCCAACAAAAGCAGCCTTGAACAATTAAATGAAATGGAACGGCTAAAATTAAAAGCAAGCTTGAAAGGAATTAGCGAAACTTTTTTTGAGCCAGTATTAAACCTGTATGCCAACACGACTTCAGAGAGATTAGAAAATAATTTGGAAAAAATATTTAAGATTAAAGTAATTAATATTCAGGAAACATTAACCAATGATAGTTTTTATAACTCTTTGATTCTTTTAAAGAAATTAGAACAGTCTAAAATAACGGAGCACCAGCTTTGTTTTACATTAATCCAAAACTATCTGTCTGGCAGGACTTATCCTTTAACTAAAAATCTCCTTGAAAGTTACCCCGGGAATCTTCCTGAGAATCAAGCTTGGTGTAAAAAGCATTTAAATAATCAATGGTGGTATAAAGATTTCAGAAAAGAGTATAAACTCGCTTCTGAAGATGTCCAAAAGATGAATGTAGAAGAAAGAATCAAGCATCATCTTCAGCAATCGCAAGAGATTATTGCTAAATTAGGTTTAAGTATCAAAGAATTAAATTTAGAGAATCTTGAAGCAATTTATAAGACTATTTCAAAAGAGAAAACAAAATATGATGAAACATTGGTTCTAGATTTAAAGACGCAGATGAACTCTTTAAAATCATTAAAAGGGCAGGAATTGGCAGCAGAAAAATCCGGACAGAAAATAACCATTCAGCCGGAATTTAATCCTCTGGAGATATTACAGATGGGCAATTATGTAGCTGGCTCTTGTTTAGCTACCGATGGAGCAAACAACTGGAGTGCTGTTGTTAATGCCACTGAAATTAATAAAAGGGTTCTCTGGGCAAAAGATGTTGCCGGAACCATTTTAGCCCGGCTTTTGATTGCAGTAGACGAGAATAATAAGATTTTAAAATTTAGGATTTATTACGCTACAAATATTGATTTAACGCGGTATTTTAATGATTATCTTCGGGAATTAGCTAAGAAATGCGGCTTTGGAATTAATGGCAATGTTAATAATGTTAAATTGATTGTTGCGGAAGAATGGTATAAAGACCCTACTGAAGAAATTCAAACTTAATATTATCAAAAAGAGAAATTATCCCAAAAAATATCTATTGAAATAATAAGAGACAAACTAAGCAAAAACAAATTATCTGGGAAGAACCGCCTAAATTCAAGTCGTTCTTTAATAGGTGGTAGGCATTTTCCCGCATTTTGCTGACTTTAGTTAAGGAGATTAATATACATAACTAGTGTTCTCAACTAAAATACCAAAACAATTAAATAACCCCTGGATTAAACCGCAGGTTGAAACAGGCCCTATGCCTATTTTATAACAACAATTTACGGAGTTGATGCAGAATGTCAGTAAAGAAAGAAAAAGTGATAAAGAAAGGAAGTAAAATAAAAGTAGATTACGTCGGTACATTAGAAGATGGAACTGTTTTTGATGCTTCTGAAAAGCATGGCAAACTTTTAGAATTTGAAGCCGGTTCTGGACAAGTTATCAAAGGGTTTGATGATGCTGTATTAGGCATGAAATTAGACGAGGAAAAAGAGATAACCTTACAGCCAGAAGAAGCTTATGGTTCTGCAAAGCCAGAATTAAAAAAGGATGTTCCTCGAGATCAGCTTCCTAAAGACCAGGAGCCTAAAGCAGGAATGATCTTATTGATAGGCTTGCCTAACGGACAGCAATTGCCTGCGCGGATTGTAGCGGTAACCAAAGAAAAGGTAACTCTTGATTTAAATCATCCCTTAGCTGGAAAAGTGCTGAAATTTAAAATAACTGTAAAAGAAATTGCAGCATAAATTTAATTTTTTTAATTATTATTTTTTAATAAACTATTTTCTTCCAAAATTATCTTCGTATCTTACAATATCTTCTTCATCAAAACAACCAAAAGAGATCTCTAATACCCTGCCCCCATTTTTAGATGTTAGTCTGTGCTTGGTTTCTTTGGGAATGTAAACTTTTTCTCCAGCTTTTAATATTTTTACCGAGTTACCTATTTCTGCAATGATGTCGTCATCCAAGGCAACCCATAATTCTTCCCGGTGTTTATGCGACTGCAAAGATAATCTTTTTCCTGTCATTACTGTAATTATTTTAACGGTAGACAATTTATTTAAAGTAAATTGCGCAAATTCTCCCCAGGGCCTATGATCTAAAAGGATTTGGTTAAACAGTTCTATTTCTGCTAATTTATTTAAGGTGTCGTTAGGATTCCTTACGGCAATGCAATCTACAATCTTAGTCGCAGGAAAATCATTTCCTCCCGGACAGATTTTATCACCAAAGAAAATTACTTCATTCAGCAAAAAATTATTCTGCTCTACAAATTTCTTGATGCCCCATTCTTTATCTAAACCTTTTCTGGTAACATCGATGGAAGTAGTTCCGCCAATTTTAAAATCATATTTGGTGGATCCTAACAGTTTCTCTAAGTAAGCAATCCAGATTTTTCTTTTTTTACCATCACAATCAAAAGTAGCTTTTAATTCGGCAGGTGCATGCCTTCCAATAGCGGAAAGGGTTATTTGAGAATCCCTATCTTGAATTTGATCCTCTTTTGTGGTCAAAGAAATTATGTTAAATTCGCGGGTTAAATTTTCAATTGCATTAATAATCTCTTTTTTTTCTTCATCAGTAAACAAAAAATTGTAAATATTTCGGGGAAAATCTTTTTCCATAACCGCGTAATTCGTTCCAGTTGTTGCTAAAATATGGTGTTTTTCTTTAAGCCGGGAAGAAATCATTTTCATTAAATCTTCCTGTTTGGTTCCACTAATGAAAGCAAATTCAAATCCCTGTTGAATCATTTTAGAAATTTGTTCAGCCATTTCTGTTGAAATCTGTTGGCAGCTTTCACAAATAGTGTCATCAACATCAGCGATAATAACTTTTTTTTCTTTAAAATTAATTTCTGGTTTAAAATTAGCATTAGCAAAATCATACAATTCTAAGCGATCGGTAGGAAACCATTGCCCGTCATGAATAAATGCAGAAATATCTCCGTTTGGAGCAATTTTTTCAAAGCAATCTTTTTCAATAGACGATTTTCCTTCTGGAAGAATTTCTAAACATTTTGGTTCTATAATAAATGCTCCTGCATTGATTAAATTAGAAGGCGCACTATCTCTAGCTGGTTTTTCTACAAAAGAAATTATTTTATTATTTTTTAATTCAGCCACACCAAAATTTTCTGTGTCTTCTCGTCGAGTTAGGGCCATAATCATAGGCGTATTGTTTTGGTTATATTCTTCGGCCATTTTGTGATAATCAAGATCCATTAAATTATCTCCCCAAGCCAGAAAAAACGGTTTGGTGAGGCCTTTAGCAGCTAACTTAATTGCTCCGCCTGTGCCTAGGGGCTCTGGTTCAATTGCATATTTGATTTTGATTCCTAATTTTTCACCATTGCCAAAATAGTTCCGGATTTGTTCTGCTTTATAGCCAATAGATAAGATAATATTACTTACTCCTTGCTTCTTAAAATTCAGAATCGTATGTTCCACCAAGGGTTTTCCATGGATTGGTAAAAGTGGTTTCGGAGTATGTTCGGTTAACGGCTTTAATCTTGTACCTAAGCCGCCGGCAACAATAATCGCAGTATCAATAATATTTGTCGGTATGTTTACCATCTTATCATCATTTAGTTTATTGTTTTTAAATGGTTATGAAATTAAAATCATAATTATTTTTTATTAAATTAAAGAGGAATTTTTGAAATTTTTATGAGAAACCTTTATAAATCAGCGCTGTAATTAAAGTCTTTGGACGGCCACAGGGGCGTGGTTCCACCTGATCCCGTTTCGATCTCAGAAGTTAAGCGCGCTTCCGTATTGGTCTGTACTGCACTACGCGGGAAAACCAGTAAGCTGTCCAACTCTTTTTTATTCTAATTTAAGCATTTCCCCGAGCAAAGCGAGGGTTCGCCTCCAAATGGCGTGACATTTGCGCAGGATAGACAGTAAGCTGTCCAACTTTTTATTTTATTCTACTACAAAAGATTTTTTAAAATTAATCAAAAATTAAAATTATTTAATAGATAAAATTAGTCTTCCATAACTAATTTAAATGGTTTTCTTTTATTTTTAGCTATGAAAGCTTTAATTTTAGCTGCCGGATATGCTACGCGATTATATCCGCTTACAGAAAATCAGCCTAAACCTTTACTGAATGTTGGCGGTAAACCGATTATAGACCATATTCTTCAAAAAATTAATGCTATCAAAGAAATAGATGTTATTTATGTAGTTACCAATAATCGGTTTTACCCTCATTTTAAAACCTGGGCCAAAACTGCCCTTAGCACTAAACAAATAAAAATTATTAATGATGGGACCTCTAGCAACGAAGATCGCTTAGGATCTATTGGAGATATTTATTTTACTTTACAGCAAGAAAAAATTACTGAAGATTTATTAGTCATTGCCGGCGATAATTTATTTGGTTTTTCTTTGCAAAAATTTATCCATTTTTTTCAAGAGAAGAATTTAACTTCAGTCGTTGCCTTTCGGGATTTAGGCAGTATTGAAAAAGTAAGAAAAAGATATGGGGTAGGTATTTTAAACGGAAGCAGAGTAATAGACTTCGAAGAAAAACCAGCAGAGCCAAAAAGCAGTTTAGCGGCAACGGCCTGTTATATTTTTAGTAAATCTAATTTAGCTCAAGTTCAAGAATTAGTTGAAACGGGAAATGCCGATGCACCAGGCAATTTGGTTAAACACTTAGCGCAAAAAACAGAGGTGCACGGATTTGTGTTTGACGATTACTGGTATGATATTGGAAGTTTTGAAGCTTTAACTGAAGCGGAAAAGCAATTTGCAGGAAACAATTAACTAAAATTAACAAACTTAACAAACTAAAAGTAACAAGCTAAAATTAACAAAAAGATAATTAACATGAAAATTAGCATTTTTGGAACTGGATATGTGGGTTTAGTCACTGGTGCTTGTTTAGCTAATTTAGGCCATAACGTTTTATGTGTAGATATAGATGCAAATAGAATTTTGTCGTTGACCGAAGGCAAGATTCCTTTTTATGAACCAGATTTACCTGAACTAGTTTTTAGAAATAAAGAGAAAGGCAGATTAAATTTTACTACCGACGCTCAGGAAGCAGTAACTTTTGCTGAAGTTATTTTTAATTGCGTTGGAACTCCTAGTTTAGCAGATGGTTCTGCTGATTTACAATATGTATATGCAGTTGCGGAAACAGTAGGAAAATTTGCTGATCATTATGTTTTATTAGTCAATAAAAGCACGGTGCCTCCGGGAACAGCTAAGAAGTGTGACGCACTAATCAAATTAATTAATCCTAGTTCGGAAGTAGAAGTAGTATCTAATCCCGAATTTTTACGAGAAGGAACAGCGGTTAGGGCGTTTAATTACCCCGATAAAATTGTAGTTGGGACAAACTCAGAAAAGGCAGTTCAAATTATAAAAAAAGTTTATTCAGGTAGATTAAGAACTTACTTACCGTTAGTCGAAACTGATTGGGAAACCGCAGAATTGATCAAATATGCTAATAATACTTTTTTAGCTACAAAAATTTCGTTCATCAATGAAATTGCCAATATCTGTGATAAAGTTGGTGCGGATGTAAAAATAGTGGCGATGGCTTTAGGTATGGACTACCGAATCTCCCCCCGATTTTTAAATCCTGGCGTTGGATATGGTGGCAGTTGCTTTCCCAAAGACGTTAAAGCGATTGTTCATACTGCTAAACAGCACAATTATCCAGCAAAACTATTTGAGGAAGTAATTTCAGTAAATGAACGACAGAAACATGTAATTATAGATAAAATTGAAACTGTTTTTAGTAATTTGAATAATAATTATAATCATAATGGTAACGGCAATCTGAAGGAAAGCAGTTTAACTGGAAAGACTTTTGGTATTTTAGGATTGGCCTTTAAACCAAAAACTGACGACATGCGGGAAGCCCCCGCGATTTATATTATTAATGAACTCTTAAAACGAGGCGCAAAAATTCAAGCTTTTGATCCTAAAGCGGCAAACGAAGCTAAAAAGATCTTCGGCGAACGAATTAGTTATTGCACCTCGCCGGAAGAAGTTGCTAATGGCAGCAGTGCGTTAATTATTCTTACGGAATGGGATGAATTTCGGAGTTTAAATCTAAAAGAATTAAAAAACAGGATGATTGATAATAAAATTTTTGATGGAAGAAATATTTACGAGCCAGAAATCGTTAAAGAAGAAGGGCTTGAATATTACGGGATAGGAAGAAGATGAGCAAAACAGAAATTAAATCATCTATTGTAATCATTTTTGATAAAATTAGAGAAGAAAAACTAACCCGACTGATTGCTTCTTTAAAACCGCAATTAAATGGCAGTGATGCAAGCTCAAGCAAAGAAAGTGACACGGAAATAGTGCTAATCCACGAATCTAATGAACCTGCACGTTTACCTGAATTGCCGTTAAAGGTGCGCTACGTTAATATTCCTGAACGAAGGGGAATTCCTTTCAATAGGAACCAAGGGATAAAACATGCCCAAGGCGAAGTAATAATTTTCATTGATGATGACTGTTGGGTGCACCCGAATTGGTTTACTTCTTTAATCAAACCTCTTCTTGAAGATGAAAAAATCTTAGTAACAACCAGCGGAACTAAAGTTCCTGCATCTAATTTAGTTGGAGATTGCATTGCGGCATTAGGCTTTCCCGGTGGGGGAAGTTTAGGCTTTGATAAAGTTTGGAAAGTTTCTGAAGATAGTCTTACTAATCATTTAGCGGTTGGAAATTGTGCTATGCGTAAAGACATTTTTGAAAAAGTGGGGTTTTTTGATGAATCAATGAAATCCGGTGCTGAGGATGCAGAATTTTCTTTTAGGATGGAACAAGCAGGCATACCAGTAAAATATGTTCCGCAGGCATATGCTTTCCACGAAGCTAGAACCACTTTTTCTTCTTTTGTAAATTGGCAGTTAAGAAGAGGAAAAGCAAACTACCAATTTAAACAGAAAGTAGGCGAGGTAAACAGTTTTATTAAATTAAGATTGTGGTCAGCAAAAAACATTTTAGCTGAGAATATGTTTAATTGGCGGTTACCTTTAATTCTTTCTTTTTTGGGGGCGAGTTTTGTGCTACAACAGGTCGGGTATTTTGGGGAGAAAAGAAAAAATGAAAAATAAAAAATCCCTAGTAAGTAAACCTTTAGCAAGTAAACTTTTAGTAAGCAAAGTTTTAGTAAGCGTAGTGATTCCTTCTTACAATTCTCAAAAGTATATTGAAAAATGTTTAAATGCTCTGGTGGCGCAAAAAACCAAAGTTTCTTACGAAATTATTGTTGTAGACAGTTCTAAAGATGATACTCCCCAAATTGTTGCGAAAAAATTTCCGGGTGTTAAGCTTATTCGCCTTCAAGGACAAACCTATCCGGGCGGGGGAAGAAATATTGGCATAGAAAAAGCGCGGGGAAAGATTATCGCTTTTATTGACTCTGATTGTGTTGCTCACCCAAACTGGATTAATGATGCATTAACCAGCATTAACGAGGGATACAGCATTGTAGGGGGATCAGTAAAGAATGCTAATCCTCAATCAATAATAAGTATAGCTGATTTCATTCTTACGTTTAACGAATTTCTAATAGGAATGCCCAAACGAGAAGTACAGTTTATGCCCACTTGTAATCTTTTTTGCAAGAAAGAAGTTTTTGATAAAATTGGCGGTTTTCCTCCCGATTTATTGGCCGGAGAAGATACGTTGTTTAATTATAAAGCCGCAAAAGAATTCAAGTTATTATTTGATCCAAACCTAAAGATTGCCCACCACAACCGGGAGAGTTTCAGTAAATTTGTGAAGCATCATTATAATTTTGGTCAACATTCAGCGAGATTAAGAAAGAAAATAAAATTGCCCGGATCATTTTTGGCTAAATATTCAATTCTAGCTTTAATAGTGCCTTTTGTAAAGTTAGCCAGAATTTCTTTTAGGATGGTTCGATGGAATAGATTTATGCTTCCAGAATTTATTTTATCTTTTCCATTGGTTGTTGTAGGCGCAATGGTGTGGGGCTGGGGATTTGTAATGGGGTCGTTTAAATAATTTAATATAAATAGTTTTTATGTTGGTTATCAAAAACTATTTTCGTGCATAACATTTATATATCTTTATTTTTCTTAATAAAAAAAGAATAAGTCTATTATTTAAATGGGGGTAGTTAAAATGATTGATTATGGTATTCGATTAGATTCTCTTGAGGAAGCTATTAAAGACGTAAGTGCAGGACGTTTTGTGGTAATTTTAGATCATCCGAGTAGAGAGGGGGAAGGAGATTTTATTGCAGCGGCAGCAAAGGTAACTCCAGATATGATTAATTTTATGACAAAATACGCAAGAGGAGCATTTATTGCTACTTTTATTACTGAAAACATAGCTAACACATATAATTTACCGCCACAAATACCTTCTTCTTTTAATGAAGAAAGCAGTAGAACTAATTTTCGTTTAACTGCGGATACAAGATATGGCAAATCTGGTTGTTCTGCAGCTGAAAGAGCGCAAACAGCAAATATTTTGGGGGGGCGATTTGTTCCGTATGAATGTAAACCAGCTTTAAGATATTCTAGTGAAAATGATCTGAAGGGAGTAGTTAGGTCTTCAACCTCACAGGATTTAGTTAGGCCAGGTCACGTTGTTCCAATAGTAGCCAACCCAGGTGGTTTATATGCAAGACAAGGACATACTGAATCGGGAGTTGGGTTAATGGAATTAGCTAATATTTCTCCTCCGGTAGCGGTAGATATGGAAATTTTAAATCCTGATGGAACTATGGCTAAACCGAAGTACATTCGCCGTCTCGCAGATAAGCATAATATCAAAGTAATTAGTATTGGTCAATTATGCGAACATTTGGGAATTTCTGTAAAAGTTAAGTAGAACTTTCCGAAATTAATTTTTATTATTTTTAATTAAGGTTGTTTTATTTTTTCATAGATTTGTTGAGCTTTTTTTAAATCTTCGGGATAATCTATCTCTATCCGAGGGATATTTTCAGAATAAATAGGGTTGAGATGATGCCCTTTTTGTTGCATTAACAAAAGAATTTCTGCAAGATATTGGCTGTTTTTAATTTGTAATGAGTCTTCTATTTCAGTAAATAAAGTTTTTGAAGATTTTTTTGAAAATAAAGTTATTCCAGTATATTCTCCATTAGCTAAATTGCAAGGTATGTTTTTACTCATTTGAGTTATTTTATGTTCATCAATAATTACTTTCATATCCTCGTCATCGCACTGCTTTAATTCAATTAAAACAGCAATATCTCCCTCTGCATCTAAAATTTTTTTTAAAATATCCGGATGAACCAATGAATCACCCGTAATAAATAAAAATTCTGAATCTATCAAATGTTCTTTAGCAAGAATAATAGAACCAAGAATATTAGTTTCTGCATAGTTCGGGTTATAAACATAATGGACCAAATCGCCTAATTCTTCTTTAATCTTTTCACCATAATAACCTGTAATCACATAAATTTCATTAATACCTTGTTTTTTGAGGGTTTCAACAGTGTGTCGTAATAAAGGCTTACCTCCAATCTGAAGAAGGCATTTGTTTGTGTTTTTAGTAAGTTCTCCCAATCTAGTCCCTTTACCAGCAGCAGAAATAAGAGCTTTCATAAATTTAATATTTTTAATTTAGTTAAAAACATTATGGAATTAATAGATAC
>ERZ1292633.6378-Hain-H41-02um-R1-6378-length-10309-cov-12_pt1 | contig 10309 bp, 10 predicted proteins | sample MGYA00564406_ERZ1292633 | MGnify/ENA primary metagenome ERZ1292633 (study PRJEB36523, sample SAMEA6512639) | groundwater metagenome | collected 2019-01-08 | study: AquaDiva: Metagenomics assemblies of 32 groundwater samples
TATCAACAGATGATAATTTGACGGGGACATAACTGGTCCCCACCCACCCGTGCGCGTGTTAAAACTTTTGTGATTTTTAATCACAAACTCCCTAAAAATCAAGATTTATTTTATAAATTTTGTGTTCATGGGTGCCGTCTATTAACGGCTCATCGAATTCTAAAATTTCACTACTTTGGTTGTCGGAAATCGTAAAGTTATAAACTTTTCGTCCTTCTAAATAAGGATTATGTCCAACTAAAATATACTCGGGGTATACTTTCCATTTTTCCAATAAAGATTTATACTCTGGGCTATTTCCATTATCCTGAAAATTTTTCATCATATCCCTGTATAAATCAGTTTGATAATGTGTGAAAACTGGAACCGACTTTCCGAACACTTCTTTTTTATTTTTTCTACTATACTTGTAATTTTCTAAAAAAGCTTTTTCTGAAAATGACATGAGTTTTAATCTGTAAAGATATTCTACATGTCCGACAACATAGTCAAAGTCCTTACGTGAATTTAAAAAATCTACAACCTGATTTTTAATCCCGTATCGTTCTAAAGATTTAACCTCGTTTTCGCCGTGAAAACCCCATCGTATAATCCAAGCTTTATTAAATAATATTTTGTCATTATTTTTCTTTGGAATATTCATAAGCTTGATTTATCATTTCATTAACTCTCCAACTGAAACGCCGATTGCCTTTGCTATTTTCGTAATAGTCGCAAGTGTAGGATTTGTTTTGCCGTTTTCAATACTACTCACAAAGCTTTTAGGCATACCTAATATTTTTACTATATCTCCCTGCGATATGCCTTTTTTGGTTCTTATTCGTTTTAGGTTTTGACCGAGTTTCTTGGCTTCATTTTGCATTTTGATAGTATAACTCTCTCTTGACCTTTACACTATGGGTTATGGTATAATAGAACTATGCCTAAATATTTTTTATATGCTCGCAAAAGTACTGATGTGGAGGACAAACAAATCCTTTCTATTGAAGCTCAGCTTGCTGAACTGCGAGAACTTGCCAAGCGGGAAAATCTCAATATCGCTGACGAGTTTGTAGAAAAACGCTCGGCGAAAATTCCGGGCAGACCGATATTTAATGAAATGCTTTCAAGAATTCAAAATGGCGAAGCACAGGGAATTGTTTGCTGGAAAATTGATCGTCTCTCTCGTAACCCTGTTGATAGTGGAAAAATTCAGTGGCTTTTACAACAAGGAATAATTCAACATATACAAACGCATAGTCAAAGTCATTATCCGAACGATAATGTTTTAATGATGTCCGTTGAGTTAGGAATGGCAAATGAATATGTCCGACAACTTAGTGAAAATACTGCTCGCGGACTACGACAAAAAGCGCGAAATGGAGATTTTCCCGGCTTTGCTCCGATAGGGTATATAAATAATCCGAGTACCAAGAAAATAGAATTGCATCGCAAGAACGCAAAAATTGTGAAAAAATTATTTGAACTTTACGCCACAGGTAAAGTTAGTCTCAAAAATCTTGCCGAGTTTATGGAAAAGTCTGGTATCAAATCAAGAAAAAATAATCGGTGCAATATTTCGCGCATATCAGCAATTCTTACAAATCCAATTTATTACGGACATTTCCGCCATGCAGGAGAAATATATGAGGGGAAGCACGAGACAATAATTACGAAAGAACTTTTTGATAAAGCAAATGTTGTTTTGCGAGGCAAATCGCAGAGACTTAATATTCAAACTGATCCGCGACCACTTTGCGGGCTACTCAAATGTGGTTTTTGCGGTATGGGTATAACGGGGGAGATAAAAATAAAAAGACAAAAGAATGGAAACACTCATCGTTATGTTTATTATCATTGTTCAAAAAAATCTAAAACACAGAAATGTCTTGAGCCGTGCATACAAGAAAAAGAATTAGACTGCCAATTATCCGCTATGATCGTAAAACACTCTATGCCGAAAGAATGGGCAATAAAATTATTTGCTATGTTAGATACAGAAGAAAACAAAGCGAATCAGTCTGCTGGAGAAGCTGTTTTAGAATTGCGAGAAAAATCACAAGATTTTTCTCGCAACCTTGCCCGACTGACTGATGTCTATGTTGCCCAAGATATCGAGCGGAACGACTACCTAGAAAGGCGTCGCTCGCTTATGTCCGAGAAGAAGTCCGTAGAAGAGCAAATCTCTCGACTTCTACGAACCCCTTCTATGTGGATCGAACCGACGCGAGAATGGATAAAAGATGCTTCAATACTGGATGAAATTGCGAAAACGAACGACCTCCCCTCCAAAAAACTCTCCCTCCAAAAAATCTTTGGCTCGAACCTCACCCTAAAAAAACGCAAAGCGTCCGGAAATGCTTTTAGCCATTACGCAGAGCTTCGCTCTGCTCGCGAAAATTTTGCTGAAAAACCCTTGAGTTTGATTGCGGAGCCGAGAGTGGGAATCGAACCCACGTTCCTACTTTACGAAAGTAGTGTTCTGCCACTGAACTATATCGGCTGGAGCCGTCGGTGAGAATCGGACTCACGCTCTTTCCCTTACCAAGGGAATGCTTTGCCACTAAGCTACGACGGCTTTTACTTACCAAATCATCTTAGTTTATCCCCACACCTTTGACAAGGTCAAAGGTGTGGGGATTTATTTTCACTTTTTTTGTAAAATTTTCCTAAAAAAAGTTATTCACAGTTTTAGAGGTTATTTTCCCTTTCCTAACAAACGAAATATTTGATATAATACTTAAGTACTGAGCATTATTTAATGCGAATGTATAAGGGTTCAAAAAATAATTCATGTCAGATAATTTATTCAGAAACCCGCCTAGACTCGTACTAGTCGAGGCTGGAAAGTTATTTCTTTTAGGAATTTTAATTTCTATAGTTTTTTCTGTTTCTACAGTTTTTGCTAAAAATCCTGTAGCTCTTCTCTCTCCTGCCAGTAATATTCTAGACCCCGGTGCTCTTTCTACTCCTTGGGGCGGATGTGGACCTTTGGATGCTAACTGTTATCCGCAGAAGATAGATACTGCCATTAAAATAGATGTTCCGAAAAGTGTTAAAACTACTATCTCAACCAAAGTCGGGACCTCCACTTCCAAAGAGGTTGGAACTATCACTAATACTGCTCTTCTGTCTGCTCTAAGAAATTTATTTGCTGGTCCATTACCGAATGACTTCATTGCTAAACTGCAAGGACCTCAAGGTGTTCAAGGACCTCAAGGTCCAGCTGGAGCAAGTGGTGGTTCTGTTAGTATTATTCAACCTAATCCAACTATTAATTATACTGGTGGTAGTTTGTTTAGTGCTACCGATTTATCTTCCACTAATTTCATTACTACTGGCGCCAAGATTACCACCTTAAATGTCAGTGGTATTTCTACTCTAGCTACTTTGAATGTTAGTGGTAATACTACTCTGACCGATAACTTAGCAGTCAGTGGCGCAACCACTTTAAGTGGCAACATCATCCCTTCAGCCGATGTTACTTATGATTTAGGTTCTGCTACTAAAAGATTCAAAAGTATTTATGTTGGTCCTGGTTCTCTTTCAGTTATCTGTGATGCTACTGAATGTGCTTCAGCTACGGAATACAAACTTTCAGTGGATCCTCTGACTGGTAAACTACGAATCTGGGATGGCACGACTACTTTTTTAACTGTTAATACCACTGGAGATTCGGTAGCTATCGGACAATTGTCTGCTACTAAAGCTCCTACTTTAGCCCATGTTTTTTCCACTTGGCCTAGCGGTACTTCCAATGTAGCTAACAGCTCTTTGTATATTAATCCCGCTTCGGCTACGGCTGACTCCAATCTGTTGGGCGCGGCGGTGAATGGCACAGTTAAGTTTCTAGTGGACGCTGACTCAAACACCTGATTTAGTGCTATAATTATTTTAGTGTTTTATTAAAAATAATCTTTTTTAAAAATGAAACAAAAAACATATGTTCTAAAAATTATTCTTAGCATATTTATTATAAATATATTTTTTGTTTTTGGGGTAGCCCCGCCTAGACTTGCGCTAGTCGAGGCTGGTGAAAGTTTTGCTCGAACTAATTTAATCGGTTCTATTGATATGTCAGTAGAAAATCAAGCGAAAGTTTGTAAAGATAGCACTTGTGCTAATCCAAAACCAGGAATTATCTATTTCAAAGTTTCAAGTGATTCCCCTTTAATTGTAGATACTGAAAAAGGTCTCAGTGGAAAAGTTTGGGGAGACGAACTCGGATGGGTTTCTTTTAATCCACCTTACGGCGGTGTATTTTTCGCAGACCCTGCAACAGGATTATTAAAAGGGACAGCTTGGAGTGAAACTTCTGGAGCTATAAATTTTTCAGTCACGGGACAAAAAGTAATCATTGACCCAAAAACCGGAGAATGGAATGGTTGGGCTTGGGCTTCCGGTCCATATGGTGGATGGGTTAAATTTGATTGTAAAGATAATTCTTGTGTTCGTACTATATGGAGTGAAAAAAAGCAGACGGAAGCCTTGCTTCCGTCTGCTACAGAGGCAAGACCTCTATTCACTTGGACATCCGATGTCCAAGTGATAACTAGTAGTGTTTTAAATAATTTTTCCGATAGTTTTATAAATCTTTTTGATGGAACAGAACAATTAATTAGTGGTACATTTAATTCTCTATTTTCTTCCCTAACAAACACAGGTACTGCTATTTTAAGAGAGATAGCTAAAATAAATGGAAGTGCTTTCACAACTTCCGCTTTTAATTTAAAAAATCTTTTCAATCAAATGGTAGTTATTAAATATGAAATGGCTGATGTAATAGGACAACAATTTAACAATATATATAATTCTGTCGCAGTTTTTCTAGCGAATATTTTTACACAAAATTCTCTTGTTAATAAAAACGAACCCCCGCCCCCCCCTACTTCCAGCTTAGGGGAAAAATTCAAAGCTGTTGCCCAAGAAAAAAGTAAAATAATGAGTGACAATTTTGATATTTTTGTCACCAGATCTACTAGTCTATTTAATGGAATAACAGCTCTGAAATCTAATGTGTTTGATAAAGCTGGCGATGGTTATTATGCTTTTTCTTCTAATTTAATAAATCTTAGAGGTTCTGTTTTGGAGGGAATAAGTAATTTATTTAAATAACTTCAAAAATAAAAAACACTCCAATTTGAATTGAAGTGTTTTTTATTTGATGCGCGGCTGATGGGTGCTGACCCCACGGCCTCTCCCGTGACAGGGGAGTGCTCTACCGTTGAGCTACAGCCGCATATTTCTATTATACATAAAATTGTATAATTTAAAAGGTTTTTTATGTTTTGTGCCGGGGGTGGGGATTGAACCCACGACCTGAGGGTTATGATTCCTCCGCTCTACCAACTGAGCTACCCCGACATAATAAATACAATAGCATATTCAGTTATATTTTCAAATTAAGATTCACTTGATAAATGTTCTATTGCTCCTAAAATATTATTCCTTAAAGACGTTCCCTTTCTTACCTTGACCCTTAAAATTCCTTTGTATCCTTCTATGTTTTTTATAGAAGCTTTTTTAAGATTTGTTTTTATAAAAGTAGTTTTTGAAAATTGTTCTTCTTTTACACTTAAAAAAGTTGTCCAAAAAAATTTTATATTACTTTCATTTTTTCTAAAAAATTCATTTATAGTCAAACGAAATATTAGTGAACTTTTTTCTACTTTCCATAGTTCTAGCCATTTGAAATAGAAACGTATCATTTGCGGATTGCTATTTGTAAACCCAAGTTCACCATTTTCATATTTATAACCCTCTCCCCAATACAAACCCAACCCAATCATTAAAATATCTCTATTTGATAAAGTACCTATGATTTTCATACCTTCTTGTTTTTGTAAAATATTTCTTTCTATTCTCTCTTTTCGTTTAGATTCTGAATATCTTAAAAGACCTTCAACATATCTTTCTTTCCCTTGTATTTTTATTTTTTTAATTGCAGATTCGGTGAGAATTATATCCTTACACCAAAAACTAGCTGTAGATTTAGTTATGCCAAATTTTTTTACAATATCACCTAGGCTTGTTCCGTTTTGTCTTATCTTTTGAACTGCTTCTTTTATGTGTGGATAATACATAAGGTATATTATATACCTAACTAGGTACAGAAACAACTTGCGTATTTAAATAATTTAATATAATATTAGCAAATAGCGGGGTAGAGAAGAGGTATCTCGTAAGGCTCGACAAAATGGGCCCCTCAAGAAGAAATTTTTGAGTGCGTATTCGTCAAATTCGGAGAAATCCTATTTGTTGTTGATCAATAAAAAGACAATTCCGAGCTAAATCCAATATTTATTGGAAAATGTGTAGAGACTAGATGGCGAACTCCTTACTCTTTTAGAAGAAAGGAGATGGTATAGTCCAGACCCCAAATCCATCAAAAGATGGAGTAGCGAAAGCTATAGTGGTAAGCATAACCTTAAGACTCACGTTCGATTCGTGACCCCGCAACAATTCACCCGCCTAAATTTTATTAAAAAAATTAATGAAAATTAAAAAATTTTAAGAGTCGTGGGTCCCCTGTCCTTATGACTCCGAGGGCGAAGGCTCAGAAATTTTTTGAATTTTCATATAATTTTTATATAAATCCAAATTCTTGAAAAATTTGTTCATAAAGGGCAATTACCCTTTTTGCTTCATGCAAAGAAAGTCCAAAAGAAGAACCCTCGTGAGCTATTTTATTTCTTATATTGTGTACCTCCCAGGCAGAACTAAGATTACGAAAATTAGCCTGATTCGCCTCTTTTAATTTATCTCCCAGATTTTCTCCTTCAAATCCTAATCGAGTAAGTAAATCAAAAAGCATAGAGTCAGCCTCAATAATTGCAAGTTTCCAATCATTTTCATTTATGGAAAAAAGATAGTCTAAAACTTTTTTCCATCGTTCATTTTTAAATTCTCTTTCCTGTAATTTTTCCTTTTTCAAAGCTTGGGTATGTGCATATCCAGTAATTTCATGTTTTAAATATGTACGTTCTTTTTTTCTAATCTCAAACATTCTAATCGTAGTGTAAATAATAATAGCAATAAAAAATATTACCAAAACAGAAAGAATAATATAAAGAACATTTAATCCTTTAGCATTAAAAATAGAACCTAAAAATGGGACAATATGATTAAATAAGTATTCCGGGTCAAGTAACTTAGAGCCAAGAAATGAATTTTCTATAAGAGGATTGGGGCTTGATGTATACATATTGGTTATTGTATCATAAAAAATTATTCTTTTTTTAGGGACTCAAATTTCTTGCCTATTTCAAAAAGCAAATCTTCTCTCTGGTGAGGTGCTATGAATTGGATACCCAATGGCAATTTCTTCCCTTCTTCCTCAATAAATCCTGATGGAATGGAAATCGCGGGAAGACCCGTCATGTTAGCAGGTCCCGTGAAAATATCTTCTAAATACATTCTTATTGGATCATTAACTTTCTCTCCAATTTTAAAGGCTGGTCCAGTGGTTGTGGGAGTCAAAATTAAATCAACCACGTTAAAAGCTTTTTTATAATCATTCATAATCAATTTTCTGACAATAGTAGCCTTATTATAATAAGCATCATAGTATCCATGAGATAAAACATAAGTACCTAACAAAATTCTTCTTTTGACTTCCTTACCAAGACCACAACCCCTAGTTTTAAGATAATCTTCTCTCAAATTTTCTCCACCTTTATAAAGACCATACCTAACACCATCAAAACGAGCCAAATTAGCGGAAATTTCAGCTGGAGTAATAATATAATAGGAGGGTACAGAATATTTAACATAAGGAAGTTCTATGTCTAAAACTATGTATCCGAGGGATTTTAATTTTTCAATAGTCTCTTTAAAATTGGAAAGAACCCTATCGTCTACACCCTCCCCAATAAGATGTCTCGGTACTCCAATTATTGGTTTATTAATAACCTTTTTCTCATAAAAATCTGAAGAAATAGATGTACTATCCATTTTATCCTCGCCCTTAATTAAATTAAAAATAATTTCGACATCAGAAATATTTTTACCAATGGTACCTATAACATCTAAAGATGATCCCATAGCGATAAGCCCATTTCTAGATACTGAACCATAAGTTGGTTTAAGACCGACAACTCCACAAAAACTAGCAGGTTGTCGACAAGAACCAGCTGTATCTGAACCAAGAGCAACCAATGCCCCATACATTGCAATAGATGCAGTAGAACCCCCAGACGAACCTCCGGCTACTCTTTTTATATCATGTGGATTTTTTGTTACACCATATGCCGAATTTTCAGTAGAAACTCCCATAGCAAACTCGTCCATATTTGTTCGTCCAATTATTATGGCTCCTACATCCTTTAATTTTTTAACAACTGTTGAATCATAGGTTGCCGTGTAATTTTCTAAAATCTTAGAACCAGCCGACACCTTATGACCTTTAAATAAAATATTATCTTTTATTGCAACTGGAATTCCTGTCATTAAAGTAGCACTACCATCAGCAAATTTTTTATCAGCCCTTTCTGTCTGTTCTATCACATCTTTAAAAACTTCTAAATAAACATTCAACTCTTTATTTTTTTCTCTAATAACTTTTAAATATTCCTCCAATAATTCCCTGCAGGTAAATTCTTTATTTTTGAAACCCTCATGCGCTTTTTTTATTGTTAAATTTTTTAAATCAATCATATACATTCAAATTATGAAAATAAAAATTTTAAGAGTCGTGGGTCCCCTGTCCTTATGACTCCGAGGGCGAAGGCTCAAAAATTTTTGATTTTCATAATTTTATCATAAAATTTTCTTTACTTTTAAGAAACCATCTTGTGAATCTGGAAATTGTTTTATGATTGATTCTTTTGAAAATTCATGCGATTCTGTTTGCCCTCCAGAGGCGGGTAAATCTTCTCTCCAAACATTATAAGTATCATATTTAGAGTCTATTTCTTCCACTTTTACGCCTTCAATTGTTTTTACATATTCCAAAATACTTCCCATATCTTTCAGGATTTGTTTCTTTTCATCTTCATTTAGGTCTATTTTTGCCAGTTCCGCCAAATTTTCAACATCTTTGATATTCATCCCGTATGAAATAGGACGCGTACGTTTATGCGTTTTTGTCCTTTTTGTTATTTATAATATATTTTATTATTTTCATAATTTTGTTTGTTCTATGCGTCCGCGATTTCGTTCGGGATCCATCTTAAAAGTATAACAAAATAAAAGTATAAAATAAACCTATCCTAATAGTTCATAAAAAACATCTACGCTATAGCGTAGATTGATTTACGTATGATTTTACTAGTTTAAATGTTTTGAACTCTTTTTGTAATCCAATTCTTTTTAAATAAGCAAGAAATTCTCCTGGTAGTGGTGAAGGTCCAACCCAAACACTTCTTTGAATCATGACAAAATCAAAATTTTTAAGTTGGCGACGAAACCAATCTCTTTCCTTCTTTTTTCCTTCTGGAATATCATATATGAGAAGTAAGTTTTTAGGTTCATCTTTCTTAAAATTAGAAACAAAAGAACATAAATATTGCCGCTTAATTTTTTTCTCTTGATTTTTATTTTTGGTTTTGTTTTTTGATTCACTAAAACTAGGTAAACCAAAAAGATTTACCGGCATACCTTTATAGTGCAATTTTCTCTTATTGTAAACCATATTTATAGTGTTTATTATATACCCTTCTAACCATCTACGCTATAGCGTAGATGTAAATATAATATAAAAAAAGAAACTACAAGCTAGTACCTAAAATACCAACAAAAAATTTTCACCAAGAACCGGAAGAACCGCCGCCGCCGGAAAATCCGCCGCCAAAACCACCGCCACTTTTTCCTCCGCCAAATCCGCCACCGCCAATCCACCAAGGAAAATGTCCACCAGCATTTTTTACTGCTTGATATTTACGCGAAACAAAAAAATCAAGTCCTAAACCAAAAACTATAAAAAAGAAAAATAAGAAAATAGAAAAAACTAAAGACAATGAAGCAAAAAGCCAAACTGCTCCGCCAATCGCTGCTCCAAGAATTCCCCCGCCCCACCAAGATTTTGATCTGCCTAAAATTGCCACAATCCATTGCAATCCAAAAAAGATAAAAACAAGAAACTCAAAACTTATGCCTGATTTTTTTGTTGAAGAATATCCTTCCGGAATAATATTGTTTCCTTTAAGACTTTCTATTACTCTATCAACTGCGCCATCAATACCGGAAAAATAATTACTTTCACGAAAAGCCGGAGTGATAATTTCACTTTGTATATATGACATTGCAAGGTCGGTCAAATCCCCTTCAACTCCGTAACCAGTATGAATGCGAGTTTTACGTTCATCCATAGCAACAAGAAGCAAAACGCCGT
>ERZ1292633.6379-Hain-H41-02um-R1-6379-length-10308-cov-11_pt1 | contig 10308 bp, 7 predicted proteins | sample MGYA00564406_ERZ1292633 | MGnify/ENA primary metagenome ERZ1292633 (study PRJEB36523, sample SAMEA6512639) | groundwater metagenome | collected 2019-01-08 | study: AquaDiva: Metagenomics assemblies of 32 groundwater samples
ATAGAGTAAAGTCAAAACTCCTTGAAGGGTTCGGGGTAGAGTTAGAGAAGGTCTTTTGCTAATGAGTTCAAAAGTAAAGGCACATAAAACTTTATCCGTCATGCCCGTCCCGAGCTGCTCGGGATTAATCGGGGAATGACAAACTATGAGGTTTTACTTATGAACTCCTTTAGTAATTGACATTTTACAGTCCCAGTATGACAAAATTTGTCGGTCAGCTCTCTGAAAGGACATGAATCGATTTGATTCATCTGAACTTTTTGGAATTCAGATATGGTATGAAAACTCCTTATTGGATAATTCTTGAGATTGGATTGATAATTAATGTGATAATTTTATCATAATAAAGTTTGAAAGAGAATACTTTATTGTGTTAACCTTTCAAGTGTCAGGCATAGTTCAGGCGTACTTCTTATGTTATAGAACATTCGCTTGATGCAATAGCTTATGGAAATTAAACCACTTCATAATCAAAAGACGGGACTCTCAGTTGTTATCCCTGTATACAATTCCGCAGAAATATTCCCTGAGTTGTATAGACGGTTATATGACGTCTTAAATAACGTTGTGGATTCTTTTGAAATTATAGCTGTTCTTGACGGATGTACAGATAATTCTTATGAAGTAATCTATAAAACAAGTCTGCAGGATAAAAGGGTCAAGATAATAGAGTTTTCACGAAATTTTGGACATCAATCATCTGTTGCAGCAGGGCTGGAACATGCCGAGGGTGAAATGGTAGTTATAATGGATGATGACCTTGAAGACCCACCGGAAATCTTGCCGAAATTTATTTCCAAGTTCAAAGAGGATTTTGATGTTGTTTATGGAATCAGGAGACGGAGGAAAACTTCTTTCTTACATCGCACAGCATATTTTTTGTTTTACAGGATTCTGGGCAAACTGGCCGATATAAAGATACCTTACGATTCTGGTGATTTCTGTATTATGAGAAGGAATGTCGTAGATGCGTTGAATAATATGCCGGAAAAGAACAGGTTTATTAGGGGACTAAGGGCATGGTCTGGCTTCAGGCAGACAGGCATTGAGTATGACAGGGGAGGGCGTTTGGCAGGCGCCTCCGGTTATAGCCTGAGAAAATATCTAAGGCTGGCTATGGATGGTATAGTTTCATTCTCTTACAGGCCTCTAAATTACATATCCATTTCGGGAATAGTGATTGCCCTTGTGGGGTTTTTCGTTGGTATGGGATTGATAGCTCTTAAACTCATGGGAGGCATTAAAGATGTCCCAGGATGGACATCTTTGGCTTTTCTTCTCCTGTTCTTTTCCGGCGTTCAACTTATATCACTGGGAATAATTGGGGCGTATATCTCAAGGATTTATGATGAAGTCAAACACAGGCCAAAATATATCATAAGAAGGACTGCTGGATTGGAAAGAAAAAGGGGTAATTGAATTGGATAAAAGCTTTTCAGGCAAGGAAGTGTTGATAACAGGCGGGTTCGGAATGATCGGAAGTACGATAGCCGGCAAACTTGTACGCTACGGTGCAAACGTTACCATAGCGGATTCCTTCATAGAGCCTTACGGCGCCAATTCCTTCAATATCAATGATATAAAAGACTCAGTCAGAATAAGCATTACAGATATAAGGGATAAGGAGTCCATGAAGTTTCTCGTAAGGGATAAAGATATTATCTTCAACCTTGCGGGACAGGTTAGCCATAACGACAGTATTGAGAATCCTTTTCTGGATGCCGACATAAATTATATAGGACATCTGAATGTTCTTGAATGTGTTAGGAGATATAATAAGGAAGCAGTGATTTTGCACGCCGGGTCCCGTTTGCAGTTCGGCAGGATACAGAACAATCCTGTTGATGAGAGCCATCCGTTAAGGCCCAAAACACCCTATGCGTTGAATAAGACCGCTGCTGAGAATATGTACCTGTTTTACAACGAGGTTCATCAGATACCCTGTGTTATCTTCAGGATTGCAAATCCTTATGGGCCGCGTTCACAGATGAAACACAGCAAATACTCAATGGTGAACTGGTTTATCAAACAGGCGATGGAAGGCAAGGCAATAACGATATTCGGCGATGGAGAACAGGTAAGGGACTACATGTTTGTTGATGACCTTGCGGATGCATTCATATTCGCGGCAATTAATCAAGGGTGTTATGGAGAGACATATAATGTCGGGAGCGGCGTAGGGACAGAATTCAGGGATATGGTCAAGACGATTATTGACGTGGTTGGCAGCGGAGAAATTAAGAATATCCCATGGCCTGAAAATTACATAAATGTTGAAACCGGCGACTATGTTACAGATATCAGGAAGATATGCAGTGCAATAAACTGGAAGCCAAAGATAGATATTGAAACAGGCGTCAGACTCACATATGAATATTATAAAAAGCATAAATTGTATTATTGGTGACTGGAACTGTTGTGCTTCTATACAGCTTCAAATTCAAAGTTCATAAAGACGGAATTGTAATTTCCAAAAAACACAAGTTGTTATGACTGAATTTGATAAATTTTCAGAAGATTATGAAAAGGTCCTTTCTGAATGTATCAGCCTGTCAGGTTTTAGTCCTTCCTACTTTGATGAGTATAAGATAAAAGAGGTCTACGACTTTGCAAAGTCAAAAGGCATTGAAAACAAAGAGATAAAAATCCTGAATTTCGGATGCGGTATAGGTAAGAGCGAAAGATTTATAAAGAAATATTTTACGAACGCTATGATTTATTCAGTAGATGTTTCAAGCAAATCTGTAGAAGCAGCAGAGGAAAGAAACAGCGGATTAGACAATGTAACTTTTAAAGTCTTTGACGGGGACCGAATACCATTTGAATGCGAATTTGATATTATCCTTGCCGCCAATGTTTTTCACCATATCCTGCCTGAAAGGCATCTGAATGTTTTAAGGCATCTCCATGAGAGATTAACTAAGGATGGATACCTGTTTATTTTTGAACATAACCCTCTCAATCCTTTTACAGTGAAAACAGTCAGGGGATGTGAGTTTGACAGAGGCGCCATTTTGCTTAATCCGGTTTATACCAGCAAGATGCTATCTGAAAGCGGTTTCAGATGGAGGGAAATAAGATTTATAATATTTTTTCCCCGATTCTTAAGATTTTTACTGCCTCTGGAAAGATATCTCAGGAAGGTGCCTCTTGGCGCTCAGTATTATTTCATAGTGGAAAAATGAAAGTTTATGTTCAATGCAGGAGGAGAATACGAAGGTTAAAGATTGGCAAAAAACAGGGTAAAGTGACAAAAAACAGGCAAGGGTGACAAAAAATGTCAGGTATTTCGAGCACAGATAAGCGATTTCATTTTATCTGCCTGATTTTACTGAATATTTTAAACGCTTGATATGGCATGAAAACTGCTTTTAAAAGATAAATGACGATAAGCAGCGTTAATTTCTGACACTAATCACTAACACTTAAGAATAAGGAGGTGGGGAAAAGAGAGCAGACAGTAGACAGTAGGTAGGAACTTATGCATAATGTATCATGCATCGTGAATCATGAATCTTGAAGTAAAGGAGGACAAAATGTATAAGGCAATAAACAATATAAAGGAGCAAAAGGGTTTCACCCTGATTGAGCTTCTTATCGTTGTGGCGATTATCGGAATACTTGCCGCAGTCGCAATTCCGGGCTACATTGGCATGCAGGAAAGAGGGAGAAAGGGCGCGGTTCAGAGGGCTGTTGTAGCGGCAGAGCCTGAACTTCAGGCATGGCTTCAATCGGCACGTAAGGGCGGAAACTTAACAGAAGTAGATACGAATGGTGACGGCACTGTTACTGCGGCCGATATCAACAATAGTGGGCTTGGAAGCTGGCTTGGTCAAGAAAATGGTATTTGCAACCTTTACAAAGATGCGAGATGGCAGATGAACTCTGAGTATTCACCATGGAATGGAACGGCAAGCCTATGGGTAACATCAGCTACACAAAATGGCCGGATCAGATGTACCCATGGCGCAGGTTCGGCACAGCTTATCCTTACAGCACAGGATAAAGATGCCGCTGAGCTATATTCAAAGTCTATTTCGGCAGACTGAAAAAATAGTGTTATTCCTTGTTGAGTATTTAAAGGGCTGTGCAAAAAAGGCACAGCCCTTTTTGTTAAGGCTTCTAATGATTATATGGGCAAAAGAGTGAAAAACATGTTTAATGCAATGAATAATTTCAGAGAGCAGAAAGGTTTTACCCTTATTGAGCTTCTTATCGTTGTGGCAATCATCGGTATTCTCGCCGCAGTCGCAATTCCCGGCTATATCGGTATGCAGGAAAGAGGGAGAAAAGGCGCTGTCCAAAGGGCTGTTGTAGCAGCAGAACCTGAACTTCAGGCATGGCTTCAGTCAGCACGTAAGGGGGGCAACTTGACAGAAATTGATACGAATGGTGACGGCAGTGTTACTGCGGCCGATGTCAACAATAGTGGGCTTGGAAGCTGGCTTGGTCAAGAAAATGGTATTTGCAACCTTTACAAAGATGCGAGATGGCAGATGAACTCTGAGTATTCACCATGGAATGGAACGGCAAGCCTATGGGTAACATCAGCTACACAAAATGGCCGGATCAGATGTACCCATGGCGCAGGTTCGGCACAGCTTATCCTTACAGCACAGGATAAAGATAGCGGCGAGCTATATTCAAAATCAATTTCTGCAGACTGATATGATATTCTTCAATATTTAGCGAGAGAACGACAGCATGACCCGCATCTTGATGTCGGGTGAGTTTCATTTAAAAGGTGATAGTTTTTATGTAGCCAATCCTTTATAGACCAAGGCATTATAAAAATATGAAAATATTTGAAAACACAGAAATCTTTAGGGCAGTAAAATTAATTGCAATAATTATACTTATTGCATCATTTGCATATAGCCTTCTTAGCTGGCCTCTTTGGGATTATGACTTCTGGTGGCATATAGCAACGGGCAGATATATAGTAGAAACCGGAACAATACCTGCACATGACCCATTTTCTTATACCTCTGCCCTTACTGAAAACAAAAATATATTCCCTGTGTGGGAAAATTTTATATTAAAACAGTACTGGCTTAGTCAGGTTATTTTCTATTTAATTTACGATTATGCTGGGGCAAAAGGTATAATCATTATGAGAACGGCGCTGCTGTTATCAACTCTTATCTTAGTCTTTTGGAAATTGCAGAAATATTCTGTAAGTTTTCCGGTTTCTTTTATTTTTTCATTCCTTTTATTTATGGCTTTAAGTAGGTCAACCGGTGAGCGGCCCGTTTTGTTTACAATTTTCTTCACTGCCTTGACTTTTTTTATATTAGATGATTTTAAGTTAAAAAAAGGTAAGAAGATATTTCTGTTAATACCGGTTATGCTTCTCTGGGCAAACATGCATGGCGGTTTTATTATTGGGATAATAATTATCATTATATTCATGCTTGGAGAAGGGCTTAAAATGCTCTTTAAAAAAGATATTTATGCAAGCGATAAGGTCTATTTGTTTTATGCCGCAACAATTCTTGCTGTTGGAATCTCTTTTATTAATCCAGTAGGATGGGATGCATTCACTATAGCTGCTAATATCTCGGCTAAATATAAATCTATTCATGCCAATATTCAGGAATATGAATCACCTTGGGGAGTTTATTATAAGTACAAAATTTATCCTATCCAGTATGATTATTTATCATTGGTATTGCTCTTCCCAGTAATCTTTGCACTGAGGAATAAAAAGATTGATTTATCTCATCTGCTATTGCTTTCCGGTACTTTCATTATGAGTGTCTCAGCGATTAGATTTATAGTTTATTACATGATAATCGGAGCAATTGTACTGGGTAAAGAGTCAAACACATTAATAACTGGATTATTGCAAAAGAGATTCTCGCGTGTAACTCACGAAAAAATAGTGAATGGATTGAGTGTCTTGGCTTTGTTATCCATCGTGCTCTATGTTGTCGGAATTCACACATTTGAAAGGGTCACATATAATATCGCAAGAAACTATTCGGTTCCAGAAGCAGCAGTCGATTTTATTGAGAAGAATCATTTATCAGGAAATATGTTTAATGAATATGGTTATGGAGGCTATGTCACATGGAGACTCTACCCATGGAAAAAGACCTTTATTGACTCTCGGTCACTGAATATTACAGTTAGAACTGAATATGGCTGGGTATATGAAGCGGCAGAATATGCCGAAGAGGTCAAGCCAAAATCAAAAACTCCGTTGTGGATAAGGCTATTGAATCACTATAAAATAAACTTTATTCTTCTGCCTGTAATAGACCTTTATGGACAGATCCCTCCCTTGATGATCGAGCTTGTGGAAAGTGATAAATGGATTCCAGTAAACTCTACCCCCATAAGTGTAATCTTCATAAGAAACAATGAGTATAACAGTGCAATTATTGAAAAATATAAACTTTCTAAAGATATTATCTATAATATTATAATTTATCAAAGTGCAGGACGTGCGCTTAGTAACAAGATTAACCCGAGATTTTTGGTATCAATCGGCGATACTTTTTATAAAATGGGACGCTTGAATGATGCCCTTACGGCATACAAATATGCCAATAATAGGATGCCGGAAAATATGCTGGTTCGTGATAAAATCGCGCAGATTGAAACTGAGATAAAAAACAAAAAAACAATTGTGAATACTAAAGGAAAGAACAAAAAGATATGAGACGGTTATCTGTATTTCATCCGATGTCTATAATTCAGAAGTGGCTTTTCTACCATGTACCACGAAGCAGCAGAAAATGCCAGCGTAAGAAATAATGCCAGTAACGTAACGCTAATATCCTCTATTCTTTTATTCTGTGGGTTCTGATTCAAAATAAAGGCATGACACAATCCAAGGAATATCAAATGGAATAAATATATTGAATAAGAACATATTCCTATCCCTCTGAGAATTTTATTGGTGAGAATTTTATTCATGATTCCATCTTTGTTCACCACACTTATCAAAATGAAGCAAAAATAAACCACCCCAATCCATGTTAGGCCGATTGTTAAAAATAATGTTGAGCCTGGACCGAAACCCCAAAAAGAAGTGAAAATCATACATGAACCTAAAATAAAAGCAGCCCCATATAACATGCCAGGCCTTTTCTCCATCCTTTCAAGAATTGGCGTTTGCCTTACCATCCATGCAGCCAGAACACCTAACATTAGAGAATCTATTCTGCACGGCAGCAATAAAAAGGCCGAATACCACGAATTTAGAATAAATATTGAAACTAATCTGGCAAAAAGCGCAAAAGTTATTAAAATCATGGCTAATTTTCTAACAGGGACATATTTTATCAATAAAGGAATAATTAAATAAAATTGCGCCTCTATTGCTAATGACCAGCTAATCCCAATCCAGTGAGGACCAATGCTTCCTGCTTTCATCATGGAATAATTTTGTAAAAAAGTTGCATATGACCAGAGAGGCAGTGGATTTTTGAAAAGCCATGATAACCCTTTCTGAACCTGCCAAGTGCCGGCTGAAGAAATCAAAATAAATGGTACAAGAATGATTAAATAAGGAGGGACGATTCTGAGAAATCGTCTGTAATAAAATGTAGAGGTTAAATTTTTAGCGGGCATGTTATCGATAAGCTGTCCGCCAATAAAGAATCCCGATAAGATAAAAAAAAGGTCAACACCGCTCCAACTGAAATTCAGCGCTCGTTTGATAAGGTTATAAAAGTTTGAATTATCTGACGGAAGCAGCACATAGTAGTGCCATATAAGGACTAACAATATGGCAATGCCTCTTATGCCATCTAATTGCTTTATCCTTTTCATTTCTGTAATAAATAAATTTCTTTAAGTGTTATTGTGTCCTGTAATAGGCCCAGAAATTACGAGAAACCTTTCCACGCTGTTCTAAATAGCACATAGTATTGTGCTATTATACTTTAAATGGTTCATTATAATCGAAAGGATAAAAATATTTTTTTAAGGTTGAGATGACATTAATCGACATAGGAATTCTTTGATGAAAAGTTCAGCCATGCACCATAGGTCTCATAGAACATTTTTAGGGATTGTTTTGATAGTTTTTTGGGGAATTGCTCTCTATTCAAGTATTCTCCACGCCCCATTTATCTTTGACGATTACAGTTCGATTGTTGATAATGATGCAATTAAAAGTATAAAGAATTCTCTTTTGGATTTATCAAACAATAGATACCTTTCCATGCTGAGTTTTGCCTTCAATTATGCCGCTTTTGGTTTAAAACCTTTCAGTTATCATCTTGTAAATAATCTTATTCATATTATCAATGCTCTATTAGTCTATTATCTTGTTATTTTTACATTCAAAACCCCATATTTCAGTAGCCAGCAGTCAGCGATTCACCCATTCACCGATTCACCCATTCACCCCGAGCAGCTCGGGACAAGCCCATTTACCCATTCACCACTTTTTATAGCCTTCTCCGCCGCCTTTATCTTCGTTTCCCATCCGATTCAAACTCAGGCGGTCACATATATTGCCCAGCGGGCTACATCAATGGCAACGATGTTTTACTTGCTTTCGCTTGTTATGTATATAAAGTTCAGGATTCAAGATTCAGAATACAGGATGCAGGATAAAAAACCTTTTGTGTATCGTGCATCATGGATCATATATCTCTGTTCCATAATTTCTGCCATTTTTGCCATGAAAACAAAGGAGATAGCGTTTACTCTGCCTATTATGGTTGCTCTTTATGAATTCTCATTTTTCAATAAGTCGCCAAACGCTGAACGTCAAACGCCCAACTTACGAAGATTCCTTTATCTTTTGCCGATTCTGCTTACACTTCTTATAATTCCACTTAGTATGCTGAATTTTACAGCTCCAGTGGAGGTAATTACTCAGGACATAGATGTCTATTCAAGAGAAACGGTCAATATTACCAGAATGGATTATCTTCTAACACAGTTTAGGGTTATCGTGACATATCTAAGGCTGTTGATCATGCCCGTTAACCAGAGTCTTGATTATAGATATCCTGTTTATCATTCTTTTTTTGATTCTCAGGTATTTCTGTCTTTTTTATTTCTTTTGATAATCTTTGGCTTTGCGGTCTATCTTACGCGGAAGTCGCGCATTAAGATAAAACCCCCATCATTCCCTCTTAGCGAAGGGAGACAGGGTGGATCTGACATTAATTCACCGATTCACCGATTCACCTCTTTGCGCCTAATAGCCTTCGGTGTTTTCTGGTTTTTTATAACATTGTCTGTAGAATCTTCTGTTATTCCGATAAAGGATATAATATTTGAACACCGCCTATATCTCCCTTCTATAGGTTTTTTTATAGCCTCTGTTTCAGTTATGGAATATTTTATTAGACAGCAAAAGGTTAAAATATTCGCAATTATTATTGTTGTTACCGCCCTTTCTGTAGCTGCATTTAACCGGAATTTGCTATGGAATGACCCTCAAAGACTATGGGAAGATGTCCTTGTTAAATTTCCAAACAATGTGAGGGCGCATAATGGTCTGGGTGTAATATTCAAAGAACAAGAAGAATATGATAAGGCTCTTATTCATTTTGGAAAAGTGTTAGAGATAAATTCCAATTATCCCCCCGCTTATTATAATATGGGCGACGTTCAGTATAAACTTGGAGATTATGAGGCTGCTGTTACATATTTTATAAAGGTATTGAAATTAAACCCAAGCTATCATTTTCATCTTGATACCTTGAATTCTCTTGCTATAACGTATAGTGAAATGGGTGATGCTGAGAACGCTGTCAATGCCTTTAAGGAGGCTATAAAACTTTTTCCGTCATCTGTCATGTTATATAATAATTTGGGACGTCAGTATATTAAAATGGGCGATTTTGATTCTGCTATTGAAATACTCAAAAAAGGGATAGAAGTTAGAGAAGAGCCTCATCTCCGTTCTAACCTTGCTATTGCTTATGCCGCTAAAGAGCAGAGAAATAAGAATGCCGGGCAGATAAAAAAGTAAACTTTATGTTTTATAATATAAAAAAGTGTATCTGGAGGTGACAAATGGATAAAAAAGGAGTTACATTAATTGAGATGTTGATAGTGGTGGCTATTATCGGGATTCTTGCAGCAATTGCAATTCCCGCTTATATCGGTCAACAGAAGAGCGCGGAGAGGACAGAGGCATATACGAATCTTCAGAATCTGAGGATGCTGCAGGAGCAATATTTTGCCGAAAATGGAGAATATGCTCCGAATGATAAGGCAGCGAGTACATCGTCAACTCGCGAACCTGGTGGAACAACAGTGCTTTATGGAGTTTTTACCGGCACTACATATGATTCAAGCACCACTAATGCCAGGGATATAGATACTTATTTG
>ERZ1292633.6380-Hain-H41-02um-R1-6380-length-10306-cov-9_pt1 | contig 10306 bp, 13 predicted proteins | sample MGYA00564406_ERZ1292633 | MGnify/ENA primary metagenome ERZ1292633 (study PRJEB36523, sample SAMEA6512639) | groundwater metagenome | collected 2019-01-08 | study: AquaDiva: Metagenomics assemblies of 32 groundwater samples
CGATTGAAGATCATTTTGATGCTCCTTCTGAGGATTTAGTTAAAAATTTAATACAAGGGAAAAAAGAACATCTACTTAAAGAAATTCAAAGAATCTCCAATATGGCCAATTTTATTTATATTCGTCAAAAAGGTCCTTATGGAAATGGCACACCAGTTTTAACAGCGGAACCGGCCATAGAAGATGAGCCTTTCGCTGTCCTTTGGGGTGATGAATTTATTTATTCTAAGCCACCTAGGCTGGCACAGATGATCAAAGTTTATGAAAAATTTGGAGGCATTGTTATATCAGGAGTAAAGATAGAAAATAAAGAAGATTTGAAAAGATACGGAATTGCTGATCTAACACACGTAGAAAATAATGTTTACAAAATAAATAAAATAGTTGAAAAACCCGAGCCTGATAAAGCACCTTCAAATATTGCCACCCATGGAGGTTATATTTTACCGCCGGAAATTTTTTCGGCTTTAAAAAAAATTAATCCTGGAAGAGGCGGGGAGATTTGGTTGGTTGATGCTATCAATTTGCTAATGAAAGAGGGAATCCCTGTCTATACCGTTGTTATTGAGAATGGAAAATATTATGATACGGGAGACAAGTTTGAATATTTAAAAACAGTAATCGAATTTGCTTTAGAGCACGAAGAAATCAATGGGGAATTCAAAACCTTCATAAAATCACTCAAAATCTAATTGCAATATCTTAGGCGTATTGATAGAATGTATACTTATGAATGATAATGATAAAAAAGTAGAAGAACTTTTTGCTGCAGGAATCCATCTTGGACATAAATCTAATAGAGTACATCCAAAAACTAATAAATATATATATTCGTTTGAAAACGGAGTTTCTATAATTGATTTGACTAAAACAGCTGATTATCTTGAAAAAGCAAAAAAGTATGTCTCCGAACTGGGAACAAATGGAAAAGTTCTTCTTGTTGTATGTACTAAAAAGATTGCTTCAAATTTAACTAAAGAATTATGCGAAAAAAACAATCTTCCTTTTATTAATACCAAATGGCCAGCAGGATTATTGACTAATTTTGAAATGATTATAAAAAATGTAAAAAAACTAAATTCAATGAAAGAAGAAAAAGAAAAAGGTTTATGGAGCAAATTTGTTAAACATGAACAGGTCAAATTGGATAAAGATCTAAATAAATTAGAAAAATTTTATGGAGGAATCGCGAATCTCAAAAAATTACCTGATGCTCTTTTTATTATTGATATAAAAAAGGAGAAAAATTCTGTTAAAGAATCGGGAGAAATGAAAATCGTAACGGTTGCCGTGACCGATACTAATGCTAATCCTGATCCAATAAATTATCCTATTCCTGGTAATGATGATTCTCTTACATCTATTGAATATTTTTTGAAGGAAATAATTGAATCTTATTCATCAAGCTATCTAAAAGCTGGAGAAGCAAAAGCTAAAGAAGTAGCCAAAAAATAAATACCATGTACGATATTAAAAAACTAAAACAACTTCGTGAGGAAACAAGAATCTCTTTTTCCCTTTGCAAAAAAGCTCTTGAAGAATCTAAAAATAATATTGAGGCCGCAAAAAAATTATTAAATAAATGGGGTATAGCTAAAGCCCATGATAAATCAGGTCGTAATACTGGTGCCGGTATAATTTTTTCCTACGTTCATCATAATAAAAAAGTCGCCTCTTTAATTCAACTCGCGTGTGAAACTGATTTTGTCTCAGGAAACAAGGAGTTTCAAGTTTTGGGTACTGAATTGGCAATGCAAGTTGCTTCGGTTATGGCTGAAACTAATGAGGAATTGCTTAATCAAGAATATATCAGAGATCCTTCTAAAAAAATTAGCGATTTAATCAAGGAGGCAGTACTGAAGTTTGGAGAAAATATTAAACTGGTAAAGTTTGTGCGGTGGAGTGTATAATAAACTTTATGGATATTGTTTCTACTTTTGCCAACCAAGCCCTCAAAACAATTGCATCGCTGAAAGAAGACCTTAAATCAATCCGTACTGGCCGAGCTTCGCCAAATTTGGTAGAAAACTTAATTATTGAAACTTATGGAGGTCAAACTAAACTAAGATTGTTAGAACTTGCAACTATAATGACCGAGGGAGCATCTTCAATTTCGATTAGTCCTTATGATCCATCTGTTATCCAGGATATTGAAAAAGCAATTTTAAAATCACCATTAGGATTGACTCCAACAACACTTGGAGCAAAAATTGTTATTAAAATACCATCTCTTAATACTGAGCAAAGAGAAAAATATATTAAAGTTGTTAGAGAAAAAGTGGAAGAAAAGAAAGTAATAATAAGAAATCACAGGGATGACTCACGGAGAACTATTAAAAATGCTTTTGAAAAAAAAGAAATGAGCGAAGACGAAAAATATCGCTTGGAAAAAGAAATTGATTCGCAATCAACTAAATTTATGGAAGAAATAAACGCTATTAAAGAAAGTAAAGAAAAAGAAATAATGGAGGTCTGAGAAAACTATGACAATAATAATTTTTATTCTGACTTTATCTATCCTCGTCCTTGTTCATGAACTTGGTCATTTTTTAATGGCTAAAAAAATGGGTGTTAAGGTTGAAGAATTTGGGATTGGCCTACCACCAAAGCTATTTGGAATAAAAAAAGGCGAAACTTTATATACTGTTAATTTATTACCAATTGGCGGATTTGTTAAATTATTTGGTGAAGAATACGATGATCTCGATCGTAAGGACAAGTCTAGACTTGTCCCTACAAACAAAAACCGAACATTTGTCAATAAAAAACCTTGGCAAAAAACATTAATCGTTTTAGGAGGCGTTCTCGGAAATTTTTTGTTAGGATGGTTTATCTTTTCATATTTGGTTACACAGGGAATCCCAGTACCAACCAATAATGTTATTGTAGAAAAAGTTACTAAAAACTCTCCTGCATCCATGGCCGGCCTTAAAGAAAAAGATGTTATAACAAAATTGATCTACAACAATAAATCAATTAATTTAACATCAGCGAACACTCTTATTGAAGAAACTAAAAAATCGGCGGGAAAAAAAATAAAACTTTTTGTTCAAAGAAATCAACAGCAGTTAACAATTGATCTTGTTCCTAGAGTCAATCCACCTAAAGGTGAAGGACCTTTGGGAATTGCCATCACTTCCTTTATTGAAAAAAAATACCCCTGGTATACTGCTCCTTACTACGGCTTGATTGAAGCATTTAGTATTACTTCTAAAATTTCCTCTGAACTGGGAAAAATGCTTTTTAACCTTATTACATTTCAAAAGCAAAATGTTGATGTGGCCGGACCTATCGGTATTGCGAATTTAGCAGGACAGGCAGTTAAATTTGGAAGAAATGCGTTTCTTGAATTCCTTGCTTTATTGTCATTAAATTTAGCTATAATTAACATTCTTCCCTTTCCTGCCTTGGATGGAGGACGTTTAGTTTTTGTCCTTTATGAAGGTTTTACCAAAAAGAAACCCAATAAAGACTTTGAAAAATACACGAACTTGATTGGGTTCGTAGTTTTGTTGTCACTGGCAGCTTTGATTACGGTTAATGATGTTATAAAATTGTTTAGGAAATAAATGTTTAAACTTAAATACAGACTCATCACAATTTCTGGAAAAATTGCGGTCGGAACTACTACTCTGACTAAAAATTTAGTTAATTCTTTAGATTGGAAACATATTAATATCGGGGCAATCCAACGAAAATATGACCGCAGACTTAAAATTCAAGAGAATAAGGTGGGAGCTTTATCTCGTTCCGATGATCACGAAAAAAAAATCGATGATATAACACAACAATTACTAAAAACGGAGAAAGAAATCATATATGAAGGTTGGCTTACCGGATTTTTTGCCCGCTCTTATAAAGATATTCTTAAAGTACTTCTTATTTGCTCCCATGATGATATCAGGGTTGATCGAGTTGCCAATAGAGACAATGTATCAGTTGAAGAAGCAAAACATTGGATTAAGCAAAGGGAGAATGAAAATACCGAGAAATGGAAGCGGTTGTATGGGGAATATAATTTTTGGGACCCAAAATATTTTAATTTGATAATTGATACTTATAAAACCGGACCTCAGGAAACATTGGGAAAAGTATTGGATAAAATTGGGTATGAACATAAATAAAATAACTATTTCAGGTAAAATCTGCACCGGAAAAACTACCTTACTGAAGAGTCTTCAAAAAAAATTACATTGGCCAATCTTTATGACAGGTAAGTTATTTCGTGAGTACGTCAAAAAAAATCAATTGAATTTAGACCAAGTTGAAGAGCAAAATGATGAAGTGACAAAAAAAATTGATTATCAAGTTCGGGATAGAATTTATTCACCAGGAAATTTAATTATAGATGGTTGGATGTCAGGAATAATGGCCAATGACTTACCTAATGTTTTAAAAGTATTATTAATTTGCAAAGATGATATTCGTTATCAAAGATTTGCCAGTAGAGAAAAAATTGATATTAATGAAGCAAAAAAAAGAGTAGAGGAACGTCAATCAAATTGGTTAAATAAGCTAGAAAAAATTTATAATCGCAATGATTTTATTGAGCCAAAAAATTACGATCTCATTATAGACACTTCAGATATTTCTTCCCAAGAGGTTCTGAAAAAGGTTTTTGAAAAACTTAAATAAAAAAACATTACTTTGGTCGCCAATTATCCCACAGTCCTTTAACGGGTTCATAAGGGTGGGGATATAGATCTTCAATCGTATATTTTTCTATTTTTGGAAAACTCCAACCATCTTTACCTTGGACATATTGAATAAGAATAACAGTTGTTTCAGGTGTCTCATGAGACCAAATAAGATGCCTACAAGTTCCGCAAGGGGGAGTACTATTTTTTTGAATTTCCGGAACAGGATCTGCCACTACTATACTTTTAATTTTAGCTTTATATGATTCATGTAGAATCATGTTTGTAATTGCACACCTTTCTCCACAGACTGAAGCATGAGGAATGTTTGATTCATAACATGCCCCATCAAAAATCTTCCCACTATCAGAAAGTAGAAAAGAATATAAAGTATCTACTCCACCATTTATATGGCGTATATTATTATATTTAATAACCGCTTCTTTTGAATATTCAACCAACCTAATTTCCTCCGCTGTTAAACTTATATCCATATAGTAATAATATATCAAAAATTTAAGTCTTTTAACAATTACATAAATACTCGTAAATATCTCTTAAAAGTTTATTTACTATAAAAACACGAATGTATCAATCTATTGATAGATTGATACATATATAAATTAACCCAAGGTTTTTCTAACTTCTTGTCTTCGTTGATGGTCTCTGTATAGTTGCCAGTGCCCAATATAAACTCCCGGATGGATCATAAAATTAGCAAAAAAATCATCAAGAAAATTAAGCACTTTTTCATTTTTTAACATGCCATTAATTATATTTACAACTCGAGAGTTTCTTTTATAATAGGTTGTTGCGTAAAAAAGAATTGTTGCTGTAGACACTTTCAAAGTATCAGCTATGTCACGGTAGTCAACTTTCTTGATTAATAGATAAATAATTGCTAGTCGTTTTGCCAGCATTATCTTTTCTGTTGGAGAAAGTATATCGTCAATTATTAATAAAAAATCCTCCTGCCCCTCATATCTCGAAAAAACTTCATAAAATAACTTATATATCTTAGTCAACAACTTTTCACTGACCAGTTTTTTTGATATCCGAGCCATATATTTTTTTTGTTAATTAATAACGTTTTGTTTTTTTACTTATGAACTTTATAACTTTATAAACTTTTTTTGTCAACCGCTTATAACCAACAAAACTATTCGAATAGACTGTCAAATCAATAATTTTTAATCAAAAGGCACCTCGATTAATTTGCCTATTTCATGCTATTTCATGAATGTATCAATCTATTGATAGATTGATACATTAGTATAAAAATAAATAATTTAAACTGTTTATAATTTGTTTAAATTTTTGTATATAATTACTCTTAACATGCTCTACTCAAAAATATTTGGAAAAACAAAAAAGGATTCAAAAAAATACGATTCTGCAAACGCGACTTTTTTGATAAAAGGAGGTTTTATCGACCAGGTTATGGCAGGAACATATACTTATTTATCACTTGGATTACGTGTCCTAAATAAGATAGAAAATATTATCCGTGAAGAAATCAATACCATCGGTAATGAGATTTTAATGCCTTCAATTGCACCTCTTGAACAGTGGGCAAAAACCAACAGATTGGAAACTGTCGACGTTTTAATGAAAACAACGGCTGCAAATAAATTTGCCTTGGCTAAAAACGATTCGGAATATGTTCTAAGTCCAACTCACGAAGAAACAGTTACGCCACTCGCTCAAAAATTTAACTTAAGTTACAAAGATTTTCCTTTTGCGCTTTATCATATACAAACAAAGTTTAGAAACGAGCCACGAGTAAAATCAGGATTACTTCGAGGTCGAGAATTTCGTATGAAGGACCTTTACAGTTTTCATACTTCTGAAGAGGATATGAAAAAATATTATGAAAATTCAAAAAAAGTCTATTTAAAAATTTTTGAAAGACTTGGAATCGGAAAAGATACGGTGATAACTCTCGCCTCTGGTGGCTCTTTTACCGATGACTATTCTCATGAATTTCAAACTATCTGTGAAACGGGTGAAGATACCTTATTTTTTGTAAAAAGCACCGGTGTTTACTACAACCGTGAAGTTGCACCAACCCAAGCTCCTAAACTTGAAAAAGAAGAAAAAATATTGGACAAATCTGATATCAAAGGTGAGGGAATAATTGGAGTTAACGAATTGGCAAAATTTTTGAATATTCCTGTTGAAAAAACAACAAAAACCATGATCTATGAAACTGATAACAAAAAAATTATTTTTGCTGCCGTTCGAGGTGGATATAATATTAATGAAGATAAATTGAGAAAGGTGGCTTGTGTTAAAGCTTTAAAATTGGCTCCGGCTGAAATCATTAAGAAATTAACGGGTGCTGAGATCGGATATGCAGGTCTCGTTAATTTACCTAAAGGTGTCGAAGTCTACATTGATGAATCGGTATCTGATAGGTTAAATTTTGAAACTGGATCAAATAAAACACATTATCATTCTATAAACGTAAATTTTGACCGAGATATTTCCACACCTAAAAAATTTTATGATTTTAAAATTGCAAAAATCGGGGATCGTTATCCAAAAACAAATGAAGTATATGATGTTGTCAAGGCGGCTGAAGTCGGAAATATTTTTCCACTGTATACAAAATTTACTGAAGCTTTTGACTATAAATTCATAGATAGTGACGGCAAAGAAAAGCCAGTCTATATGGGTTGCTATGGTATTGGTCCTTCCCGAATCATGGGAATAATTGTTGAAAAACATCATGACGAAAAAGGAATAATTTGGCCTGAATCCGTCTCTCCTTTTCAGGTTCATTTAGTTGGTTTAGATCTTAAGGATGAGCCAACGCATTATAATGTTTATAATATTTATAACCTCTTATTAAACCAAGGCATTGAGGTTCTCTTCGATGATCGCGAAGAAGTAACGGCAGGGGAAAAATTTTCCGACGCTGATCTTATTGGAATTCCCGTCAGATTAGTTGTGTCAAAAAGGACAGGGGAGAAGGTGGAGTATAAGAAGAGAAGTGAAAAGGAAACAAAAATTCTTAGCTTAGAGGAAGTAATTAAATTAATATGAAAATTATAGTCACTCATCTTTCTCCTGACCTTGACGCTATAGCCTCTGTCTGGCTAATAAAAAAATATTTAACCGATTGGAATGATACTCAAGTAAAATTTGTGCCATCAGGAACAACATTAAACAACCAATCACCTGATAGTGATAAAAATATTATTCATGTTGATACCGGACTTGGTAAATTTGACCATCATCAAACCAATGACTATACATCAGCCACAAAACTTGTATATAAATATTTGATTGGTCGCGATTTAATTGAGGAAAAAGAAATTAAGGCTTTAGAAAAAATTGTTGAATATGTAAATTCAACTGATCATTTTGCTGAAGTATTTTATCCTGATCCAGCAGATGACCGGTATGATTTTATGATTCGCCAACTTGTTGACGGATTAAAAGTAATTAATCGCGAAGAAACAAAACTTATTGAAATTATTTTTCAATTATTAGAAGCCGCCTTAATTGTTTTTAAAAATAAAGTATCCGCTGAGGAAGAAATTAAAAACGGTTTTGTATTTCAGTCATACTTAGGCAAATCACTTGCAATTGAAAGTAAAAATGAAGAAGCTGTTAAATTAGCCTTAAAAAAAGGATTTGCCCTTGTCATCAGACGTCACCCTGAAGTATGTTTCACGAGAATCAAAACTTTACCTGATAAAAAGTTTAGTTTGAAAAAAGTTTATGAAAATATTCTAAAAATAGATAAAAAAGGCAGTTGGTTTTTCCATGTTTCCGGTCATATGCTGCTTAATGGTTCATCTGGAAACCCAAAACTTATTCCAACATCACTATCCTTAAACAAGATCATTGAAATAGTGAAGAGCATAAGATAGAATTAACATTATTCATATCACATTTGGAAGGAGGCAGAATCATTTATGGTTTTAGTAATAAAAAGAAAAGGCGAATCAAAAGACAGCATGTTCCGAAAATTTACTCGTTCTTTTATTGATGAAGAAATTGTTGATACATTAAGAAAAAAAATGTTTTATAAAAAGCCTTCTTTGAAAAGGAAAGAGGAAGAAAAAGAAAGAATGAAGAACCGGTCTTTAAAACATAGAAAGGTTTTTAAAAAAGTATATAAAAGAATATGATCAGTATTGTTTCTTCATCACGTTACAAAATCAATCGACAAAAAATAAAATCATTTGTAGAAAATATTTTTGAAAAAGAACAGATGAGTTTAGAACAGTCATTGAATGTTGTTTTTGTGGGAAAAAATAAGATGAAGGTCTTTACCGAAAAATATAAAAACGAAAAAGAAACTTTACCAATATTATCTTTCAAATATAACGAAGACGTCGGAGAAAAAGAAATTTTGTTAGGTGAAATAGTTATTTGTTTTCCTCTAGTTATTTTATTAGCCGCTGAACGCAATAAACGAGTAGACGAGATGATAAATGAGTTGGTAAAGCACGGAATCGAAAACCTATTAAAATAATATGTTCTACCTAAAGTATCGTCCAAAAACAATTGAAGAGATTGACAATTTGCATGCTAAAAAAATGATAGGTAAGATATTGGAGTCCAATACTTTACCCCATGCATTTATTTTTGTTGGACAAAAAGGGACTGGAAAAACATCAACAGCAAGAATTCTTGCCAAAGCAGTTAATTGTCTTAATAATAAATTTTCTACAAATTCTCCCCACTCTAAATCTTACGAACCCTGCAATAAATGTGCTAACTGTCAAAGTATTGGACTTTCTTCTTTTACGGATGTTATTGAAATGGACGCTGCGTCAAACCGTGGAATTGAAGAAATTAAAAATTTAATCCGTGAAACTTCATTTCTTCCTATGTCAGGAGGTTACCGGGTTTTTATTATTGATGAGGCACACATGATAACAAATGAAGGTTTTAATGCTCTTTTAAAAACCTTAGAAGAGCCTCCAAAGTCTGCAATATTTATTTTAGCTACTACTAATTTAGAAAAACTACCAAAAACTATCGTTTCCCGTTGTTTAAAGATTAATTTTGGAAAAGCCAATATTACTGATATTTATTCGATGTTAAAAAGAATTTCAAAAAATGAAAATATTAATTTAAAAGATGATTTATTAAGATTAATAGCTAATCATAGTGAGAATTCATTTCGAGACGGTGCAAAAATTTTAGAAGAGATTACTCTTCAAAAAATTGAATCAGTTGAGGAAACAGAAAAATTTTTAGGAATCAGAGGAAGAAATGATTTAATTGAAATTATCGAGAAAAAAAATCTAAAAAATACTCTTTTATGGATAAACGAGTTTTCTCAAAATGGCGGGGACTTTAAAAATCTTATTGAGGATATTCTAAATCAATTGCACTCTCAACTTTTGATTAAAAACGAAATCGGAGAAAATGAAAACAAAAAAACAATTCTAACTTTAAGTGAAATTTCTTTGTTAATGAAATTATTAATTGAAGCCTATCAAAATTTAAGAAATACGCCAATTGATTCTTTACCAGTTGAAATTGCCCTGATTGAGTTTTACAATTCTGTTAGAATATAACTGTTATAATAATTATAATTTTTATATAGACTATGTTAAACCCCTTTGGAGCGTTGGGAGATCTACAGAAATTACAACAGCAAGCACAGAAAATGCAGGCAGCTTTGCAGCAAGAGGAAGTAGTGG
>ERZ1292633.6381-Hain-H41-02um-R1-6381-length-10305-cov-7_pt1 | contig 10305 bp, 12 predicted proteins | sample MGYA00564406_ERZ1292633 | MGnify/ENA primary metagenome ERZ1292633 (study PRJEB36523, sample SAMEA6512639) | groundwater metagenome | collected 2019-01-08 | study: AquaDiva: Metagenomics assemblies of 32 groundwater samples
AGGATTTCAACCTCGGTCCCAGGCGCGCTCAAAATCTACTTTCGATTTTTCTGGAATCCCCCGCATGTCCTTGACATCGGGAGAGAAACCTGTTATCTAGGAGTTGCGCCGAGTACCCCGCCCATGGGCGGGTGGTCTTTTATATTTGGACTCGGGGGCTTATGAAATATTTGCTCGGAATTTTATTGACGTCCGTTGCCCTGTGCGCTCAAGCGCAAGTCGATTCGGGCCTCTCCAACCCCTTTTTGCTGGGGCCTGACGGCCGGCATGAGCTAAACATCTCCGGCGGCCTCTTTAGGCCCATCTCCACGTTCAACCTCCAGCGGACGACGGGATTTACCGCCAACGACCGTTTCGGCCGGACAGGCTACATGTTCGCGCTTGATTATCTCATCAATCTTAACCAGACGGTCGCCCTCGGCACCGAATGGGCTTATGTCACGCGCGAACAGCAGCAGATCACCAATGTGTACGACCCCTCTCTGCCTTTCGTCACCCGCGTCAGGGGCGATTCAAACTTGATTTTTGGGCTCGTGCGTTTGAAATCGCCCGGAACCGGTTTTAGACCGCATGTGACCGGGGGTGTGGGATGGTATCGAACGCGCCTCAACGTGTATGGAGCCTGGCCCGCCGGCGGTCCTGAAGCGAGCTTCATCAACGACGCGAAAACCGGCCTCGCGTGGACGCTGCGGACCGGATTCGAATACACGAATCCCTTAGGATCCTTCATCGCCGCGGACCTCGGGTATATCCGCACGGACACCAAGTCATACGGCGCCACTCCCGCGGGTCTGGCCTCCGGGTTCCTACCGGTCAATTCAGCCGGCAGTGGAATCACCTTAACGGCGAGAGTGGGCATACGGGTCGGCTCACCGCGCGTTGACAACTAGATCACACCCCGATATACTGGCCCCATGAGCCGAATCGCCGTGTACCCAGGAAGTTTCGACCCGCTGACGCGGGGACATCTCGACGTCATTCAACGCGCCTCTCGGATTTTTGACCACGTCATTGTCGCCGTATCGAATAACGCGACAAAAAAACACCTCTTTTCCGCTTCCGAACGGATAGAAATGGTGGATGAGGCGATACGCCCCCTCCCCAATGTCGACTGCGACACTTTCACCGGACTACTCGTCGATTACCTCCACCGCAAGAAAGCCAAGGTTCTCATTCGCGGGATGCGCATGGTTTCGGACATGGACTATGAGTTTCAACTCGCCTCCTTTAACCGGCGGCTCAACAAAGACGTGGAGACCGTATTCTTGATGCCCGATGACCAGTACACCTACCTCGCCTCCTCGATGGTGAGGGAAGTCGCCCGCCTTGGAGCCGGCACGGACCAGTTTGTACCGGCTTTCGTCGCCCGCAAGCTCAAGCTCAGATTTGACGTCAAAAAATAGTTTTTTAATCGCGCTGGTGGCCGCCGTTCATTTCGGCGCCGCCTGCAAACGCGCGTCCCGCGTGCACGTCGACGAGCCTCCGGAGAGGCTTTCCGCGCCCAACCCTTCGTCGTCTCTCGTGTCGACGCCTCTTGACGGTTTGACCACGGGCTACACCAACGAGATGCAGGCCGAGCTTTTGCGCAAGGAAACCGAGGAAATGGGAGGATCTCCCAAGACGGTTTCACATCCTCTGTCGAAACAAGAAATCGACGTCAAGCGTCAACGGCTGCGCGAGTTGACGCGGGAGCTCGCGCGCATGCGCCAGCGCATGGAAGCGGCCAACGACAAAAGCGTCGTTCTTCCCGGCAGGACCGTGGATTTGATCCCCCGCCGTGAAAAATCGGGAGAATCCATGGACGCCCCGCCTCCGGCCCCATAGGGCCCAGAACGAAAAAGGGCCTTGCGGACGGCGTTATGTATAATCCGCCATGCCCCCTTTGAGGTCCTTACGCGCCCCTCGCGCCCTGAGACTCGCGGCCATCGCCCTATTCTCCCTGTCTTCCCGCGCTATCAGCGAGCCTCAATTTGACGGCCGCACGAATGCGACGGGGCCCGGCAGCGCACAGACTCCTCGTCACACGTCTTCCCAAGACATCGATGAGCGCGTGTGGGTGGAGATCGAAGCGCCGACCAAAGCCGAGCGCAACGCGGCCGTCAACGCCGGCATCAGCCTTGAGGAATTCTCTCCCGGGAAGGCCGCAGGATTCGCCGGGCCCGCCGCGCTGGCTCGCGCCAAAGCGGCGAATCTCAAAATCGTGTCGTCGGTCTCCCTTCGCCAGCGCTTCGGGGCGCTCGATTTCCCCGCCCAGGACGCCGTCTACCATAACTACGCAGAGGTCTCGAAGGCGCTCGAACGCCTGACCAAGGCGGCTCCCGCCATCGCGTCACTTTTTTCCATCGGCAAGTCGGTGAAAAAAAGGGATATACACGCCTTGCGCCTGTCCTGGGAAAGGGGCGGGGACGTCCCCGGCAAAAAGCCCGGAATTCTATTTCTGGGGACGCACCACGCGCGCGAACATCTCTCGACCGAAGTCCCGCTGTTGATGGCGCAATACCTCGTCGACAACCGAAAAAAACCCGGGATCGAACGGCTGCTCAAATCGCGCGACATCTACTTCATTCCCATGGTCAATCCCGACGGCGTGGAGCAGGATCTGTTGGGTGGACGCTACCACCTGCATCGAAAAAACATGGCCCAAAACGCCGACGGAACGGTGGGCGTGGATTTAAACCGTAATTACGGTTGGGGCTGGGGAGGAGCGGGGGCCTCCGACAACCCCGGCGACGACACGTACCGGGGTCCCTCGGCTTTCTCCGAGCCGGAATCAAAGGCTGTCAAGACGTTTCTGGAAAAACGCCCGAACATTAAGATTCTCGTCTCCTATCACACGTATTCCGAAATGATCCTGTATCCGTGGAGCGGCTCCGACCTGGACATCGAGGACAACGACGCCCTCGAAGCCTTCCGGATCATGGCTAATGAAATGGCGAAGATGACGGGCTATGTTCCCATGCAATCCAGCGCGCTGTATCTCTCCAGCGGCGACACCTGCGACTGGGCCTGGGGAGAGCTCGGCATTTACGGCTTCACCTTCGAACTGACGCCGAAGTCGATGGCGTCCGGAGGATTCTATCCCGGACCCGAGGCCGTGGCCTCCACGGTGGAGAAAAACATACGCCCGGCCCTTTACCTCATCGATCTTGCCGACGATCCTCTAAGAGCTCTCAAGAGCCCCGCGCCGCCCGCCCCCGCGCCGGAGAGCGGGGCGGGAGCGAACGGTCAATAGCGGCCCGAGTCAGCCCTACTTCGCGGGGGCCAACGAGAACGTCATCTTCGGGAACATGACCCCGCCGCCGATGCCGATCTTGGGCGCCGCGACGATGGCAAAACCCGGGCGGTTGCTCGCGAACATGGCCTCGATGTCGATCATCGGTCCCAGACCTCCGATCGTAAGCCCCAATCCTCTCCCGAACACGGCCTTGTCGAGAGTGTGGACGGTCATGTCCGACGTCAGGAACACGAAGATCCACTTGTAAACGACTTCGATTTTGACTCCGCCATCATTAAACGTGACGTTGTAGAGTCCGGGAACCTTCACCAACTTTCCCGTCTTTTCGTCCTTGAAAGAAGCATCGAACGACCAGTCGTCGGTATCCACGAAGAATGCGCCGTTGATGCCCGAAGAATACAGCATCCCGCTGATCGCGAGCGGGCGATCGGGGGATTGAGCGCGCAGGGCGGCGACGATCTCTCGGCTCGTCTTCTCGTCGAGACCCTGGCCCTGAAGAACGGCTAAAATCTCGCTCTCGGACATGTTATTGTCCACGACGGAATTAACGGGGGTGACGACCCCCTGGGGAGCGCCCTTCATACCGCCCACAAACGAATGATAAGCCGCCGCAAAGGACGTTTCGGAACCCGCGGCGGCCAACTCCAGAGGAGAGGCCTGGACAAAAGCGGCGCAAAAAACCGCCGCGCACAAACCCACGACGTGAACTGTCACGGAACTGGAGGTGTTTATTTTCATGCCAGCACATTACATAAAGTCCGCCGCGCCCAGGGGATCAGGGGTCCCAACGTGGACCAGTCTTTAGTCCTATCCCTGAACGGGTCCTCGCCATATTCCATATCCACGATCAGAACTGTTAATCTGTTGGGGTCTCATGGGAAGGCGCGACCCAACACAAAAGGAACGGATATGAAAACAGGGATACTCACTCTGGGAGTTGCAATCGCGGCCGCGGCACTGCCGCTTCACGCGGAGGACGCGCCTGAGAAGAAATGGAAGAACGCCGCCGAGGTGTCGGTCGTCAGCACCAACGGCAACAGCAAGACTCAGACAACCGCCGCAAAAAACGTCTTCAATTACCAATTCAACGCGCAGACCGCGCTCGATGTGGAGGGTGGAGGGCTCGGGTCGCGCAGCAAGGGAGCCGTGACCTCGGAGCAGTATTACGCCTCCGAGAAGGTCACGCTCAAGTTGGACGACCGCAACTACGTCTACGAGAAGTATCGCTGGGACCGCGACCGCTTCAAGGACCTCGCCCACCGCCACGACTTTGCGGCGGGCGTGGGCCGCGAGATGTGGAAGACGGCCAAAAATCTTCTTATCCTAGAAGCCGCGCCCGGATACGTCAACGAGGAACACCTGCAGACCCCGCGAAAAACATTCGCCTCCTCACGCGTTTACGTAAAATACACCCGGGAATTTTCCCCTTCTTCACGCTTTACCCAGGACGCGGAATGGGTGCAAAGCTTCAAGGATAAGCGCGACACCCGCATCAACACCGAAACCGCCGTCACGGCCGCGCTCAACAGCTTGTTCTCGGTAAAGAATTCATTCATCTGGAAGCACGACAGTCGCCCTCCCACGGGAGTCAGCAAGGATGACACCATCCTGTCCGTGGCGATGATCGCCAGCTTCTGACCCTCAGTCCGACCATACACGGATGTGCTAGACATGGCCGTCGGGGTCGTCATTGGCGGCGCGGACTTCACCCAGCACAAACTGGTGCTCAAGACGGCAGACGAAGCGATCAAGTCGGCCGCGGTCACCTTGAACTACGGCGCCTTCATTACCGCCGTCGTGGACTTCACCATCGTCGCCTTCGCCGTATTCATGCTCGTCAAGGTCTTGAACTCGATCAAGCGCAGCGCTCCCGCCCCCGCTCCCACGACAACTGAGAAGCAATGCGGCGAGTCCTTGTCCAACATCCCCATCAAGGCAAAGCGCTGCTCCCACTGCGCCCAGCCCCAAACCGCCTGACAACCTGGCGAGAACATTCCCTTGAGCTCTGGCGGGCGCCCTTGAATCGGTCCTGGTCAATCGCGCCAATAACGTCGGAATTTACTATGATCGCGCGAACTCATGGCGAACCCTCCCAAAAAGATTCTGCATATAGAGGACGACAGCTCCGTCCAACTTGTCGTCAAGGGTTTTCTGGAAAATGCGGGTTATCAGGTCATTTCCGCGCTGGATGCCGTCCAGGGTGTCATGATGGCCCGCCAGCATGCCCCGGACTTAATCGTCCTTGATGTCGTGATGCCCGCTGGAGGAGGGGAGAGCGTCTTCACCCACCTGCGGAACATGTCCTTCACCAAACACACGCCCATTCTGATTTATTCCGGCACCGACCAGGCGGGCGTTCTGGCGAAGATTACCCCCGACGCCCAGACCCGAATCCTCCACAAACTGGCTCCGCCCTCAGAATTGATCAAGACGGTCAATTCCATGCTCGGGATGGAGTGAGAGGAACGCCGAAAGCAGCTGGCCGGGACTCTCAGCGGTGGGCAACAGCAGATGTTGGCGATCGGCCGAGCCCTGATGTCCTGGCCTCGCCTGCTGCTCATCGCGGTGCAGACCTGCGATCGTCTCGACAAAAGTGGTCTTGCCGGCGCCGTTGCCCGCGATAAAGGTCCCAGTGCCCGATAGGTCGATTCCCGCGCCGCGGGTTACCTGAATGCCTCACTCGAACCAGGCCTGACAGATGCGACAATCCCAGCGCTATGATCAATACAGCCCTGGCGATGAGTTTCGTCCTGGCGCTCGCTTGCCGCTCCGGCGCCGTGTCGCTCATGGTCGTCGACGCGGGCAGCACGGGAACGAGGATCTACGAAGTCCAATCTGAATTCTTGGGAACGGTCGGCGGCTTCAAGTCGATCGCGACCCTATCGAAGACCGACACGTCGCTGGCCGACTCCGACGACAAGGCGCTCGCGCTCCTCCTTGACGACGTCGCGGCGAGGCATCCTCGAATTAAGAATTCAGACATCAAAATCATCGGCACCGGCGGCTTCCGGCGCTTGGACGGGGCGCAGGCCAGACGATGCCTGACGCTTTGCCTTGAGAAACGCGACGCCATCAGGCGCGCTTTAGCCTCGCCTTACCCGCGCGCCGAGCTCTTTATTGTCAGCGGAGAGGCGGAAGGCCGGCTCAGCTGGCTTTCCTTGCAGGTCCTTACGGGAAAGGACACGCACGCGATCATCGATATCGGAGGCTCGACCATCGAACTGGCGTATAAAGACGGGCCGCTGCTGGTCTCCAAGATGGCCGCCCTGGGAACGACGGCACTCGCCAGTCAAGTGGCGGCATGCGCCGCTCCAGCCGATTACAAGAACTGCACGCAGGGCATCGAATCTATGATCGCCGGTGATTCGCAGAGCCGGGAGTTCTTCGCCGCCGCCCCCTCCGCGACGGAGGTTTATGGCGTGGGCGGAGCGTTCGCAAGCCTGGCCAAGCTCTTGAAAGGGAGCGATCCGCTTCAAGAGGCGACTATCGTGGAGCAGTTGGCCCGGGAAAACTGCCCAAAAAACGTCGCCGAGCTCGTCGCCGACGGCACGCCCGCCAAACACGCCCCCCAACTGTGCGCCCAGCTTTCCCTCGAGCTGATGCTGATCACGAAATTCAAGATTACGGCGATCAAGAACGTCAGCATCGAGCTGGGCGCGGCCTTCGCCTCGACGGCCGAGCTCGCGTCCCCTTAATGCGCTCTTTCCTAAACAGCGCCGCCCGATCGGCCACACCTTGGCCACATCCGTGTTCGAGCGCGACCCCCACAACACCGAAAAGTGTCGTAAAATCCTGTATACGCGCCCGTAGCTCAGTTGGTTAGAGCGGTCCGCTCATAACGGATTGGTCGTCGGTTCAAGTCCGACCGGGCGCAGATTTTCGATCGGAGAAACCATGGCCACTCAACGCCTCAAAGGCATCGTGCTCGCCGGAGGCTCGGGAACGCGATTGTATCCCGTCACGCGCTCCCTGAGCAAGCAGCTCGTGCCCGTCTACGACAAGCCGATGATTTACTATCCGCTCTCCACGCTCATGTTGGCGGGGATACGAGACATTCTGATCATCACCACCCCCGAGGACAGCGACTCGTTCAAGCGGCTCCTGGGAGACGGCTCTTGGGGGGGGTTGAGCATCTCCTACGAGACACAGCCCCGTCCGGAGGGTCTGGCGCAAGCCTTCATCATAGGACGCAACTTCGTCGGCAAGGACCGCGTCGCGCTCATTCTCGGTGACAATATTTTCTACGGGCACGGCTTGCCGAACTATTTGCGCGCGGCCGCGCGTCAAAAGACGGGCGCGACGGTTTTCGCTTATCAGGTCAAGGATCCGGAACGCTACGGCGTCGTGGAGTTCGACGCTCGCGGCAAGGCGATCAGTCTCGCCGAAAAGCCCCCCCAACCGCGTTCGCAATACGCCGTCACGGGACTCTACTTCTACGACAATTCGGTGCTCGACGTCGCGGCCCATCTTAAGCCCTCGGCGCGCGGCGAGCTCGAAATCACCGACGTCAATAAGTTCTATCTCAAGAAGGGAGACCTCCATGTGCAGAAAATAGGTCGCGGCATCGCCTGGCTCGATACCGGCACCCACGAAGCCCTCCTTCAAGCGGCGAACTTCATCCAGGTCATCGAGGAGCGCCAAGACCTTAAGGTCGCTTGCCTTGAGGAAATTGCCTACAGTCTTGGCTATATCGACTCAAATAAGCTGCGCGCGCTTGCCGAACCGATGCGCAAGAATGAATACGGGCGCTATCTCCTGCGAATTGCAGAGGGTCATTGATATGATTCGGCCCGACGTCGTCCACTATCTACGAAGCAACTTGCCTCTCTATCCCGTCGAAGTCCTGCGCGGCCAACTTCTCGAGGAAGGCGTCCCCGAATCGGACATCATGGACTCCCTGGCCCAGGCCCTGCGAATGCCCAAGACGGGGGCGCCGAATGAGGAACTTAAATCGAAAAAAATGTTTTCGGCAGCGCTTTTGGGAGCAGCCTCGATTTTGATGATTGGCGGAGCGCTTTTTTTCATGGCGCGATCGCCCTCCCGAACGGACCGGGACAGCACCTCCGGGAAATCTTCGGAGTTGTCGGGTTTCGTGGGACACGCGGGATGGGTCGCTCGACTTCCCAAGGATTACATCGGGGTCTCGAGTTTTAAGGATTTGGCGAAGACTCATCAAATCGTCTATTTCTGCAAAAAAAACACCGACCCGACGAACTTCCTCAACGAAGGCCTTTTTGGCCAGTTGGGGATTGTAAAGCTTGAGGTCATGCCCACCCAGTTCACGAATGATCCGACCGGGCTCGCCAATCTCTCCCGTGTGGCCGCAAAAAAATACGAAACCCGGGGTGAAAAATACTCAATGAAGAACATCCAGGTCGCGACCTTGCCCGGAGTTCAGGTCACGGTCCTATCCCCCTTCCCCCGCGTGGAGGCCTTCGTTTTGGGCCAGACGCAAATCTATTTCTTCCTCGCGGGGCAAGAGGACGATGTCTGGAGAGACATCGTCCTCAGCCTCCGCGACGTCCACACCGAGAACTGATTTTTTACGCGCCTTTGCTGAGTTTCTCCAGGGTGAGCCAGCGGTTGGTCCCGGCGAATTTTTGGTGCATCCGCGTTCTCGGCTCGCCATGCGGAGAGTCGATCTCGGACAGCTGAAGATCGGCAAGGGCGTCCAATCCTCGCGCCCGGAATCCCTTGAGCGAGTTTTCCAGAGCCATCCCCACGGTCCTGAACGCAAGCAAAGTCGAAAATTGCAGCGTAAATCCAATTTTCCCGAGCTGGGCGTTGGTCAGGAGACGGCCCTCCCTCTTCGCCTTGCCCCAATGCAGGGACGGCGACAGGTTGAATCCCAGGATCTGATGAGGGTAATATTTGTGGACTCCCTCGGCGAATTGTTGGGGACCCTCGAGGTTCGTGTCATTGAACTCGGGCCAGATCACGTCCACGCCGAGCGAAGCCGCTTCCAGGGCGCGATCGACGGCATGTTGCACGCTTCCCGCGCGGCCGCCCGGGACCGCTCCATCGACCGCATCGGTGCGGGCGATGATGACGAGATTGGCCTCCGCGGCCTGGGCGGCCGCCTTGACGGCGATAAGCTTTTCGATCCATTTATTGGTTGGAACGAGGACTTTTTCGCGTTTAACCCCGTGGTGCGCGATGATATGGCCGCAGGTGCGCTCGGCCGGATCCTGATCCTCCAAATGCACCCCCGCCACCCCGGCGCGGATCAACTCGCGCGTTAAGGTGAAAGTCTGTGTCGGTCCCCCAAACCCCGCCTCGATGTCCGCGAAAATCGGCGGGACATTCAAGATGGCGCCGTTGTTATCGTAGAAATGCCGATCTCGGGCGCCCTCGATTCCCCGGACCATCTCGCGGGCGAGCTCCACCATCATGTGAGAGGGGTAAATCCCGATGTCCGGATACATGTTGTGGGCCACGGCGAGCTGCCAGCCGCTCACGTAAATCGCTTCGAAACCGAGTTCGGTTAAAAGCGACGCGGTCATGGCATCGTATGCGCCCGCCGTGTGGAGATAGGAATTCTCCGGTTGGGCCAAGCGTTGGGCGAATTTCGCCTTGAGCAGGGCTCGAAGCTTATCGGAAGGATGAATCCGCTCGTGAGGAGCGTACATCTTGGAAAAATCGGCGGCGGGATAATTCCACGATTTGATGCCTTCGGGCTTGGGTACGCAGGCTTCTTCCTTTATCATCGTCTGGCTCCATGCGCTCGCGCGTTTATATTTCTCCGCCGTGGCGAAGTCCGGCTTGACCGAATCCAGGATCTTATTCAGCTCCGACTCAAACCAGTTTTCAATCAACCCCCAGGTCCTCCAAGAAATTCCCGATCAGGGCCCCGTGGCTGATCCTGCGCCCAGGACGGGAGGACAACGCCTCTTCATCGGACGTCCGGGGGATCGGCGTCATTATTCCTCCGCGCATGAGCCGTAAGGGTAAAATAATCGCCACGCCCGGTCAACGAATATATTGCGACAAATAAGTCCGATTTTCACCCCCCCCTCCCCCCGCCGCCCCGATCGAATGGCAGCCTCCCCGCAAGCCCCCCCTTGAAATAT
>ERZ1292633.6385-Hain-H41-02um-R1-6385-length-10301-cov-4_pt1 | contig 10301 bp, 11 predicted proteins | sample MGYA00564406_ERZ1292633 | MGnify/ENA primary metagenome ERZ1292633 (study PRJEB36523, sample SAMEA6512639) | groundwater metagenome | collected 2019-01-08 | study: AquaDiva: Metagenomics assemblies of 32 groundwater samples
ACCAAGGTCGATGCGCGCCTTGTTCCGCTGACGACCCCAGAGGCGGCAATTGACGTCGACAAGCCCGAAGACCTAGTTCTGGTCCGGAACATTCTGGCGCTCGACTGATATTTTCAAGCGCGGCGGACGATCCTGAAGCCGCCCTTGACCACGCTTTCGTCGCCTTACCGCAGCTCATGCGTCGATCAGCGTCTTGCGCGGAAAAATTCCCGAAGCATCGCCGCGGATTCTTCGGCATAGGGGCCGTGTAGAATTTCGGGGCGCCAGTGACAGGTCGGCTGCTCAAAGAATTTGGGACCATGAAGGACGGCGCCGCCTTTCGCATCTTCCGCCGCAAAGATCAGCTTCGAAATGCGCGCATGCGAAATCGCGCCGGCGCACATGGCGCAGGGTTCAAGGGTCACATAAAGTGTCGCGCCGGACAGTCGATAATTTCCAGTTATCTTCGCCGCTTCACGTAACACGAGGATTTCCGCGTGAGCTGTCGGGTCGCAGGAGCTGATCGGTGAATTGCCGGCTGAGGCGAGAATATTTCCGTCCGCGTCCGCCAGAACGGCGCCGATCGGCGCCTCACCGGAAGCGCCGGCTGCGCGAGCCTCGGCAAGTGCGCGCTCCATCATTTTGCTTTCCTGCTCGGCGTTCATTTCCGCTTTTTAGGCAACGCCCCATTTAGACGCCAGTTTTTTATGTTAGCAGATTTACTCGTCGCTCGGACGGCGCAATCCGGACCGTAACGCCCGCATCGAATGCGATCACATCGTCTTCAATGCCATCAGCGAATACAGCGCCCCTGGTCATGTGCGACTCGATAATCAGCGGCGTCTTGACCGACACCTCGCCAGAGACGATTGTCGCGAAGAACCCGCGACCGGGCCATGCCTCCCTCACCTGAAATTTGAGCAATTCCGCCGAGGGATCAAAGGCTGCGGCATCGCCAAGCATGGATCTCAGCCAACCAGTAGAGCCTGACCCAGTGGACGCAATCAGCCCTGATGAAGATTGGAGTTCGCATTTAGACTCATGCGTCAACCGGTATCTGGCCGATTGATGGGTCAGCGCGCCAACGAATATTTCGTTGAATCCACGCAAGGTCTGGCCGTCGTCTGAAGTCGCCTCAGCCAACACGACGCTTCGCGCTGGACGGCGTCGCGCGACGATTTCTGGCAGCGCGCGAATAAAGGTGTCGATCGTAAATGGAAGCAGCGCGCCTTCAAATGCCGCAGGATCGGGATTCACCCCGACGAGCGGTTGGCCGTCAAGATACTTGCCAACATTGGCGACCAGGCCGTCCTGACCTAACGCAATTACGAGATCGCCCGGATCAAACACGAATTGTGCGACGAGAGAGCGATCAAGTTCAATTATCTGGATATCGCGCGGCAGCGCTCGCCTGATGCGATCAAGCCCGACAGATTGTGTCTCATCAGTAGAAACCGCGCGTTCGAAATCGCTTTCTCCGCCGCGAGCGCGCTTCATCATGAAGGCCGCCTGCTGGGTTGTTCCGTAACGACGCTCGAGAGCAATCTTGTCCGACGGCCTCGTCAATATGACGACTCGCTCGTGCATAGTCATTTCACCTCAAACGACTGCGCAATCCTTTCAAGCGCGTCCCCGGATAATGTCAGCGAAGTGAGTGAGGAATTCACGCTCGCCCAATCTTTCAAACCAATAGCGGCGATTGTCGCCGGAGCAAGATCGACCCATGGCTGAAGGCGAAGACGTTCGGATTCCGAGGACGCTTCCGCTTCCGCTTTTAAGGTAGCGGTGCGCGCTTCAGCGAGTTTCAGCTTTTCTCCCTCAAGCACCATGGCATTGGCTAGCGCGACTCGCGCAAGCGCCACAGCATTTTCTTCATTCCGCATTTTAAGAACGTGTTCGTCATTCGCCGCCGCTCGCCGTCGCTCAAATACCGCTGAATCAGCCTCTCGGAGCAATTGTTCGCGTATGTCCGCTTCAAGCGCCTTCCGGATTTCCGGCGCTGGGCGTATCGACAACACTAGCACGCGATCGACTGAGACCCCGGCGGCCGACACGCCGTCGTCGGCCCTTATCGCAGTCATGATCGCGGCGCTTAGGTCATTCGATTTCGTCAATGCGCCATCTAGCGTTGCTTGCGCCAACATCTCTCGCGCCGCAGTCTGCGCAATCGCCTTAAGGCGTTCAGATACCTGCTTCATCGGTTCACCGCGATGAAGCATGGAGTTCATGTTGACCGAAAAATCCTGCCGCCGGATGGCGGCAGCCGGATCGTTTATGCGATGCGATATCAGTCCCTGAATCGTAATCGTCTGAAAGTCTGCCGAAACGCCTTCGATAGCGAAAACGTCATCGCGCGCATCGGTAGGAACGACGGCCACGGTCGCAAAAGGCGCGAACAAGGCGCCCGATAGGCCAGGGCCCTCATGCGCCAACTTGCCGCCCGAATATAAGAATACATAGTCGGTTGCGCGCGACTTGATAAATTGCCAGCCGAGCATACGCTCTCCCTGCGATTGAATTCATGGGAGACTACGCTGATTTCGGCTATTGGCAATCAGCCCGCCTTTTAGGCGGCATCCGCCGATTTCGCCAGCGCCGCCGGTTTTTCTGCGAGGCAAAACGCCGTGACGCCCGCGAGGCGGTTGAACGGAAACAGCGTCGCTCTTTCAAGATCGTGGACGCCGATCATCGCCTTGGTCAGCCATTCGGGTGCTGGCTTCAAAGCGCTTTCTTTTGCTTCCTTCTCGCCGTTCAGAGCGCGGTCCGCGATGCGCATCGCCGCGACGGCTGGAAAAAGCATGCCGAAGAAATACCGAAGCGTAACCGGTTCGAGCCCGGCGGCGCGGACCGAGCGCTCAAGCGTTTCCAGCGAGTAGCGGCGGCGATGTTCAAGAAAGTCGTCATGCGACGACCAGAGAAAGTTGAACGCCGGCACGGAGATCAGGAATTTCGTTCCGGGGGCCGACATGCGCGCGTATTCGGCAATCAGCGCGACGTCGTCATCGACATGCTCGATAACATCGATCATGAGAACGAGCGGCGCGTCGGATTGGGTGACCGATCGCACATAGTCGATAGGGCCGGCCTCATCCTGGCTGAGAAACTCATCCGAGTAATTCGGGTCAACGCAGACCGAACTCTCCGCGACGCCGCTCTCCGTCAGCATCCGCGAAAAGACGCCGGAGCCTGCACCGACGTCGAGGATCGACGCAAAAGGCCCCTCGCCGATCAGCGACCGGATCGCTTTACCCTTCGAGATATAATACCAGTGGGACGCGGGATCGCCGCCGATCGCCTGTTCTTCTTTCAGATCCATGCCGCCCTCGACAACTCATCGCCTCAGCGAGCATAAGACCGCCACGCCCTTAAGGACGAATTAACCATGGCCGCGAAATCGGCGGAAAAAGAAGGTCTGGATAAAGACGGGGAGCGCATCGCCAAATATCTGGCGCGCGCGGGCGTCGCGTCCCGGCGCGAGGCGGAAAAACTGATCGAGCAGGGAATTGTCACGGTCGACGGAAAGGTGCTGACGACGCCGGCCTTTAAGGTGCTTCCGGGCATGGACGTGCGAGTTGACGGCACGCGGGTCAAAACAAAGGAGCCGCCGCGGCTGTGGCGATATCACAAGCCGACGGGGCTGGTGACGACCCATAAGGACCCTCAGGGTCGGCCGACCGTGTTCGATGCGATTGGCGAGCGCTTGCCGCGAGTGATCTCCGTCGGAAGGCTCGATCTTACGACCGAAGGGCTGCTCCTCCTCACCAATGACGGGGCGCTCGCCCGCCAGCTTGAACTCCCGGCGAATGCCTGGGTTCGGCGCTATCGTATTCGCGCCTATGGCAAGACCGATCAAAAGGCGCTCGACGCGCTTGGCGCCGGCGTCACCATCGAAGGGGTCGAGTACAAGCCGATCAAGGCGACGATCGACCAGACCAAGGGCGGGAATGTCTGGATAACCGCGTCGATTACGGAAGGCAAAAACCGCGAGATCCGGAAGGTGATGGATCACCTTGATTTGAAAGTGAACAGGCTGATCCGCACCGCCTTCGGCCCGTTCCAGCTCGGCGGGCTTGAAGAGGGCGCCATCGAAGAAATTCCTTCAAAGCAGTTGAAAGAGCAACTCGGCAAAAAGACCTGCGAAGCGCTGGGGATCTGAACGATGGCGGATATCGTCAATTTGAACCGGGCCCGGAAAAAGAAGGCCGCTGCGGCGAAAGTGAAAACGGCGGAAGAAAATCGCACGAAGTTCGGCAGGACTAAAGGTCAAAAGGCGCGCGAGGAAATGGAGCAAGCGCGGCGTAAACTTGATCTGGATGGAAGCGAACTTGACAACTGACGCCAATGGCAACTCTTTTTGATACCTACGTCATCATTGATTGGTCCGCAGCTAATACGCCAAGGTTTGGCAAGGACTCGATCTGGATCTGTGAAGTGCTGAATCTTGATCCGAAATTGTGTGATCAGTCGCCGCTGAACATAGGCACGCGAAGCGAGGCCATGAACTGGCTCACAGCCTTCTTGCGCACCCAAATTCGATCCGGTCGCAAAGCGTTTGTCGGCTTCGATTTCCCTTTTGGTTTTCCCGCCGGCGTAGCTTCAAAGATCGCCGGCAACGCAAAATGGGACGCGTTGTGGGCGTTCCTGCATGACGGGATACGTGATGACATAGACGGTAAGCCCAATCGCTCAAATCGGTACGAGTTTGCAAACACTCTCAATCGGGATGTATTCGGGGAGCCTGTTTTTTGGGGGCGCCCTTACCAGCACTCTTATTCTCATTTGCCCGCCAAAAAAGACCCTTCGAAATTCCGGGCCGCCATGGAGTTTCGTATTACTGAAAAGCGGTTCCGGCCTGCGAAGCCCGTGTGGCAACTTGCTTACAACGGCGCTGTTGGCTCGCAGGCTCTACTTGGTATCGCGCGGCTTGAAGCGCTCCGACGGCAATTCAACTCGTGTCTCGCGATTTGGCCGTTCGAGACCAGCTTTGCTGAAAATCTTTCTGCGCCCATCATAATTGCGGAGATTTATCCGTCGCTGCTTGATGTTCAACCCGATGACGGCGAGGTGAAAGATCGCGCACAGGTCCGGTTGCTTGCTCGTCGTTTTGCAGAGCTCGACGCTTCAGGCGAGCTCCTCAATCGAATGTCGAGGCCGCGCGAAGTCGGCGCAGATGATCACAATCGCATTTTGCTAGAAGAAGGCTGGATTGTCTCGCCATGAGTGAAATCTAGTGCGTATCATCGGCGGAAAATTCTCAGGGCGAACGATTGCAGCGCCAAAGGGACGCGAAACGCGACCGACCGCCGATCGGGCTCGCGAGTCGCTTTTCAATATCCTCCTCCACAAGGCTGATTTCGACATCACCGGCGCGCGAGTCATTGATCTTTTTGCGGGGTCTGGCGCTCTTGGTTTTGAAGCGATGTCGCGCGGGGCGGAATTTTGCCTTTTTGTCGATACCGATGCTGACGCGCGCGGCGCCATCCGGGACAATATTGAAGCGCTCGGACTGTTCGGCAGCACGCGCCTGCATCGGCGCTCTGCGGTACTCCTTGGACCAAAGCCTGCGGGCGTCGGCCCCGCGTTCACTCTCGCCTTCCTTGATCCTCCCTATGGGAAAGATCTGGTTCCGGGGGCGCTCGCTTCCCTGAAGGCTGGTTCATGGCTTGCCGACGGCGCGCTCGTGATCGTGGAACAAGGCAAAACCGAAGACCCCGCGAGCCTGCCGGGGTTCGAAGTAGAGGACAGGCGCAATTACGGCGCCGCACAAATAGGCTTCTACCGCTTCCGCGCTTGATCCCGGATCACGGACATAGATAGGGTCCTGCGCCATTGCCGAATGAGTTGGGGCCCTTCATGACATCCGATATTGAAATCGCTCGCAAAGCGAGACTGCTTCCGATCAGGGATGTCGGCGCGAAATTGGGTCTCGATCCGGATTTGATCATTCCCTATGGACGCTCGAAAGCGAAAATCGACGTCGAAAAGCTGGGCGATCTGAAAGCGCGCGAGAAAGGCGCGCTGATCCTTGTCACAGCCATCAACCCGACGCCCGCCGGCGAGGGCAAGACGACGACGACGGTCGGGCTAGGGGATGCTCTCAATCGCATCGGCAAGAAAGCAGCGATCGTTTTGCGCGAACCGTCACTTGGCCCCTGCTTTGGCGTCAAAGGCGGCGCGACTGGCGGCGGCATGGCGCAAGTCGTCCCCATGGATGACATCAATCTCCATTTCACAGGCGATTTTCACGCGATCACGACCGCCCACAATTTGCTCTCGGCGCTGCTCGATAACCATCTGAATTACGGCAACGCCCTCGATTTTGACCCGCGCAAGATCGCCTGGCGGCGCGTGATGGACATGAACGATCGCAGCTTGCGCGAGATCGTCATCGGGCTTGGCGAGAATAACGGCGTCGTGCGCCAGACGGGGTTCGATATCACGGTCGCGTCGGAAGTGATGGCGATCTTGTGCCTTTCTGAAAACCTCGACGATCTGCGCCGCAGGCTCGGCGCGATCATCATAGGCGCCCGGCGCGACAAGTCGCCGATTTTCGCCCGCGATCTCAAGGCGGAGGGCGCGATGACTGCGCTCCTCAAGGATGCGATCAACCCGAACCTCGTTCAAACGCTCGAGAACAACCCGGCAATCCTGCACGGCGGGCCGTTCGCCAATATCGCGCATGGATGCAATTCCGTCATTGCGACCAGAACCGGACTTGCCCTTGCCGATTATGTGGTGACGGAAGCGGGCTTCGGCGCCGATCTTGGCGCTGAAAAGTTCTTCAACATCAAATGCCGCAAAGCCGGGCTCTCGCCCCGGGCGGTCGTCCTCGTGGCGACGATCCGCGCGCTGAAAATGAACGGCGGCGTTTCAAAGAAGGAGCTGGAGGGGGAAAACGTCGAGGCTGTGAGGCGCGGCGCCGTCAATCTCCAGCGGCATATCGAAAACATCCGCAGCTTTGGGGTTCCGGCGGTCGTTGCGATTAACGCGTTCACTTCCGACACCGACGCTGAATTTGCAGCCGTTTCAGAGGCGGCCGAAAAGGCCGGCGCAAAAGCGATCCTCTGCCGGCATTGGTCGCATGGCTCGGCGGGGACCGAAGAGCTCGCCCGCGCTGTCGTCGCCATGGTCGAAGATGGCGAGGCCGACTTCAAGCCGCTTTACGCCGATGAGCTTTCCTTGGTCTCGAAGATCGAAACCATCGCGAAGCGCGTTTACCGCGCCGGGAGTGTCGTCCTTGAGCCCACTGCGGCAAAGTCGTTGCAACGGTTTGAGGAAATGGGATTTGGCGGCCTTCCCGTTTGCATGGCGAAAACGCAATACAGTTTTTCAGACGATCCTTTGAAACTCGGCGCCCCGGAGGGGCATGTTTTGCATGTGCGCGAGGCGCGCCTTGCAGCCGGCGCCGGTTTCGTTGTCGCCATCTGCGGCGAGATCATGACCATGCCCGGATTGCCGAAGGTTCCTTCCGCCGAGCGGATCACCGTCACCGCCGAAGGCGAGATCGACGGATTAAGCTGAATTAAGAATCTCTGCCCCCCGGGAACGCCATGAAATTTTCCAAACGATCCATTCTCGCGGTCGCGCTTCTAGCGGCGGCAGCGCCCGCGCTTTTGCTGTTGTCGAAGCGGGAGACTGCAACAGAAGCGGCGCCTGCGCTTGATCCGGCGGCGCTCGCTGAAATCAAACCCGCGCTGGACGAGGAAGTTCGAGAGGGTCTGCGCGCTGGATTTGTCGCGGGCGTCGTGACGCGGGGCGGTGAGACTTATACGGTCGCCGCCGGCATGGCCGATCGCGAAAATAACCTGCCGATGACCACGCTGACTCGGTTTCGCATCGCATCGATGACAAAGCCCGTGATTACGGCCGCGATCATGCAGCTGGTCGATCGCGGCGTCCTCAAGCTTTCAGATCCCGTCTCACGCTTCGTTCCAGCCTACGCGAATGCGCGCGTCGCCCTGTCGGAAGAGCCGGACGAAAGCGGCGCCATTCCGACGCGGGCTGTATCACGACCGATCACGATTCATGATCTTTTGACCCACACAGCCGGCATTGGATATGTGTTTGATGAGGATTCAACCCTCGACAGGCGCTATGCCGAGGCGAACCTCTTCAACACGACAGGGACGCTCTCCGAACGCATCGAGCTGATCGCGAAATTGCCGCTCTACAATGACCCCGGAAAAGAGTGGCGCTACAGCTATTCGCTCGACGTCGCAGGGTTAGTGATCGAGGCGGCGACGGGCGAGCCGCTGGAGGCCTATCTTGAGAAAAACCTGCTCGCGCCGCTCGGGATGCGCGACACGGAATTTTTCTTCGACAATTCTGACTTTGAACGGATAGCGGCCATTTACGAATTCACTGGCGATCATTCGATGCAGCGCGCGGGGAGCAGCTGGATTTCCCCCGATCTCAATGAGCAAGGCTTCGGCGTCATTTCGGGCGGCGCGGGGCTGGTCTCGTCCGTATCCGACTATCTTCGTTTTTGCCTGATGATGCTGCGCGGCGGCGAGCTCGATGGCGTACGCATCCTTTCGCCGGATGCGGTGCGCTTGATGATGTCCGATCAGTTGGAGCCGGGAGCGTCGGCAGGATTATGGGAACACGCGAGTTCATCTTTCGGGCTCGGCGGAACCGTCGTCCTTCACCCCGAAAAAGCTGAAGGCCTCGCGGTCGCGGGCGAATGGGGGTGGACGGGCTTGTGGGATACCTGGTTCATCGTAAATCCCACCGATGGCGTCGCCGCTGTTTTGCTGGCGCAGACCCAGCCAGGCCCCGATGTTCCTGCGTCGCACGCACGGGAAATCGTCAAAGCGGCCGCTTATAAGGCTGTCGCGGAGTAAGCGACCCTCCCCTTTACGCAGGGCCCGCCCGCGCCTATGTCAACCCTGCTGCCCGGCGCGTCAGGACGACATTCCCCGGGGCCGTATCTCACAGAACGGGAGCTGCCTCTGGCGGAGACCCTTGGTCTCCATCACGCGGCGCCCACCTGGTCCTTAGGGTCCAGGGCGAATTAGAGTCCGACGGCCAGGGCGGCGCTTTTTTTTGTTGCACCATAGAAAGCCCTGTTTTGATCCTGCCGCCTCTCCCGCCGATCTCCCCCGGATTTGCATCCAAGGAAATCCTCCGCTTGCGGATGACGGCGGAACGGCGCGCGGCCGCGAAGGCTCGCCCAGACGCGGGGTTGCACGCCGCGCGGGTTTTCATGGATCACGCGCCGATCCCTGAAAATGCGATCGTGTCTCTCTATCATCCGATGCGCGATGAGCTGGATACCAAGCCGCTGGCGCAGGCTCTGCTGGATCGCGGGTTTCAGATCGCCCTGCCGGTGACGCCGAAGAAGCGCGGGCCCCTCACCTTTCGCGCCTTTCGCGACGGCGACCCGCTGAACACGGACAGATACGGGGTGATGACGCCGCTCGAGGACGCGCCGACAGTAAGGCCGATGCTGATCGTGACGCCGCTGCTCGCCTTTACGCGGGACGGCGGGCGCCTTGGGTATGGCGGCGGGTATTATGACCGGACGCTCGCCGCGCTGCGAGCCGAGACCGACATTCTCGCGGTCGGGTTCGCCTTCGCCGCGCAGGAGGTCGAAAAGCTTCCCATGAGCAAGACAGACCAGCGGCTCGACTGGATCGTCACCGAGCGCGAGGCGATTGAAGCGCGGGGATGGAAAGAATCCCTGCGATGAAGATTGCGATATTCGGAGATGTCGTCGGGCGGTCCGGGCGCCGGGCTTTGATCGACGAGCTGCCGCGCCTCAAGCGCCGCCTCGCGCTCGATTTCATTATCGTCAACGGCGAGAACGCCGCAGCGGGATTTGGCGTCACCGCGCGCATCGTCGAGGAAATGCTCGAAGCCGGCGCCGATGTCATCACGACCGGCAATCACGCCTTTGACCAGCGCGATGAAGTCGAAATCTTCCGCTCGGAATCGCGCCTCCTTCGGCCGTTGAATTTTCCCGCATCAAACCCCGGTCGCGGCGCAGGCTTGTTCGAGACCAAAGACGGCAGGGCCGTCCTTGTTCTTCACGCGCAGGGGCAAGTTGAAATGCACCCGTGCGACGATCCTTTCGCCGCCGTCGACGCGGCAATCGGCAACGCGATGCTTGGCCGCGACGCCGACGCCATCATTCTCGATTTTCACGCCGAGGCGACGAGCGAGAAACAGGCGATGGGGCACTTCCTCGACGGGCGCGTTTCCGCCGTCGTCGGCACGCACACGCATACGCCGACGGCGGACGATCGCGTCCTTTCCGGCGGGACCGCCTATATCAGCGACATCGGCATGTGCGGCGATTATGACAGCGTCATCGGCATGGA
>ERZ1292633.6386-Hain-H41-02um-R1-6386-length-10300-cov-4_pt1 | contig 10300 bp, 15 predicted proteins | sample MGYA00564406_ERZ1292633 | MGnify/ENA primary metagenome ERZ1292633 (study PRJEB36523, sample SAMEA6512639) | groundwater metagenome | collected 2019-01-08 | study: AquaDiva: Metagenomics assemblies of 32 groundwater samples
ATAATGGTGTTTGCGACTACGAAGGAAGCCTTTGGGCCTCGGCAGTTCTTAATTCTAATGATAAAGACGTGTCACCTTACCTTCCTTATTTAGTAACTCTTGCCGAAGATAATCGAGAATTTCTTCCTGACGCGTTTTTGTATTTCATAAATTCAAATACAGATTACAGAACTTCATTGCTTTCAAAACAGAAAGTAAAAAAGTGGTGGTTTGAATCCGGGGATAAACTTTATGACACTGCCCTTGCTCTTTATCCATTCCAGCAGGAAACTATTGAAGAAAAAACAAATTCAAAGGCGTGGCTCCTTTCTGTTCAAGATGCTAACGGATGTTGGGAAAACAACGTAAGAAACACTGCGTTTGTACTTGCTTCTCTTTGGCCTAGAAGTTTCGGCGGAGGGGGGAGTAGTGGTGGAAGTCCAGATAACATTCCAAGTTGTACAACTGCAGGATACTTTTGCACTTCAACTTCAGACTGCTCAGAAAATGATGGGGAAATCTTTTCAGATTCACAATTTGCATGTTCTGGACTGTACAGATGCTGTTCTGTTGCGACGAAAAAAAGTACATGCACAGAATTAGGCGGTGAAGTTTGTTCATCTTCACAAGAATGTGTTGGTGGCGGATGGACAGACTCAAGTGCTGATGGCTTAAGAGTCGGGCAAAGTTGTTGCATCGGTGGAAGTTGCCAAACTGACACTGGTGACGGAGGAGCAAGCATCTCTGAATGTGAATCCTCTGGCGGAACTTGCAGAACCTCAAGTTGTAATACTGACGAAGAAGCAAGCGAATTTTATAGTTGTGATATCTACAGCGACACTTGTTGTGTTGAAAAAACCACTCCACAAAGAAGCTATACTTGGATTTGGGTTTTATTGGTTCTGATTGTACTTACTGTTCTCGGAATAATCTTTAGGGAAAAATTAAGAATGCTTTGGCTAAGAATATCTAAAAAATCTGGAGGCAGTTCCGGACCTTCATCAAGACCAAACCAACCTCGTCCATTCTCTCCTATGCCTCAATTCTTCCGTCCAAGACCAATGGAAAGAAGAATAATTCCTTCATCTCCATCAAGACCAATGCCTCCAAGACCAAAATCCGGCGCTCAACGTGAACTCGATGAAGTTTTGAGAAAGTTAAAGGAGATGGGGAAGTAGAATAGAAAAAATAACAATTAAATTTAAATAAAGAAAAATATTAAAATAAAAATGAGTGACACGGATAAATACTTGAGAGAGTTCGACAAAATTACTGGTCGAGGAAAAGGGAGCATCTTGAGAGCAGAATACAAAAGAGCCAGAGGATTAGGTTATGGTGAGTTAGTGGAGAAAAGTAAGAGTTATATGGAGATGACTGACGAAGCCGCTAAAGCAAAAGAAGAAGAAATTCGTGCTTATGCAAAAGAGTTAATGGGAGAAGGTTCTAAAAATCTTATTAATGTTACTGCCGCAGTGCGCGGTGCTGAATTGTATGAAAAAATCGGAAAAGGGAAAAAGGCTATCCCAAAATTATTAGAGGCTGCAAGAAGAGATAAAAATGGAGCTATACAGAGCTACAGAACGATAAGAGAATTCATTGAAAGAAATTCTGGTGAAGAACACCGAAAAAGTGGAACTGGCCTCGAAGGCAAAACCGCTATCTTTCTTCTTTCAACCCTCGCGGGAATTGCCCTTAGTGTTTTTTCTTTTAACGCAACAGGCAATGCTGTTGCAGGGATGACTGGCACAGGCCAAGGCCTACTTGGTGTTTTACTTTTTATCGTTGGAATTACTGGAATATTTTTTAATATAAAGAAATAATTAACTTTATTTTGACTCTTCAGAAATAAACCAATTGTTAAGCTCTACAGTTTACTCAACTGACTAATTTGATTTTACTCCATTAAAACTAATTCTTGTTCTACTACCTTAACAATTTTATACTATCTTTGTTCATATTTTCTTCTTGTAAATAACGTCGTGATGGTCAAAATCTTCAAATTTAATTTTGTTATTTACCTTTTCAAATTTAAACACAAGAACAAAATGTCCAATATGAACTACTTTATACTCACTTAAGTCATATTTTAAATTTTTATAATGCTCAACATCTTTTGAATTAATGATTTCTCCAATTTTATTCAGAATTTGAGTGTAATGAACTTTATCTTTTTTAGACAATCTATTAAGGATTCTCTGCAAATAGGGCATTACCTCGTAATTGTACATTTATCCCTCTATAATTTTTCTTAATTCAGAAATATTCTTAAAAGGAATACCTTTTTCTCTATCAATCTTTTTCAGTTTTTCAAGATACTCTGGTCTTAATTCAGGTTCTAATATACTCTCACCGTGCTCCATTACTATCTTGGCAATAGCCTCGCTTTTAGTTTTCAAATTATACCTTGCCTTCACTATGTTTAATATGTGATTCGCCTTTTCCGGAATATCAATCATCGCTTGTACCATTTTGTTTGGTGTATATGTGAGATATATATCTCATATACCTGAAGTATATAAATCTTGTGCTTATGAAAAAATAAAGAAACATAACATTCAATCTAAACCAAGTTTTAGTCTAAAAACGCTGTGATTTTACTTTATTAAAAATATATATTAATTGCGAGCGACAGCGAGCGACTTCTCCACTGAAATAAACTTTATTAACCTCTTTTTTCTTAGTTGAATATGGTGATGATTTACAGCTCTTTTAGTGATAAAAACTCAGGTGGCAACTCGCATAGCCAATTTAAATTTAAATTTAACTTACTGCTTCTATCATTAACAGTATTCTTACTTTCAATATCTTTAATTTCCGCAGCACAAATTAACTTTACAAAAGACTCAAACAGTTTTGACAAAGGTGAAACTCTTATTGCGAAGGTTTCTGCAAACTTCTTAGAACAGCCAACAAGAAGTAACGTTTTCTTTTATCGCAACGGAAACCCCTCAAATATTCCTTTTGTTTACGAAATTGCAAATATCAATGATGATTTTTACCTCTACGCCTTAATTGCAGATAAACAAGCAGGAAATTATTCTCTTGTTCTTGAAAAGATTAAGTATATGAAAGGGGCATTAGAGAGCGAAGAAAACCTTGTTAAAAATTTTATAATTACCGAAAACCTTTCTGACTTCTCTGTAACTCCAGGATTTATCAAAACCTCACAAGACTTTTCTCTGGAAGTCCAAAACTTGCAAGAAAATCAAATAACAATTTCTATCAGCACTCCAAAAAACCTTTCAGCCCAAAAATCAATAACTGTTAAATCTGGAGAAATAAAAGAAATACCTTTCGTTTCATCTGGACAAAGCTCAGAAGTAGAAAACATAAAACTATCTTCGATAAATACTCAGTACTTGATTCCTTCTTTTGTTAACTCTAATGTACTCCCGAGTTCTGCATCTGATATAACTTCTTCTAACGGAGAAGAAAGTTTTAGACTAGAACCAAATCAAATGAGCGTCTCAATGGCTACAAATTCAACAGCCAAGAGGATTGTCTACGTTCTTAACACGGGAGACCTAGACTTGGAAAATTTAACATTTTCCATTCCAACCTCTCTTGTAAATTATGTCACCATATCTTCGCCTTCTACAGTTGGCAAAAATTCATCGGAACAAGTAGAAATTACAATAAACTCTGGAAGCATAGAAAAATCTGTTAGTGATGAAGTCACTGTGAGAACAGAAAACACAACCTCTTCCTTTGAAATATCTTTAGACTTTATTAGTGATTACATCGCCCCCGTCGGTGAAGAAACAAGTTCAGAGCCAGTAATCTTAACAACGTGTACACAGCTTAAAGGAAAAGTCTGTACTTCTAATGAAACTTGTAGTGGGGAAACAGCAAAAGTAAGTGAAGGAGTTTGCTGCGTTGCACCTGCGCAATGTGAAGTAATCAAGAAAAGCTCAACCGGAAAAATAATCGGTTGGTCAATGGTTGCCCTCGTTATTTTGTTCTTGTTATGGTTCTTCAAAAGGTACAAGCGTGTCCGCCCTCAGATTGATTTACTAAAAATAGGCGCGAGAAAGTAATTTTTCAACAACCTTTGTCTAATTTACAAAACGAGATTTTACTTTATTAGAAATTACTTCTTCTTTTTGTTTCCTTTCTTCTTTTCTGATTTATCTTCTTTCTCAATTTCTGATTCTGGCGTCTTTATCATTGACTTTGGTATTAAGTCGTTCAAGTCTCCGCCGAGCTCTTTGAGTTTTTTAAGCAGCACATTTTTTTCACTCTGTAACATTCTTGCAATCTCATCATAAGCATGAAGTCTTCTAGCTAACTCATTGAGAATATCATTCCACCCATTACTTGACATTGCAATAATCTCTGGGGAAACAACTTCAAGATGTGCCGGCATGTATTTGAAAAGAAGAATAGCGAGACTTAAAATGTCTTCAATCTCGACCTCAACCTCTGCAAATGTTGTGTAAAAATCTGTTTGGTCTTTCATTAGCGTTGGTTCCTTAATATCTTTCATCATTACCTTAACGCCTTTTTCCTTGTCAATCTCGCTTATTACTTTCTCAAGACTCTCTATTAAGTGCTTTGGAGGTCTTCCTATAACATCAAGAATCATTATTGCTCTTATCTTCTGTTCATCTAAACTCATTTTTGTACTTTCCCGCTTTTATTATAAACAAAACTACAATCAAAACACAAAAAACCACAAATCCCCAGAGGGCAGGGCTTTTCTTTAAACCGTTGGTCCCGGCGGTTTTTATAACTTGCGGATTCAAAGTTATTGCCTTCTTTGACTCTGGTTGAGCAGCAGTTTGGGTATTGGTTAAGTCACTAATAACCTTAACTTCTGTTACATTTGTCTCCTCTTGGATTTCTTCTTTAACAGTGTCTTCTTCATCACCCACACAAACCAGTCCTTGCGCTTTCATCTTGCTGAGAGTTACATTTCCTATTCCACTAACTCTTATCAAATCGTCTACCGAAGAAAAAGGCCTAGTTGCGATTATCTTCAAAGCTGTTGCATTACCAACCCCAATTATCTTGTCTAATTCTGATGAAGAAGCTGTATTAACGTCAATCTGCCCAGATTCACATAATGCAGAAACAAATGTTAGAGCGTATAAAGAAAGAAAAAATGCTAAAATAAAAAATCCTTGAGATTTCTTCATTAACATTCTAACAATCCTCTGATTTTAAGTTTTATTATGCTGTATTATCAACTTTGTACTTCTCTTTAAAATCAATGTACTCTACTTCCCCTCTTTTCTTTCCTTTTTTTGCTATAATAATCTTAGAAAAAATGTTATGGTCAATTAACCATTGACTCATCGTTTTCTCTTTTTGATCTAAATAACCATTACTCTTCGCTTCTACAGCTACTACCTCAAAATCCCCTGAATTAGCTTTTTTGAAAGCTACGAAATCTGGAAACCCGGCCCCTAACATTAAAGGTCTTCCTGGTCCCAAAAATTTATTTCTAACTTTAGTAATCTTCCATATCCCTCCCCCTTTTTCTTGCTCAATAGTATTCATCCATTTACTGACCGTCCACCCCATCTCAGAACTCTCTAAGTTAGCCCTGACTTTATCTTCAAACCTCTTTCCAGAAGCTCTACTTTTTCTACCTATTAATGATTTGGAATTCATTTACAATTTTCTCTTTAATTTTATTAATATTTTTTAGAATATCTTTTTCTTTAAACCTAATCACTTTGAAACCGCTATCAATCAAATAATAGTTAACCTCTTCATCTCTCTTCATTGATTTTTCAGAGCTATGCCAATAATCTCCATCAACAAAGATGCATACATTGGGTTCTATAAAAAAGTCGGGTGTTCCATAAATTTTTTTTTGAGGAGTAAAAGAAATGTTTAATTCTTCTAGTAATCCTCTAAAAATTTTTTCTGGCTTAGTTTCAGGAACCCAAATTACATGCCTTTTGCCACTTTTGTACAACTCTTTTAATGTTACAGAAACTTTTTGTTTAAACTCATCACTCTTTGCTAGACCTTTAAGAGCTTGACTTAACTTTTTTCTCTGTTCTTCAGTCATCTTTTTACCCTTAAAAGGTATGGTAATCTCACCCCGTTTATATTTCTCTTTTAGAGCTAAAGAAATCTTTTGCTTCGTTTCCTCAGTTATAACTTGGTTCTTTCTTTTTTCTTTGATTTTATTACTTCTTTCACTAGACTTTAAGAGTTCACTCTCTTTCCACCTTTTTTTCATCGTTTCGCTTCTTATAATATTTGAATTTTTTGGTTGCTTATACAATCCCTTTCCTTTCATGCCTTTGTTCCAAACACCATTCTTTGCATTATAATCTATTACTCTAAGAATACCTTTACCTAAAACCCTATGCCCCCTCACAAATCTTCCTTTTTCATCTCTTTCCATAAATAGAGTACCTACTTACCCCTATTACGACATTATCTTCTATAAATATTGATATTTTAACTTCAAAGAAATAACAGGATTTTCCATCTCAGAACGAACCTTTAACTCAAATCTTCCCCCGGCTGCCCTATTCTTTTTTCCCTGACTTGACTTAGAAGTTGTGGTACTCTTTTTTTCTGTAGGCATAACCTGAAAAAGTAGAACGGGTTTTTATATTTTAGTTACTCTCTAAACATTTAAGAAATAAAAATTATTCAATTACAGAAAGAACTTCTTTTAGAATTGCAACTCTATCTTCTAAAGGAATATGAGCTCCCACAGTTAATTCCCTTGTTTCTCTCGTTTCCCAACCTTTAGATCTTGAATGGTTACTAAGATATCTACGAAGTTTTTTGGAAGCTTCGTCTGTATTTGGTGCAACAACAACAAAATAAGAGCTGTACTCCGTACCAGATTCTGGAATCCCTCTAACAGGATCCGCTTCTACAAACTTACTTGCTCTGGTTAGGTATAAACTTGAGTCCATATCTCAACAGTTATGAAATACCCTTATAATCTTTTATATACTTCAAAGATACATTCACTTGATTATTTTATCTAAAAAATTCTACTGCACCAATTACGAGAGCACCGTATACTACCAACTTTCCAAGTTCTATAGTGCCTGCAGCCAAGTCTGTTATTAAATTTCCACCGAAATCGGTATTAATCCTGTTCACAGTATAGGATGGAACTAAATGTTTTGCAGCTTCCACATACCATTTTTCTGATTTGGTATCGTAAAAATTGTTCATACCGTCCAGTACCTTATGAGAACCACTTACAATTTTTTCTAAGACTTTACTCATTTAAACATCTACTAAATTTTATTTATAAGCTTTTATGTTATAAAATTACAAGTCTCTACCTTGCAAAGTTTTTCTTCCGTTGGACTTTGCCCTCTTTATTCCATCAATCAAAATTTCTTCCACCTTTCTTTCCAAAGCAATTGAAACCTCGTCGGAAACGCTAGAGATAGAATTTTCTTTGTCTAAATCTTTCACAACTTTTCTTATGTTTGACTTTACGATGATTGACATTTTAGTACTTTTTCCATCCTTTAGGAATTTTTACTTTTGAGCTACATTTTCTGTGTGTCCAAACTCCTTTCCACTGATAACAAGTTTTTCCATTATGTTTAATAGGTTTTGTGAAACTGACTATAACACTTTTATTACTTAATTTATCTAAACTTCTTTTACAAACAATACATTTTTCAAAGCGATATCTTCCATATTTACGCTGCGATAAAAGTCTTAGAATAACATCCTTCTCAACTTTTAATTTACTCATGCAAGAAAAATTATGTTCAAGAATAGGTTTATGGCTGGCTTTTAGACAATCCAGATAAATATATTTATCACAATCAACATCATCACATTGACCTTCAAGAGCCCAGTTAACTCTTTCTAATTTTTCTGTCAGAAAGTAATATTCTTCTTTTTCTCCCATACAATTTTTACTGGATGCTTATATTTAATCCTTTTCCTAACTCAAACCAACTTTATCTTTTATTTTTTTGATTCCTTCGATAGCAATCGAGAAAAATTCTTCTAAAGTTATACCCAATTCTTCTGCCTCTTTTATTACACTCCTGTCAACTTTTGCTGCAAACGTTTTATCTTTGTATTTTTTCTTTAGGCCGTTCGGGTCCATATCAGAAACTCTTCCCTGCCTCATCAAAGCATAAGCATGAATCAATCCAGTTACTGTTTCCGAAGCCGCGAGAGCATGTTCTACCTTTTCTGTTCTTACTTTGTGCGCAAGATGTGGCAACTCGTTAAACCCATAACCATGACTCAAGATATTTTCAATAAACTCATTTGCAAAACCCGCTTCTTCAAGAATTTCAGGAGCCTTGGTCAAGTGTGTCTCTACATTATTTTTTGTTATTCCCCAATCAACATCGTGAAGCAATCCAAGGATTGCCCAATACTCAATCTTTTCTGGCTTCAATTTTAAATGTGTTGCCAGCTCACGCATAACTGCCTCACTTTCTAAGTAATGATTTAAATCTGAGCGTTCGGAATTATGTTTAAGAATTAATTTCCATGCTTCTTCTCGTGAGATTGGGATATCTGACATTTTATTTCTCCGGCTTCATTAGAGGGAAAATAACTGTCTCTCTTATTGGTTTATCTACGAGATATGCAAAAAGTCTTTCTGAAACTCCGAAACCACAAGTTGGAGGCATTCCATGCTTTAATGCTTCGACAAAAGCGTAATCATGCTCTTGTGCGTCAGAATCCCCTGCTTCTTTCATTTTACTTTGTTCCTTAAATCTAGACTCTTGATCTAAAGGGTCATTTAATTCAGAATAACCATTGCCTATTTCTGTCCCAGCAATTATTACTTGGAACTGTTCTACTTTCTTTGTGTCTTTTGGATTTCTCTTTGCCAAAGGACTTACTTCAACAGGCTGTCCAGTAAGGAATCCCGGTCCTGCTAGTTTCTTTCGACAGTATTTCCAAAGAGAATCTACAAGCCTCCACTTGGACATTTTAGGGTCATGTTCAACGCCGAGCTCCTTCAGTTTTAGTTTTATTTCTTTTTCAGAAGCTTTGTAAATGTCAATTCCCGTGTTCTTCTTAATCACACTTTCATAATCATAAACAACCCACTTCTTTCCTAAATCCAAATCATAACCTCTTGATTTGAACTTCAATGTTCCAAAAGTTTTCTTTGCAACTTCTTTGTACATCTCCTCAACCAACTTCATTCCCATATTGTAATCTGCGTATGCCCAATAAAATTCCATTTGAGTATAATCTTGTAAATGCTCCGCGTCCATACCTTCGTTTCTGAACTGCCTTCCAATTTCAAAAGTTTTTTCGTAACCAGCAACCATTAATTTCTTCTGCCAAAGTTCTCCCATTGAAATTCTTAGGAAAACGTCAAGATTAAGAGCGTTGTGATGTGTCTTGAATGGCGTCGCTGACGCTCCTCCAGCAGAATTCTCAAGAACGGGTGTTTCAACTTCCAAAAAACCATGCCTTGTTAAAAACTCTCTAAAAGATTTCCAGAAAATCCCTTTTTTCACAAAAATTTCTCTTGTTTCAGGGTTCATCAAAATGTCGAGATATCTCTTTCTTAATCTTTCATCATCATCTTGAATTCCATGCCACTTCTCCGGCAAAGGAAGAAGACTTTTACTTAACATATCAACTTTTTCAACAAGTATTGAAGTCTGTCCAGTTTTTGTTTTGAATAACTTTCCTTCAATTCCAACAATATCTCCAGCATCAAAATATTTCTGAAAAAACTTTGTTGTTTTATCTGGGGTTTGTCCTTCTTGGAAAACAATTTGAATGTCTCCAGTTCCGTCTCTAACAACAGAAAAAATTATTTTACCCAAATCTCTTTTGTTCATCAACCTTCCAGCGGTCACAACCTTTGCTCCAATCTTAGACTCTATTGCTTCCTTGCAAGTATTCTTCTTGTCAAAGCTAGCAGGATAAGGATTAATTCCTTCTGCCAACATCTCTTTAAGTTTCCTTTCTCTCTCTTTTATTATCTCTTCTTCTCTTCCCATTTTATTAAATATGTAACACTTTGAAGGTTTTAAAATCTTGGAATTTTTCCTCTTTGACTTCAATGTTCTTTATTTGAGAATGTTTTGGCCCCTTCTTCACAAGTTCCATCATTTTATTTACATCTTCAGGGTTTCCTTCAAGAAAAATCTCAACCCTTCCATCTTCAAGATTCCTAACAAAACCTCTTAAATTATGTCTCTCAGCATTTTCTTTAACAAAAGAGCGAAAAAAGACATCCTGTACTGTTCCTCCGATGTAAAGTCTGACTGATTTTTTCATTATAAAAAATAAAAGAAAGAGGGATTTATTAAGTTTTATCTGATTAAAATTACAACCCGAACGTCTTTTCGAACTCTCGCATTCTGTTGTATTGCAAAAGAAAATC
>ERZ1292633.6388-Hain-H41-02um-R1-6388-length-10298-cov-6_pt1 | contig 10298 bp, 14 predicted proteins | sample MGYA00564406_ERZ1292633 | MGnify/ENA primary metagenome ERZ1292633 (study PRJEB36523, sample SAMEA6512639) | groundwater metagenome | collected 2019-01-08 | study: AquaDiva: Metagenomics assemblies of 32 groundwater samples
CGATGTTGGATAAACAGTATAAGTTCCTGGGATTACAATGTCAGTAATACCATCAGCATTAAAATCACCAAATCCAGCTATTCCAGGTGTATAACCATCATCAAAATTATCTTGTGCACCAAACTTTCCATTACCAAATCCATGTTGAACTAAAACCTCTGAACTGATAGTAAGAATGTCTAAATTGGAATCAAATGTTCCACTGTTTCCGGCTGGACCTTGTGGACCTGCTGGACCTGGTAAACCATCAGTACCGTTAAACCCGATTGGACCTTGTGTACCTGCTGGACCTGGTAAACCGTCAGTACCGTTAAACCCGATTGGACCTGTTAATCCGATTGGACCTGGTAAACCGTCAGTACCGTTAAACCCGATTGGACCTTGTGGACCAACTGCACCATCAACACCTGCTGGACCTTGTGGACCTGCTGGACCTTGTGGACCGATAATATTTCCAAGATTAACATCAACGCCATTACTTAATGAGAGAATCAATTCGCCATTGACTATTGTTGCAATTGTTACAGAAACTCCATCAATTCCATTAATGCCATCAACACCTGCTGGACCTTGTGGACCTGTTAATCCGATTGGACCTGGTAAACCGTCAGTACCGTTAAACCCGATTGGACCTTGTGGACCAACTGCACCTGCTGGACCTAATGGCAGATTAACTAGTTCCCAAACATCCCTGTCTATTTTTTTATAAACTCCAATGGCAGAATTAAGGCTGTCAATGTACATATCTCCAACTTGACCAAGTTTTGGCAATGGTGGACCATCACCAACCAAGACAATATTTCCAGGTGCAGCAAACGCAAAATTGTTAAACGAATTAACAGTAGAAGATAATAGAATAACACCTAGTAAAATTACAGTGATTTTTTTTATCACATATACACAAATTATGATGCATTATTAAATATGATCTTTTAATACAAAAATTGTAATGAAGGATATTCATATTAAATTATTTTCATAATTTTATCATCATGAATTTTTCAGTGTAAGTGAACACTTACAAAGTAGAATAGAATTTAGAAAATGAAACTTTAGAATTTAGGCACAAAGATTGAATCTAAATCCAATCTTGTTTGAGGTTAGAGTAATCTTACAACACTCAAAATTATAATTGCTGCAATTACTATCATAATTACGTTAGACCACACATTGCTTTAGATGGAAAACACCTGCTGATCTTTGTGGAATCGAGATAAAAAGGAAAAGATAAGTGGAAAACGTTAATACAAAATTCAATAAAAAATGGTAGAAAAATGGTATTTCTGTAAAAAATGTCAATGGACACCACAAAGTAAAGATGAACAATCTGCTATCTGTCCTAAATGTGGTAACAATTGTGTTCAACTAGATTTTATCCCAAAAGAAGACATACAAACATGGCAAAACGACAGAAAATAACAAAAACTACTAGAAATTATGAATTAGATGAATGAATGAAATGGCTAGGGAAATTAAAGTAATTTAATAACTTCTTTAATTTTTTTCTTTATGTCGTCATGTTTTTCTTGTAAATTCTTTTCTTGTAAATCTCTAATACTTGTCCAGTTTATTTTTTCTATATCCGTATGATATACCGAAAAATTATGTTTTGTAACCCTATCTAGTTGTCTATTAGCTAACTTTACCATGTCATAAATTTCAGAAAGTTTCGCTCTTAATTTCTCTTCAAATAAAATAAAATTCCCGGAATGTATGGCAGAATCAAATACAAAAGTTTCTAAATTAAATGACATTGTAGTTGTTGAACCATCCGTATTTTCTGTTCTTGCATGATTCTCTTTTTCAAGTTCTCTCAAATTACGTTCTAATTCGTGTTTTATTGCAGACTTCATATCTTTTATGATGTTTGAAGTTTCCTTTTTCTTCCAAACCCACTGGAGTAAAAATGGAAGCATTATTCCTGTAAAAATTGAACTGACAATAGTGCCAAACAGAGTATAGAAATCAAAAGAAGTTAGAAAATTCTCAATCAAATCATGTTCAGCCATAGCATTTCATTAAATCCGTTGAATTTATGGTAGATGAATTATCCAAACAAACCCATGTATTTCCTAAATTTTGTATTAACTTAAAGATTTTAGTCACGAAAAGAGTTTAGAATCTATTCCTATTTTGTGGGATTAATGGCATACCCTTTACATTTTAAGAAAAATTGTTCTCGTGGTTCAATGTTATCTGATTTTTTGTATTGACTTGAGGATTTAGGAAATGGTTTAGAATCTAAAAGTTAGTTTGTGTTCCATTTAATTTCTATTCAATCATGAAACAGGGGTTAGTTTGAATCCATACATGCAATAGATTTGCTCTAAGTAAAATTTATCTCCCGTCAAAGTGTATTGTTCTTCTACTTTTTTCTCTCCCACATGCCAAAGATATGGTTCATCATTATTAGGAATATTGTAACCCAATGTATCAAAGAAATCAGAACTATCAGTACCATACATAATATTAGATTCATCCGACGAATGATCTATGCCTAATGTATGCCCAATTTCATGCGTTAGTGAATTTTTCACAGTTTCTTTTGAAATAAATGCCTCTCCTGATTCACAATTAACATCAACGTAATCAATGGAAATATCATATTTACCAAAATTAGATTCGGTAAGACCTGTTACTTTCGTAGTACTGAAAAGAGCATCCATTCGTGGAGGAGTAGGTTTCGCATGACTGTAAAAATCAATTTTGTCTGTCCAATGTATTCTTATGTCTGCTTTTGATTCCTCAAATACTTGCTCAAATTTTAGATTTGGATTTAATCTAGCCCATGCATCAAATGATTCTTGGATGATTTCATTAATGATGTTAATATTTCCATTATAAAATGTTGCATAACTTTGTAATGATGGGAATGGTTCAACATAGTAAGTAGTTATTCCATCATCATCAGTAAAAGCAATTATTCCAACTATGATAATTACAACAATAATCAATCCAAAGATAATCTTATTCAATAATTCTCTAAATTTTGTATTGACTTAAGGATTTTAGGCACGAAAATAGAAGGAAGAAAGATAACTCCAATAGAAAAAGAGAGAGTATGACCGAAAATCATCAAATAACAATAACTTCAGAACTAATAGATGAGATACATAAAACGATAGAAGAAGTTGTAGATAATACAGTGTATCGTTGTGGTCAGTGTAAGAACATCTTAGATTCAACGTGGTTCTGTGAAGTATGTAACTATCAACACAACATCATTACTTCAACTCGTTACTAATAATTTCCTAAATCTTGTATTCAATTAAGGATTTTAGATATGAAAGAGACTTGAATCTACATCTAATCTTGTTTGTTTTTAACAATTAATTTCTAAATTAGATTTTAAAAATGAAAAATAAAATTGATTTTACAAAATTAATTCAGCAAAGTAATTTAGCAAAGTAATTCAGACAAGTTAAAACTGTAAAATGATTATGTAACACGACAAAATATGATCATATGATTATAAGAAACGACTAATTTGTAATAAAATTATATGATTACCTTACAACATGAATATTTATATATAAAATTGATTATCAATTAAGTATGAGACCTATTGTTGAACTCACAAATGAAACAAAATTACCTAAGGGTAGAAAAATTCAAAAGAATAGTGTTACTTCGTCTCATATCAAAACAAATGTGTTTGAAACAAAACAAACTCACCAAACTGATATGACACGGAGGATTGACACTAACTGAAATCAATTACGACTTTCTCTCTTGATACAAAACTTAAAGAGGAATTTTATTCTAAAGTTTCATCTCAAAATAGAACTAAGACAATTGAGATTTTACTCGCTGATTATTTAACTCATTTAAATAAAAAAAATAACGTAGCTAGTTCTCACACTAGCCAAACATCACACCAAGTTCCAACAAGGAGAGAGGTTTCTAATGTCTAGCACGGTTAAGATTCTTTTAAGAATATCAAGAACAAAATCTGATATTGACTCATTTTCTTTAGTGTGCCCATTTTCCGATTGTAAACATACCTCAAAATCATATCATGGCCTTAGAGTACATCTTGCAAGATCCCACCAAGGAGAGATTGATCTGCCAATTATACGCAAACAGATAGGCAAGATTGAAAGAGCCTGGAAGAGGATAAAATGAACCACTTAGAGCCCTCTTGCATAGATTGTAACGGCTATCTAGCCTCGAAGATCGGAGGTGAGGAACTATCATGTACTGTATGTAATTTGGATTACAAGGTAATTCAAACTAACAGGATTGAACGTGGCCTGTCAAGTGCTAGAAAGAATATGCAGACTTTGTACGATGAAGATGAAAAACAATACTGGTGTGGTTTCATCGGTGGCATAAGATGGTCATTACAAAAGGAGAGTGTAAAACAATGACTTTAGAATCTCAAAGTAATTATATTGATTTGGAAATTAAACAGAAATTTCGTGATGAGTTTTGTAATTTTGTTGAAATGAATAAATCTAAAGAGGCATTAGTTCCAAGTGGTTCTAAGACTTTACGACCATTACAAAGCGAAGAAGAATTTAACAAAATACTCAATACTGAAAATTGGGCAATCACACAAACCGAAAAATCTAATATTCTGTTTTTTGATTTAGATAAAAATGAGTATGATCTAAAACTAAAAAAATTCTTCAATCGCAGACGTGATAAGTATATCAATAATGGCGAACTGATTAATTCAAAACATGGATTCCTTAAAGTCATAGATGCAGATCATAATTGGTGTGTAAAATTTGCAGATAGGTATCATCTAAAAAGTGGGATTGAGATTTATGCAGAAAAACAGTGGGGAATATTTGCAGGAAAATATTATAATTTAAAAAACAAAGATGATCCTAATAGAATAACCACATGGTATTCATTAGATGATTTGCATAATGACCCAATTATTGAAATCACTAAAAGAGATTTAGAAGATGTATTTGGCACAATCAAACTAAATGATTCAGTAAATAATAAAAATTCATTGATTCCAATGAGTGAAATAAAATCTGATGATATTGAAATTATGGAAGGTCATAGACATTTAGAATTATTGCGGTATGCAGGAAGTGTGTATGCACAAAAATTGCCAAATAACACAGATAAAATTATTCTTGAAATGTTATTGGCAAAAAATAATTTAATGTGTAAACCCCCATTAGATAAATCTGAAGTAATTAAACTACAACAACAAGCTAAAAACAAATGCGAACAAAAACCAACAAAAGAATTTTTAAAAGATTCAGAAATAAGTACAAACGTACAAACAAAAACACCTGAAGAAATACACGAAGAAAAAATAATCAATCAGGCTATGACATATTTGAAAGAATTTGATGTTAAAACCTCAAAGAGAAAATTAGAGGAATGGAATGAAACACAAGAAATCAAGGTATCTGAAACAGTATTGATTAACTACACAAAAGAGGCAAAAAATAGGATCAATAAAGAAATACAAAAAAGATTGACAGAGAAAAAATCAAATAACATTGAAGAAGATAACGAAATTAATCTAAACTATGCGCGTGATTCAATACTTGCATTAAATCATTTTCTAACCATTAATGATAAAAATAGAGATTTGCATATTTACAAGAATGGGTATTATGTAAAAGGGGGGGAGGATGTAATTGATTCATACATTGAAAACAACTTTGAGGAAGAAAGCACGAAGGGTTTTAGATTTGAAGTATTAGAAAAAATAAAAATAAAGACATTGATCGAGAAAGAAAACCTTGACAATGATGAGAATATAATTAATTGTAAGAATAGATTGTATAACTTGGAAACTGGCCAAGTATTACCCCATACCCCAGAGCATAAATCAATAACTCAATGGAATATCACAATAGATAAAAAAGCAAAATGCGGTAATTTTTTCAAATTCATAAATGACGTAATACTTGAACCAATGGAAAGAGTAACCGTTTATCAAATGATGTCAAGCCTATTATGGAAAAATGACCCATTGACAAAATCATATTTCTTACTTGGTGTCGGCTCAAATGGTAAAAGCAGTTTGAGGGATATTATATTAAAAATGGTAGGCAAAGATAATTACAGTGCAATATCTTTTGAGGATTTTGCAGACAAATATCTACCTGCACAACTTGACAACAAAATAATCAATTTTCCCGATGAAATAGACGATTCAAAAATTGTAAAGTCTGCATTATGGAAAAGCATTACTGCAAAAAGATCATTCGTTGGTCAAAATAAGTTCGGGCATCCGTTTGTTGTTTATCCATACTGTAAGATTGTAATGCCTTGTAACAGACCACCACCAATAGACGACCAGTCAGACGGTACTTATAGAAGAATAGTTCCAATACATTTCAATCAAATATTTACTAACAACTTAACAGAAGAACTTGAAAAACAAGGCCAAAAACTAATTGATGAAAACTTTGTAAAGTCGTTGCTTGAAGAAAAAGAAATTTCAGGAATATTCAACACCCTTGTATCATGCCTTAGAAGATTGAAGAAAGATCAGAGATTAATCAATGAATTGACAGTGGCACAAGTCCGTAATGAATGGGAAAGCCTAGCAGATAGTGTTAAGGGATTCGTCAAGGATTGTTTAATTGAAGATAAGGAAGGTATAGCACTCAAAACCGATTATTATAGAAAATACCTGGATTATTGTAAAGATAAAAAATACAATGCAGAAGGACAAAACACATTTTATATGAAATTCCAAAATGAGGGGGCAATTTCTAAGAAAGAGAGATTGAATAAAAAAAGCAATCCTCAATCATGTTTTGCAGGGTTTAAAATGAAAATAGACCTAGAAAATAAGAAATCTTCAGAGAATGAGGGGTTAAAAGCAAAAGATGCTTAAAATGTTCCAGTTGTTCCAACAAATTCCAACTCTATATTCAAGTTTATTGAAAAATATAAGCAATATAAGAAAAATTAAAAAAACCAAATATAGATTAAAAAAAACTGGAACAACTGGAACAAACATGAGACTTCAAAATGAGTGGTCTTGATTGCTATCTTGGGTATTGTGATTGTATTGACTGCATGAAGAAAGAACCTCATTATACAAAACAAGATAAGAAAAATCTAACTGCTTTGTATTATCGTGTATTTGAGAAAAAAGGACTAGATGAATTTTGGAATTAAGTCCTTTAACAAACATTAATGATCTAAACAAGTTCATAGACTTGCACATCAATCAAATGGAATCATCAACAAAACAGAGTGACACAACAATCCAGGAATTAAACAAGATTGAAGTTGAAAGAGAGAAAATCAATAATCAATTACAGACTTTGTCATCATGGCATAATTTTATTTCTAATAACGGATTTGAATCAATCAATGATGTATTGAAAAAATAAACATGTTCATTTTCTATTCATGTAATTCACTTAAGATAGTTTGATAGATTAATCATTATGATTAAATCTAAACATTTTGGAATCGCTCAAAGATTAGATTATGGATTCGACAATGAATTTTATCACCACTCAACAAAAGATGATTTAGTTTTTAGAAGCATACTAAACGAATATGCAAATCAAAGGAATTGGTTATCATTTATTACAACAATATCTAAAGAATTTAAATTAATACAAAAACAGGAATCTAACAAAATTATTATTTTACAATTTCAAATAGAACAAATAGAAGATTTAGCACGAGCCTTATTTAATTGTGAACCAAGCCGTTACATTAAAGATGAGCGATATAGATATGATCAAGACAAAGTATGCAAACGTGCATCTCAATTAGATTTATCACTTGCAGAATGGATAATCGAATTACAAAGAAAAATCATACAAATCATTCAAAATCCCAACTTGCCAAAAAATACAGTAAAAATAAGACTAGAGCCAAAATTAAACAAATCACCATTTAACCCCTCATTATACAAAGTCTATTTTTTGCCTGATCTAGATGATAAGGTGATTTTACCACAGATTGAACCAATTAAGAAAGGGTGGAAGTTTTGGCTCAGATAGTCGATAAGGCCCTAGATGAGGTCTTACAGAGATTACACAACGAAGTAACAAAAAGGGCTTATCTTTACCAATTGAGGCTATATCTAGCATGGACTGGTAAAGAGTCATACGATGAATTAATCAAATGGACTAACGAAGATGTCCAACAGAACCTAGAGGATTATTGCAGATACTTGCAACAGGAAAAACATTCCAAGTCATATTATAATATTGTATTTTCTGCATTGACTTTCTTTTATCAGATTAACTTTAAGCTGATAAACAGAACAAGAATCAGAACAATGGTAAAACCAAACGTTGATCCAATTGGGGGGGATAGATACACAAACGAAGATGTCATAAAAATCTTGCAAGCTGTCAAAATCACCAAGAAGAAAAATTACAAAATCCACACGAAATTAAGGACCAAAGCAATTATTCTTTTGTTAGCTTCTTCTGGAATTAGAGTTGGAGCTTTAGCAGAACTAAAGGTTAGTGATCTTGAAAAGATTGAAGATTGCTATTCTCTCAAAGTTTATGCCAAAACCAAATACGAACACTATACTTTTTTAACGCCACAAGCAACCAAAGTATTAGACCTATTCCTTGAGCAACGTAAAACCAAATGGATTGATAGAGAATGGACTTGGCAACATTCTAAGGAAATTCACATTATGACCTTTAATGATAGTTTGGTATTTGACCTGAGTTTGGGTGCAATTGAATTAGCGTTGAATCGAATAGTTAGAAAAGCAAATCTGCAAGAATCAAAGACTGGCCTAAGATATGAAAAGCCTGTCAATCATGCATATCGCAAAAGGTTCAACACTATCATAAAACAAAACAGAGACATCAATCCACAGATAGGCGAGAAGTTCTTAGGACATCAAATAATTAATCTAGACTCGGCATATTTGAAAATTTCAAAAGAAGATTTGTTTTTCGAATACAAAAAAGCAATTCCCGACTTAACGTTGAACTGTGACGTTTTGACATTGTAGTAGTAGTAGGGAAAATACAAGCCATGTCCCTATAATTAATATAATAATAGGATTTTTGTTAGGAGTAAATAGAACTACACAAACTATATCATAACATATCATTCAATCATATTCTAGGCACGAATCACGACAGATTAATCTAAATTAATCAATCAAACTTTAGTTTAGATAGAAAAACGACTGTAATAGGCTAATTCTAGGCACGAATCTATTGTTATTGTATAGTATGGCCTGATTGTTATGTGTTATTGGTATAGTTCTAATGTGAATAGTAATTGTAGTCTCATATCAGGCACGATATGGGAAAGAAAGTCTCAAGTCTGCAATAAACATCATACCATAACTAATCATAGTGTATTGATTTGTAATTGAGACTCACGCTCTAATAACTCGACCCTTGCTTTGATTTCATCTAATCTAGTTTGAACGAACGAAGATAAGATGTAAGAATTTTGTAATGCGTAAGTGAGTAACGATTCAACCAAGTCCGACCTACTGCAAGGATTGATAACAAACTGATCTATCTTGTTGATAGTGTCTATATCCAAATTGAAAGAGTAAGTCTTACGAGTCATTAGAGCATACCACCAATGAAGCATACAACATAACCAATAATAAAACAGAGAACATAAGATAGGAATTTCATTTTATTTTTTCCTTTACAAACCAATAAACAATTCCAATTCCTAATAACACAGCAGACACATACACGTTCCACCATGCAAGGAATAAAGAGAAGAATGTAAAAGACCCACTAGATTCCTACTTGAGATAACTTGCTTGGCCTTTGCTTTGAGATTCATTTAACCAAGACCTTTGTCTTTGAATTTGAAATCAGATAAGAAACAAATTCATTTAGTTCTGAAATGGTTGCCAACACGTTCTGATTTTTGTTTTGTCTAGTTGCACAAGTAACACAGAGAAAACCATGAGCTCTTGATTTTGATTTACTAAAAACAATCTTAATTCCCTTATACGTTGAGACATCAAGACCAATATCACATCTGTCACATCTTGCATCTACTGAATATCGATTAGTAAAACCTGTTACAATTGGTCTTTGCATGAGTTATTGACGCATTAGATTGTTAAGTGAATTGTATGAGTGAAAAATGAACAAACTAAATCTTTAATGGTATAGAATGATTAGAAGTGATATGTCTAAAACATCAAACAAATCAAAAACAAAAAAGAAAGCACAAGATAAATCTAAATCAAAATAGCCTTCTGTATTTCTAAAAGAATCTATCTAATTTTACCAAGTATGCAACATGAAACAGACATCTTTTATGATAATAGTTCTCGTAAATTACTCTTGCAACACCGTATATTCATGGATCTGTGAGCAATATTTCAAAGCACTTTT
>ERZ1292633.6390-Hain-H41-02um-R1-6390-length-10297-cov-6_pt1 | contig 10297 bp, 8 predicted proteins | sample MGYA00564406_ERZ1292633 | MGnify/ENA primary metagenome ERZ1292633 (study PRJEB36523, sample SAMEA6512639) | groundwater metagenome | collected 2019-01-08 | study: AquaDiva: Metagenomics assemblies of 32 groundwater samples
GGCTACGGTGTGATGGATGTTAAAAAGGCTCTGGAAGAAGCCGCTGGCGATATGGCGAAAGCCGAGGCGCTTTTGGCGAAACGCGGGGCAGTTGTGGCTGCTAAAAAAGCTGATCGCGTCACCAACGCCGGCCGCATTGAAACCTACGTCCATGGGGGAAAAATTGGCGTGATGGTAGAAGTGAACTCCGAAACAGATTTTGTGGCGAAGAACGAAGAGTTTATCGGTTTTGCGCACGATGTTGCTCTCCAAATTGCTTCGATGGCACCAGAGTCTGTCGAAGCACTGTTGGAACAGCCTTTTATTAAAGAACCGAGCAAGACAATGCGCGATCTCTTACACGATATGGTTGGTAAGATTGGTGAGAATCTCTCGATTCGGCGTTTTATCCGATACGAACTCGGTGGTGAATAGGACTATTTTTATCGGGGTGAGCAGGGTATATAGGATTTACGCAAATCCTCTTTCACTCGGGGAGTGAGCTCGGCTGAAACACTCCCCGAGTGTTCCCAGATTTACGTAAGTCCTGTATAGTATGATCATGGCACTGGAAACAAGCTTACCACGAACTCGTTACCAACGGATTCTGCTGAAGCTATCGGGCGAAGCCCTAATGGGTAAGCAAGACTTTGGCATTGACGTTGAAGTAATCCATAAAATCGCGGCCGAAATTCATGCCGTTCATAGTTTGGGCGTTCAAATCGGCATCGTGATTGGTGGTGGAAATATTTTTCGTGGCTTTGGCGTGAATGCCGATAGTAAGGGCATCGATGAAACCCAAGGCCACTACATGGGCATGCTGGCGACGGTGATTAATGCCCTTGCGCTCCAAGACGCGCTGGAAAAACAAGGCAGTTTTACGCGCGTTCAAACCGCTATCCCGATTGAAAAGATTGCCGAACCCTACATTCGGCGCAAAGCGATTCGGCATTTAGAAAAAGGCCGGCTGGTTATTTTTGCCGCTGGTACGGGCAATCCGTATTTTTCAACGGATACGGCCGCGGTTTTACGGGCGGTCGAGATCGGCGCGGAGGTTTTACTCAAAGCAACAAAAGTGGATGGTGTCTATTCGGCTGATCCACGCCAGGAATCTTCGGCGGAATTGTACAAAACAATTTCTTTATCCGACGCGCTCCACCGAAAATTGGCGGTAATGGATGCCACGGCTCTCGCCTTGGCTCGCGATCATCACTTGCCCATGATTATTTTTAAGCTTTCCAGTCACGGTAATATTGCCCGGGCAGTGGCAGGAGAGATGGTTGGCACGCAAGTTGAACCAGAGTAGAATAGAGTTATGATTGATCAAACACTCCGCCACACAAAACAAGAGATGGAACAGGTTTTACTAGCTCTCTCTGACCAGCTCAAGACGCTGCATATTGGTCGAGCTTCCAGTGCCATGGTTGAGAATTTGTTAGTGGAGTACTATGGGTCGACATTACCCCTTAAGCAGGTTGGTTCGATTACGATTCCCGAAGCAAACCAAATTATTATTACTCCTTGGGACAAGGGGGCTTTGGGTCCGATTGAAGCCTCAATTCGGGCTAGTGATTTAGGAATTAATCCGGTGAACGATGGCCAGGCCATACGGATAGTTTTACCACTGCTCACTGAAGATCGTCGTTTAGAGTTGGTAAAAGTTGTCGGCAAGATGGCCGAAGAGGCCCGGATTGCTCTTAGAAACCAGCGACATACAGCCTGGGAAGCAGTCCAGTCCGCCCAAAAAAGTGGTAATTTAACGGAAGATGATCGAGAGCGCGGACGCAAAGAATTGGATAAGCTGATTGAGGGAATGAACGGTTCTGTTGAGAAAATAACAAAAGAAAAAGAACAAGCGCTACTGGCTCTATAAATGACAAAGCCCAAAGTTCAAATCAAATCCAAAGCCCAAAGTTCAAATCAAATTTGGATTTTTGAGATTGATTTGTCATTTGTCATTTGTAATTTGGATTTGCAATAGCCATGTTTCTCACGATTCTCGTTTTCGTTATAATCCTCGGTCTTCTTATTTTCGTCCACGAGTGGGGTCATTTTTTACTCGCCAGGGCCACGGGGATCAAAGTCGAGGAGTTTGCTTTTGGTTTTCCGCCTCGATTGTTGGCCTGGAAACGGGGCGAAACTGAATACGCTTTAAACCTCCTGCCGTTTGGTGGCTACGTGCGATTGTTGGGTGAAGATGGTAAAAGTAATGACCCTCGAGCCTTTAATCGCCAATCAGTTTTGAAACGACTCGGCGTGGTGGTGGCCGGCGTCTTTATGAATTTGGTTTTGGCCGTGATTGTATTTTGGGTCGGCTTTACGATTGGCATGGTACCGGTTGTTTCACAGCCGGCTGACTTGGGTGGTAGCCAGGCCCCGCAATTATTTGTGGTGGGAATTGTAAAAGATTCTGCCGCGGAAGCAATTGGTTTACTCCAGTTCGACATAATCCAAGGATTTGGCAGTAGTGATGAATTGCGTTTGTACACCCAGAGCCAGGCTGGCCAGGAGATAACGCTGACGATTATTCGTGAAGGTCAGGAAATGACCAAACAAGTGACTTTGGGCAGTGATGCGTCTGGCCCACTGGGCGTCTATACTCAACAGGTAACCAAAGTGAAACTTGGTTTTTTTGGCGCTGGCCGCGCCGCTTTTATAGAGACGGGTAAAACAGTCGTGGCTACTTTTCACTTCTTAGGTAATTTTTTTAGCCAATTAGTTAGCCGTGGTCAGGTGGCTGAAGGAGTAACCGGTCCGGTTGGTATTTTTCGCATTACCGGCCAAACGGTGCAACTTGGTTTTACTTACGTTCTTCAATTACTTGGTATTTTGTCTGTCAATCTGGCTTTGCTCAATATTCTACCCATCCCAGCCTTGGATGGTGGGCGGGGCTTGTTTGTTGTTCTCGAGGGGATTGTTAGGCGTAAGGTAGTGCGCGAAGAGATTGAAGGGGTTATCCACGCCGTTGGTTTTATCCTTTTACTCGCCCTGATTCTCTTTATTACCTATAGCGATATTGTCAACCTCTAAACTTGTTCTTGGTCACGCTTCCTGGCAGAATACTACTATATGGATATATCAAAGCATGGGCTGACAACTCGGGCAGCTGATTTTGCGACATGGTACCAAGACGTCATCGAGGCAGCTGATTTAGCTGAACACGGCGATGTTAAGGGGACGATGGTGATTAAGCCGTATGGTTATGCGATTTGGGAGCGTATCCAATCTATCTTGGATAAAAAAATTAAGGAAACTGGACATCAAAATGCCTATTTTCCGTTATTTATACCAAAGTCGTTTTTTGCGAAAGAAGCCGAACACGTCGAGGGTTTTGCGAAGGAGATGGCGGTTGTAACGCATCATCGGTTAAAGCAAGATGCCGAAAAAGGTCTGGTGGTTGACCCTGAAGCGCGACTAACAGAAGAAATAATCGTTCGTCCCACGTCTGAAACAGTTATCCATACTGCTTTTGCGCGATGGATTAAGTCGTGGCGTGATCTTCCGGTCTTAATTAACCAATGGGCCAATGTCGTGCGAATGGAGCTAAGGCCACGGATGTTTTTACGAACCACGGAGTTTCTTTGGCAAGAGGGGCATACCGCCCATGCCACCGAAATAGAAGCTGAAGAAGAAGCAAAAAAGATGCTGGCCGTTTACAAAGATCTGGCCCAGAATTTTTTTGCAATGGCCGTAATTGATGGTCAAAAAACGGAGTCGGAGAAGTTTCCAGGTGCCCTGCGAAGCTATACGATCGAAGCGATGATGCAAGATGGGAAGGCTTTGCAGACTGGAACCTCTCATAACCTTGGACAAAACTTTGCCAAGGCTTTTGATGTGACTTTTCTTGATCAAAAAAATGAAATTCAACATACCTGGATGACGAGCTGGGGGGTTAGTACGCGACTGATCGGTGGCTTAATTATGTCCCATAGTGATGACAAGGGTTTGGTTTTACCTCCCAATCTGGCACCAACCCAAGTGGTTATTATTCCAATCTGGAAAACTGAAGATCAAGAAGTTCTTGTCCAAAAAGCCGTCGACGAATTGCAGAACAAGCTCGAGATTAAGGAGATTCGGGTTATGGCCGACAGGCGCAAGCATTTAACTCTGGGTGAAAGAATGTATGAATGGGAAAAAAAAGGAATCCCAGTTACAATTCAGGTTGGTCCGCGGGATATCGAACAACAAACCATGGTGGCTATTCGGCGCGATACAGGTGAAAAGCAAATTATGAGTCTTGATAAGGACACCGAGGCTATTAAAGAACTGCTTTCAGATATCCAGGTAAAGCTCTTTGAGAAGTCAGAAAAGCAACTCGCTCATCGAACATACAAGCCGGATGATTATCAGAATTTTCAAGCCGTTATTGATGACGGTGGTTTTTTTGATGTTTCTTGGTGTGGGGACGCAGTCTGTGAAACTCAAATTAAAGAAGAAACTAAGGCGACAATCCGCTGTATTCCTTTTAATCAACCGACAGTTTTGAGTCCCTGTTTTAAGTGCGGTAAAGAGGGTATTCACCAAGTTATTTTAGCCCGCGCCTATTAAGAGAAAAAGGGCGGGGTTCAGAGGGACCTACGGTCGCCACGGCGACCTACGGGAGGGGAATGCACCGACGACCAATGGTGATTGCAAACTGGAAGATGCACACGACGCTGGCCGAAGCAGAGATTTTGGCCCGGCGGGTATTTAAAGTCGCTGAACACGTCGACGATCTTGATATTGTGCTCTTACCACCGGTAATTTGGCTACCCAGTTTACTGGAAAGTTTACATCACCGGCCCCGAGGTCTTCATTTTGGGGTGCAGAATTTCTATCCGCAAGCCGAGGGTGATGTCACAGGCGAAATAGGTACAGCAATGCTCAAGGGTTTGGCTGAATATGTCCTGATTGGCCATTCTGATCGGCGACTCCATTTTGGTGAAACGAACGAAGAAATAAATAAGAAGGTTCAAGTTGCCCTTTCCAGTGGCTTCCGGCCGATTATCTGTGTTGGCGAACTAACCCAAGTAATGCTTAAAGAAAAAGGTCGGGGTCGGCCGACAGTTCTCGAGCGCAAGAGCGATGTTTTAGCCCAGCTCAAAACGGCTCTCGCCGGGCTAGCTGACCAGCGAGTTGAACACCTCGTGATTTGTTACGAACCGCTCTGGGCGATTGGCACCGGTAATAATGTTTCGGGTCCACATGTCGAGGCGGTCCTGGAACAGTTGCGAGATTATCTGGCGAGTGCATTTTCACCGTCGGTTGCCGAGCGTATCCGTCTTATTTATGGGGGCAGCGTTAACCCATCCACAATTGCCGAGTATTTGAGTCAACCTAATATTGATGGGGTGCTTGTCGGAAAAGCGGCTCTGACTACCCAAACTTTTTTACCGATCATCGAAGCAGTTGCTGATCGATCTCACCATCTTATTCAACACCCCGACCACCGCTGATCTTTGGAATAAGCATTATATGACACGGATCAAACACTATCGACTAGGCATAGATCTGTTGACTTTGATACTTGTTGGGGTGGGTCTCATGTTTTCTCATGCCCAAGCAGCCAGCGGAGAGAAATTTGATTTGCTTGTTTATCCGAGTGTTTGGACAGTAACGAACAGTAGTTCGGATTTTAATATGATTGCCATTCGCGGGAAAAGTGGGTTTACAGGTAATGTCTCCCTAACGGTTAGCGGGCTACCGAGTAGTCTTGTCGACCATTATCCAACAAGTCAGGAATTTAGTGAAGGTAAGGGTGGTTATTATTGTACCGATCATTGTCAGGCCGCGCCTAATGCCGATTTTCCGATGGGCATTGATATTAATGATGGCCAATGGACAAGTGTTGGCCCAACCTTGCTTTTTGGTTCGTCGACGATTTCAGAGACTAAAACCGTGACGATCACAGCGACGGGCGGCGGAACAAGCGTGAGTCAATCATTTACGCTCATGGTTATTGATGATTCCTTTTCTGGTTTTCCACCTACCCAAGCGAATGTTGCCAATCCTAATGCGAATGTAACCGTCAACAATGCTGAATTTGGAGCGAATGCCTATAAGATAAACCTGACGGCTGGCCAGTCGAGGTCGGTGAATGTTGATGTCAAAAATAACGAAACAAGTGGCGTGACCCTTCAACTTCTATCGGTGTTAACCGGTGGTGGAGTGGCTGATGTCACATCTAGTCTTACGGGCGGTTTTAACTCGAGTAGCCTAACGCTTGCGGCTGGGGAACAAAGGACCGTCCCATTCACGATTACGACGCAATCAACGAGCTTAAACGGGACTTATGAATTTATTATGGGCGTGGCCCAAGCTGATGGTTCGAATCGGGCGACTCTTGGCATAAGCACGATTCTTTCTGGGGGAGCAAGTGGTGCCACTCCAACGACGAGTTCTGCTTCCGCACCAACGACCGTGGCAACGTCACAGCTTCCACCCTCAACCAGCGCTTCAACAATCGCCAGCCCATCTGTCAGCGTTTCGTCTGAAAACTCATCGGCCTCTCTAATCGAAGTTACAACCAGTACGACGGCTAATGAGTCAGAAAAAAAATCGAGCCAAGTTGGGCCTGAAGTGGAATCAATCGATCTCCAACTCGATCAGCCTCTTGTTTTAGCCCAGACGGTGAGTCATGACATTTTGGTTCCGGCCGTGGTGACGGGATCGGTCGTCGCGGCGGCGAGCTTTGCGACAACAATTGTCCCAGTCTCCGCTTTCTCGACAGGTGTTGGTGTGACAGCAACACTTGCAACGTATCTGTTGATGATTTGGAACGCCTTGCTTGAAGGAGTTGGCTTACGCCGCCGCCGCTATCCCTGGGGGACTGTTTTTGACGCCCAGAGCGATCTACCTCTTGAACTGGCGATCGTGCGTCTCAAAACCGCCGAGGGGCGAATTTTGGAGACGCGAGTGACCGACCGCGCGGGCCGGTTTGGTTTTTTGGCTCATTCGGGAACATTCTTGCTCGAAGCCATCAAGAATGGCTTTGAGACAGCGCCAGCTAGTTCGGCCAGCGGCAGTCGTTATCAGCCAGTTCTACATTCACCGAAAATGGTGATTGCTCAAGATGAAGCGGTGATTCGGGCAAATATCCCGTTGCGGTCGTTAGTTTCTAAGGGGGGTAGATGGCTTTCTGGGTCGCGGTGGCTAGGAACACTCCATCGGCCGGCTTTATTTATTAGCGTGCCGGTTGGTTTGGCTAATTATCTTCTTCTGCCAAGTAGCTTGAACCTTATCGTTTTAATTGTGTTGGGACTTGTCATCGCCAGCGAGTGGCTGATTCTCTCGCCGCGGTTTTTCGGTTTGGTGACGGGGCCTGATCATCGGCCACTGGCTGGGGTCGTGCTCCAATTAGTACGAATCGAAGATAGGAAAGTTGTTTGTACACAAGTGACTGATTACCTTGGTCATTATAGTTTTTTGGTTCGACCAGGGAGCTACCAGATGCGGGTAAACTCTCCGACTTGGCGAGCGCCCAGCTGGCTAGATACAACAGTCTTTAAAGTAACTAACCCAACGGGTGGTATTATTGATCGCTGGATTTCCGTTGCACCCGCCACCTCCCAGGAGCAGCCATGAGCGTTGCGCGGCCGAAGATTCTCATTTTAGGTGGGGGATTTGGGGGAATTCGCTTAGCCCAGCATCTCTGTCGAGACAAACCAGCGGCGGATGTGATCCTCGTTAATCGGGAAGCTTATCAAACGTATACGCCGTCGCTTTACGAAGTGGCTTGTGGCCGTCACCCCCGCCTTGTCTGTTTTTCAATCGAAGAGGCCTTAGTAAAAACTGGTGTAACCTTTGTGCAAGGCACTATTACCGGTCTTAATCTCCGTACCCAGACGGTAAAACTTGAAGATGGCAACAATCTGCCTTACGACCAAGTCGTTATTGCTCTCGGCATGATCAGCAACGATTATCATATTCCCGGTGTAGCCGAGTATGCCTTTCCTCTGAAGAGTACGGCCGATGCATGGTCACTGCGGCAACATATCGAATCGGAATATTTTGATGCCCAAGACGAATCCAGATCAATGATGAGACGAAAACTGCGGTTTATTATTGCTGGTGGTGGACCAACCGGTGTGGAATTGGCCGGCGGTTTGGCGGAGTTTCGGCGCCATCTATCTTGGGATCTGGGGATTGATCCTCGACTGACATCAATTGAAATCTGCGAGGCTGGCGAAGAAATTTTGGGTGGTAAAGACCAGCGACTGATCAAAGTGATTCGTCGTCGACTCACAAAGCTCGGAGTCGTAATCAAGACAAAAAGTCCCATTCTAAAGGAGGAGGTGGCGGCTGTGCTAATTGGTGACCAGCGCGAAGCAACGGAAACGCTGATTTGGACGGCTGGTACAAAGGTACCTCCCTTAATTGAGAAACTGGGGGGGGTGACGCTGAATCGTAGCGGTCGCATAGTGGTTGATGGCTATTTACGTGCTCAAGGTTTTGCCAATGTTTGGGTTATTGGCGATCTTGCCGCAACGTCCGATTCTGGCACGGCGCAGATTGCTCTCCACCACGGCGAATATGTGGCTGATAATCTGGTTCGAGTCCTTACTAATCAGCCCTTACGGCATTATGAACCGGCGACCCCAATCCTCGTTATGCCAATCGGGGCCCGCTATGCAATTATTAGACTGGGCCACTTCGTCATTCAGGGCTGGCTGGGGATGGCCATTCGATACTTGGCGGATTTGCGCTATCTTCTTAGCTTCTTGCCACTCACCGAGGCTCTTAATACCTGGTTGGTTGGCCATCGACCATGTGCTCTCTGTCGTATGCAATCAGCTAACCTACTACGCCTCTCACGGAAGAGGGTATAAGGCCATGATAGCGAGTGTAGTTGATTTAATGGTGGCACGACGACGCGTTTTAGTACGGGTAGATTGGAATGTGGCCTGTGATGAAGCCGGGACAATCACCGACGATTTTCGGATTAGGGCTAGCTTGCCAACGATTCGTTTATTACGTAAGAAAAAAGCCCAGAAGATTATTCTGGCGGCTCATTTTGGTAATCCAGTTGTGCGCATAGGCGAGGGTCTCGAACGGACGGTTGCCGGCAATCGTCGACTGACGTTCGCGGTTGTGGCCAAACATGCCGCACAACTTCTCCACCTGCCTGATATCAACCCTAAATTGGTCATCCTACCGGGTAGCCCTTTACCAGCTTATGAACTTGCCCCCGACTTAATCTTGTTAGAAAATTTGCGGTTTGATAGCGGCGAATTAGCCAATGACCCCAAATTTGGTCGGGCCCTTACCGCGCTCGCTGACTGTTTTGTGAACGAGGCATTTGCCGAGGTTCATCGGAGCGTCGCAAGCCTTTCCTATCCGCCTCAAACCTTGCCGAGTGCGATTGGTTTGGAACTAGCTGACGAACTTAGCCACCTCTCTCTTTTTGTCGACAAACCACCTAAACCGACCGTCATGGTTTTGGGTGGGGCAAAAGTTTATGACAAGGCGATGCTGATTGATACGCTTCTTAAAAAGATTGATACCTTTTTGCTTGGCGGCGTGATGGCGAACACTTTCTTGACCGCTCAAGGAGTTGATTTACGACGTTCTTTGATTGAACGGGATCGGCTGGAAGTGGTTCGTGGGCTTTTGAATCGGGCACCGGGCAAGTTTATTTTGCCGATTGATTTTGTTTGGGATCGAGATCGAGCCCTCGATATTGGCTCTCAAACCGTTGCTCTCTACCGACGCTATCTCGCTAAGGCCAAGTTGATTTTTTGGAACGGGCCAATGGGCTGGACAGCATCCGGCCGTGATCGTTATTTTCATGGGAGTGAAGCTATGGCGGAGAGCATGAGCACGAGCGACGCAACAACGATTGTGGCCGGAGGTGATACCCTGGCCGTTGTCGATCGACTTCATCTCGAGAAAAAATTCAGCTTTCGTTCGACTGGTGGGGGCGCGACACTCGCTTATTTGGCGGGAGATGAACTGCCAGGACTGGTCGCCCTGGAGCGCGGAAAGTCAAAATCCTAAATTAATTTTTATTTTTTTGTATTGTCTCGGATTTGGTGCTTCGGATTTCGGATTTTAGATTCAATTACCGAAAGCGTTTAGTTTCTGCTAGGTTGTGCCTAGGAGTTATATGACTCGTCACTTGGCTATCTTTGTGGGCGACGCGATCGAGAAAATCTTTCGTGGCGAGAAAGTTGTTGAGGGTCGTTTTTCCGAGAGTCGAATTATTCCCTTTGCGTCAGTTATGCGCGGTGATGAGATTTATCTCAAACAGTCTGGTGGTCCAGTCTTGGGCAGGGTAAGTGTCGATAATGTGCTCTATTTTGAGGGTCTTGACGGAGCAACCATCGGTAAACTGCGTCGC
>ERZ1292633.6392-Hain-H41-02um-R1-6392-length-10293-cov-6_pt1 | contig 10293 bp, 9 predicted proteins | sample MGYA00564406_ERZ1292633 | MGnify/ENA primary metagenome ERZ1292633 (study PRJEB36523, sample SAMEA6512639) | groundwater metagenome | collected 2019-01-08 | study: AquaDiva: Metagenomics assemblies of 32 groundwater samples
GTCATTTGTGATGATTTTTGGTGCGCGGATGTCTGATCGCCGGAGCTGTACCGAGCCGTACAGCGAGGCGACAGACAGGCTCCGCAAGCCAAAAAGCACACAAATGCCGACGCTCTTTGTGGTGCCGGGGATGGGACTCGAACCCATGATCTCTTTCGAGAAGCAGATCTTAAGTCTGCCGCGTATACCAACTTCGCCACCCCGGCGTGGAATGACCCACCTATTTTGAGCTATCTCACCCGAAAGAACAAGAGAGCGATCTCTACTACAACCGGAAGGGAGGCCCAGCGCTGCGTCGCGCCGAGCCTCCCCGTTGACCAGCCGAAGCCGATCCTGTCGTCGTACCGACTACGACTCGCCCGAACTCGGTTCGGTGGTGTCGTAGTGGGTCAGCATGACTGTCTCACGGATGGGCCGAGACCACGCCGCCTGGAGCTTCACCGCCGCTTGCGCGTCAGCGCCCCAGGCGATGGAAGCCAAGCTGCTCACCGCCGGGGCCGCGAGCGCACCAGCCTTCGCCAGTACGCGTGCGAGCTCCGTCCGACTGAGCGCCTTCGGTTCTTCCTTCACCTGCACTCCACCCACCGCGCGCCTGGTGGCGTTGCGCGCCTCGATGAAGCGGTAGGCTCGGTACTTGGGGCGATCGGTGAAGAAAAAGACCCAGGCCCACCAGGCGGACATAGCCACCTCGGTGTGGAACGTTTCCGCCAGCTCGGTCGCGCTCCCCACCATGCTGTCATCGATGCCCACCTTGGTGGAAGCGCGATCGTCTCCCAGCCACGCATGGTAGCCGTGCAAGGCGGCGAATTCCTTGTTCATGGGCGGACCGCCCATGAACCGGACAACCAGACCGATCTGCAAAACCACCCTCCCGAAGATGCACGTCAGCGCCTCCACGATCTGCTGCTGCCGCTCCCCTTCGTTGCGCCTCAGCTTGCGCTGCCACGCCGCGAAATCCTCCGAGCTGCGGAACGGACCGCAGCAGAGATCGACGACCACGGTGTCGTCCGAAAACGAACGCACCACGACCGCCATGTAGACCGCCACCAGACGCCGATCCGTCCCCTCGCCCACCACCACCGGCATGCCGGTCGCGGCGGCGCCCTTCACCACCTCTTCGTTCTCGGACGTCATCGCGGAGATGCGTCCGATCCGGACCTTGACCGCACGTCCCTTCGGAAGCGGTGCGGCGTCGTCCTCGATCGTGCCCTTGCTGCGGGGGACGATGGAGACGAGACCCAAGAGGGGCGGAAACGCGGGGGGTCGCAGGGGTCCCACCACATGGGTCCCGGGGACGATGGACGGCGGCGTCATGGACAGCGCAGCCTCCAGACGCTCGTCCGGGGGAGGAAGGGGCCGGAATTCACGCAGCGGAACGGGCGCAGTCCGGACCGGGCGAGCAAGGTCGCCGTCGAATGCTCCCGGATCCGGCGGATCCTCGGGGCGCGTGGACGGGGGCAGCCCATTCTTGTCTTTGCCGTCAGTACCACTCATGGTGGCTCCTATAGCCCTTGTCGGGCGCTTGAGAAACGGGGAAACCGCGGAATTTTGCGGTCCTTCAGTGAAGCACGAAAAATGGGTTTTCGTCAATGAATGGAGTACAATAAATGCAACTATGCTCCACGAAGAATTACCTGCAGATGTTCCCCGATTAGTGGAGAAAACTGCAGAGCCGGAAGAACAAAAAATGGAAGCAACTCTTCGACCAAGTCGGCTGCACGATTTTGTTGGTCAAGACGACCTCAAGACAAATCTTTCGATTTTTATCGATGCTGCCAAAGGGCGAAACGAACCCATTGAACACATTCTTCTCTATGGCAACCCGGGACTGGGCAAAACCACACTCGCTCATATCATCGGTGCCGAAATGGGCGCACAAGTTCGCGTCACGAGCGGACCCGCCCTGGAACGGGTGGGCGATCTGGCCGCTATCCTCTCCAACCTCTCGCGTGGCGACATTTTGTTCATCGATGAAATCCATCGCATGAACCACAACATCGAAGAAGTGTTGTATCCAGCGATGGAGGATTTCGCGCTCGATCTTGTGGTGGGCAAAGGTCCGTCAGCTCGCACCCTTCGCTTAAGCCTCGAACCGTTTACGGTGATCGGTGCCACCACTCGTCTCTCCCTTCTCTCCGCCCCACTCCGCGATCGCTTCGGAAGCACCTTCCACCTCAATTTCTATAACGACGACGACATGACGCGCATCATCGAGCGCAGTGCGAACATTTTAAACATGTCCATCGATCGCGACAGTGCGAACGCCATTGCTCGCCGCGCGCGTAAGACGCCGCGCATCGCGAACCGTCTCTTGAAACGCGTCCGCGATGTTGCCCAGATTCGCCACGATGGAAAACTCACACCAGCAATCGCCGACGAAGCGTTGACACTGCTCGCCATTGATCACCTCGGCCTCGACCCCGTCGATCGTCACCTGCTTCTCACCCTCATCGACAAATTCAACGGCGGACCGGTCGGCCTCGGAACACTCGCCGCTGCCACACAAGAGGAAACAGAAACCATCGAGGAGGTCTACGAGCCATACCTTCTCCAACTCGGTTTCTTAGAACGTACACCTCGAGGTCGCATGGCAACGACGCATGCTTATGAGCACCTTGGGAAATCGCGCATCCGATCAGACGTTGGAACACTGCTATAATTTCCCCATATGGAGATTCCCCTTTGGATTATCCTGGTGCCCCTCGCGATCGTCGTTGCCCTTACCGCGCTCTTTTTATTTTTCAACGTCTTCCATTTAGCACGCTACGGCGTTGCCCATCGCGGAACTGTTCCGTTGATCTTGGTGTATCTGGTCAGTTATGCATTCGTCCTCGTCGTCGGCGTTGGAGCGCTCGGCTCTGTGCTGTGGACACGCACCATTCCCCTTGGTGATCTTCTCCCCTTTTCATCGTCCCGTGGATCGCCTTCTTTCGGCTTATGATGGACCTCAAAACGCTTCCCAACTGTTTACCAAACGAAAAGGTCGTTCTCTTTCTTCGACGTCATTGGATCGATCTACTCCGTATATTTTTCCTTTCTGGTTTTCTTTTTATTCTGCCAATCATCGTGGGCGTCTTGGTCGAGCTTGGCAATCCTGAACTCATCGTCCATGCCTTCTGGGGCCCCGCCCTCACCGTCGCGCTCTTTGCGTACCTCCTTATCGTTCTCGTTCTAACATTCACCGAACTCACCGATTATTGGCTCGACGTTTGGATCGTCACCACCGAACGTATCATCAACACCGAACAACACGGCCTCTTTAATCGCGTTATCTCCGAGGTGTACCTTTCACAAATCCAAGACGTCACCAGCGAAACGAAGGGGTACCTCGCAACATTCCTCACCTTCGGAAATGTTTTCGTACAAACTGCCGCCGAACGGGAACGTTTCCAATTCAAAAATATCGATAATCCGGACGACGTCAAAATTGCCATCACAGGATTAGCAAAGACGTGTAAGACCAGTCACGGTCACGAGGCGCACCAGGAAACACCGAAAAAAATCGCCCCCTAAGCTCGTCGAATAAAAAACGCGATCCGATTCCGGATCGTGTTTTTATTTATCGCTCTTATTCCCAACGTTTCTCGATATCGATTCCGGTATAGAAGTGCTTCAAGATTTGATCATACATCTGCCCTTGGTTGGCCATACAGAGTGCGCCGGATGCGGACATACCAACACCGTGACCCCACAGCGTCTTTCCTTCGTCACATGGCACGGGAACAGAAACAGCCCAGGCAACAGTTCCGTACCACACCTCTTCCCAACTTCGCGTACGTCCATCGGAACGCGAGAAGTATGGCGTAATCGCAGTTGCGCCTTGATAGGTCACGATGCGTCCACGTGTTGCTTCCACGGCGGCTGTCAGATTCGGCGTACGCAATTCTTGTCCGTATCCTTTATAAACCTGATCAAGCCACGCATCGACGTGGAAAAACTCATCCGCGTGCTTCGTGGCGCGGCTCCAGTGATAAAACGAGTATGTTCGGGCAGCAGTGATCAGCGTCTTTTGAAATTCATGCGGTGAGATATTCGACGTCTCGGCCAAGCCCCGTAAGTACCACTCCACCAACAGTTCGTTGATGAGCCACACCCGATCTTTACTGTCGTTATGACGAAGTTCAAGGATGTTGCGGAAGGTGTTATCCGTATACGACGACCCGCGGGTCACTTTTCGATCAAAGTTACTCACGATCATGATCGCGTTGACGGTCTTTGGAATAAATCGCAACCAGCTCGTCGATTTCTCGTCGCCCTTTCCCCGGTTAAAAACATACTTCGTTCCATCCCAAGCGGCCGTGACCGACTGACTTTTCTTCATTTCGGCCAAAAGATTTCCGGCACCATCGCGAACATCAAAGTCGCTTTCATCAGACGTGATAACCACCTCGCTGTTTGTTTCCTCGTCCACGATAAGAACGCCAACGCGCATGGTTGGCTCAGTGATATACGACGTGGCTATCCCCTCGTCATTCGACTCACTCTTTGGCGCATCCTTCGCTGCCGGCGATCCTCCGGTCACTTCCACAGGAATTTCTACAAACGCATCGTCGACCGACTCTCCATTGGCGGTGAGTTGAAACTCCGTCGTATGCGTACCGTTCGTCGTCGGAGTTGTCATCGCAAACGAAACATATGCCGTTTCGCCAGATTTTACCTTGCCGTTTGCGAGCGCGAGCACGTCCCCATTCCACGATTTGTGCTTAAACGATCCTGCCGAAGCGATGCTCATGTCCGGCGCGCGCAAGCCGTAACTCGTCCACGTCGTCGTGCCCGTATTCTTGAATCCCGCGGTTAACGTCAGCGATCGACCGGCAACAGCCTTCACTTTATTCGCTGAAAGCATGGTGAGTTCGGCCCGAGCAGTGGATGGCGCAGACGCAGTGGTCGTGGTCGTCGATGAAGCTGTGGTCGAGGCAGCCGTACCCTTTACGGTGATGGTTAACGTAAATTCTCCCCCTTCAAACCAGGCGTACGTTTCGGACGCTAAGCGAAACGTTTCGGAGTATGTTCCGGTGGTCGACGGGGCTCGCAACGGAAAACTGACCGTCGCTGTACCTTTTTTTGTCACCGATGCTTCGGAAATACGCTTTACCTGACTCGGCGACAGCCACGTGCCAGGATCGAATTGGCTCGCACGATACTTTGGACCGTACGTATAAAGGGAAACGTATCCGGCGCCGTCGTTTTTCCACGTAAAATCGGATGTATTTTGAAATGTCACCGTCACCGTCTTCACTTCGCCCGGTGCCATGGTAAAACTGCCACTTCCGGTTGTGGTTACTCGAAGTGCGGAATAGATCGCAGCGTGTGCCACCGGTGCGCGAAAAAGAACCGGAGAAAGTTGAACAATCGTCGCAAGGGCGACAAATCCTGCCAGAAACCGACGGAAAAATGAGGGCATAGAATCCTTTCGAGGATAACAAATTTTGGTACACTTGGCATCATCATATGTCCACCGAACGTCAGGCATTGGCTAAAAATACGGGAATCCAAGTGGTGGGAAAGATTTTTGGCACCCTTCTGGGTCTGGCAAGCTTTTCGCTTCTTCTTTATGCGCTCGACACCCCAGGATTTGGTGCCCTGACGCGCGCCCAAACATTCGCATCGGTCTTTGCAATCTTCGTCGACTTCGGCCTAACGCTCACTGCTACACAAATGATCTCCGAACCAGGAGCCGACGAAGGGAAAATCTTGAGTTCAATGCTGACGGTTCGCACACTCTCCGCGCTGGTCTTCTTAAGCATCGCTCCGATATCGACGTTGTTCATGCCAGAAACCGCCGGCTTTCGTGTGGCGGTCCTCTGTTTTGCAGGTTCGTTCTTCTTCACCTCGATCGCGCAAGTTTTTGTGGGAGTGTTTCAAAAGCGTTTGGCGCTTGGTCGGGTGGCCATTGCCGAAACCGTCAATCGACTCGTCGCCTTTTTGGGAGTCGTCGTTGTGTGGTTCTTTCACCTTGGCCTCGACGGCGCCGCATCTGCCTTCGTTATCGGCGCCGTGGTGCATCTCGCGATCATGCTGACTGGCGTGGAAAAGTCGACCCCCATTCGATTCTCGTGGGACAGTAAGGTTGTTCGTGCGATCTTTACCAAAAGTTGGCCGATCGGCGTTTCGATCATTTTCAACTTGATCTACTTAAAGGGCGACGTGCTTTTCATGTGGCTATTCAATCGCACCGATACCGAAATCGGATATTACGGCGCAGCGTATAAAGTAATCGACGTCGTTACGACGATTCCGATGACGCTCATGGGCCTGCTCCTTCCTCTCCTCATTGTGGCGTGGGAAACCAAAAATCGACCACTCTTTTCCAAACGCATGCAAGATGGTTTCGATGTCCTCGTCATGCTCGGCATTCCGTTTGCCATCGGCAGCATCTTTGCTGGCGTTCCGGTGATGACGTTTATCAAAGCCGACCTCACGCCTGCTGGTCAACTCTTGGCATTGCTCGGCCCAACCGCATCAGCCGTGTTCTTTGGTTCACTCTTTTCGTACACCGTCATTGTGATCGGCAAACAGCGCCTGATGACGTTTGCCTACGCTTTTGTGGCCGTCGTCACCATTGCGGGTTACGCCTACTTTATTCCTCGTTTCGGCATGTGGGCCGCCGCCGCCATGTCGCTCTTTGCTGAAGTACTGATCTCTCTCCTTGCGATTATCGTTGTCACCACTACAACAAAATGGATTCCGAATTTTAGTTTGCTCACAAAATCCCTTGTAGCCTCAATTGCTATGGGGATTGGTTTATATATTCTTCGAGACACACACGTCTTTATTCTGGTCCCAGTCGGAACGATCATCTACGTCGCCATTCTGGCAGTCCTCGGCGGTCCATCACCAAAATCCCTTCTTCGTCTTTTTGGACCAGACAAAACCATTGTTTAACGCGCTATGCTCTTCCCCGCCCTTCTCGCGATTGTCATCATCGCCTTCGCCATCGTGGCGCGGTGGAATATCAAACACGCCATCATCCTTCTTCTCGCACTCACGCCAACGTACCTCGTCCGATTCTCGATTGGACCAGTGCCGATGACGTTGCTTGAGTGTTTTGTGCTCGTGGTGATTGGAACTTTCGTGATCCAGAACCCCCTCCGACTCCCTCGGCCGTGGTCGTCCTACGGGCAAAGCCCCCATAAATGGGGGAGGGAACGCCGGGGACTCGTGCTTTTCGGCGTCGTGATTTGTGTGCTGAGCGTGATGATTGCCCCTGATACGCTGTCGGCGCTTGGAATTTTGAAGGCGTACATTGTCGAACCGATTCTCCTTGGAATGATTCTCGCGAACACGTTCGATCGTGACGATTATCGACGTGCGCTCAACGCCCTCATCGCATCGGGAGCGGTAATTGGGTTGTTGGCGATCTTGCAGGTTATTTTCCACATCGGGATTCCTGATGCCTGGGCGATTGAGAATCGTGCGACGTCGATCTTCCCGTATCCAAATGCGGTGGGGTTGTTGTTGGCGCCGTTGGTGAGTGCGGGGGTGGTGATGGTGAGTGAAACGTGGTCGCGATATAGAACCTCCCCTAGCCCCTCCTTGGTAAGGAGGGGGATCGCAGTGACCGGCGCACTCGTTCTGATGCTCGGAGGAATTGTGGCTGCGGAGACTGAGGCGGCGCTTGTGGCGATTCCGGCGGCGCTGTTTGTTGTTGCCCTGATGTCGACGGTGTCGAAAAAAATGAAAGTGATGGTCGCGGGGGTATCCATCCTTGGTGCGATCGTGATCGGTATCGCTGTACCAAGCATCGTCAACAAAATTTCCCTCTACGACTCATCTGGCCTTGTTCGTCGCACACAGTGGAGTGAAACATTCCGTATGCTTGCCGATCGTCCGTTCCTCGGCACTGGATTGAACGGTTATCCTGCCGCACTCGCCCCGTATCACGATGCAACGTTCTACGAAATCTTTCAGTACCCGCACAATATTTTCCTCAATGTGTGGAGTGAACTCGGAATTTTTGGACTTTCATGTCTTCTCGCACTGATGGTTGCGCTTGCAGAAAAAACGTGGAGACATCGCGACGATCCCTTCTCCCTTGCGTGTTTTGTAGCGCTCCTCACGATGAGCATTCACGGATTAGTCGACGTGCCGTTTTTTAAAAATGATCTGGCGATCGTGACGATGTTTTTTGTGGTGGGGGTATTAGTAAAAAAGAAAAAGTGAGGGCAGAGGGCAAAGGTTATGACGCATCTGGATGCGACCACCTCTGCCCCCTGCCCTTTGCCCTCACGGCCCTTAAACGCGAAACGACCCCCACAGCGCAAGGCATGTGGGGGTCGTCGTTCGTGTCGTGGGACCGACCGAACCGTCAGTGGCACTCGCCGTTCGTGAACATGGCGAGCTGGGGCGAGCCGGCGGGATCGGTGACGTCGTTGTAGACGGAGCACCGCTTCACCACCAGGCCGTGCCCCGGGACGTAGTTCACGACGCGGCCGAGACCGACATCGAAGGCGAACTGCGCCTTGGCATCCGGACGGAACTGGATGGCGTCGGCCGTGAGCGTGGTGACGCCCGGGTTGACGGTGAGGTACGTGGTGGGCGGCGAGCGCGGGTCCGTCTGCGGCCGAATGGCCGGACGGAAGTCCCCGTTGATCACAGGAATCCCTTTCGGAAAATCCGGATCCACGTACGGCTGCGCGGACGCGAGGGTGTACTCGCCGACGTACACACCGTACACGATGCCTTCGGCATCGACCACCAACGCACTGCCCGGCTGGGCACGCGCGTTGCCGTCGATACCCGGGCTCATCCAGTAGGCCGTGTCGTTCACCACGCGGAAGCACCCGGCCTCCACCACACAGCCGCCCTGGGGCGGGGTGAGGGAGAACTCGTCTCCCGTGAACGGCCACTGGAGCGTCCGGCTCCAGTTCGGGTCCGCCGCGAAGGCGACGGAAGCGACGAGGAGGGACATAAGGGCGAGGGAGAGGATCTTCATCGGGAACTCCAAGTTCAGAGGGAGAATCGGTGCAGCGACTGCGTCCCATGGGACACTATCGAGCTGCGGAAGCGAGAGCCTGTACGCCGGCTCGTGCGGATCGGGACGCCCGGGGTATTTCACCCGGACTCCCATCTACTTGTCGAGCATGCTGACCGCGGCGTCGAGCTTTTTCTGACACTCCACCGGCGTACCGCACGGGGCGGTCTCGACGGTGGGCGCGACGGCGCTGACGCCGGGCATGACCGGGGTGACGAAGCCGCCCATCTGCGCGCCGGAGAGGCGCCAGAGGTTGGGATCGCCGCCGCGGTAGTTGCCGTAGCCACCGTAGCGCATCGCGGGATCCGCGCTGACCACGGCCTGGCCGTAGGCGCTCCAGTCGGCCGCGCTGCCGGTGGCGAGGCGCGTGCCGTCCGGCCCGACGTAGTTCACCGCCTGCCCGTTCATCACGGGGATCGCGGCGGCTTCGACGAGCTGGGCCTGTGCATCGCTGCGACGGACCTCTGCCTGGGCGCGCGTGAGCGCGACCGCGGCGTCGGACTTGGCGTCGATGCAGATGGCCTGCGCTCGGGCCTGGTCGATGACCAACCGGCCGGCGTTGCCGGTGGTCCAGGGCGACGCGACGACTTTCATCGTGCAGTCGCTCAGAACCTGGTTGGCGCCGACGGTCGGGATCGCGATGGAATCCTTGGCGAAGGCCGAGGACAGGACGAGGAGAAGCAGGGTGGACATGGAACGCTCCGGGGTGAACAGGAACCGATTCTCTTCAGATTCGGTGAGGTTTGGAAGGATTCCGAGGCGACGAATCGCCCCGAAACGAGGCTGCTATCGTCTTTCTCGAACGTAGAACTATACCAAAAAAATAGCCTTTTGTCAAAGGAGAATGGGGACGAGAAACTGAGGGGTTAAGACGGTTAATCGGCTGGATTACCAGCCTTGGTTAAACGGTTATTCTGAACGCTTAACCGCTTTAACCGTCTTAACCGATACCCCTCATTTTCCATTGACAAAATGTCATTTTTTTGCTAGTTTACGCAGTCCGGACGCGTTTCGACGCTCCCCCGGGCGGCTTCACAACCAACCTCAACAATCCTGTTCCAGCACAAGCTCGAATTCACCCATCCACCGGAGGCCATACCCATGGCTCAACCAGAAGATACCGTCGCGCACGACGTGCTCGGGGCGGCTGGCGAATACTTCGAAGGGGTTATCCCCGACGAGTTCGCCCGACGTCTCCGCGGGTCGGACAGCGCCGAGGGACTCCTCGGTGTCCTGTTCGACGCGTACACGGCAATCCCGGAGATCGCCGGACCGTTCATCCACTTCTTCGCCCAGCGCCTGAAAGGGCAAGGGGGAAT
>ERZ1292633.6393-Hain-H41-02um-R1-6393-length-10292-cov-4_pt1 | contig 10292 bp, 11 predicted proteins | sample MGYA00564406_ERZ1292633 | MGnify/ENA primary metagenome ERZ1292633 (study PRJEB36523, sample SAMEA6512639) | groundwater metagenome | collected 2019-01-08 | study: AquaDiva: Metagenomics assemblies of 32 groundwater samples
TACTTTCTCGCCTCAGAAAGAATCGTGGCGATTGAGTCAGTTGTAACATTTTGAAATTCATCTATATAGAGATAAAAATCTGGCCGTTCATCTTCAGGCATATCAACGCGGGAAAGAGAGGCCATAAGAATCTTTCCAACTACGATCAATCCTAAAAGATGCGAGTTTATGTCTCCAAGTCGGCCCTTGGATAAGTTCACCAGAAAAATTTTCTTCTGGTCCATTATCTGCCTGAAATTAAAAGATGACTTTTCCTGCGCTATAATCGGCCTCATAATTTCATTTGACATAAAATTATCAAATTTGCTGGTAATGTAAGGAACCATATTCTGCAAAGAGGCCTCACCACCTGTTTTCTCCGCAATCTCCTTCCAAAAAGACAAAACCACTGGATTATTACATTGCGATAATTTATAATCACGGAAATTCTTATTACTCATCACTCTGGCAATATCCAAAAGCGTGTTACCGGATTTCGGATCCTCCACCACAAGCATAGTGGCGTTTCTAAAATATGTCTCAAACATCGGACCCATTGATTCAGGCGATGAGCCGTAAAGTTTTTTAAATATCCCTAAGAGTTCATTGACAACAAAACTTTTCTGCTCTGGATATTTCTCGTCATATTCCAACATATTTAATGCCATTGGTCTGGCAATATCAGCGGGATTAAAATAAACAACATCTTCTAATCTCTCTTTAGGTATCCGTTCCAGTATATCTTCCAGATCAGAGCCGTGCGGGTCTATATAGCAAACTCCATCGCCATTCTCTATATCCTGAATTATCATATCCTTCATTAAATTGGTCTTTCCAGTACCTGTCTGGCCGATTATATAAAAATGCCTGCGCCTGTCCGGAACTCTCACATACACATCAGTTTTTTTCCCTCTATAAGCATTTTCACCTAGAAGCAAACCGTCCTCCGGCAAATTAAGGGGCGGGGGCGCATCTTTTGATTTCATATATTTGAGTTGAGAAATTGAGGAAACGCCAATTGGAAAATGAAAGATAGAACTTAATTCCGCGGTATTTAAATAAACTGCCTCACCCTTGTCAAAAAGGCGGAAAGAAAATTTATAAAATAATTCGTCCAATTGTTTACCCATTGCATCCCTGAATCTTAAACTATTACCTTGCATTTCTTTAAACTGCATAAATGCGCTTTCCAGTTCTTTTAAAATACTATATGCTTTTTCAGGGTCTTCAGCAGAAACAAGAAGACGAACATTAACAAGCATTGCAGGCCGAGACGCTTTTTCATCTAGAAGTTTTAAAAGATTCTCGTCAACAAAATTTTTTGAGGGGTCTTTTTCTTCCTCTTTTTTACTTGGTTTAAATAATTCGCCGAAAGCCGAGGTAAGTTCGCTTAACATGCCTTCCGTATGCTTAAGCGCCTCCTTGAATGGTTTGCCCTTGCGCATATCATCTATCACCCATTTTATTTTTTTATGGAACTCACCCTCGTCAGGCGAAACAACAATTTGCAAAGCCGCTCCCTCGCCTATTTTCTGCAGTTTGGAAAAAGCATTGATAATAACAAGAAGCGGGTCAAGGTCAAATTTATCGTATGTTTTTATCGGTAGCACCGGATTATTTTCTAGAGACAATATTGCTCCTGCGCCAACGCCCTCTGGCTTAAAAATATTATAATCGCCTTTTTTCTCTTCCAATTTTACATTATGGAAAAGCGCCTCTACTTGCTTTTCAAACATCTGCCTCCTTTTTCTTGGCACTGCCGCATAAAAAACTATTTCTTCGCCCACTACCGGTATGCCTATTTCAAGCACTATGCTATGGTTGTTTACATCATCTTGCGCTGTTGCCATACCAGCATAAAACTGTTCCATGGCAGAGACAAAATCTTTAAAAGTTTTTCCTTCTGCAATATCTTCCTGCGGCATTGTCACTTCATAAAGAACCATGTCCATAGCCTGGCCGATTTTTTTGCTAGCCTTTATTTTAGTTGGATCTATCTTCAGGTAGAACTGTACAAGCGCGCGATGCAAATCGTCCTCAAGATGCGGGTTTCTCAATTTTTTAACAACAGAAATTGCGTTTAAAATTCCCTGCGCTTCTGCAATGCCTAAAAGTTCCTCTATTTGCTGGTCATGGAATTCCGGTTCCAATTCCAATAATTTGGAAACCATAGATTTCTCAAGTTTTTGAGAAATTTTATATTCCGGCTTGGCGATTGCTTCCGGTTTCGCTTGCGCGTGCTCCTTTATAACTTCTGATGCGATCTCCTGCGGTTTTATTGCCTCTTGGGGCTTAATTGCCTCTTGCGCTTTTTCCATAACGGCCTTTTTGGTCTCATACTGCTTGCGCAAATACTCCAGTTCCTCTGCCGGCGTGGCAAATTTCTTTTCCTGCTCTTTCCCTAAAATTTTCTTCAAATCAAATTCCATAGATTATTTGTAAATTCCCAAAATTTTCTTTGCTTGTGAGGAAGAATAAAGTTTTTTCCTGAATAATCTTGTATTCTTAATTTCTTTGCCAAATTTTTTGATTTCAAAAATAAGCGGGGACGATGTTTCCCGATATTCTAAAGAAGAGATAGGAATAGGTTCAATTCGGCTATCTACTTTACGACGTTGTTTTAGAAGAAACTGCAATTCCTCTATGGAATCTTTCCCAAATTTTGGGGAAACAACGCAAATATCAATATCGCTACCGGGCCTTGCCGTTCCTTTAGCATAAGAACCAAAAATTATCAATCTTTCTACTGGAATTCCTTTTTTTTCTAAAACATTCCTGAATTTTTTAGCGGTTCTCTTTATATTTTTATTTATAATTTCCGTCTGAGCCATAAATATATTTCTTTTGCTTTTTTAAAATAAATCTGAGTGTAATCTAAAGTTGCTTTTTTGTAAAATTTAAACTTAAAATCATTATATCTTGCCTCAATATTAAAAGAGGTAATTTAATCCAAAAGGTCCAATTGTTTTTGAGAAAATTTTATGCCACTCAACTATGATAATCTTAGTAAATTATGCCCATATGGAGATTGCCGCTTGGTTTTCTTAACAACAAGCGCCTTAATAATCTTCTCAATAAAAAGATGGCAAAAAAAAAGACAATGATGATATCTTTTTGATTTAAAAAGACTTTTCGCTGTTTTTAAGTCCTCTTCGGCACTTTTCAGCCAATAATCAATAATCTCTTTTATGTTCATTATTTTTATTATACCAATTCATAAATAAAAAATCAATTTCCTTAATTTATATTTGGTATAAATAAAAATTTAACCGACCCTTAATTATATCAACCGCTACAGGATCCCAACCGTTAATGGGCCAGGCAAAAGAAATTATTTTCGTTCCTTTTTTAAGTTCGGACTCAAGTTTTAATTTCAATTTTGGGATAGCCTCCGGCATTAAATAAAAATATATGATATCCGCGTCTCCCAAACCTTTTCCCCAGAAATTTTCATATCTTATTTTCGCTTTATGATTTTTTAAAAAGAAAAAACGAAACAACGACAAAAGATAAGGAAATGGAGATATCTCAAATCCCTCCGCATTAGCTCCCGCTTTAATGGCAGCAACAATAATGCGCCCGTCGCCACATCCCAAATCATAAAACTTCTGGCCTTGCTGTATAGCGGCAATTTTTAAAAATCTTTTTATATCGTTTTGGCTAGTGGGCACCCAAGGAGCGGCTGTTAATCCTATGAATTCATAGGTTACAGAGAGCAAAAGAAAAACTATTGCCATGAGAAGCAAAATGAGCATTATAGACATAGAAATTAAAAACAACGTCATTTTATCCTTGAATCAATCTTAACAAAAGTATCAAAAGAAATATTTTTTGTGTATTTTTCTATCTTTTTAACAGATATTTCAATGTCTTTTATATAAAGATCGGCTTTTCTTTTCATACATAAGTGAGGTCTCTTAAAATTTCTCTTTTAATAATTGGTTTGATTGCTCTCCTTGTCACCAAATCAACTTTTCTCCCTAAAATCCTGCTCAAATATCTTTCCAAACTGATAAACTTAAAAAATCCCGGAGTAATTAAAAAATCAACCATAATATCTATATCACTCTGTCTTTGTTGCTTACCTCTAGCAACAGAACCAAAAACTCCTATCTTTTTCACATGATAGTTTCTTCTCAAAAAATCGCTATGGATTCTTAAAATCTCTTTAATTCTATTCAATTCACTATTTTTCATAATTTTAATAATATCATATTTTCTCTATTTTCCATAATTTTATTATACCTCATTGCCGTATATATAAACAATTGGTAAAATAGTAATTAGTGGAAAAATTTTTTAGTAAACATAAAAAATTGTTTTTGGCTATAATATTGGCCCTGGCCGTATTTTTTAGGTTTTGGCATATCGCAAGCATCCCGCCAGGATTATTCACAGACGAAGCAATGAATGGATCCAATGCCGTTGAAGCAATAGATACGGGAGAATACAAAGTTTTTTATCAAGAAAACAACGGCAGAGAGGGATTATTCATAAACATCCAGGCCTTATCTGTAAAAGCTTTTGGCACCAAGCCATGGGCTCTAAGAATAATCAGCGGTATATTTGGCACACTCACTGTGCTAGGACTTTACTTACTCACTAAACAATTATTCAACAAAGAATCTGTCGCTCTTTTATCAAGTTTTTTTCTTGCCACATCGTTTTGGCATATTAATTTTTCCCGTATTGGATTCCGCGCGATTATGGCGCCGTTTTTTTTAGTTTGGTCATTTTATTTTTTGTTTAAGATTATAAACCAAACCAAAAACAATTTTCAAAGTTGGTTATTGCCAATTTTTGCGGGATTCATTTTCGGTTTAGGCTTTCATTCTTACATTGCGTACAGAGTCGCGCCTATCCTGCTTATACCGCCCTTTATATTATTGTTAAAAAATAAAAAAATAAAATTAATAGCGCTGTTTTTAATCGGCGCGTTCATCGCAATCCTTCCTCTAGGCCTTTATTTTTTAAATCACCCGCAGGATTTTATGGGCAGAACCACGCAAATATCTATTTTTGCTTCTCAGTCCCCTATCTTTAATCTCATAAAAAACACTTTAATTACTTTGCAAATGTTTTTCTTTGCGGGCGACTTCAACTGGCGGCACAATTACGCGGGATTCCCCCAGCTTTTTCCTGTCGTGGCCGTAATGTTTTTTGTAGGAATTTTAATCAGTATTAAAAAAATCTTCAAAAAAGAAAACGTAGGATTAACACTGGTTTATTTATTTCTGGCTATGTGGTTTATTTTTATGCTGGCGCCGGTTGTTGTTTCCAACGAAGGACTACCCCACTCTCTAAGGTCAATCACACTTGCGCCTATTGCAATGATATTTGCAGGATTAGGCGCAGAATATTTTGGCAATAAAATTACTACAAAAAAAACCGCTATAATTTTTGCGATTTTATTAATTATTATTCCTGTATTTACTTACTTCCAATATTTTGTATTCTGGGCAAAAAAGCCCGAAGTGGCAAAATCATTCAGCAAGGAATATACTGACATTGCTTACCAAATAAATTCTATGAACAGAACAAAACCAGTTTATGTTATAATAGACAAAAATAGGATATTTCGCGACGACCCCATGGATTTGCAAACAATAATGTTTATAACCAGAACATTTTTGCCCCAGCAGCAAAAAGAAAAAAATATTTTTTACTCAACATACAAAGACAGCGGCAATATCCCGCAAGACGCGCAAAAAATATGGCTAAAATAACAAAAATCGCAGCTTTCTTCATTTTGGGAATAATGTTTATTCTGATGTTTTTTTCTGCGTGGAACGAATCCGCCACTTTTGATGAGGTGGCCCATATTCCCGCAGGATATTCTTATCTGACACAGCAGGACTACCGCATCAATCCGGAACATCCTCCGCTCGTAAAAGATATTTCTGCTGTTCCTCTTTTATTCCTAAATTTAAATTTTAAAACAGATACGCCGGTTTGGACAGAACTCATTAACGGCAGACAATGGGATATGGGAAAAATATTTTTATATGAATCAGACAATGACCCGGATAAAATCATACGTTTTTCCAGATTTCCCATAATGATTTTGGCTATTATCTTTGGCTGGCTTATTTTCAAATGGGCCAGTAAGTATTACGGAAATAAAGTTGGTCTTCTCACTTTATTTTTTTATGCCATGTCTCCAACAATTATTGCCCATTCCAGGTATGTGACAACGGATATTGGCGCGGCCTTTGGAATTTTCCTGGCTCTCACATCATTTATAAATTTTCTCTGCAATCAAAACAAAAAGAATTTAATTCTCGCTGGAATCGCTTTTGGCATTTGCCAACTGATAAAATTTTCCGCCATTATACTTATACCTACATATTTTGTTTTGGCCATTCTCTGGGTCATTTTGGAAAATTATTCTGAATCCAAAAAAATCATCAGGGAATCTTTTAAAATTATCGGCAAATTAATTATACTTGGGGTCATCAGCATTCTTGTTGTCTGGCCGATTTATCAATTCCATGTCTGGAATTATCCAGTTGAAAGACAAATAAGCGACATTCGCCATATTCTCTCTTCAGACAAGGCAAAGGTCTACGGAGATATCGCTGCAAAAATATCAGAACTACCGCTGATGCAGGGTCTGGGAGAATATGTTTTTGGAGTATTTATGGTCATAAGGCGCGCAGCCACAGGAAACAGCGCTTATTTTATGGGAGAAGTTTCTGCCTCTGCCTGGCCGTCTTACTTCCCTGTTCTTTATGCGACAAAAGAAAATATTGGCTTCCATATTTTGACTCTTATAGCCATAATTTTTTCCATAAAAAATATTATAGATTCCGAAGAGAAAAAATTAAAAGCAGTTGCTGAATGGATGAAAGATAATTTTGCCATAACAGCAAGTATCGTCTTTATTTCTATCTATCTTCTTCAGGCAATCACAGGAAACTTAAACATAGGCATAAGACATATCCTGCCTGCATTGCCTTTTATATATTTTCTTGTGGCAAGGCAAATTATAAGATGGATAAGAAATACAGATATTGAACAACCCCGGAATGTATCAGAGTGGATCTCTTATATTTATCATAAATTTATTAAATCCCTTGAGAGATATGTCATATTAATAACAACTATTTTACTTATATTTCTTACCACTATTTTTGCATTCCCATATTATCTTTCTTACTATAATATCTTTGGAGGAAACACTGAGAATGGATATAAAATTGCCACTGATTCCAATTATGACTGGGGACAAGATTTAAAGAGATTAAAAGATTGGGTCCAGAAAAATAAGATTGAAAAAATAAAATTGGATTATTTTGGCGGCGGAAGACCTGAGTATTATCTTGGAGAAAAATTTGAACCATGGTGGTCTAACAAAGACACGCCACCGGAAAACTCATGGCTTGCAGTATCTATAAACCAACTTCAAGGCGCTCAAGCAAAACAAATAAAAGGATTCTATATAAAACCCGAGGATACATATTCATGGCTAAAAAACAAAGAGCCTGTCGCCCGCGCCGGCACCTCAATATTTATCTATAAGTTTTAGAAAATAAAAAGGCGCGATTAATTATCGCACCTCTATCTTTTAACCCTGTCCATTTTGATATTCAATAATTTCAGGTCTACGTGATAATTTTCTATATAACTTCCTGTTAAATATTACAAGAAAAAGCCAAACTATGACCGTAAATATTAATATCAAAAGCATTAAAAGAAGGCTTAATCCGCATACAACACCCCAAAAAGATATTACAAATAAAATAATCACGATTTTTAGAAATCCAAAAATCAAACCAAATAAAACATTCTTCATTTATACCTCCTTCATAAATTGAATTTTTAAAATTCTTCTTTCAAGAGGATAGCAAAATTATAAAATTAATTCAACTAAAAATTGTTAAACTTTATTAATTTTCTTAATTTTAAAATTCAAGTTTACATGCGATAGCAAATAAATTGGTATTTGGTATTTTGTATATTTACGTCAAAAATTAATCATTCTATCAACCTAAAGACGGATGTGCAATCTCCGAGATTGCACAATTTGTTTCTATGACGATTAAATTGAGCATCCTCTGCCCTAAACTTAGTTTGGGTCATGTATGTTTGAGTCATATATGATGTTAAAATTTCCTGAGTTATAGATTTATTATATCAAAACCGCATATACTTATCCCAATACTCGTAGAGTTTTTTTGTGGCGCGAAGATCGCCGACATTATATTTGGCAATGTCTAGAAATTTTTTCTCTTTGTATAACCTAGCAATATCATCTCCTGTCACTCCTTCTGATTTCGGACTCTTAATGCCAAAGGCCCTGCTCCACAAATGAAGATTCCCTTTTTTACGAACAGCCCCGTAAAAAGTCAATTGGTCCAGCAAATCAACGTGTTTAGCGTCAAATTTCTGGCTATATAAATATCTATTAGACATTAAATCTTTACTCGGCCTGATTCCATGAATTGCAGACCGCGCCATTAAAAACGGCACATCAAATCCCCTGCCATTAAAACTGATGAATTCATCGTATCGCTTTGTCAAATCCCAAAATTTCTCTATCATTTCTTTTTCGCTCATGGTCTTAATTTTTATGCCATTCTCTTCAATATCGCTCCCTTGACATATCTCGGGACAAGCAGGCGCCTGAAAATATACGGCTCCCTCATCTTTCTCCCCGTCTAAAACACCTATAGCCACTATCTCGCCGGTTAAAGGAGAAAAGCCCAGATCGTTTTTCATATCCTCAAAAGCAACTCTATACTCCTCTTCATTTGTTGATTCTTTTTTTATCCAGCGGGTCAAAACCTCTTGAGTTGTCTTATCAAGAAGATTATAATCTTCGCCAATTGTCTCAATATCAAAAATTAATTTAGGCATAATATATTATTCTGCTTCTATTCCGCAATCATGACAAACAAGTTTTGCGATAAAATTATTATCATTTCCAACAGACAACTTTATAAACACTGGTTCTTTACATTTAGAACATTGAAGATTGTTTTTCAATTTTAAATTATCTATTAATCTATGAGCTTCTATTGAGTTAATGTCAAATTTAATATAATATTCTTCTTTAAAAAATATGTTTTTAATTCTCTCCACTGCTCTTATAGGAGGAGTGTCTGTACGAATAATAAAATCTTTGGCTCCCAATTCTTTTGCCCTTTCTTGGTCTTCTTTCCTGCCAAAATGAGAGAATATGGCAACAGGAATATTGGCAGTGGAGACATTTTTCTTTAATTCTTCCATAAGAGAAAAACCGTCCATTCTAGGCATTATAATACCTGTAAAGATGACGTCTGGTTTCTCCTTTGTGGCAATATCTAAACCCTCCACACCATCGCTTGCTTTAAGCACCTTAAAGCCTGAATTGGCAAAAACCTCTGCGTATATATCACGAGATAATCCATCGTCATCAACCAATAATATCACCAATTCTTTTGCCATATATTCATTTTACTATATAAAGTTTAAAGAAAAAAGGGGCGAGAGCCCCTTTAAATAATTTCATCAATAAGATTAAATCTCAATGATTCCTCTGCGGATAAAACTTTTTTTTCTTTACACCATTGTTCTATGGTGTCTATTTTAATACCTGACCTCTGGAAAATTATATTGTTATAATCTTCTTGATCTTTTTTTATATCCTGCAATCTTTTATTCATTATTTTTTCATATTCATCCCATTCTATGCGTATATTTATCCTCAGATTATGAAAAGAAAATATGCTATGTTTCATAGCTTTTCTTTTTTTGCACGCCTGAAGCACTATAATGGCCATAGAATTCGCCTGGCGATAAACTATACCGGTAATCGACGCTTTGGAATGCTTAATGATGTCAAATACATCTAACCCCGCCACAATACCACCGCCCGGACTATTTATATACATAATTATCTCTTCGTCGCTTTTTGCGTTAAGCCATAAAATTTCAGCACTCAACCGGTCTGATGCATTATCATCAATCTCATTAATAAGATACAAAGTCCTCTTTTCCAGCAAATCTTTCTCAAACCTCAATTTCATATCTTTCTTCATTTCTTCCAAACTCATTGATTTATACCTCCTTTTCTGATATATTTATTATGTAAATTTACAGATCTTTTTAAAGAATAGCATAATAATAAAATTCTGTCAAATGGTCGAAATTAAAAACATTTAAATCTAAAATCTATGAACGTAGAAAATCCAGAAGAAAAAATTAAAGAACCAGTAAAAAAAGAGTACATACCTGATGATCAAGGCAATATAAAAACTCCAAAAGAAATAGAAGAAGAAGAAAAAAGAAAAAAAGAGGATCCAGAATGGTGGAGGGAGCAAAAATAAAAA
>ERZ1292633.6394-Hain-H41-02um-R1-6394-length-10291-cov-8_pt1 | contig 10291 bp, 12 predicted proteins | sample MGYA00564406_ERZ1292633 | MGnify/ENA primary metagenome ERZ1292633 (study PRJEB36523, sample SAMEA6512639) | groundwater metagenome | collected 2019-01-08 | study: AquaDiva: Metagenomics assemblies of 32 groundwater samples
AATAAAATAGTTGTAGCAAAATTGTGACCCCGACGAGATTTGAACTCGTGTCCTTAGCATGAGAAGCTAATGTCCTAGGCCGCTAGACTACGGGGCCAAAAATTTGACTTTTTAATCAAAACCTAGTACTATTTTAACATTAATCCCTGAGTTATGAGGGGTTTTTTTTACTTTCGTTTTCTAAACGAAGTGAAGATTAACGAAAGTTAAACCCTCCAAAAATCGCCCTTTGAGCCGTGTACGAATAGTACTGAAAAGGCGAGAAGTAAGATAAGGAGGGTAGTTTAAATTTTCATTATGTCAAAAATACAATTAACACAAAAAGGGTTTGATGATTTGAAGATTGAACATCAAGACCTAATAAAAAACAAAAAACCAAAAGCAATTGATCGTTTAAGTAAAGCCCGCTCGATGGGTGATCTTTCTGAAAACAGCGAATACACGGCCGCCAAAGAAGAGCTGGCTTTTGTCGAGGGAAGGGTCCGGGAAATTGAAGAAATAATTAACAATGCCCAAGTTATTGAGAACAATCATGTTGGGAATCTTGTCCAGGTTGGATCGTCCGTCACAGTTCAAACTGACGGAAAAAGTGAGCTGTTCCAAATCGTCGGAGAATTCGAAGCCGATCCGATGAATAAAAAACTATCCCAAAACTCGCCTATCGGTCAAGCTTTGATTAATAAAAAAGTCGGCGATTTAGTTGAAGTCAATATTCCCACCGGCAAAGTCCAGTATAAAATCATTGAAATAAAATAAATTACCTATTAAACAAATTTTTTATAATTAAAAAGGCTCTATCAATATTTTTTTCTTCAAATATTAAAGTTATTTCATGAGTGGTCGAAACTACTTCAATTATATTTATTCCTTCCCAAGCTAACGGTTTAAGAATAAAGTAGTAAACACCGGAAAGGTCAATGTTTTCTTTTGGTAGTCTTATCGTGACAGAAGATAGATTATTAATTTTAAAAATTATTTTTTCGTCCTGATAGATTTTTTTAATTGAACTTTCCAATTCTAAACTGACAATTAGTGTTGTTTCAAAAACTCCTTCCGTGATCGTGCCAAAAAACTCTTTTTGTTGATTAATTGCTTCTAGTAATTTTTGATGTTTAGAAACTAATGATTGAGAATTAGCTAAAGTATATTCAATTAAATTAGATCTGACTATTATATCCGGAGCATTTATAAATATTTTTTTTGTATTACTTTTATAATCTATCTTGTTTGACAACCTTTTTAAAGCCATGATTATAGCCCCGTTTTCCACTTTCTTATAAAGTTCTTTTTCTATTTCCGGTTTGATTATCCGTGATAAAGCGGAAAGGTTAATAATTTTTTTGCTAAGACCTTCTTCTAAAAAAGATGATTTTTTAATAATTTTTTCAACAATTTCGGGTATAGTAATCATAAAAATGTTAAAATTTTAACATTTTATTTATTTTTTGTCAAATTAACTCAATAATTTGACATACTGTCTATTAATAATATAATTGACTATTGTTTCTTATATTAAAAATTAGATTGTAACAATAATCTATGATTAAAACTAATTGCCTAATCTGTGATGCTCAAGTGACTCTGCCCGAAAAAACCGAAGAGTCAGAAATTATCAGTTGCGCTGAATGCCACACAAAGCTGGTGGTCGCTAAAATAGAAAATAAAGTCGCCACCCTTCAAGAGGCACCCAAAGTCGAGGAAGATTGGGGAGAATAAAAATCATATGACAACCATAGGTATTTTACACACAACAATCAGAGGGGATGAAAAACTTATTATTGAGGCGGCAAAAAAAAGAAATATTCAAATAAAATTAATTGATGTCAGAGAAGAAATATTTAATCGAAAAACCTATAAGTGTGATTTAGATGTTGCCCTTGAGCGTTGTGTATCAACGGTAAAAGGGACACACGCAACACGTTTTTTTGAATCCATTGGTATCATCGTCATCAATAATTCTTCAGTTGCTTCGATATGTGAAGATAAATTTGTGACATCATGTTTTCTCCAAAAAGCCAAAGTACCAACACCTGATTTTGCTATGGTTTTTAATACGGAGCAAGCAGCTAAAGCAATCGATGAAATGGGGGGATTTCCGGTCGTCATTAAGCCACCTCTTGGCTCTTGGGGCAGATTGCTTGCAAAAATAAATGATATCGACGCTCTTGAGGCCGTCCTTGAACATAAAGAGGTTTTAGGTTCTCCTCAGCAAAAATCATTTTATATTCAACAGTATGTGAAAAAGCCGGGGCGAGATATCAGAGCCTTTGTCATTGATGGTAAAACTATCTGTGCCATATACCGAGATTCTCCTCACTGGATAACCAATACAGCTCGTGGTGGGGTTGCCAAAAACTGTCCGGTTAGCAAGGAAATTGCTGACATATCAAGAAGAGCGAGCGATGCCGTCGGAGGTGGGATTTTATCTATGGATATATTTGAAACCGATGAAGGTTTACAGATTAATGAAATAAACCATACGACCGAATTTAAAAATTCTGAAAAACCAACTAACACCAGTATTTCCGGAGCGATCGTTGACTACTGTGTAAAAGTTGCAAAAAATCTATGATAAATGTATCTATATTCGGAGCATCGGGATATGCTGGAGGAGAATTATTACGAATTCTTACCGGTCATCCTAAAGTAAAAATTCAACAAGCGACTTCAAGACAATTTGCCGGTTTACCTGTTTCATTGGTTAATCCTAATTTAAGAAAAAAAACTGATTTAGTATTTTCCCATCCTGATCAATTGAAAAAATGTGATCTTCTTTTTATTGCCCTTCCTAATGGGGAATCAATGAAATACATGAATAAATTAAAAACCCTAGCCAAAAAAATCATTGACCTCGGGGCCGACTACCGGTTACGTGAACAATCTATATTTGAAAGTTGGTATAAACAAAAGCATTTAAATCCGGAAATGTTGAAAAAATTTGTTTACGGAGTTGTTGAACTACATCGTCAGGAAATAAAAAAATCTTCCTACGTCGCTGGCCCCGGTTGCGAGGCAACCGTTTCAATATTATCTCTTTATCCTTTAGTCAAACACAATCTTATTGAAGGAAAAATTATTATAGACGCTAAAATGAGCAGCTCTCAAGCCGGTTTAAAACCGTCCCTTTCGTCTCATCACCCTGAACGGGCCGGAGTGGTTCGATCTTATATGCCTTCAGGCCACCGCCACACTGCCGAAATTATTCAGGAACTATCCCCTTTTGCGGATAAACTTGACGTTGCAATTTCGGCAACCGCTATAGATATGGTTCGCGGACTTTTGGTAACAATTCATGCTGTTCCAAAAAGTGGAGTTTCGGAAAAAGAAGTTTGGAAAGCTTATAGAACTGAATATGCAAGCGAACCGTTTATCAGGATTGTTAAAGAACGCCAAGGCCTTTATCGTTTTCCTGAACCAAAAATCCTCCAAGGAACCAATTTTTGTGATATTGGTTTTGAAATGGACACAGTTTCAAAACGGTTAGTGGTCATAGGTGCAATTGATAATCTGGTGAAAGGCACGGCCGGACAAGCTGTTCAAGCAATGAATCTAATGTACGGATATCCCGAAGAAACAGGTTTGGAATTCCCAGGACTCCACCCTATTTAATCATATGAATTTTAAAGGCGTTATTGACACCACATTTCGAGACGGACAACAATCTCCCCTTATGTTTGACTCGTATAAATACCGTTTTACTATTGAAGATAAAAAAAGTCTAATATTTGGCTTGATCAAGCTTGGAGTAAGAAATTTCGAATTTTTTGCACCTAACGTCAATAAATCCGAAGCACGAGATTTTGCTTTAATAAAAGATTACGTCAAGTCACTTAATGTCCCAGATATAAGGTTCCTAGCCCACTGCCGTTGCCATCCTAAAGATATAGAAGAAGCAATAAAAGCCGGTTTTGACGGATTAAATCTATATATAGGTATGACTCAATATGCACAGCAATACAGTCATGGAATGAAATTTGGCGAAATCATAACTAATGTCAAAAAAATTATTGAAACAACCAAAAAATTTTATCCTAATCTTTATATTCGTTTCAGCGCTGAAGATAGCTTTCGGACACCGCTAAAAGATATTTTTCAGATGTACGACGAAATTTATGAGAGTGTCGATACTTTCGGTCTACCTGACACCGTTGGAATCGCTACTCCAATAATAGTTGCCGAACGAATAAAAGCAATAAAAAAAAGATATCCTAAAGTTGACATTGAGTGTCATTTTCACAATGACCGGGGACTTTCCATAATCAACGCTATCACAGCCATACAAAGCGGCGCATCATACATTGATACTTCTATTTGGGGAATGGCTGAACGATCTGGCATAACTTCTATAACTGGATTTCTCCTTAACTTGTTCTATGAAAATAAATCTTTATGTAAAGACTATGACCTTAAAATTTGTTACCCTTTAAATATCCTCATGGGATCGATATTAAAATTACAGGTTTCACCTTCTGAACCCGTTTCAATAACCAATCGAACCCATACTGCTGGAGTCCACCAAAAAGCTGTCCTAAATAATCCCTATGTTTATGAAGCTCATGGTCTAAGAAACTTCGGAGTCGATAAAAAACAATTATTTTTGGGTCCATTGAGCGGGAAAAATCTCATCTATTATTATCTAAGGGAAATAGAATACTACGATTTAACTCAAGAGCAGGCCACTGAAATAGCTAAAGAATTCAAGTCTAAATCCACGGAAATGAATAAAAAAAACAAACCAGAAGCAGTGTTAAAAAGAATTGTTGACCAATATAATTTACCAAAACTTTTAATTAAAAAAGAATATCTTAAAAATAGAGTTGAAAATTTAGATTAATAATATGGGGCAAACAATTGCAGAAAAAATATTTTCCCAACATGTAGGAAAAAAAGTTTATTCAGGAGATTTTATCATTGCAAAACTTGACCTTGTTATGGCCCACGACACAACTTGCGCTTGGGCAATTGATCCATTTTATGAAATAGCTAAAAAAGTTTGGAATAAAAAGAAAATTTTTATACCTTTTGATCATGCTTTCCCAGCTCCAAATGTCCAAATGGCCAAATTACAGGCTAAAATTAGAAAATTTGCAAATGAACAAGGTATTTCAATCACAACCGACGGTGTTTGCCACCAGATAATGTCTGAGCGGTTTATAAATCCTGGGAACTTGATTCTTGGCGCTGACTCTCATTCTCCAACCGGTGGTGGCTTGGGAGCCTTAACCATTGGTGTTGGTTCAACCGATGCAGCCATTGCGATGGCCACCGGCACCTGTTGGTTTAGGGTTCCACAGACAATAAGAATTAACGTAAATGGAAAATTAAAAAAAGGGGTATTTTCTAAAGACGTTATTTTGATGATTGCTAAAAAATTTGGTCCGGAAGGTGGTAATTATAGAGTGTTAGAATACGGTGGCGAAACAGTTCGTAATTTTTCCGTGCCCGCCCGTTTAACTTTAACTAATATGTCAGCTGAAATGGGAGCTAAAGCGGCCATCATTGAACCCGATGAGCAAACAGAAAAATATCTGAAAGAAAATCAACGATATTATAAATTTGATAAAAAGTCATTATGGAGTGATGAAGACGCGGTTTACGAAAAAATAATGAATTTTGACATTTCCGATCTTATTCCACAGATTGCAGAACCTCCAGATATTGATCGAGTTAAAGATGTACAAGAAGTAGAAAAAAAGAAAATAAAAGTTGATCAGGTATTTATCGGGTCCTGCACAAACTGCAGAATTGAGGATTTGGATGTTGTTTATAAGATGTGGCAGAAAAATATTTTAGATCCTAGTGTAAGGACAATTATAACCCCAGCCTCAAAACTTGTTTATCTTCAAGCATTGTCAAAGGGGTACCTGGAATTTTTTACTAAAAAAAATGCCATTATATTAACTCCTGGTTGTGGTCCTTGTTTAGGTCGACACGGTGGAGTTTTATACGATGATGAGGTCTGTGTCTCAACCAGTAACCGTAATTTTACCGGAAGAATGGGTAGTCCGAAAGCATTAATATATTTGGCCAACCCGGCAACGGCGGCCGCTTCGGCGATCACCGGATATATTACCGACCCCAGAAAATATTTATAATTTAAAAAAATTATTATGAACTGGATTTTTGGAAATAATATTAACACTGATCTGATTACACCGGGTCGCTATAACATAACAACTGATGCTCAAGAACTGGCAAAAATCGTTTTTATCGAATATCGACCCGAGTTCGTTAAAACTGTTAAGAAGGGTGATCTCATTATTGCCGGAAATAACTTTGGTTGTGGTTCTTCCCGCGAAACTGCAGTTACCGCTCTCAAAACCTGTGGAATAAAAACAATTATTGCCAAATCATTCGCGAGAATTTTTTATCGTAACTGTATTGATCAAGGATTACTAGCAATCATTGCCCCCATTGATAATATAAATGAAAATGACAATCTTAAAATTGATATAGAAAAACAATTGGTTATAAATATTTTAAAAAAAAAGGAAATTAAAGCAGTCATTCCACCCTTAATGATTAAACTCTATGAAAGTGCTGGTATCATTCCGTATCTCAAAAAAAATGGCTTGGGTTCGTTAAAAAAACTTTTTGAAATATGAAAAAAAAATATCAAATATGTTACATGGGAGGTGATGGAATAGGACCAGAAGTAACAGCTCAATCAATCAAATTACTAGAAGCAACCGGAATCGGTTTTGGTTTTATGCATGCAGAGATTGGTTTTGAAACATATAAAAAATACGGCACTCCACTGCCCGAAAAAACAATTGAAATTTGCAGAAAAAGCGACGCGATATTATTTGGAGCTATTACCACGCCACCAAATATCAAAGGATATTTTAGTCCAATCGTTCGCTTAAGAAAAACTTTAGACCTTTATGCAAATGTTCGTCCTTTTAAATCACTTCCTATCCCTGACCAAAAACATGGAATAGATTTTATTATAGTTCGAGAAAACACCGAAGACCTTTATGTAGGTCAGGAAAGATTGACTAAAGAGGGGGCAATCGCCGAAAGAGTTATCACAAAAAAAGGTTGCGAAAAAATTTTAAAATTTGCTTTTGAACTTGCTAAAAAACAAGGTAGAAAAAAAGTCACCGTGGTTCACAAAGCCAATATTTTGAGAATTACCGACGGTTTATTTTTAGATATTGCTAAAAAGATTTCTCAATCATATCCTGAAATAATAATGGAAGATATGCTCGTCGATTCCTGCGCCATGCAACTTATTAAAAAAACAGAGGCCTTTGATGTCATCGTTACGACCAATATGTTTGGTGATATTTTGTCAGATGAAGCAGCTGGATTAACGGGAGGACTCGGAGTCGCCGCCAGTGGAAATATGGGAAATAATCAAGGACTATTTGAGCCGGTTCACGGTTCGGCCCCGAAATACGCCAGAAAAAATATCGCCAATCCAACAGCCAGTTTTCTTTCATCGGCCATGATGCTTGAATTTTTAGACGAAAATAAAATGGCAAAAAAAATAAGAGAGTCCATTACAAAAACAATGGAACTCGGTTTAACGACAAAAGATTTGGGTGGAAAATTAAAAAGTTCTGAATTTACTGATAAAGTTATCCAAAACTTATGATACTTATTAAAATTGGTGGAGGAAAAAAAATTAATTTAGATTATATTTGCGAGGATATAAAAATTCTTATTGATCAAGGAGAGAAAGTTATTCTCGTTCATGGTGCCAGTGTTGCCCGTGATGAAATCGCTGAAAAAATGGGGGCACCAACCAAAACGATAACTTCACCTACCGGAATAAGTAGTGTCTATACTGATAAAACCGCTATTGATATTTTTCTCATGACTTATCCAGGTCTTGTCAATAAAAGAATTGTTGCTAAACTTCAATCGTATGGGGTAAACGCAATAGGATTGTCAGGTATAGACGGACAACTTTGGAAGGGAAAAAGAAAAACTGCTGTCTACGTTAAAGAAGGAGCAAAGACAAAATTGATTACGGATAATATGACAGGAAAGGTAACAAAAATTAATTTTAATTTGATTAATTTACTTTTAAATAATAAATATTTACCAGTCATTTGTCCGCCGGCACTTAGTGAAGAGAATGAAATAATTAATACTGACAATGATTGGGCCTGTGCAGTTATGGTCGGTGCTTTAAAGATCCAAAAAATGATCAGCCTTTTTGAGGCCTCTGGACTTTTAAAAAAATTTGGTGACGAATCATCTCTTATAAAAAATGTTGACAAAAATAAACTTGATGAATATTTTATCTATACCCAAGGGCGGATGAAAAAGAAATTGTTAGGTGCTAAAGAAGCATTTGCTCAAGGATTAAAACAATTATATTGGTCAGATGGTCGAATAAAAAACCCAATTATAAAAGCCCTCAAAGGGGAGGGCACCATTATTAGTTAATTTTTATTTATGAAAAATTATCAATTTTTACAACAAAAATATATCGTCAATACCTATGTAAACCGGGGAGTCACTTTTATTAAGGGGCAAGGAATATATTTATATGATGAAGCTGGAAATAAATATTTAGATATGATGAGTAATTATGGAGTCAGTATTTTTGGCCATTCAGATAAAATAATCACCAAAAAACTATCACATCAGCTTAAATTAATAACAACTTTACATGGAAGTTTTAACAATGATAAAAGGTCTGAAGCGTCAGAACTACTTATTAAACGCTCTGGCCAAACTTATACTAATGTTTATTGGTGTAATTCCGGCACTGAAGCCAATGAGGCGGCTTTAAAATTTGCCGTAGCGGTTACCGGAAAAAAGAAAATAATTACCTGCAACCACGGTTATCATGGTAAAACTCTGGGTAGTCTTTCAGTAACCTATGGAGATAAATACCGTAAACCTTTTTTACCACTTCTTTGGCAGGTAGAATTTATTGCTCACAATAATCCTCAGGCCCTTGAAAAAGCAATTGATAGTAATACCGCTGCTTTTATTGTTGAGCCGATTCAAGGTGAAGGTGGTATTTATGTGCCAAATATAAATTATTTAAAAAAAGTCAGAGAAATATGTAATAAACGCGGTGTAATTCTTATAATTGATGAGGTCCAGACAGGAATGGGAAGAACAGGAAGTCTTCTTTGCTCACAAAAATCAGGAATAGAAGCTGATATTTTAACTTTGGGAAAGGGATTAGCCGGAGGAATACCTGTTGGGGCGACCCTTATCAATAATAAAGTTTCTGCCGTTATTTTCAAGGGTCTTCATACTTCAACATTTGGAGGAAATCCTTTAGCCTGTGCCGGTGTTATTGCAACTATAAATAAAATAGATGGTCGTCTGCTCAAACACGTAACAGAAATGGGCTCATATTTTATAAAGGAATTAAAATTAATTAAATCCTCGACGATCCTTGATGTTAGAGGTCAGGGTTTAATGATTGGTGTCGACGTTAAAGAAGATAGAAATGGTTTATTAAAAAAATTACAGGGTGAAAAAATACTTGCTATTCCTGCGGGAGAAACAGTAGTCCGATTTTTGCCACCTTTTATTGTTGAAAAGAAACATATCGATGAGACAGTTGATAAATTAAAACAAATTTTGTCCTAAAGTAATATGTGCCGTTTTCTTTTGTGCAAATCTAAACAACCTGTTAACCCTAAAAAAATACTCACTTCATTTGCCAAAATGGCAGAAAAAAGCAAAGCTTATGATGGAGATTGGCAAGGCGATGGTTGGGGATTTTCCTGGCTTGGAAATAATAAATGGCAGGAATATAAATCACTTAAACCAGTTTGGGAAGAGAAAGAAAGATTTTCAAAATTCCCTGAATCTAATATTTTTTCTATTCACGCGCGAAGCGCTTCTTTTCCACAACATAAAAATAATATTGAGTATAACCAACCTTATATAAACGAATCTTATTCTTATGTTTTTAATGGGCTTCTTAAAGGGGTTACTCTATCTTTGCCAGGAGAAATAGGCGCGCAAAAAATATGGTCTTTTCTAAATGTTTATCTTAAAAAAATAAATCTTACTCAATCCTTATATAAGGTGACCGATATTTTGAAAAAAAATTCTCGAAATATCCAAGCTTTAAATATTGGAGTAGCAGGAAAAAATACTATTTCTGCTTATTGCCATTTTACTGCACACCCAAATTATTATTCTCTACAATATTCGGATAATTCTAATATAAAAATTATTTGTTCAGAAGTAATAGATGGATTTATTTTTAAATCCCTACCAGCAAATTCATTAATTACTTTATAGTATTCATGATAAAATTAAACATATGATTTGGGCAGACCGCGAAGCGAAAAGATTGAAAGAA
>ERZ1292633.4095-Hain-H41-02um-R1-4095-length-13698-cov-6_pt1 | contig 10288 bp, 5 predicted proteins | sample MGYA00564406_ERZ1292633 | MGnify/ENA primary metagenome ERZ1292633 (study PRJEB36523, sample SAMEA6512639) | groundwater metagenome | collected 2019-01-08 | study: AquaDiva: Metagenomics assemblies of 32 groundwater samples
ACACTGTTCCTTATTGGGGCACGAGTTTCATGTGGTCGTGCAACGGGAACCCAGGCACGGGCGACTGGACGTCGGCCACGCTCGTTCACTTCTTGGACTCAACGACCTGCGTCGGCCCGGTGAACCCGCCCGGCACAGGAGGATCTGGCACCTATCCACTGGACTCGTGCGGGTCGCCGTACGGTCCCAACAATCCGCCGCAGTACAACACGTTCATGTGCGTGCCGTGCGGCGACGCTTGCAACTGGGGCCAGTGACCCGGTGAGGGGAGCGGAAGGCATTCCGTGTAACACCAATCGAATCAATGTTTTGTTATCTTTGTGTTGGTGGATTGATTGTGACTTGTGTGTTTCGTTGATGGTGGAGCTCGTGGCTGGGTTCAGATCCCCGATAGGACTCATGTCGTTAGGCAGTTCGGTGACACAATGCTCCGGTGGAAGTTGCGTTGTTCGTTTCGCTCGTGGCTCATCACGTGCCAATTTTTTAAAAAAAGGTCAATTCCGTTTTCACGCGGACTAGATAGACAGGCGAAACAGCCCCCCTCGGGTCCCCGCTCCGACGACTGTCTGTCGTTTGGCACCGGACAAAACGGCACTGCGGCTTCGGGGCGCCCATCCCACGGCTTGACCTCCCATGTCCAGCCCCGGCAGCCAACGAAGACCATCCATGGGGTCCGTGGTGGCGCCGCCGAAGGAGGTGGAGCTGCATGGGTTTCGCGCGTTCGACGACGGCGGTACGTCCGTCGCCAACAATGCGGTCGGGATCGTGGATGCGCCAGCACGCGGCACAGAGGCATACGAACACGTGACGGTTTTCCCCTTGATTGAGGTAGCTGACTCCCGATCGCCACAGCACCACCGGCCCTCACCCAATTCTACAAGCACAGGAGGGAGCCGTACCGTTACCCCACCTCCGCCGCCCGGAGAAACACCCCAGGCAGAAAAGGCCTCGTTCTTGACGGTCGCGGTCGCGGCTGGCAGCACGACCACGAGCGGGAGTAGCGCCCAGCTGTGTCAAAACGATAGCGGCGACCAGAGCGCCGAAGACGCGTCGCAACCGCACGAAAAAACCCTCGGCGAGATCTACGAAGAAATCACCGATGCTGAGTTCACTTGCCGGATGCGTTACTATCAAATTTGCCACGGCTCTCCGGTCATCTTTCCCGACGACATCATCGCGGCGGTCTACAGCGTCATCGTGCTGCTCTCAGTGGTCGTTTCTACCGCAGCCTTCATCGTTGAAACGGAACCGGACTTAAGTTTCGACCCGCAGGTCGCCACGGCGCTGTTCGCCTTGGAAACGGCGTCGGTCGGCGTCATGACCCTCGACTTCCTCCTGCATGCCACGTCCGTGTTGCGGTTGAGGCAACTGTTAGTATTCTCCACGTTCGCCGACTTGGCGTCGATCATCGGTTTCTATCTTGCGTTGTGGCTGCCAGACGATGATTCAGGGGGCCGTGGCACCGTTGTGTTCATCCTCCGGGCGATTCGCCTCTTCCGAGTGCTCCGTCTTGTCAAGCTATCACGTGACGCGAAGGGAATTCAGGTGTTGAAGAGCACTGCCTCCCGGAGTTTGGACGGCTTGTTGCTCCTCGTTGCGGGTGTTGCCATGGCAACTGTCCTGTTCAGTTCCACGCTTTGGTTCGCGGAAACCAGCTTGGCCACGTGGGACCAGAAGACGCGAACGTGGGTGCAAAGCGACGGTCTGTCGAGCCCGTATCAGAGCGTCCCCGACACTTTCTGGTTCACCATCTCCACAATGACGACGGTGGGCTATGGGGACGCGATCCCGGTGACGATCGGGGGTCGCCTGGTATCCGTGTGTATCATGCTCACCGCCGTGCTGCTTCTATGCTTCCCGAACATCCTCATCGGGTCCAGTTTTCAGGAAGTGAACCGCGGGTTCAATCGTGACCAGGCGCGCTTTCGTCTCGGCCGCTACTTTCGCATCGTCCGCATGGGCGTCCGCTTCATCCGAATGTGGCGCGAGTTCAAGATTAAAGGGCGCCTCAACCGGCTCACGCACGACTACCGGGCCAGTCAGCACCGCCTCAATCGGTTCGCGAGCGATGCGCGAGCGGGGTCCTCTGCGGTCACGCTGGCAGGCGCGCCGATGAAGGATGTCACCATGCTGCGGTGTGTGAATTTTTTCTTCCGACCGACCGACTTCGACTTCGATTATCTCCGCTACGTTCCGGCGCTCAAAGATGGGCTCGCCGAGGTCCGCGTGGGGCCCTTCACCGGATTTGACTTCTTTTTCCGCCTTGTCACTGGCTTTAGCGGCGTCGCCTCTCTGGATGAAATGTTCGAGTCTTACGTGCTTTTTCCAATGCATCAGCCACGAACGAGCGGCGGGGTCGACGGGAGCAGCAACAAGGCACCTTCGGGCCTCGACCGTGCCGCGTTGGCGACCTTACGCGACGACGACGAGGAAGACGACGAGAGCGGCCGAGAGGACGACGATTCCTCCCAGCTCGGGTCCGGGCGCGGCCACGTCCGCAACGTGATCGCCGCCGGGGAGGTTGGAAAGCTGCGCCGATTCAGTCATGGCGGGAATGTGTCGGCGACTCCCCTCAAGTCTCATCTGATCGAAATGGCGTGCTACGCCGCCGAGGCCAAGTTGATCCAATTTTTCGTCATCTCACGCGACGAGGAGCGTGCGGTGATGTGCGCCAATCGCAACTGCGTCGAGCTGCTCACGCACGTGGATGAACCGCCGGGCAGCATGCCGTGCATACGGAGCATCGGCGAGGCCAGGCAGATCTGGCACGCCACCGTTCGCCAGACGGCTCAACTGCTCCTCCCAGTCGACGGGTTAAAGCGATGGCAGTCCGTTCAGAGCCATATCCCGCGACGCGCGGTTACGAACTTCACATACGATCTGAAGTTGATGCAGTCGAGACGCAACAACGTGTTCGACGATCTGGAGGGCATGACGGCCATCGCGCAGCAAATGCTTATGGGATCTGCTGGTCCCGGATCCAACGCGTCTGGGTCGTTTCAGGGCGCCGCCCTGCGCGGCCATCTGGCCAAGTCGGTCGCCAACGCCTCGATGCGGTGGATGCAAGGCGGCGCCGCGGTCCCAAGCAGCGCGAACGGCCTGAGCCTCGACGCAGGGGGGGCGGACGACAGCAGCACCGTCGCGGCGCAGGGGTTCATACCGGCTCCGACCGCCGCACCTGTCGGCCAAGGGTCCACGCGAGGGTCACTCGGGGGCGGGCCCACTCATATGCACTGCTGTGCATTTTGCACTATTTCGACTGCTTTTAGCTGCAAGCCGACCGACGCCATGTCGACCGTGTTAGCCCAGCTGCGCAGCCAGTCCGCGCGCCTCGACGACGATGCGTTCCTGGCCATGGTCCACGCCGTCAAGCAGCAAGCCGCGTTGCTGTCGACCGCGGTGGACGTGCTCGAGGCCGCGCGCGTCGTCAGCGCGGAACTGGGTGTGGATCCCGCCTCCCCAATCGACCCGTTGGACGATACGATGATCGTGGACTCCGAGGAAGAGGAAGCCGACGATGACGACGACTCAGACTCCAGCGACGCGTCGCCACGCCAGGCCGGAGGCGACTCCTGGCCTAGCAAGCCTGTCACGGGCGGCTCCTCGGCGGCCGCGCTGACCGCTCGCAAGCCGAAACGCCGGCGTAAGAAAGTCCCATCCGACTCAATCCCGGCCGTAGTGCAGTCGCCAGATTCAGTTCGAAAGCAACCACACGGACAGTCTCAGCAGTCGGACGACTCCGACGACTCCCTGGGCCCCGACGTCACGTCGTCCATGGACCTGCTGACGCCCCCTTCGCATCCACACGCAGTGCCAGCCTCGGCCAGCCCGGAGGAATCGCTGAGACTGTGACCCTTCCTATCTTTGCTCACCTCCCTCCCAAAAGATAGTTTCTAGGAAAAGCGCATCGTCATTGGTGGCGAAAGTGTGAATCCCGCCGCGTGAGTCCAGGCAAATCACCCACGCCCGCACATGCCCGGTGATGCCCACCTGGGCCAGAACCACTACTTCCTTCCTACTTGCCGTCACACCACGTAAACAACAGTTCCCCCAACCCCCTTTTCCCGTCCACACTCCCACCCATTCACACAGTTTACCTAGGAGGTCGGGATTTTCCCTCCCCTGGTTCGCGGAACACCCGCTTCTCATGGGTGACGCCTCTCTCTCTCTCTCTCTCGTACAACTCCTCTCACGTTTCCGTGCCCTGCCACCCAGCCGGGTAACCCCTGTTTTCAACTGGGCGGAGTCAAAACTTCGAATGATTTTCACTCACCGAGTCCACAACGGCACCCGAGGCGGTTCGCCGAAACCGCGGCTTGGGACCGCAAAGGCGCACGTTCCCCCCGAGTATCTAAATACAGACAGACCTACCACTTCACATTTGATTGGTCACTTTGCTGTAGAGAGAATCGAACGTATGGCAACGACCTTCTTGACGATGGCTGACGACGGCCCTACCGCAAGTGGTCCGTTCAATCCAACCGACGGGGGGGAAGGCTGTCCCTCGCCCTCTGAGGGGTCGTCGCCCCGAACCTCACGACGTCGACGCGCGACCTTTGTCGAAGAACCAAACACGTCGTTGAGCTGGGTGCCGGCCCCCGTGGATCCCCCTCAGCCTCCCGTTTCACATCTCGCCGCGTTGGCGCCGCCGCCGATCGAACCGCTGAACTTTTCCTTTGGTGAGCTCGCCATGGTTCCACATGGTGTCGGCGACGACGGTCACCAACCAGCGAAGCACTCCACCATCGACTCCAACGTGGGTCGAACGGCTCCTCCTTCCGCCTTCGCCGTGTCTCCCGACCAGCTCCACCATCGTCGCAGCTCCGGACCATCGCAGCCGTCGCCAACGTCTGGTCGGAGACGCAAAATGACGCTCATCATTGTGAACGATTCGGAGGAGTCCGGCGCGGACTGTGGCACGTCCTCCGTCCCGCCTCCCGAAGAGGGAGCCTGGAGCAACGGGGTGCTCGCAAGGCCGAGCCGTCTAGCGGGTGGCGCGGACGACACAGACCTTCTCGAAGGATCAGATCTCGGCGGTAGCCAAACCCCAGTGTGGGGCCGCGCCGTCGGCCTGGCGTCCGCCTCGGCCGCGCGCGACGAAGGGATGCTGTCCCTTCCCAGCGCGGGCGGTAGCGACCCCTCTCGTCGCCGCAGCAGCGGCGGAAGCGGAGGCATGATCACGCCGACCGCCGGCACGGGCGCGTACCACAAGAAGCGGAAATCCGTCGTGGAACTGTTGAAGGGCTCATGGGGCGAAGCCGTCGCCGGGAGCCAGCCCTCCGCGCCCCGCGGCCCTGGTAGTTCCGCGCCGTCTGCCGCTGCCGGCGGGGGCAACTCCAACATTGCGCTGAAGCGAGCGAATCAGCGGCGTCAATCGGCGATATTTCAGAAATTTGAGGTCGGGGGAGGTGGCGGCGGCGGAAACCTCGTCGCGAGCAGCAGTTCGGCGACGTTCAAACCCGGTAGCCGCCGGCCATCCGTCACGAGCCCGCTGCCCATTCAGGCCATGACCACGTCGATGATCCTCGAAGGCGCCGCGACGAGCACCACGAGGGCACCCGCCGAACTGGTGGACACGCTCGCCGTGGCAAGCGGCGAGTTCGTCGCCCCACCGGCGACCGGCGGACTGCTTCCCCTCAACGAGTCGGTCGGCAGTCCGCTGGCGCACGCCACCACCATGGTCCCCCGCCGCGGCGAGGACGACAACGACGACCGCATGTTGGCCGAACAGCGACGCGATTCTGGCTCAGACTTCGTCGCCGCCACATCCAACTTCGTCGCCTTCGCCTCAGACGATGACGCGGACGCCTCGGGTCGGCGGTCGCCAGGTAGGCAGCCGCTGCTGCTTCGCACGTCAAACGAGGACGACGAGGACGACGTGCAGTCGCTGCTGGAGGAAGCGCTCAGTCAGTCGACGAGCCCGAGAAACATCTTCGACATCCAAATGATCAAAAGGGAGGAGTTTGAGCGGATCGAGTTCATGTTCCACCAGTTCGACAAGAACAAGAGCGGCACCATCGACACAGACGAGCTCCGTGACGTGATGATCGCCCTCGGGCATCGGCTCACGGACGAATCGATCCCCGAGTTGATGTACGAAATTACGGGTGACCGGCACAGCAAGGAAATCGACTTTGAGTCCTTCGTCAAGCTGATCTTGTTCTGGAAGGACGCAGCACGTTTTCGCCTGTTCGAAAAGCAATTGGACAATTTCTCCGATGACCGCTTTGAACGGAAAGTCGGTACGACCTTGTTTCTGTCCGACGGGGCGTTCCGCACGGCGTGGGACCTCGCCATGCTCGTCACTAACACGCTGCTGCTTGGGCTCGTCGCCATCGTGTACCTCTTGCCCTGGTCGGATCTGATGATCCGCCTCCGCACGAGTGGCCTGATCGTCACCCTCGAGGTGATCGTGGCGATCTTCTGTGCCTGCGACATGTGGGTCTGGATGAATACGTCGATGCGCACCGTGAAACTCGTGACGCTGAAGCGCAGTGACGTGATCCTGGAATACATGCACCTGTGGTTTTGGATTGATTTGGTCGCTGTGGTTCCCTTTTGGCTGATCGCCGTTGGCGCACAAGGCTCGGAAGTCGACAAGCAGACCACCGCGCGAATCGTCGCCTACAGTCTCACGTGGGTTAGAATCTTCAAAGGCGCGCTGCGCATCTGGTTCTCCCTCTTTCGTGAGAGCGGCGTCACGCTGGTCGGGCCACTTTACGTCATCGTGCGCTACCGCATCGTCCCCGGGGTCAACGTGATGTGCGGCTTTTTACTGTTCGTGCATGTCGCATCGCTGGTGCTTATTGCACTGCACGACGGCGAGTTTCGCAGAGGGCGTCTGGCGACCGATCCGAACGCCATCCTCCCGCCAGCCTCATCGCTGTCGTACATCACCGCCGTCTATCAAATCATGGGTGTGGTGTCCAGCGTGGGACTCGACATCGTCCCGGGCGCCACGAGCAGCGACAGCAAGAAATGGTACTTGAGCTTTGTGATGATCGTCGCGACCCTGATCAGTGGCCTAGTTGTCGGGAACATTGTGAGCGGCATGTCCGTGAGCGACATTGACGGTGTGCGGCAGCAAAAGTTGGCCGAAACCTCCGCCGTCTGTTCCTTCTTTGGCATTCCCCAATCGTTGAGTGAGGAGATCTTGCAGTTCCAGGACCACATCCTGTTGCACAACGTTCGGATGAGCTACAGTCTGCTCATGAATTCGCTGCCCGAGGAAATGCGGCTGCAGTTGGCCGTCTATGCACGGGTCCGTCAGATTCGGCACCACCCACTGTTCAAAACGGCGCATGAAGGCGTCAAGATTGCCATCGGACAGGCCCTCGAGGAGATCGTCTACTGCCCCGAGGAGTACGTGACGATTGCGGGCGACATGGAGGAGGAGATGTTCTTCATCGCACACGGGTTCCTCGACGTGGTCTCGAAGCGCGGGCAATATTACCGCACGTTGAAGCCGGGCGATTCGTTTGGCGAAAATTCACTCTTCGCCGCTTGCAAGCGAAGTGTGAGCGTCAAGACGCTGACCTATTGCGACGTGTTCGCCCTTTCTAGCTTGTCGTTTGCGGTGGTGACCGAGCGGTTTCCAACCTTCAAGTTGGCCGTCGAGGCGGAGCTTCGCGTCGCCGCCGACCGTTTGCGGCGTCGCCGGTGGGCCGTGATCGACGAACAGCGATCGATCCCGCCAGCGTTGCTCGTCGACGAACTGTGCTTTCTTGACGCCAACTACGGTGACGAGGGTGGCGGGACGACGCGCGGCAACGTCCCGAACGCTGTTTCCCTCGCCACGGTGGGATCGGATGTGTTCCCGGCAGGATCTGGGGTGCCACCTTCCGTGTCGGCCTCCGCCGCACCGTCGTCAGTACCATCACTGGCAAGTCGACCGGAGACCGACGGGTTGGGAACACAACCGCGGTCGCGGCACACGTCCTTGGCGGCGGTGGGAAACAGTGTTTCGACGGCGAGCGACGTCTCGGAACCAACGGCGTCCCTCCCTTCGGGTAGCGCCGCGACCGCTAGGCTCTCGGTTGGAGATGGCGCCCTCCCGGACTCACGCGGCATTTCTCCTTCGCCGGCCGCCGCACGTCCCGTGCCAGCGATGGTGGCCGCCGCGTTGATGCAAACGGACTCGTCCTCTTTGATGCAAGAGTCCACGATGACCACGGGGGGGTTGCCCTCCGCTCGGTCCACCCGCAAAGTCCTGCGAACGCCGCATTCAACGACCAGTCAAAAGGGCCGGCACCTGATGCTCGTCCCCATCATCGACGACGATGGCAGCAACGCTCCGCCGGAAGGCGTTCTCGACGCTTCAACCGCTCCGCTTCGCAAGGCCGACGGCACTGTTGCCGTCCCAGGTGGCCTCGATGAAGACGGAGACGACTTCGTCGATGCGGGCGCGATGCTGCATGGCAGCCACCGCCACCCCACTGCTCCCCGACGGGTGATCGCCACCGCGCTCGGTGGACCCTTTCAGCCGCTCGGCGCGGGTGGGCATGCCTTCGACTTCACATCCCCGACCACCACGGGATCAGGTGTCGTACCGAACGCCGTGTTGATCACCAGGAAGTCGGGAAGAATTGGGCGCACGGCGCAACTCGACGGAGGGCAACGCACGTCATCGCAGCTGCAGCTGAAAGGCAGCGGGGGCACCTTTCGGTCAGCTACGTCGGGCGCGAGTGGCGAAAGCGCTCGCAATTCCCTCGTCGCTCTCGCAGAAACGGTCAATAGCGACGTGGTTTCTGGCGGTCGGTCCTCCACGGCGTTTGGAGGGGACGAACGACGCTCCCTCGGTGCGCTCAGCGCCGCGTCGTCCGACAGTCTTGGCGAAGGGGCGTCGGAAGCTCAAGAGGTCGCGAAAGGAAGCGCAGATGTGTCGCCTCCTCCCCCACCTCGGTTGCCAAGCCCCACCCAGTCGCTAAACATCGAGAACAGCAGTCTTTCCGCAAAAGCGTCTTCCGGTGCGAGCTCGGCGAACGCCTCCTCCAAAGCCCTCCCCCAGGAACCAGCGCCACTAGTTGTGAGCGGCATTCCTGCGGAACTGAGCATGCTGACGACGTCCTCGTCCCTGACGAACACGCTGTCCGTCTCGGAGCCGGGTTCCACACGGCACGTCGCAGCGTCGCTTCCCGACCCTCCGCCGCCCAAGCGGCAGCAAACGTTTTCAAGCATGCTCGCCGCGTCCGTCTTGAGCACCGATGAGAACGCGCTCGCGGCACAGCTGTCAGCACCCCAAACGCAGCGGGACAGCCATGCCACCTCGGAGTGGGTGTCGGGGCAGTCGGCCGCCACGCACGTGGCCGACGACGAGCAGGTGCATCAGCGGCGGTGCGTCGACGATGATTTTGACCAGCGTGGCGACCACGGCAGCGCGGAGACCACCACCTTGTCGGTGAGAGACTTCAACGATCTCGTCACAGAGGTTATGCGACTTCAAGATTTGGTGCACGCGCTGTCTCGCCGACTCGAAAAGCCGACCCCCCCGACTTCCTGAGGATGATGCATTCATCTCGCCTCGCAATCTCTCATCTCACATTCTAACCCACTTATTTTGTACGCAGTTCCACAGTCAACCGGAAAGTCTGAATCTATTTTTTTTCCGCGAGTCGAAGGCGAAACTGAATCGCCACTTTCATCAGAGAACAAGGCAGCTCCTCAGCTCGACCTTTACTAGGATCATCTAATGTCAAGTCACCCCCAACGACTCCCCGCTCAGTCAAGCGCGCATGGGCGGTCGGGGGTGAGGGACGTCCCCCAATAGTTCATTTTCAAATGTACAAGCCCTTCCTCGTGGGACAAAGCAGTCAGCGATACTCTACGCACGTTGTCGATTATTGATGCCGCGGTTGGTGTTGATGCGTTTCCCCCCTTACCTTCGGAGAGTCCGGGAATTCGACAATACCATTCTTGATTTCAATGCCACCCAAGGGCGGTGGGAAGGGCGACAAGGCGCCGAAGGACATGCTGCCGTACGAGGTGCCAGCGGTCCCCGAGAGTCTGCTCAAACGCTATCCGGAACGCTGGGTTCAAGTCCACTACAAGCTGCTCACGAGTTCGCTGCTCGACGACATCGTACGGTTGCCGTCGAGCGCCAGCCTCTACCAGGTTCAAGACAAGATTATCGCACGGCACGGAGGTTCGATTTCTCGCTTGATGCTGTGGAAGGACGACATCCAGCCGAAGAACATTCTGCGGGACTTCTCCATGTCGCTCAAACAAGTTTGGAAATTGGACGATGCGACGCCGCATTCGGTGCAGCACCCCAACACGCCGGGTGGCGCGC
>ERZ1292633.6397-Hain-H41-02um-R1-6397-length-10287-cov-5_pt1 | contig 10287 bp, 6 predicted proteins | sample MGYA00564406_ERZ1292633 | MGnify/ENA primary metagenome ERZ1292633 (study PRJEB36523, sample SAMEA6512639) | groundwater metagenome | collected 2019-01-08 | study: AquaDiva: Metagenomics assemblies of 32 groundwater samples
GTAGCTGTGAAATAATTAGCCGGGTTTTTATGGAAAGAGACGCTCTTTAGTCTACATTCAGGATTCAAGTATAATATCTTAGAATTTAAATTATAATTAAATTAAGGCATGGTTAGAATCGGATATAAGAAGGATTATAACAGTAAAAAGTTTCTCTGGATGGCAAAATGGGATCTTGGAAATTGGGAACTGGATCAGGAAGACGAAGCCCTCGAACCTGCAAATAAATATGAAATGGTGACCTTTCGTATAGAAACGAATAAATCAGTGGTCAGGAAATTAATTAAAGAATTTATCAGACGAATTAATAATAGTAAAGAAATCGATACTCAAATTTAATATGCAAGTAAAAATTGGATAACTTATTATTTAGATCAAATTTGAAATTTTTTTCATATAAAATATTATTGATATCGTTCTTTCAATATTTATTCGATGTTTTTCAGTGTCTCTAATTTTATTTCATCTAATTTTAATTTATCTCTATTCTTGATCAATTATTCAATCAGACTCAAGTCCATTTTTAATTATTCCAAATTGTGAATGGCACTATCAAATTTAAAGTCCTGGAGCCATCGAGCGGCCACTTCTATCAATAAGAAAACTACCGGTTTAAAGAAGGGCTTCTAGTTTTCTTTCTAATCGCTTGTTTTGATAATTTAAGATTCCATTTTTTGTTGATAAAAAAATTTTTTAAAAAAATTTAAATTATATTTTTTAAATTTATATATTTTTTAATAATTTAATTTTTTTACAATGTATTAATTAGAATAAGGAAAATTAAAGATACAAGTCCCTCCCTTATAGAAGAAAGAGGGGGTGGAGATTGAATATCCTCTCCAGAGTTCCTTTCTCTATATCTTGATCGGAAAGCCGGGTAGTGGTAAAACTTATCTCATCTAACAGCTGTTACTGGATCCTCAATTTTATTTCAAGAAGTATGACATGGTTATTTTTATCACTCCTCCCAAATTAGAAAAACTCGGACTCAATAAAGACTGCTGGTCTTAGACGTTCAGTTTGTAGTGGATATTCTAAAAGATTGACGAACTCAATAAATAGTCCCTGAATCGACCTCAGATGCTAATTATAATTGATGATTATATCGATCAATTACACAGTAATAGGTAAAATCCGGTTCTCTTGAATCTCTTGTTCAATCGTCGCCATCTCTTGAATCAAGGAGGTACTATTAGTATCATCATCACCGCTCAGAAGTTTTTATTGGTGCCGACTGTTTTCCGTTCTTGTTATACGGGGTTATTTCTCTTCAAACTGAATTCGGAAGACTGGAAATCTATCAAATAAGATAATTTTTATAATAATATCAAAGTCTGGGATAAAATCATAGTGGATTTATTCAAAGAAGATCAGAATAAATAAAGGCCGTTCCTCTATATTAATAAATAAACGGATGAGGTGTTTCGAAATTTTGATAAAATAATTTTGATATGAAAATAAAATGTATTTATGTATATTATATGATTTTATAGAATTATTTTTTAAATTATTCATCATTTTTTATAATCATCAATCTTCTAAATCCATTTCTGACGGTTAATAATTATATTGATCTGCTGATTCGAAGTAGGTCGGTAAATTTTAACTGGATCGGAAATATTTTGACCGGTCTTGATAAATTTAATTGTTGATCATGTTTCCTAATTAATCGGTGATGGGAATCGTCCCAATATATCGGTTGGGTAAGGGACTCCCAAGACTCATCATCGGCATGTTGCTGGGTTAAAACATTTAACTCATTTTTTTTTTTTTTTTTAATATATAAAATTTTTTAATTAAATTTAAATTTTTAAAATAATTAAATATTAATTTTTTAATATAATATAATTATAAAATAAAAATATTATTTTTTTTAAAAATGTTTATGCTCGGAGTTCCGTCGGTCTGGAACATTGCCGGTGCTGTAGCGTCAGCTGCGTATGGAACCGGATTTGGATCTCTGGTTGCTAACACTATCGGAAGAATGGGGTGGAATCTCGGGAAATAAATGTTAGGGAGTATAAATAATTCTCAGGGACATGTGGGAGACATCTCTCGATATGTGACCAATAAAGTAAAGGAAACCTATGGAGTAGCCACTGACTTCTTCAAAGAATCCTTCAAGACGTTATTCGGAATTAACAAGGAAGAGGGATTATAATTATTATAATCGATCGGCAATGATTATATTCAAGAATTACCTCGATTCTTGAGAAATGAAGGGAAAGCCTATCTCAAAGAATCCCTTAATAATATGAATAGGTACATCGATTAAAATAATCTTGACGCATTGCCCACTTAATAAGAATTTAAAAAATAAATTTCCGAAGGCGCTCAGAAAAAACGACTCTAATAAGAAGCCTTTAAACATGAAAATGCGAGACATAAGGGGTTCCAAGCAAATATCAAGAAACCTTTAGCCAATGATAATTAAAACCCCTTCAACGATCCTCAAAAGGTCGGAAGAATGAAAAACAACGAAGGGGTGGAAAATGATGATGATGACGAAGAGAATTTTGATGAAGAATATGAGTATGACGAAGAAGAACAGAAATAAGAGAAGGTGGAATAATTTAAAGGATATCTCAAGAATAAATAACAGGATGATAAAATGGATATCGAAGAAGACCCTCGACAAGAATAAATGGATCAGGAATAATAATATATTGATAAACCCCTGGAAGCATAATAAAATTATTTAGCCAATAGATTATAGAATCCTCAAATATGATTTATTAAAAAATATTATAATTTATATAATATATATTTAAAATAAAAAATTTTTTAAAAAAAATAAAATACAAAAATATATATATAAAAAAAAAAAGTATGTCTGACTATACTAGTTAATTATATAATTATAATAAGAAATTAAACAAATTAAAAAATAAGCAGGAGAGTAATTATGCTTTGGAGAATTAACTAATTGAAGACTCAATCACAAAGCAATAAAATCAGAAATACAATGCTAAATTGCATATATAGGGGTTAGAAGAAGATGAAAAATTAAAGGAGTATTTTGCTAAGGAGGCTTTACAAGGAGAAATCTATCGAAATGAACTTGAATTAGATTAATTGAAAGAAAAATAGCGAAAGGAACACTAATTAAAACCAAAGTCAAGCAAGTATGACCCGCTTCCCATGAATTCTGTAGAGTCATAATAATTGGAAGAATAGTTTTAAAGTTAAAAGAAATTAAAGAAAAATATTGGCGATTTTTAAGATGCTTTTGATACATAATAGTCGACGAAATTTGTGAAACCTAGGTAAGAAATAAGTCCCGAATCAACAATCGCTGATTGGTCAAAGGTTGAATAATAAAAATAACCTCTCAGTGAATATGCGGAGCCTGAACGCAATTAAGAACTCGTTGATCGTCTGTACCAGGAAAAATAAGATCAAGCTGCAGAGCTTTAAAGACAACAAGACAATATCGATCGATTGAAAGAAGAACAGAGATAATAATATCAATAATTAGAATAATAAAATAGATATGAAGCAACCTTGGCGAAAATTAAAGAAGACGCAAGATTATAAAACCTTAATTAAGTTTCTGATTACTAGCCAGAAGAAAAGAAAACCATGGATTAAATCCTCTCAACTTAATAGTAGCCCATTACCCCCGTAGTTATCCCAATTCCAGAGAATAAGAAATTATTCCAAATGGTCCAGCCCTCTCTTTAATTGCCTCCCGAACAATTACTCTATGGATAGCGCCAGAACAATCGACCTTATTAGCTCGATATCTTAGAGATATCAGAAAAAAATTAATTCCGAGGACGACCCTTCAAGAATATGGAACATCTGTTGGGACAGAACACCATACAGTGGAACACTCTGAGGAATCCTCTAGCTTATAGTCAGCGAAATAGAGACTATATGGGGTAGGTTTTCAAAGAATTAAAATACTTCAACCAACTAAATTTTAGATGAAAAAAATTTTTTTAAATTATAATTTTTTAATTTTATTTTCATAATTTAAATTTTTTTTATTTTTTTAAAAATGTTATCTAAAAATAAATTCAATTTGATAAATAAATGGGTGGATCCGGCGGGAAGTCCGTGGGATTTATTGTTTGGAAATGTTTAGACCATTGGGGGGCTCATTTCTCCCAAAGTAGCATCCTGGATCAATACCGAACAAGATAATTTGTCAGAATATACTCATGGCTGGATACCTCCTTCAAGAAAGTATCTTCCGGAATAAAAAATCATCAACTCTGCTTATCTCGCAGAGACTCCCTATGTTTGGGCTCCCATTGTCTTGGGAAGTATTGGAACCCAATTGGCAACCGGATAGATCAACCCTTTTGCTGTGCAGAAACCCTTCGAATTCCCTTACTAATAGAGCGCTAAAAACTGGTATCAGCGAGAAGTAGCAGAAAAAACTCCCTATCAGAAGAGGTTATAACACGAAGTGGAAAAGTAGAAAAATTGGGAGTTCAAGTATTTCAAGAATCAAGAAGATAAATTCCGACAGTCGTAACTGAAAAAATAAAAGATATCACAAGAACACCGAAAGAAACATCGATAAATCGCAAAACTAATCATTAATTAGCTATAATAGAATGAAACTCAATCTAATAAGTAAGATTATGATGTTTGGGAGGATGCTATATTGAAGAATCGTTTCATGAATGAATACTTATCTTAAAAAAATAAGAAAAAATTTCCTAAATATAGATTATATGAAATTTGATTTTATTTTTAAAAAATAATATTTAATTTTATTTTTTTTAAAAAATTTTTTAAAATATAAATAATAAAAATAAAAAAAATGTCATTCTTTAAAAATTTTTTTTAATCAAAAATTGATCCTCTCTTGAATCCTCTAAAATAGGAACAAACAGGGATTACAAAACTTTTCAAGAAATAACCTATCGATTATGCGATTTCGGATAGAGATTTCTTCTTATAGAAAGAAAACTTATTTTTAGAAGCTCAACCATATTCAGCTTTTAGAACGAGGAATTAAAATCCGTATTAATTTGAATAATATGAGGTTCCTACGTTAAAATACAAATATATTCCATAAAAATAAGAATAGATAGAAGTAAATCTTCCACAATAAATGATAGTTTCTCCTCGAAATCCGATTGACATTGAAGAATTTATTGAATAAAAAATACCTAAAGAAGAAGAAGAACGACGTAAATAAGAAATCGGTCGGAGATTATCCAATTAGTTGATCATCCTTTATCGAAAAAAAAAAGCTGCAGAATTGTTTAAATAGGAATAAGAAAACTAAAGAGTTGCAACTTTGCTGTAAGAGGAAGAAGAGAAATAGAAACAAGCGAGATATTAAATATAGCTGAAAGAAGAATAAGAAGAAGAAGCCAAAAAATAGTAAAAAGAGGAATCAGAAAGAAAAAAAAAAGAATATGACTAATATCTGATTGACTAATCATAAAAATTGAAAGAAACTCGAGAACGATTGTAAAAAGAATTAGAAGTCAAGAGACGTAACATCTATTTATAGACTGAACGAGAAACAGCAGAGAAAAAAATTAAAAGATAATGGGAGATATTCGACGAAAATAATGAATGGGTAGAAAAGTAAAGCAAAAAATAATAATAACTGATAGAAGAAGAAAAGTAAAAGCAACAAGAAGATCTCTAGAAATTATTTCAAAAAATTGAACAAGAAAAACTCGAATAAGAACAACGTTTGTAATAAATTGATAGAGAAGCCGCAGAATAAAAAAGAAGTCGATAACGAGCCCAAGAACTCAAATATCGAATCGAACATGTGATGTAATAAAAACCTCGCTCGCAATGGTTCCAGTATTCAAAACCTTCTCCTCAGCTCATTAAATAGTCAAAATTAGAATAACCTTAGCACTATAAGTTGTTCAAATAACCCACCAGAAATCAAGAGTGGTTCCAGCAATAATTGGAGAACGCTGAGATACTTCGTGCCGATAATTTTTTTCAATCGAGACATTTACCGACCGAAACGGAAGCCTATGGCATACCCCGAAAGTACTCTGAAGTCGAATTGGAATACTTCGATCCCGAGACCCAAACATACATCTCCAATCAGGAATATCTTCGATAGTTAGCACAGATAAAATTTGATTAATTGACTCCTCGAAGTTTCACAAAAGAAAAGAAAAAAATGAAATTTATCATGAAATAACACATGAATCGAGACACTATGTCACTTCCAGCATGGAGAATTGACGCATATACTTTTGAGAAAACTATACCTCAATAATAATAATAATCTGATTAAAATTAATTACCTTATAATCAAAGAAAAATCAATAAATTCTGATATATATATATAAAATATAATTCATAATTATTTTAAGATCTATAGATAATTATTGTCCAAATTATCCGACATGTTCAATAATTAGAGAGCCCAAAAATTGCCCTTGAACGGATTGTTGGGGTTCCTCAGATTCTTCATGAACTTCTCTTTGAGTTACAGATTGTGATGATCGATGAAGTCTTCGATCCCGGCTTTCCCAAACCTCACTTGTTTCTTGTGCCGTTTCCCCGTGGCCGTATCCAGATACTTGAAACTGACAATCCACTTCTTCTTATAGTGTCGATCAATGGGCAACAACTGTGGATACTCCACCGCGATGATCTAGTAATTCGGGTCCCAAACTTTCTCTTCCTTCTTGATCTTTTGCACTTATAATTCAGGGGGTTTAGTACTCACAAATTTCCCGTTCTCTCGCTTCACTATATACTTTTACTTAGTTTCTTCCTGTCGTTGTTAATTTTTTCCCCCAAAAATCTGGTTGCTCTAGGCTTCCAAGGATTCATTCGGAATCTCCTAGACTTTCTCCTACTCGATTTACTCTTACTCGATGGTCGGGGTCGTCTCTTCCACTTCCATAGTTTGATCATCATTCTGGTTCACAAAAAATTAATCTTACCCGGCGTCGTCATCGATCAAACTGGTATCCACGAGAACCGGATGATTCTAGGTGAACGGAATCTTTTCTTGAACAGTTTCTTTGGGCATCACCTATTTTTGATGCCCGTTAAAACTGAATTAACTAGCGGGTTACTTCTTGACCGCTTTACTTCGATTGACCGATTACTAGGGGATCTTGGGGGTGCCCGCTTTTTTTAAGAGATTATTATTATTAATTCCATAAAAATTCTACTACTACTACTACTCCACCGACTTCTAAGGAACGATCTATTTGCTGAATTGTTAGATCTTTTATTACATCTACCCGGGGACATTCAAAGGACTCATACCCCTTTATTAATTAACAATTTTGGAATCAAGAGGTTTTTATTATTAACCTCCTTTGAAAGGATTCTAAAAACTTTTAATAAGATTTTACATAATTTAAATTTTAAAGGAAAAAATTTAAAAAAATTTTTTAATTATTATTAATTTCAAGATTAAAATTTACTTTAAATAGTTTTTTTTTTTAAAAAAATTATTTTATCATTTGAACCAATCAAATTGCAGATTTCCTAAAAATAAGATTTTTCTTTTTTTTAAAAAAATAAAAACATAATAATTATAAATAAAAATATATTAAAGCAAATATATAAAAAAGCCTCCATTCCTTCCTACTTTCCCCTTTTTTCATCTAATAGATTATGATTTTGTATACTCCTCTCCATATTCAATAAATAATTCTTGGTTCTTTGTGATTGGTCGAATCACTATCAGATGGATTCCATCCTCACCGGGATCCTTATTCGTATTGAATACCACGTTGTTGGTATAATAATAGTTGACGCCTCCTATCTGATCTCCTGTATTAATTCTGATGGCGTATTGGTTCATATCAGCCGGTACCAATTGACGGTTGGGATCTGTGCCGATCTGAACACTCGCATGTGTCGCTAAATTATTATATTAATCCAATTCCCATCTATGTAATTATTATTATGTCAATTCATCTCCATAATAAAGAAATTTTAGCTAGTCTCCGACATCGTATTTCTTAGAGGCGAATAGTCCCATTCCGGCATTAGGAATATTAGATTTCGAGATGTAAACCCCTCTGGAATCTGCTTAATTCTTTTATATTTCGGTAAGCTTCTTCCTATTGAAAGCCTTCTTATAGTCTTTAGCCCTGCGATTTTTTTTGAATAATTATCGGATGACTGGATCTATTGACTATAGTGAACTAGGAAGAGGATACTCTCGGATTCCTGTTCTCGGGTTTAAATATGGTAGATATTTGGGTAATGTCAGAGGAAGTCCTTCCGGATATACTAATCTCAATTACGGAGGAATCGTCATACTATTATCCATTTACCCCGAGACTCCAGAAGAGCGGGTCTTTTTAGACAACTGAGATACGTGCACAGAAGATTAATAAGAATCATCGGGTTGATCCAATAATTTACTGATATACGAAGAATTATAGGATGTAGCGTCACTAATAAGAGGACGATAAGATTTCTGACTTCTTATCACAGACTCGATAACTTCAGGATTGAGATCCACCCTATTTTAATTAGATTTCAATATCTCTTGAATTGATTTTATTTCCGATTCTTTACCTGATAACATTATTCTTATAGAAACCTCCCTGGACTTATCTCTGTCTGATAATTCTCGTGAATCTTCAAAAGCTTGTCTTTAATGAGAACTCAAATTCTTTATTATTGAGGGTGGTCTACTCGCTGATAATTTTCGTAAATCTTCATCAGCTTGTCTTAAATAATAACTCAGATTCTGTATTGTTGAGGGTGGTCTACTCTGGGAATAAAATTCTGAAGGATAAGCGGTTTAATCAGCATAGTCATTAGTATTGTAACTACCACTTCTACCTGACCTATTGCTTGGTGTCGATACCAAGAGGTTCTTCTCATAATCAGGTTCATATATCTATGACAAGTCTTACCTTTTCACTCCAAAATAATATTATTGGAATTACGCGGCTTCTTTTAACAAATGTCTAACCTTCGGATCTTGAATCTAATTTTATAATTGTGGATTATTCTGAAAAGCCAAGAAAGATTCCTTCCATTATTACATTAATTTCCCTGCTTCTTATCTCAGATAAGGGTGAGGTTCTCCTACCTCCCCTCCTAGATCTTTTTCTAAATTATTCACCATTGCCTCTGTTATGTTCAGTTATAATTTCTGGCTCCTACTAGCCTTCCTCCTCAACTTCTTCATGAACCTCTTTCGACTCTTATCAATCACATTTATCTTCCGCGCTTGATTATAGAGCAGATCCTGCCAGGCTCTTCCTTATATTGGATGATCAGGATCTTCTTCATATTCGTAATAAGCCTCCCATAATGGATCAGAAAAAGGACGGTCTCGATAAGGATTCTTACTAGATAATAGATAAGCCAAGGTTTTATTCTCTATATATCTCTACAGAGCAAGAGGGTAGGTCCCAAATTCTGGATCTTCGTGAGGATGTCTAAAATATATATATTTACCTGCTTTCACAGCATTGATAGTCCTCTATAGTCTTCTACCAGCCTCTCGTGCTGCCTATTCCCTCAAATTAATTACAGGGACATTCTCCTCTAAATTTATGATTTGAGACTCAATTAATTCTCCTCTTCCTAAGTTTATTACATTGGGAATCTATGATCGATCAACTAACCTATATTCTCCATGTCCTAAGTTTATTACATCGGGAATCTATGATCGGTCAACGACTATGGGAGGTGGGTCTCTGACAGGGTCTCCTCCTTCCAGGTTTATAACTTGAGGCTTATTTAGAATAGCTTTTATTCGATCATATAATCTGGGAGGCGGGTCTCTGATACGGAAGACAGGTTCTCCTCCTTCCAGGTTTATAACTTGAGGCTTATTTAGAATAGCTTTTATTCGATCCATCTACATCTATTTCTCTAAAATCTATTGTTTTCTAAACTGATCTGCTATATAATCCATATTACCTTAGTTTTATTTCTTTATCAAAGGATATTACCCTTAACTAAGTGGAATCTATTATTTACGTTTATCTTAAAACTGCTTCAACATTGCTGCTTCTTATTACACTCTTGTATTAAACAATCTATCTTATATCTGCTTCGCAGCAAAGTCAGCAGCTCTCTGTTTCTATTCTTTTTCAGGGTCATAATCAGAGTCTTCCACTGATTTTTCAGCTTATCGGATTTTACGTTTTCTTACGAAGTCTAAGTCAGAGTTACTCGTGTATTCATCAGCACCTGTGTCTTCATTCCCCAAGTATTCTTGAACTTTTTTGGCTTTTATTTGCTTCCGAGCTTTTTTACTGTCTGCGATTTTTTTCTTCTTAGCATCATTCGCTTGTTGCCGTATTCTCGCATTCTCTTCATCTCTCATCCTTTTGATCAATTATTCTTATT
>ERZ1292633.6398-Hain-H41-02um-R1-6398-length-10286-cov-5_pt1 | contig 10286 bp, 6 predicted proteins | sample MGYA00564406_ERZ1292633 | MGnify/ENA primary metagenome ERZ1292633 (study PRJEB36523, sample SAMEA6512639) | groundwater metagenome | collected 2019-01-08 | study: AquaDiva: Metagenomics assemblies of 32 groundwater samples
TCGGGATCGGGCTGCCCGCGGCGATCTGGGACTTGGTGAACGCCTCGCCGAAGCTCCGGCCCACGCCCATGACCTCGCCGGTGGATTTCATCTCGGGCCCGAGTATCGTGTCCACGCCGGGGAACTTGATGAACGGGAACACCGCCTCCTTGACCGAATAATAGGAAGGCACAATCTCTTCCGTCACGCCCTGTTTCTTCAGCGACTGCCCGACCATGCAGCGCGCCGCGATCTTGGCCAGCGGGCGGCCGGTGGCCTTGGAAACATACGGCACCGTGCGCGAAGCGCGCGGGTTGACTTCCAGCACGTAGACCTTGCCGTTCTGAATCGCGAACTGGACGTTCATCAGCCCGATGACCTTGAGCGCCTTGGCCATTTTAACGGTCTGCTGGCGCAGCTCATCCTGAATTTTCTTCGACAGGGAAAACGGCGGCAGCGAACAGGCCGAATCGCCGGAATGCACGCCGGCTTCCTCGATGTGTTCCATGATGCCGCCGATCACGACCTGCTTGCCGTCGGAGATGGCATCGACATCGACTTCGGTCGCGTCATTGAGAAATCGATCCAGCAGCACCGGCGAATCCTCGGACACGCGCACCGCCACGCGCATGTAGGTTTCCAGGTCCTCGCGCGCGTGCACGATCTCCATGGCGCGCCCGCCGAGCACGTAGGAAGGACGCACCACCAGCGGGTAGCCGATCTTGTCGGCCAGTTTCACCGCCTCCTGCGTGGTCCGGGCGGTGGCGTTCGGCGGTTGCAGCAGTTTCAGCTTGTGAATCAGCTTCTGGAAGCGCTCGCGGTCCTCGGCAACGTCGATGGACTCGGGGCTGGTGCCGATGATCGGGGCGCCCGCCGCTTCAAGCCCGCGGGCCAGCTTGAGCGGCGTCTGGCCGCCATATTGCACGATCACGCCTTCGGGTTTCTCCAGATGAATGATCTCGAGCACGTCTTCCAGCGTCAGCGGCTCGAAGTACAACCGGTCGGAGGTGTCGTAATCCGTGGACACGGTCTCCGGGTTGCAGTTGATCATGATGGTCTGGTAGCCGTCATCGCGCAGCGCGAACGAGGCGTGCACGCAGCAATAATCGAACTCGATGCCCTGGCCGATGCGGTTCGGCCCGCCACCGAGCACGATGATCTTTTTCTTCTTCTCGGGCGCGGCCTCGCACTCTTCTTCATAAGTGGAGTACATGTAGGCCGTGGCCGAGGCAAACTCGGCGGCGCAGGAATCCACGCGCTTGTACACGGGACGCACCTTGGCCGAATGGCGCCACCGGCGCGCCTGCTTTTCCGTCACCCCCAGCAGCTGCGCCAGACGGCGGTCGGAAAACCCCTTGCGCTTCCAGGCGCGCCAAGTATCGGCCGAGGGCTTTTTCTTGCCATTTTTTGCAATTGCTTTTTCGGTTCCGACCAGGTCCTCGATCTGCGCCAGAAACCAGGGATCGATGTGACACAGGTCGTGAATCTCCTGCTGGCTCATGCCGGCACGGAAGGCGTCGGCCAGATGCCAGATACGTTCCGCGCCCGGCACGCGCAACGACGTCGCCAAGCGCTTGCGCGTCTCGTCCTTGTCCTGCGCCGGATCGAGCCTGGATTCGAGCCCGTAGCTGCCGGTCTCGAGCGAACGCAGTGCCTTCTGCAGCGATTCCTGGAACGTCCTTCCGATCGCCATGGCCTCGCCCACTGATTTCATCTGGGTGGTGAGCGTGGGGTCGGCCTTGGGGAATTTCTCGAAGGTAAAGCGCGGGACCTTGGTCACCACGTAATCTATTGTCGGTTCGAACGAAGCCGGGGTCACGCCGCCGGTGATGTCGTTTCTCAGCTCATCCAGCGTGTAACCGACCGCGAGCTTGGCCGCGACCTTCGCGATCGGAAAGCCCGTGGCCTTGGAGGCCAGCGCCGAAGAACGGCTGACGCGCGGGTTCATTTCCACGATCACCATGCTTCCGTCCCTGGGGTTGATGGCGAACTGCACGTTCGAGCCACCGGTATCCACGCCGATCTCGCGCAGACAGGCGATGGAGGCATCGCGCATGAGCTGGTATTCCTTGTCGGTCAGCGTCTGTGCCGGCGCGACCGTAATCGAATCGCCGGTGTGCACGCCCATGGGGTCGAAATTTTCGATCGAACAGATGATGATGCAGTTGTCCTTGCGGTCGCGCACCACCTCCATCTCGAACTCTTTCCAGCCGATGATGGATTCCTCGATCAGCAGCTCGCGCGTCGGCGAGGCATCCAGTCCGCGCTCGCAGATGGCGACGAACTCGTCCTTGTTGTAGGCGATACCGCCGCCAGCGCCGCCAAGCGTGAACGAGGGGCGGATGATGACCGGGAAACCGATCGCCGCCTGCACCTGCATCGCCTCTTCCATGCTGTGGGCGACGGCGCCGCGCGCGCATTTCAGGCCGATGGATTCCATCGCCTTCTTGAACAGCTCGCGGTCCTCGGCCTTGTCGATCGCCTCGCGCGTGGCGCCGATCATCTGAACGCCGAATTTTTCCAGCACGCCCTCGCGCGCCAGATCGAGCGCGGTATTGAGCGCGGTCTGGCCACCCATGGTCGGCAGCAGCGCGTCGGGTCGCTCTTTCTCGATGATCTTGGCGATCGTCGGCCAGGTAATCGGCTCGATATAAGTGGCGTCGGCCATCTCCGGATCGGTCATGATGGTGGCCGGATTGGAGTTGACCAGGATCACGCGGTAGCCCTCTTCCTTGAGCGCCTTGCAGGCCTGCGCCCCGGAATAGTCGAACTCGCAGCCCTGGCCGATGATGATCGGCCCGGCGCCGATAATCAGGATGCTTTTGATGTCAGTGCGTTTTGGCATTGGATATGATCAATAGACAGGATTCACAGGATTTTTCAGGATTAACAGGATTTTCTATTGTTTAGCCAAAACTGAATCTTTCCTGTCAATCCTGCGTAATCCTGTTAATCCTGTTGAATTTTTTTCCATCATCTCGATAAACCGGTCGAACAACGGCGATACGTCATGCGGTCCGGGGCTCGCTTCCGGATGTCCCTGGAAGCAAAACGCCGGTTTGTCGGTGCGTTCCAGCCCCTGCACCGAGCCATCGAACAGCGAGCGGTGTGTCACGCGCAGGTTCGACGGGAGGCTGGCTTCATCCACCGCGAAACCATGGTTCTGGCTGGTGATCATGACGCGCCCGGAGGCGACTTCCAGCACCGGGTGGTTCGCGCCGTGATGTCCGAACTTCATCTTGATGGTGCGCGCGCCGGAGGCCAGGCCCATGAGCTGATGGCCGAGACAGATGCCGAACACCGGCAGGCCCGTGTCGATGATCCGGCGGATTGTCTCGATGGCGTAAGTGCAGGGTTCAGGATCGCCGGGACCGTTGGAAAGAAACACGCCATCCGGTTTCATCTTTAAAATCTCTTCGGCCGTGGTCTGCGCCGGTACCACCGTCAATCGGCAGCCGCGCGCGGCCAGCATGCGCAGGATGTTGCGCTTGATGCCGTAGTCGCAGGCGACCACGTGAAAGCGGGGATGTTCCTGCTTCGCATGGCCCTTGCCCAGTTCCCACAAACCTTCATCCCACGTGTAAGGCTTCCTGGTGGTCACCACCTTGGCGAGGTCCATGCCCTTCAGTCCCGGAAAGGCGCGCGCCACTTTCAGCGCTTGCTTCTTGTCGAGCTTGCCGCCCTTTTCCACCGCGAGGATGCAGCCGTTCTGCGCGCCTTTCTCGCGCAACAGACGGGTAAGCCGGCGCGTGTCGATGCCGGCGATGCTAACCAGTTTGTGGCGGCGCATGAATTCCGCCAGCGATTCCGCGGCGCGGAAGTTGCTATGGGCGAGCGGGAGGTCGCGGATCACGAGGCCCGTGGCGTACACGCCAGGGGATTCCATGTCTTCGGGATTGGCCCCGGTGTTGCCGATGTGGGGATAGGTCAGCGTGACGATCTGGCGCGCATAGGAAGGATCGGTGAGAATTTCCTGGTAGCCGGTCATGGCGGTGTTGAACACCACCTCGCCCACCGCCTGCCCCGGAACGCCGACAGACTCCCCGTAGAACAGAGAACCATCTTCCAGCGCAAGCAGTGCGGACGGCATAGACAAGTTACCTCTCAGCGCGCAGGCGCACAAAAACGGGAGAGGCCCCATGACGCTTCGGGTGCTTCTCTCCCGCTTCGAATGCCTAAAATAAGGGTGATTCCGGCTGAACGAGAATTTTACGTTACAGCACGGCTGGAATCAACGTGGCGTCTGTGGCGCAGGATAGAGCGTTTCCACAGTCGGTGCCAGCGCGCCAATACTGTCCGATACGCGAAACCCCGCCCCGTCGCAGGCTGGCGATCCGCTGCGAGCAGCGGAAATCCACCACTTCAGACGAGCCGTTTCCCGTCCCGTAACATGCGGGCGATATCCTCGGTTGCCACCGGCTTGCTGAACAGGTAGCCCTGCACCATGTCGCAGCCGTAGCGGCGCAGCGCCGCCAGCTGCTCCGCGGTTTCAACCCCTTCGGCGACCACTTTCAGCTTCAAGGCGCGCGCCAGGGCGACAACCGCCTGCACGATAGCGGCCTGATCCGGGTCAACCGCGGCATTGCGCACGAACGACCGGTCGATTTTCATCACCCGCAGAGATAGCCGTTTAATGGAATCTATATAGGAATCTCCGATGCCGTTATCCGCCAGCGCCACATTAACCCCGAGCGCATTCAACCGATCCAGCACCGTGCGATAGTTTTCCTGCCCGATACCCACCAGATTTTCAGCGGGGATATCGAGCTCCAGATCGGACGGCGACATACCCGTCTCCTTCAAAACATTGGTGACCAGTTCCACAAGACCCTTGCGACGAAAGCGGTAGGGCGAGACATTCACCGTCATGCACAGGGACGGCAAACCGACTTTTTGCCACTGGCGGTTCTGCAGACACGCGGTGCGCAGCACCCATTCATCCACGGAATAAACGAGCTTCGACCGTTCCAGCTGCGGCATGAAGTCTTTCGCGGATATCATTCCCATTCCGGGGTGCCGCCAGCGGAGCAAGGCCTCCACGCCAATGATATTTCCGCTCAACACGTCCACGCGCGGCTGGTAATGCAATAACAACTCGCCGCGCTCGAGCGCATGCTCGATCTGCGTTTCGATGAGCTTGACCGCCGCGATGCTCTCCGCCATATCGGCGCCGAAAATCTGAAAGTTGTTCCGCCCCGCCTGCTTGGCGCGATACATCGCCTGATCGGCATCCTTGAGGAGGTTGGTCAGGTCCTTGTCATCCATGGGATAAATCGTGATACCGATGCTGACCGTCACGTGAATCTCGTGACCGTCCAGATGAAACGGTTCCTGCATGACATCGAGGATCTTCTCCGCCACGATCGTGGCATTATCGATGTGCGGGATGCTTTCCAGGATGACGGTAAATTCATCGCCTCCCATGCGCGAGACCGTATCGACATCCCGCAGGCATGAAGTAATTCTCCTTGCCACCGCTTTCAGCAATTCATCGCCGGCATGATGGCCCAGGCCGTCGTTGACGTTCTTGAAGTAGTCCAGATCCAGGTACATGATCGCCACGAGTTTCTCTTCGCGATGGGCGCGCGCCAGCGCATGCATGGCGCGGTCGTGAAACAGGGCGCGCGTGGGGAGGCCGGTCAAGGCATCGTATTGCGCGAGATAAACCAGGCGCTGTTCGGCTTGTTTCCGCTCCGTGATATCACGCACGATAGCGACAAATCCAGGATTGCTTTTATCACCGGTCTCGCAAACGGTCAGATCGACCTGGAACGTCGCCCTGTTTTTGCGCATACCTGCCACTTCTCGCGTCCCAACGCCGATGGCGCTACCTTCGCCGGTCCTGAGATCCGTCAACAATATGTCAATGTTCCTTCCCAAAACTTCGCTTTCCTTATAACCGAATATCTGTTCCGCCATCGGGTTGAATATCCCGATCACGCCCTGCGGATCGATGGCAATCACACCATCGGCGATATTGTCCAGGATGGTCCGCAGCTGCTCACAGGCGTTATCCATCGCTGGTTTTCCGACGGATGAAGGCTGGCCACGGAGACGCAGATATCCGAGCGTCAACAACAGCGTCGCGACGAATGTAACGCCGATCGCGATGATTAATGTTGTCACGTCAACGGACATGATGAGCGAGTGTTCGGCCTGTTGAAGGAATCATGTAAAAGCAGCGTCCTGGCCCGTTCTTGTTTAAGCCAATCATAGTCGGCTTTACTGTCGTCATCCCTCCGTCCTGCCAGGCAGACACCGGTCTTGCTGGTGGCGTCACCCTGGTTTCCGACTAAACTGCACTTGTGGAAAAGGAATATCTCACGATTCTGCTGCATCTTGGCCTGGCGGTGCTGGCCGGCGGGCTTATCGGCCTCGAACGCACCTACCATGGCCGCCCGGCGGGTTTTCGCACCCATACCCTGGTCTGCACGGCCTCGAGCCTGCTGATGCTGGTGACGGTTTATCAGTGGCAACTGCTGCCGAATGTGCCACTGGAAACCATCCGCGTGGACCCCACCCGCATGGCGCAGGGCATCATGACCGGCATCGGTTTTCTCGGCGCCGGCGTGATCATGAAGGAAGGCCTCACCGTGCGCGGCCTCACCACCGCGGCGTCCATCTGGATTACCGCCGCGATCGGCATTCTCCTCGGAATCGGTTTTTATTTCCCGGCCATCGTGACAACACTGGTGACACTCGGCACGCTGTCGCTGTTCCGCTGGATCGAGGCGATCATGCCCTCGCAGTATTACGCGCGCCTGCAAGTACGCTTCAGGCGCCAGGAAACACCGCCCGAACCCGAGTTGCGCGATTTGATCATGCAGCACGGCTTCTCGGTCGCCAATTTGAGCTACCAGTTGGGCGACGAAGGCAAGGTCTTCGAATACCAGATGACGATCCGCGCCAAAGGAAAGGAAAGTTACCGGCGTCTGGCCGAAACGCTGACCGCCCTGGAAAAAGTAATGGAGTTCCACATCTACCCGACGGGCGACTGATCCCGTTTTCTCAGTGCCGTCATTCCGGCGGGGGCCTGCCCCGGCATGGTGTAAGCCGGGGCCGGAATCCAGATAATTTAAAACTACTCAACATAACTCTATTTTTTCCTGGACCCCGGCTTTCGCCGGGGTGACGAATCTTCGGTTGCCTGTTCAGAGCACGACCGGCCGGTCGTCGAGTTCGTTCCGGCCATCCCCCTGCGCCGGATAATGTTTGACAAGATGGACGCTGACGGCGCGGATGCCGTGCTGCACGCCTTGCTCGAACTTCCCCTCGCGGAACGACGTCTCCATCTCGCGGCAGATTTTCTCCCAGCCCTCGCTACCCACCCGCGCGTGAACGCCGCGGTCGGCGACGATCTCCACGTCATGGTCCGCGAGCAACAGGTAAATCAGCACGCCGTTGTTGTGTTCGGTGTCCCACACGCGCAAATGCGAGAACACCTCGATCGCGCGATGCCGCGCCGACTGGCCGCGCAACAAGGGAAACAGGGGCAAAGCGCTCTCCACGGTGAAGCGGATTTCCCCGGCGTGGGTGCCTTCACTATCGTGGATGGCAGCCTCGATGGCGCGCAGCGTGCGCGCCGGAAACGCCAGGCGCACCCGCCACGGCGGCATGAACAGATGTCGAAGGATGCGTGTGAAATTCATCACCATTTCCCCGAGGCGCCGCCGCCTCCGAAGCCACCGCCCCCGCCGCTGAAACCGCCGCCGCCTCCGCTGAATCCTCCGCCACCGCCACTGCTCCAACCGCCGCCATAACCACCGCCGTAGCGCGAGGAACCGAGCTGAACGCCCGCCGCCATGACGAGCACGAACACGACGATGCCGGCGATCAGCGCCATCAACGCGGAACCGGCAATGAACCAGAGGATCAGCCCGGTGACGCCGCCGGCCACGGACCCGCCGATCAGCCGGCCGAACAGCGCGCGCAGCATGCCCCCGCCAACGAACGCCGCGATGATGATGAACGGCGCGTAGTCGAAGATGCCGGACCAGGAATTGTCCCGCGCCTGCGGCGGCGGCAAGGGCTCGCCGTCGACGAGACGAATCAGTCGGCCGACGCCGGCATGGATACCGCCGTAGAAATCGCCCTGCTTGAAATAAGGAATGATGATCTCGCTGATGACGCGTTTGGCCACGGCGTCGGGAATCGCGCCCTCCAGTCCGTAGCCGACCTCGATGCGCAGTTCGCGGTCGTCTTTGGCGACGAGCATGAGCACGCCGTCATCGATGCCCTTGCGCCCGAGTTTCCAGGCCTCGGCGACTCGAATGGAATATGGTTCAATGGCCTCGGGCCGGGTGGTGGGAACGATCAACACCGCAATCTGACTACCCTTGCGGCTCTCGAAAGCCTGTAGTTCGCGTTCGAGTGTATCGCGTTGTGCCGGCGAGAGCGTGCCGGTCAGGTCGTTGACGCGCACCTTGAGCGGCGGCACCGCCACCTCGGCACGTGCAAAGCTCACCGCAAAGACGCAAAGAGCGCAAAGAATATAAAAGTATTTCTGCCTCACAGAGCTTTTTCTTTGCGTCCTTCGCGCCTTTGCGGTGGAATTTAGTATTTGTAGGGTGGGCATCGCCCACCATTAAGTCGCCTGGTAGCAATCCGATGGTGGGCAGTGCTTCCAGCCCGGGGTGCAACAAAACCCGTTGCACCCGTTCGGCGGCATGAACACATGTTAAGGAAGCTCTGATCAAGTCCGTTCGTGGTGAGCCTGTCGAACCATGAACGGACGAATCGCCTGCCATTTACGGCGTCTCCCGTTCACCCTTCGACAAGCTCAGGGCGAACGGGAGACTTGATCAGAGCTTCCTTAAGTGTGTTCATGAAAACCCCGCCTCACCCTACGTCTGCTCTTGCGTTACTGGTAACCGGCGTTGGTGGGAGATGGCGGTGGCGTGCCGCTGAAATCCACCTTGGGCGGCTTGGCGATTTCCTTTTCATTCTCCACGGTGAAGCTCGGTTTCACCTTGTAACCGAAGAGCATCGCCGTCAGGTTGGTCGGGAACTGGCGCACGGTGACGTTGTATGACTGCACCGCCTGGATGTAGCGGTTGCGTGCCACGGTGATGCGGTTTTCCGTGCCCTCGAGCTGCGCCTGCAAATCGCGGAACAGGCCGTCGGCCTTGAGCTGCGGATAATTTTCCGCCACTACCAGTAAACGCGACAGCGCCGAGGACATCTCCCCCTGCGCCGCCTGAAACTTGGCGAAAGCCTGCGCATCATTAATAAGGTCCGGCGTTGCCTGTATCGAACCCACCTTGGCGCGAGCCTCGGTCACGCGCGTGAGCACCTCTTTCTCGTGCCCGGCGTAGCCCTTGACCACGTTCACCAGATTCGGCACCAGGTCGGCGCGGCGCTGGTACTGGTTCAGCACCTCGGCCCAGCTGGCTTTGATCTGCTCGTCGTTGGTTTGCAGCGTGTTGTAGCCGCAGCCACCGAGCAGGGTAAAAACGATCAGGAACAACGGTAAAATAAATTTGTTACGCATGGCTCTCTCCTTGATGCTCCACGAAACGTTCAATTCGCCTTGGTGACAAACTGCTTGCGGTAATTGACCACCTTGTGCAGGTACTGGCGGGTTTCCTCATAGGGAAGGCTCGACCGCAGTTTCTGGTACACGCCGGACGGCGAAAGACTGTTGATGCTGTTCACCGCCGCGACTCTGTCTTTGGAAAAAGTACGCAGCACGTTGCCTGGGCCGGTATTGTAAGCCGAGATCACGCAATACTCCCGCGACACCTGGTTCGCGACCGGCTCGAGCTGCTTGTAGGTGAGCACGCTGAGATAGGCCGACCCCAGTTCAATATTATTCTGCGCGTCGAACAGATATTGCTTGGACGGAATTTCGTCCGAGCCCTTGGCGTGCCGGTAGGCCTCGCGGCCTCCCGAGGTGGGTACGAGCTGCATCAAGCCGAAGGCCGGCGCGGAACTGACCGCGAACGGGTTGAAATTGCTCTCGGTGCGGATGATGGCATACACCAGGCTCGGGCTGATCTGGTACTGCGCGGCGAACTTTTCCACGTGCTGGCTGTATTTCTCGGCCTGCTTGTTCTCGAAATTCGCCACCATCGGAATCTTCACGTACAGCGCGTTCTTCTTGGCGCCGTCGAGTTCGATCTCGCGCGTCGCCGCCTGCGCCTGAAGTAGATGATCGGCAAAGCCCTCGGCATCGGCCGGCGAGCCCACGGACTTCTTGTTCTGGTCCACCACCAGCCCGAGCAGATACGGCTCCTTTTCACTCGTGAGCGTAACCGCGCTGTCGGAGAACAGGTCCACGGCGCGCGGATCGTTGGGCGTGAGCAGCG
>ERZ1292633.2004-Hain-H41-02um-R1-2004-length-21230-cov-5_pt1 | contig 10285 bp, 5 predicted proteins | sample MGYA00564406_ERZ1292633 | MGnify/ENA primary metagenome ERZ1292633 (study PRJEB36523, sample SAMEA6512639) | groundwater metagenome | collected 2019-01-08 | study: AquaDiva: Metagenomics assemblies of 32 groundwater samples
AGCCCATGTTGGTGTCCGACCTCGAGGCGAAAGCCGCCAAGTGTGTCGACAAGGAGGCCGGTTGGCCAGATCGGGTACAAGCGTACCGCGGGATCATCGCCGCGCTGACGTCCGCCTTTCCATCCTTTCATCCGGTTTTTGATGCCCTCCACACCTGCCATACCGACATTTACCACAGCTGGCAATCCTCCATGGGCGCCAGCGCCGAAGCGTTGAACAGACGCCTGGCCGAAGTTGCCAGGGAGCACGAGGTGTACTTCGAAGCCGCGCTGCTTCAAGCGCTTGCCGATGTCAAGAGGGAACAGTCAGTGTCGGAGTCGCTCAAAAAAGAGCTTCAATCGCTCAAGACTGCTCGCGACGGTGAGTTGCACGCGCTGAAGCTGGACATCGTCGACACGCTTCGCAAGGGTGTCCCCGAGGAGCATGAGGTCCAAGGGCTGCGAAAGCTCGTCACCGGCCTTTCGACGATGAACACGGAGCTGCGCGAACGCGTGAAGGAGCAGGATGAGGAATTGAACAGGCTGCGCGCCGCGACGGATGGCACGTACGTTCTCCCCTTGCGGCCGCTCAACCAAATGGTCACCCAGGAGTTCATGGCCGCCAGTCGCCGGGAGCTGGACCGCTGCCGACTGTCGACCGAGCGCGCGCTCTTGCATGCGGCCAACGAGAGTCGCAGCATGATGCAGTCGAAGGTACGCAGCTTGGAGCTGGAGATGGAGCGAACAAAGGAGGAGGCCGACAAGGTCCGGGCAACGGTCGCCGACTACGAAGCCCAGTTGCATTCCCTGCGCTTCGGCGACCTCATTCTGCCGCCAGCCGTGCTCAAGTCGTTGCCGGCTCAACGATCCGCGACCTCGGGCCAGTGCGATTGCTGGCCAGCCGAGCCCACGTTCGATGATCCATCCTTCGGCCGCTCGAGTTCGATCATCCGGGACTTGGATGCATCCCGCAGCATGAGCAGTTCGACCGTCCTGCTCGCGACGGCTCAGCAGCACCCGGCGAATATTCGCTGTTACACCCCCAGGCCGAGAATTCCGTTGATGCTGCAATCCCGCCTCGGCATCGACACCCGTCAACGCACCTTCGACATCGTTCCACAGCTATGCGAAGCGGCTCTCAACTACTATGACGAATTGCAAGCCACCAAACAGCGGCTCAGGTCGCTCGAACTTGGGTTGACCCGCTGCGGCTTGGACGTCGGTGACGTGACTGGCCGTCCGCCAGGTCACAATGTGCCGTCCCTCTCAGTGCCTGGCCTTCTCGGCAGCGACGACTCTGGCGGCAATGACACGGACACGATCAAGCCCGTTCCCCAAGCGCTGTGGCCTGCGGTGCCTCATTTCTTGCGGACCGCAGTGTCGTCACACATTCCGAACGAGCGTTGGACCGCGTATCACGCAGCCGCGATTTGTCACGCATTTTTCGTGCAACTGCGCGAGCTGCTTGTCGACTTGTCACTGTATCGCGACAACAAGATGCTGCCGTCGTCCGCTAAAATGCCGCCCCTCGGCGAGCGTGGGTCCGCCAGCATGCTCACCCTCGATGCCTCGTCGGACGAAGTCTCCGCCACGGTGAACGCGATTTATGCCAAGACCGGAACGGTGTCTTCCGCAACACCGGCGGCGACTCCAGCGCAGGCCAACCTGCAGCCGATTGGACAGGTGGCACCCGCCGCCGTCGCCGGCGTGCCTTGGGGCTACGCTGTGTCATCCTTCATCCGGCGTCGCATGGCACACGCCGCTGCCGCCGGGTCCCTCGGCGCGAGCGCCGGTGAACTTGGGTTCACGACGTTTGCGCACAACTGGTGGCGGGCGAGCAAAATGCACCAAGGCGCAGAGCCGCTGTGCCGCCTTTTCATCACCGTCGTTGACGGCTCCGCGTCGCCCCTCTTGTTCGACGTGATGCAGCAGGTGATCGCCGCCGCGAAGCGTCGTCTCAGTGAGGGCGAATCCGAACGGGCGGGTGTGATTGGCTTCAAACAGGCGTCCACCTGCCTGCAGTCGATATGCGAGGGATTGAATCCGGCAGCGCCCACCGCTTGGAGGGGCGCGGCGCTCGCGATGGCACGTGCCAATCGTCGCCGGTGCGGTGTGCTCGTCGAGGGCGTCAACTGCCACGCCGTGTGCGAGGAAGAGGAAACCCGGACAATTTCAGAGGCGGCGCACAGCGACGTGTCGAACGGAGCGCGACCTGTGCCAGTGAGCGGCGCCGCGGCTGGCAGCAGCAACATGCTGTTGATCGGTGCGTCCGAGTTGGTCGTGTTTCTTCGGCGCCAGGTCATGCAGCGAGCGTCGATGCTTGTGGATGGTCTCATCGCGAAGCTCGAAAGCAGTGCGTGCCCCAGCGTCAACTCGCCCGCAATATTTGTGTTACCCATCAGCACGATATTGACCGTCGCCGCCGATCTCGATTCGTCGGGCTGGCCCCGATGCGGTCAGCTGCCTGCAGCAAACTTTAGTCACGAAAAAACGTGCCAGCATGCCATCGAACGGGCCACGCGGCTGAATGCGTCCGTCCACGCGCCGAACCTCGCTGCCGCCTCTATGGACTCGTCGATGCGCAAGAAGGTGAAAGCCGTGACGAAAGATCGGTCGCGGAATGCGGTGTCCGACTTGTTGGGGGGACTGGTTTCGGACCAATCGCTCGTGGAATGGATCAGTTTCGTGGCCTCCCTTCGAACCACGGTACCTCAGCCTTTCTCCGCGACGTTGGAGACCACCGCGGCGTCATCGCCGTTGATGGTCGACGTCCCGCCCGGCACTGGCTTTGATTCGAGCAGCTTCGCCGCCTTGGACGCGTCAGCCGCGACGCGCGCCAGCGCCGCGATGGAGGGTGTGGCCGCACCCTCCATTCGGTCGGACCCGTTGTCGTCGTCCGCGGATGTGACGGTGGTTCGCAAGCTGCAGCTGCCGAAGCCACTCGCGGCGTAGTGTGTATTCCTTCCAAGCCTCCTTTTTTGCACGGCAAGGCACGGCATGCTGTCACCGGACAGATTTGCGTCCGCGCCACGTTTTTAGTGCTCATGCATGCGAGTGTTGACCCACAGCCTATCTCATCCCTCTATCCTCACCCTACCTCATGCACCAATCGCCGTACCTGTCGGACCTCGCGCACACCGACGCCGCCTCCGTGGACGTGCCATGCGATGCCGCCGCGATTGCCGGCGACGCCGTCCCACCGGAGGTGGCGCTATTCCTGTCGTTCGGGGGCCCGCTTTGCGAGCTGGCGTTTTTCTTCCGGCCTCGATCTTCCGACGCGAGGCTCTCGCCGTTCGGTCAGGCGCTCTGCCAGGCCCCCCCTGTCCTCACTTCCTTCCAAGACATTGACATGCGTCTCGCCACGGGAAAGCGTCGCTTCCGTGTTCGCATTCCCCCCGTCGCGGCGGCAACATGGGCAGCCGCTTGCGGGCCGCTGTTTCTCCCACATTTGTGCGCGATCTCGGACGACACCGGGGCCTGTGGTGCGTACGCGGACGAGTCGAACGTCGTGGTGATTGTTTGCACTTTCTCCGAAGCCACGATGCGCACCTTCGTCGACGACGTGCTCCCGTTCATCAACTCCACACAGCTGATGCGGCCATCGGACGCCGCCGCGCCGTCCATGGCGGCCAGCGAGCCTGCCCCATCCGTTTCCGAGTCGCTCGTCGCCAAGTACGATGCCAAGCCCCCTGGCACGGGGCCGCATCCCCCGCCGGCGGCGGCGGCGCCTTGCAGCCACCATCCTCACCCCGTCGCCGCGGTGGCCACCGCCGAAGGGCCTTCCATCATCCGTCGCACGGCACCACCGCCGCCTATCACTTCGCGGACCATTGGGGCGGTGCGCGATGACGACGACGAGACGCTTGAGTCACTTTTGGCCGCTGTCGTCGCCGACGCCAAGCCCACGCAGGCTGCCCCCCCGCGCAAGCGGGGACGCGCGCAAACTGTTCACTGCCCCCGGAGCGATGCGCCCGCTGATGCGAAGCGTGTCGCGCGGACGGCTCGACCGCCGCCACGGCCTCTCGCAGCCGCAGCTGAGCATCCAACGACCGCACCGAGCAACAAGGTCGGCTCGGAACGCCCCATCGCCACCCAGGGCACGACGCACCAAGTCCAACAGGCGCCATCGGCGATCATCCCCGACGTGCGAGCCGCATCAGTGCTCATGGTGCCCACCGGCGACGACACGCTCAGCAATCTGATGGAAAATTTCTCCGGCCTCGTCCGTCAGGCGCAGGCAACCCGCGCTAAGTCCGAGGCTGCGTTCAGGGCCCACCGTGCGATGGGCCAGCGACTCGATGACATTGCCGCTGCGGTTCGTTCCAGTCTCGTCCCGGAACGAGAGCGAGTGGAGCTGGCGATCGCTCATCTTTCGGACGTGATCGTCCCTCGGTGGTCGGCAGACATCGACGACTTGAAGGCCATGATTCAGTCTGCGACTTCGTACCGCGAGACCATCGACGTGATCTTGGCCGAGGTTGAACTGTGTCGCTCTGGCGCGAGTGCAGCATCGACCGCTGACCTTTCTTAGCATGACTTGTCGATCGACCCACCGCATGCCTCTTTTTCACGCTTAACTCCCCCCCCTTTTCAAACCCACACATTCCTCAGCTCTCCGATCTTTTTACACCGCCGCATGTCAGGCCCTGAGGTTCGTCATTAATGGGTTCCAAACGGTTACTTATGCTGCGAGACGTTCCCCGATGTGCTCGTCGCATCCCCTCCCTTCATTCTCAGTCTCGTTCGATGCACCGATTGCTGCCACACGTCCCATGGGCCCGAGCCGGCGGCCTTTTCGCGGGCCGCTTTCGGTGTCCACACAACTGTGCGCCAGGCGGCGTCGCGGTCCTTGATCGTTCGTTCCGCGCGAACGCCACAACCGGTCGGCAGCCGCGTAAGCAGCGAGGTCCCGCGGGACCCTCGTCATACGTGGGCGAGAAAAAATACGCCGAGGCGCTTTCGTCATGGTGGCACATGTTCTCCCTGAAGGGCCGACCCGGAGGGGGGCCCGCCGTCAGTTGGCAGCAAACGGCGGCGGCCGTTTATGCATGCGAACAGCTGGGAGAGTGGGCGGAGGGCTTGCGGATTCTGAACAGCGCAGGGATCGACCGTGCGACAGCGAGCAGCGCAGCGAGTCAAGTGGACGCCGCAGGAGGCGAACGGCTGTGGACGATGTTGCTGAGAATGCAGTGCCTGGCGAGCGACGAGGCCGGCGCCCTCCGGTCGTTGTCGCACATGGGAACCCACTTCAAGCTGAGGCCTCGCATGGTGGCACCGGTGCTTGACGTTTGCGCAGACAAAGGCCATGTGGCGATCGCGGAGGCGCTGTGGGCCGCGTGCGCGACTGAGTTTCAAACGGAGTTGCGTGAATCTGAATTGTTGTCGATGCTGCGCTGCTACGCGACAGCGCACGAGCGAACTGGACTACCTGATCGGGCCGAGCGTGTCCACAGGCTGCTGGACGTCGCGCGAGATCACATCGTTTGCTTCACGGAAGCCGCGGCGCCCAAGCTGCTTGCGGCATGCGAGCGGTTGGGGTTCGGTGTGGAGGAGACGACGGTTAACGCTTCCGGGAGCTGCCACGAATGCTCTGGGCAGCTGGGTGCCTTTCCATTTTCGAGCGCGATGAAGGACCGTTTGCTGCGAGACATCGGCTTGCTGTTGGCGATGGGGAAGAGCACCCCAACGGACGCACGGCAGAGCCTCGATCGATTCCTGTCGCAGCAGCGATACACGACCGTGGTGGACGGCGCCAACGTCGGCTACTGCAGCGCGGGGGCCGCTTGGCACCCTGGCATGCCTATCGACTACCGATTCGTCGACCAGTGCCTCACCCAGTTGGAGGCAAGCCACCACGTCCCGTTCATCGTTCTTCACGGCCGGCACGTTCGCATCGGCGGCGACGTCATGGCGCGGGTGTCCAAGGATGGGCAAACACCCTTCGAGGCTGCGTCGCTCGTGGCGAAGTGGCAGCGCCGAGGTCGTCTCTTCGTGACGCCACCCGGTGTCAACGACGATATTCTGTGGTTGCACGCGGCCGTCTCGCTGACGACCCCCGACGACCGCGACTGTGGCGGCGGCCCGGCACCGTGGGGGCCTTGGTTTGTGTCGAACGATGCCATGAGGGACCACCGATACGAAATGCTACACCCACGATATCTGTTTCGGTGGCGTGACCGACACCGCATCACCTTCGCGGCTCATCGAGCACCTGGGTCGCGCACGGCCACGCTGGAATTCACTCTACCGCGGTCATTCAGCAACTGCATGCAGCCCACCCCCCCGCTATCCTCCACGCCTGGTCGGGCCTGGCACATCCCGGTAACGGCGAGCGGCGGCGACGTCGTCGCGTGGCTCTGCCTCTCCCTCCGGTAGCCCCTCCCTCCCGCCATTGCTCCGACAATCCTTTGCAAGGGGCCATCCTTTGTTGCGGCTCCGTTGACTAGCTCATGCTTGCTTTGACACCACCAACCCGCCACTTTTCTATAGGTTGCACGCAACTCGTCTAGCCGCACGAACCGATGACCAAGGGAACGACCTCGCAGGGTGCTCGCCACGGCCGCACTCACGTGCTGTGCCGCCGCTGCGGCCGAAACTCGTTCCACATTCAGTGGGAGCGCTGTGCCGCGTGCGCCTACCCGCGCGCGTCCCGCCGCCGCTACAACTGGAGCGTCAAGTCCATCAACCGCCGAAAGCCCGGCACCGGTCGCTGCCGTTCGCTCAAGGTGGTCAACCGCCGCATCAAGAACCACTTCAAGACCAACGCGTAAACACAGAGAAGATCTCTGATCAGACGAATTGACAGGGAAGCGAGGAAGACGTAGCGCTTATGGAAGACTGAGTAACATTAGCACTGTAAAAACGTGGATTGGAAGAGCACCCAGAACTTTTCCATCTGCCCCTCTGGTCTTTCAGCTGTTGATTGCGAATTTACTTCCTCCCGTTTTTTCCAGGTTGAGCACTCGGTTCTATCGCCACAGATGACCAAGGGAACGACCTCGCAGGGTGCTCGCCACGGCCGCACTCACGTGCTGTGCCGCCGCTGCGGCCGAAACTCGTTCCACATTCAGTGGGAGCGCTGTGCCGCGTGCGCCTACCCGCGCGCGTCCCGCCGCCGCTACAACTGGAGCGTCAAGTCCATCAACCGCCGAAAGCCCGGCACTGGTCGCTGCCGTTCGCTCAAGGTGGTCAACCGTCGCATCAAGAACAACTTCAAGACCAACGTGTCGAAGTGAGTCTGACCACTTAGCCGCACCACACCCATTCTTTTCAGCGACGGGTGCTCGCTGCCGCAGTGGCGTCGCCGGTGCTCCAACACCGCGCGGCTGCTGTGGATGAGTCGACGCTACGCTATGTTCTTATGCCGCTGTGGGGCAGGGAACCATGCTCAGTGTGTGCGTAGAGTCGTGGCGTTGGTCGTTCCCCGTGTCTCCCCTCACTGCCCGTCTTTAAGTAGAGTTCGTCGCGAATGATTCTTCGGCCACGACTTGGCTGGCGCGTGGCTAGACCCACATTGGCCATTCTATCGAGGCCGCTTTTTGCGGTTCGGTCGACGACGATTGTCGCAACGAGCAGCCGTCTGCCGGCGTGCTCGCTCTGCGACGAGGAAGACATCTCCGACTGGTCCGCCCACGCCCGCACGCCGAGCCACATCACCCGGCAGGTGCTGGGCCAAATGTTTGCGGCGCCAGAAAGAGAAGAGCAAATGATGAAGCAGCTGTGGGACACCCTCAATCTCGACTGCCGGCAGGTCGACGTGGTGAATGGCCAACGTCAGGGCAAACGTCGCGCCCGGCTCCATTCCACGCTGTGCTACCTCCGGGACATGAACGTGCTCGTGCATTCCAGGATGCGGGAAGACATGACATCGTCACGAGCCTCCGTCGACAGGCTTTTTGTTTCGAAAGAGTTTGCAAAATTCGCTCACATCGGTGAGACTTGTTTGCAGGCCGAGCTCACCGACCGGATCTGCCGATTGATGCCTCGGGCGTCGGCGGTGGAAATCGCCTCGACGGTGGCGTTCATCGCCGATCGCACCAAGCTCGCGACACTCTACGCCATTCTAAATCTCGACTCGTTCATGCAACTCACTGCGGACGCGTGCCCGGTGCCTCTCGAGTGGCGGGCCCTCGCATGCGTTGCCCTCATCGGCGAGCTGCAGCTATTCTGCGCGCGAGAGCGGCAAGTCAGTGTTGATGCCTCCGCGACAGCGGAACGCGTCGTGCTGTGCGTGCTGGCAACACACTGCAAGGAGAATATCATCTCGGAGCTGGTGTATGACGTGCTGCAGCCCGTCGTCGAAGAGTCGAGCGCGGCGTGGAAAGAGTACACATCCACGATGCGGGACAAGGCGGCCACGGTGTTTCGCCCTCCTGCCCCCAAGTTGTCCCACGTTCCAACGTCACCACCCGTCGAACCGCCTGCACTTCCAGCACACGATATGCCAGCCGTGCCGGACACGTTCTACCCGTCTGGGGTCGCCCGCCGGCGATCGTATTCAGTCGCATGGTCTCGGTGGCAGCGAGGCACGGGTACACTTGAGCTCACGGTTCCTGGAAAGCCAGTCAACAAGATGGCGCTGTTCGCCGCGCCGCTGCCCAAGATGAGCCTGAAGGCACGGTCGGATACGTCGTCGGGGCCCGCGGGCAAACCACCGCCACCCGCGCCGAAGAAGAAGTAGCGCCCCAACATTGAAGTGACTGTGCCTCCTACCCGCTAGTGTACGCGCGCCTGAGTTCGTTGGACAGGCAGCCCCCTTCACTGATTGTCCCTGGGAGTCGCTGGGGCCGTCCGTTCCCTGGGAGTCGCTGGGGCCGTCCGTTCCCTGGGAGTCGCTGGGCCAGTCCGTTCCCTGGGAGTCGCTGGGGCAGTCCGTTCCCCCCAGCCTCCTCCCCACCGTGCCTCTCTCTGCGTTCTTTGATGGCCGCCGCCCAACCTACCGCCGCCTCGCAGCAGGGGCAATTTGATTCGATCCTGGGAGCGGTTGGAACGAACTGCCGATATGAGAATCTGAGATCGCTCGGAAAGGGATCGTTTGGCCAGACTTATTTAGTGCGTCGAAAAAGCGATGGCCTCACCTTCTGCGCCAAGTCGATGGACCTCTCCACGATGACCAGCAAGGATCAAAAGTACGTCGAGGCCGAAATCCAGTGCCTCGCATCCTGCAACCATTTCGCCGTCATTCAGTACCAGGAAGACTTCACAGAAGGGACCAACATGCTCATTTTGATGGAGTACGCGGATGCCGGCGACCTCAACCAGCAAATTAAGTCGAGGGCGTCGGAGGACTTCCGCTACTTCGAGGAACACGAAGTTGGCTACACGTTGGTGCAGCTGCTCCTCGCGATTGACCACATTCACCGACGCAAGATGTTGCACCGGGACATCAAGGGTGCCAACGTCCTGCTCATGTCCTCCGGCCTCATCAAGCTGGGCGACTTTGGCTTCAGCCAGATTTACGAAGACACAGTGAGTGGCGCGGTGGCGGGCACATTCTGCGGCACCCCCTACTACCTTGCCCCGGAGATTTGGAAACGACAAAAGTACAGCAAACGCGCCGACATCTGGTCACTCGGGATTCTTCTGTACGAGATGATGGCACTGAAGCGCCCCTTCTCCGGTCAAGGTATGCGGGCTCTGCAAGACAGCGTCGTGGCCGGCGTTATCCCCCCACTCCCCGACTGCTTCTCGTTGGAGCTGCGGAACATCTGTTTGAGCTTTCTGCGAGCCGATCCCAACGCGCGGCCGACGACCACGGAGGTGCTGCTTCTGCCCTACATGGCAAAGGTGCTCAGCGACTTCGAACGCACCGTGGTCGCCAGCCCCCTCATCGCGGCCACGACCAAGGCACTCGTTGCCGACAACATTAAAGAATTTCGAGACAGTGCGAGAGATAACCCGGGAGGGGGCGCCATCGGACCCTGCGGCGCGATCCAAGCTCACGTCAACTATGAGTCACCGATCAGGAAAGAGTCGGGCGGCGTGTGGAAGGAGCGGTACTTTCTGCTCGCGGATGGCCAGCTCGTCATCAGTGTGAAAAAGGGCGACAAGGAAACCAAAGGTATCAGCGTGGCCATGCTCGCGTCCGTCGTACCGGTGCCGTTCCACGTGGCCAAGGCAGAGGGCGTATTTGCCCTCAACACCCTCGACAACAAGACCATGTGGATGCAGGCGCCGTCACGCGTCGCGTGCCAGGAGTGGATTCACCACATCCAACAGGCCATGGGCGTCGCATAGAGGCCCACGGTGAGCGACGAATGGTGGGGTGTGGACCGAGCGCATGTGGGGTGAGGGGGGGGGGGGGGGGG
>ERZ1292633.6399-Hain-H41-02um-R1-6399-length-10283-cov-5_pt1 | contig 10283 bp, 6 predicted proteins | sample MGYA00564406_ERZ1292633 | MGnify/ENA primary metagenome ERZ1292633 (study PRJEB36523, sample SAMEA6512639) | groundwater metagenome | collected 2019-01-08 | study: AquaDiva: Metagenomics assemblies of 32 groundwater samples
GTCTGTTCCTAAAGTCCGCCATACCAGACGCTCCGGTAGCCGGCGAAAACGACCGCGACTGAGGCGGATGTGAGGCCACGGGAAAGGGAGATGATGCCAAGGTGCTGCGCCGCCATGGAAATCGGCGTGCTCCAGTGATACACGCCGAACCCTACTAGACGCGCGTCCGGCGCCGCTGCGTAGCGGATGTTGGCCGTGACCGTGTCGCAAAGGCCGGGATAGCTAAATCGGGCGGCGGAGCTGGCCGGAGGCACCGCCCCGGGCACGTAAATCGATGGCATGATTTTCAATAGGTCACAACCCACGTCGATGCAGTCAACGGCCTGCGCATTCGCCAAGGGTCCCCGGCGAGGCAGTGCGGTTTCGGCGCCGAACCAGAGCACTATGAGAGTGAACGCCACCACGACGGCCGCAAGATGATCGCGGTTCGACGAACGTCGTCGAACTCGCTCCCGCCCCATGAGGGAGGGTGACAACATTGAAGAAAACACACACAAGTTTGAGAAGCAAGACTCTAGCTGTAGCTCATGTGGCAGTTTTGCTTCATTTCCGAAATAGAGGGAAGACCAAAACACAAGATCATTTCTGACCAAACCATTGCATGTTTTGAGTCCAAAAAAACCCCATCGAAACCACAAATCACGTTCGTCACGGGGCTTGAAGGACACATACATGCAAGGGGGACGATAACGATGGTTTTTTTTGATGCAATGGTACCATAACAGCCCCTCGAACGGGCCATCTCTCTCTCGAAAGTGCCCCGGAGAGAGAGAGGGGCCACCATCATCATCGCCGAGGTTGCCTCCTGCTTCACGCAACGTGAAGGTCCATCAGTTCCGCCATCCGCCGTCTCACGCAGGTCGCCTCGTGTTGGTTCCCACCGCGTTCCAGCACGTCGCCAAGTTGCTTCAGAAACGGAAGGCACTCGACGGAGTCTTCTTGAGAGACGGCTGCCCTCCCGCCACCGCCGCGTATCTTTCCTCCCCCACTAGCATCGACTGCCGCGGCCGCGTTCACTAACTCAATGACCCTTCGCAGAAGCCTTTCGGCCTCCTCGACGTTGCCCCGCGCGGAGTGCATCTCGGCCAGCGAGGCCATCGACTCGACGGCAAGGCTTGGCGCCTGATTCGGGCCGCCGTTGCGTGTGTGGTGACCTTTCGAGGGCGATGATGCCGCGGCCACGAGCTCATCGTACGATTGAGGACCATCTTCGTGGCTGCGTGGCGACGCCGAGCGCCGGTAGTCCGCCACGTCGTTCGACGCTTGAACCGCCTCGCTGCGACGCGCGAGCCGCTCGCTGTGGTCGTAGCGGCCGCAGGAATCCATCATCGCAGACAGCGTGCGGAGCGAACGGGCGGCCTCGGCCCGCTGGGGGCTGAGATTCATGCTCATGGCGGAGCGGTTGGTCGCCGCCATTTTAACACAGTCGATTGGAACTAAGGGAGAGATGGCTACAATTCGCTTTTCTGTTCGTGCGCCATCGATTTTTCACAGAGAGATGTATCGGCGCATCGAAAACCTCTCACTGCAAGTCGCTGCTCGGTAGGCCCGGTGTCTTGTTCCTAGGCGTTGTACAGAGCACGGATGTGACGCCCATTGGGAGAAGGAACAAACAGAGCAAGACTGCTGGTACACGGTATACTTACGCGCGAAACGTCGGGGGCCAGAATAAATCTCGTCTCTACGCCATTCGTCACACCCCCTTTTGCGATGTGGCGGACGCAGTATCGTAGGAAGGTTCGTCGCCGGCTGCGCACAATTCCACGAACTCGACGTCGTAAACGTTGCGGTAGTTGACGACCAGAAGAGGATTCGACGGCTCCAAATGCCTCGCCATTTCGAAGTCCTCGGCCGCTTCGGCGAACCGCTTCAGCGACTTCAACGCGAAGCCACGCCTGAAAAAGGCATGCGCGTTCATGGGTTGCAGAGCGATCACTTTGCTAAAGTCCACCACGGCCTCATTGAACCGGCCTTCATTCTGAAGCGACTTGGCGCGCTCGTGAACGTACGCGGCCATATTCGGACGCAGTGAGACCGCTTGAGTGAAAAATTCGAGCGCGTCGGCGTGGCGGTCCAAGTTGGCGAGCGCGATACCACACAAGTAGTGACATTCGTGACTATCGGTTGCGTTGGGCTCTAGCTCAAGCGCTTTGCGCAGGTCGGTGATCGTGTCCTCGTAGCGCTTGAGTGCGTACTGCGCCTTGCCCCGGAGGTAGTAGAGCCTCGACTCGCCAACGTCGCTCGCGATCGCCTTGGTCAAGTCTTCCACGGCTCGATGGTGCTCACCAACGTCCAGGTAGCACAGGGCACGATTGTACCAATATTCGATGGAGGCCGACGTGCCGTTGGAGGCTGAGGACGATGACGCCGATGCTGACGCCTGACGATCCAGCTCGATGGCATGCGTGAGATCGGCGATGGCCCTCGGGTACTGCGACATGTGCTTCAGCGCCAACGCGCGGCAGTTGTAAACTTGCGCGTCGGTGCACCCATGAGCTAACGCCGCGTCGAAGTCGGCGACCGCCTCCTCATACCGACTGAGCCACAGAAATGACTTGCCCCGGTAGAATCGGTTGATTCCGCTCTGCGGCGCCAGCTCGAGCGCCTTCGTGAACGCACCGACGGCGAGATCGAAATACAGTAAGTCGCAATACACTAACCCGATCCCCTCGTACGCGCGGCGGTCGTTGCGGTCCATCGCGAGCACTTTCGCGAAGCATTCCATCGACGCGAAGAGGTCCCCGTCGACATGGTGCATGAGGCCCAAATGAAACAGCGAAGGGCGAAAATTCGGATTGATTTTCAGCGCTTCTTTAAACTGCTCGATGGCGGCAGGGACGAGACGCAGCTCCTGAAACACGATTCCTTTGCTGTGATACACGTTTTCGTCATCCGCGGCGCGCTTCAGGCTTTCGGTGAAGTCCACGAGCGCAGTTGAATAATCCTTCAAGGCGAGTTCCGCGTTACCGCGATTGAAGTAGATGGACGCGTTGTCGTTGTCGCGGTTGCATGCCTCCCGAAAGTTCACGAGGCTTTCCTCGTAGCGGCCGAGCTGGAAGTTGGCGAGACCTAAGTTGTTCACGAACATGGCCGATGAGCCGTCCAGGTCCGTCGCGCGCTGAAAGCTTTGGGCGGCCGCTCGGTAGTCGCCGTCGGCGAAGTAGGCGAGGCCTAACAGATTGTGATTTGACGCGGACTCCTCGGCCTCCACCGCCTTGAGCAGATCCGCGATCGCCTCGGTGGCGAACCCTAGTTCGCGCCGCGTGTTGCCCCGGTAGACGAGCGCCTTTGTGCGAATGACTTTGGGAAGGTTACGAACGGTGGTGTTGCCGCCGGCCTTTCCGCCAGACGAGACGGCTCCCACTGCCGAGGCGACGCCCTCGAGTGCGATGGTAAACATGTCGATCGCGCGATGTTTGTCTCCAAGGTCATAGAACGACACGCCAAGTTCGTAAAACCAGGTGCCACTATCCGGTTCGAGTTTCTTCGCTTTTCGAAAATCGGCAATGCTGTCGTCCAGCTTTCCCATCTGCCGGAAGCACTGTCCACGGGCACCGTAGTACATGGCCGTCGTGCGCCGCCGATCCGCCGTAGGTTCGTCGTCGATTTGAATCGCCATCGTGAAGTCGAACAAGGCCAACTTGTACTCGTGCAAACGGTAATAGCACTGCGCACGGGCGAAATAATGCGCGGCGACTGCCGGGGCGTCGTGAACCGCTTCGGTTAGGAGGCGTAGGGCGGTCTGGAGCTCTTGCTTTTGCGACGCGGCGGCGGTTTCCTTGCTGCTGCTGTTGTTGCCACTGCTACCACTGGCGTCGTCCTTCCGTAGCATCGCCCTCGCCGCTTCGAAGGCGGCCTTGGCGCGTTTTTCTTTATCATCGCCACTGGCCGCAGACGCGGGACCACCGGGCTTCCCCCGGGAGTTGAGCAAACCGCGGACGCCCGCAACAGAGGAGGACATCAGAGGGATAGACTGATACTCTGCCGGAGTTCAACTCAGCGGAGAAATTACCAAACAAATGTTCCGACCAAACTTTCATCACATGTTTTTCTCGCGGGCACATTTCCGCTCTGTTGCCACAGCCGGAAACGCTTGACAGATATGAAACATGACGACCTTCTCCAGAAGCAACACAGGAACTGGAAATAGAGCGCGACGACACCTCCCGACGGTCAATGGCCCCCGCCGCCCCGCGACGCGGCCGCCGCGGCTTCCATCATGCGGCGGTCCGCGAGGTCATGTTTCGACGCCAGCTCCGCTCGTTTCACACCTAGAACTGCCTTCTCCGGCGTGTTATTCGGCGAATAGCGTTCCAGTGTCTGTGCCGCGCGATAAAACTCTTGCCTCACGAGTTGAAATTTCGGTGCATGCAAGTGACGCCCTAGGTTCAACCCGCCATTGCCGACTTCCTCATACGGATCTTCAATGCAGAAGAAGTAACTAAACGTCCCTTTCCGATTCTGCGGAAACGACCAACGCAAGTCGGAGCGCTTGCTCCTCCGGGGACGGTTCAGTGATACCATTTCATTCTCGTAGTCGAAATAATGGGCATAGAAGATGAAGAATCCATGGACGGCTTTCGACAGAGCCGCAGGGTCACAATCCGTCAATGGGGAGTAATCCGGATACCGGGGCAAGTGCACGGGGTGCGGCATGGACCACGGCTCGATCCACTCAAGTTGTCTCGTGGCGAGTAAATAATACAACCAGAGGATCGTCACCGCGTAGGAGGTCATCATCGCTTGGGTGCCGACGCCGACGTTGGTCGCCTTGCCCCAGGCTTTGAGCGCCATCGCGCCATGCCGTACGAAGGTCGGCCCGTTGTGGAAATACTTCCGAATGAGATAGCTGTTCTTGACCGAGTAGCCGCAGAAGCTGATGTCCCACTTGTAAATAAGCATTTCAGGCAAAAAGTGCTCGTCGAGGACCTCGCGGGTGAAATCCTCGCGCTGACTGCGAGTCAAGACTTTGCCGTCTGGGAACACGCCGATGGCCTCCACGCAGCTCAAGCGGTCCTTCATTTGGAAGGCAACCTTGCAGCCACCCGACGGGGTCGGTTCGACCCAGGCCCCTTCGACTTTGTCATAGCCTAGTTTATTGGCCACGAGCGATTCCAACTCCGCCTCGGTGATGATTTTATTTCGAATGTCGGACACCGCCGTGCGGGAAACTCGGTCCTGATCCTCCGTTAGAATCTCATACCGCATTTTGGCCACTGCTTCGTCATTGGCGGAGCGAAGTTTCACGACCGGCGTTCTCGCCTCGCTCACGGCGAGCAAATTCGGACGAATATGGGAAGGGACGTAGCGTTTGATCGCGCCCCAAAGCTTGTCGACTCGCTTTCCTTGAACATCGTGCGGGGGGTAAGGGTCGTCCAAAAGACACGAGAGGTCGAGATCGCTACCCCATTCCATCACGCCGTGCGTGACGAGCGATCCGCACATGAAGATTTTCGCCTCGGGATTCCAGCGAGTCGTGAGGTGCTGAATTTGCTGCCACGCGGCGATGGCGGTTTCAAACATCCGCTTCGGACCGACGCGCTTCCGGTTCTCCTCGAGCATCGCCGCGCCCCACGTGGCGTAGTGAGCATCGCCACCGCTGGTGTTGAACTGCGAAAATGCCTGTCGAACGGGCGCCGCCACAGGGACGACCTTTTGGCGCCAGGCGCGCGTCCCAATCAACATCGACGCAGGTTCTCAAAAATAAATGAAGATATTTCCAAGCCTTTCCTTCCCTTCTGCTGACTTACAAGCCCCAGTTGCCCTTTCCATCCTTGCCAACAGCAAGCATCCCTTCCGCATCGTTCGTATTTGGATTACTGCCTTTCATTGTTTCCAGCTAGATACCTTTGTGCAACAGAGGATGAAAACGTCCCCCCTTTTAAAAATAATTTTAGTCGGCGAGGAAGTGCCCATCATCGTCCTCATCACCAGCACCATCGGGACACGCGCCGTCGTCCTCATCGGTGGTGCTTCCATCGTCCATCGCCTCTTTCCGCGACGTCGCCTCGTCGCTGGCGTGTCTGGCCTCCTCCGCGATCAATACCTCCACGGCTTCCCGGAGGGAGAAGGTCAGCAGCCCATGGGAAGAAGAAGGGACACTGCTCGTCGTCAGCCACAACGATGCGGCGCCGTTCGCCGCGTCAGGAGGTCCTCCGACGAGGAGCGTTTCATTGTAACGCAAGGCGTCTCTTGGTTTGAGCCAACCGTCGTCGACATAGTCTCTCTTCGCGCGCTGTCGACGAAAGCCGAGCCGCGGCGGCAGTTGCTGTTCAATCCCCGATGCAGCGTTCGCTCCCGCCGCCAGAGCGCTACTGGGCCCCGTTGACGGTGGTTCGCCAGGAGCCGATGACGACGAAGCCGCGTCCTCGAGCACCTTCCGCTTCGCCGCCTCCTCGGCGATCCAGGCCAACTTGCGCTGCTTCTTCAGTTGCCGCTTGGTGTCGGTCCGCACGCGGTCGGGATTGTCGCGAACGTTCCAAATGTGAACGGCGCGCACTTTCCGGATGAACTGCTTCATTTCGCTGACGCGGATGGGATCGAAGTAAGGGCCACTGGACGACGCCGCGTTGGTGGATAGTGGTGATGCCGACGACGATTCACCACCCCCACTCCCACTCCCTCCCCATTTCACAGGCCTCGTATCACCCAAAAGATCGACCGTCGCAATCTCGGTGTACACCTTCCGCAATAAGAAAGCCTCCACCTCTCGCCGATGTTGCAAAAAGATGCGATTCACCGGCGGGAATTTCAACGGATTCTGATCCCGGAAGTCATAGCTGTCACACAGCGGCATGTTGAGCAGCAAGCACGAGGGCGGCGCCAAGGGCACGGATACCAGCTTTTCGGTTTGAAGCAATGCGTCGTCGAGCATGGTCTCGCGGATGTGGCCCCGCACGATGGCCAACACGAGGCCCACGATTTTCCGAATCATGTGAAGCAAGAAGCTCTCGCCTTCGATCTGAAGGATGAAGTAAGGGAAATACAGCGGCGAGGAAGGCCGCATCGGTCGCGATTCATGACCTGCTGCTGCTGCTGCTGGACCCCCGGCAGATTCTTCGCCGAGCGTCTGTGACTGCGGCGGCGGCCCCACTGAGCTGTTAGGAGTGGCGGAACAATTGTCGTCCGCTGCTGCGCTGATGGGGGTGAGAAACACCGGCACGGGCAGCACGCGGCAACGTGTGACGTGGCGGATCGCCTCGTTGTCGGTCGCCTTCACGGACTCGCCTTCCTTAGACTGATGGTGCTGGCGGCGCCGGCCGCTGGACATGGTCACATCAGCGGGCTCGTCGGTGAAGTTGTGAAAACGATGGCGGCCCTCGAACTTCCGTAGCACCGCATTCGCCTTTGATGTGAGATCGATCCATTGAGCCACCACCGCTGCCGTCGTCGTCGTCGTTGGAAGCGCCGACGCCGCAGCATCAGCAGCAGACGTTGAAGGCGTTGTCGGCGGCAGCTGATTTCCATTCGCCAACACCGCCGTGGGACCACCGTAACTAGAGCTGCAGCAGTGCCAAGGGATGTCTTGCGGCGAGAACTGATCAAATCGATTATCCAGGGCGTAAGCGGGCAACAAGTATTGGTACACGCGCCGGCTGATCGCGGCTCGAACACGGAAGTCCCTCGTGACCGGAAAAATTGCTGCGACCTGAATGGTGTCTGGGAGGGACCGGTTGATGCGCAAAACGACGTCGCGTCGGGCAGCATCAATCTCGGCACTTAAGCTTGTCGACATCGTGGCCTCAGCCGCGTCCCGCGTCGAATCTCGTCGGTGATCTGCCGCCTCGTCGGTGTCTTGCCCGACCTTCTCGGTGGCTTCTCCTGGCGTGATCGTTACAACGTCGAGCGAAGTCGAAGCCGCTGACGATGGCAGCATCAGACGAGCCGCGACCGCGTTAAACAGAACCAATGTGACCACATTTCGAACGGCATGAACCCCACGATCCGTGCGGCACCCTCGCGACAGGTGATGCAACAGCGCAAGTTTCCCTCCGTGAATGCCCGTGACCAACCCCGCGGCGTTGAGCGCCAGTAACAGGTTTCCTTCCACGGTGCCCTCCATCGCGGCCGTCGTCGGCTGCAGCTGCAAGCCTTGATACGGCGTGCCAACGTAATTAAGGACGACGGCGAAGGTGACAGGGTGGATCAGAGGGTACAGCGACGCAAGCGCAGCATCCGGAGGGGGAATGTTCACGTGCACGGAGTTGTTCGCCGCTCCCGGTGCCGCCGCCAGGGCGGCATGTTTGGCGGTCGTCGGGCGATGCTGTTGGTGTGGTCGGGTCGCGGTGGGGTCCGCGGCGGCTCCTAGACGGTCACGCTTGCGCATCGTTGGTCTACACCTCTTGTCGGAAAAGATAAAGCGCGGATGTCACTTTCTGGACTCGTCGTCCGTCGGTGTCGACATGAACAACAAGTCGTCATCGCAACGCATAGTTTGCTTCACACACACACACGCACACCCACCATGATAACTGATGAGCACTGATCACAACCGACGACTTGTACATCTACAAGAGAAACAGAATGCACCTCCCGACCCCGCTACTCGTGATCGACGTCCTCCAGGATGCTCTCGCCGGTGCGGTGGTCCACGAGCGGCACGGCCATGACGAGCTCCATCATGCCGCGGAAGTCGGCGTAGGATCGGCACGACGAGGGCAGCATCACCTGATAAAAGCACGTCACCGCTTTGATGAAGTCCACTCCAACTGGAGCGGCGGGCGGTAGCGACGACGGTAGCCGTCGTGGCGGAGGCGCCGGCCGCCGAGAAAGCCGCGGCGTTATCGCTCCTTCTCTCGTCCGTGCGGATCGAGGCCGCGACGAGGGATGGTGGGCTGCGGCGGCGGCGGGGGTTTCAATCGTCTCCACTGAATTCGGCTCACTTTGACGGCGCTGCTGTCGGGCGGCGCTGTCGCCAGCAGCGAAGGCTCCAGCGGGCAGAATTGTGATGCGTCGAGGAAGGCCGCCGAGCGGCATCGAGGTCAGACACGTGGCGAACTCTAAGAACCACATACGCTCGACGGCCGTGCCGTGATGCAGCCAGCTGCACATGTAGAAAGGCGTTTCGTTGTCGTTTGGCCATCCACAGAATTCAAGTTGCCCCACGACGTCTTTCGCTAGCAGCTGCGAAAACGATGGCGGTTGACCATTGACGGAGTCGTCTCCATCGGCATCCGCACCACCAGCGCTGCCGCCACCGTTGCCCTTTTCCCCGCGGGAAGTGTTGACCGGAAACAGTCTGTCGTCGTCGTCGTCCTTGTGGTTATCACTACTGTGGTTGCCCAGCAGGGCGGCGACATTGGCGCCGGTGAGAGCCCTCTGCAAGTGTCGAGGGACGATTCGAACAGAATGCTGAAACGCGACCCGGGCGGATAGCAGCCACAGCAGTCGCCTCCCAATGACAAACTCCCACAAAATATCGTCGAGTGATGGCGACGAGTCGACCTCGTTCGAGTGGGCGATGTGGGGTGGTTTGTTGTCGCCGCCGCCCACGCCGTACGACGACTCGTCCGAACCTTCTTTGAGTTGATGCAAGTCGTCTGGGTCGCGCTGCAGCGCTTTTCGAAGATTGCGAACAAACTCAGAATCAAGGATTGAAGCCGCGTGCCAAAGTGCATGTCGCAATGATACTTTTTGCGAAGAAGACGCGATGGCTTCACCACTCCCGACATGGTATTGTGAGTCCAATATTGCCTGCGCTAAGATGCGCCTAGCGTGGGCATCCAGTGCTGCCCGAGCTACGGGTATGCCCAGGCCGTGCACGTCCTCGTCACTTCGACTCCGCGCAGATGGGTCCTCGGTGAGGGAGGTCACGGTGGCGCGTCGGTGCCCCCGATCCACCTCATCCCCGTCGACTCCTTGCGGGAAAGCCGCGTCGCCGATCTCATTCAGCAGCTCCATTAGCGGCATGGCGGCGACAGATGTTCCTCCTCCTTCGTCCCATGTGATGCCTGTCGTCATGTCTACCATCTCGATGCCGTCGCCAGCGCTTGGTGGTGTTGCCAACGCAGCTGCGTTGTTCGTCGAACTGTTGCACATCAATGCGAAGAAGAGCGACGGCCAACCGGGCGGCGTTGCGAAGCAGCGCTTCTCAACGATAGATTTGAAGAGCAAACATCCGAAGGTGCGGCCGGCCGCTTGCGTCAACCACCCTTGCTCAACGTACGCGGGAGGCGGGCACTCAGCAATGTCGGATGACGCAGCCGCGAGCGTGGACACGGTCATAAAACGGACCAGTGCCTCCGACGTTAGACCTCCCCCGCCCCCGTCGATCGCCACTCTGG
>ERZ1292633.6400-Hain-H41-02um-R1-6400-length-10283-cov-4_pt1 | contig 10283 bp, 10 predicted proteins | sample MGYA00564406_ERZ1292633 | MGnify/ENA primary metagenome ERZ1292633 (study PRJEB36523, sample SAMEA6512639) | groundwater metagenome | collected 2019-01-08 | study: AquaDiva: Metagenomics assemblies of 32 groundwater samples
TGACAAGAGGTTACCTGAGGTTACGGAAGGCGCGATGCTGCACGCAGTGCAAAACAAAATATTCGCGAAGGTTATAAAAAAGGAACGGTTGGTGAGTTTGTTAATGATATTAATATTAGTAGAGGTTCATTTGTAACTTATAACGATGGAGGCCCTATGGGTAATAAATATCCAACCGAATCTTTAAAATGCTGGAATAAGGCCAAAGAAATTAGGGAAAACTATTACAAAGATTTTGCCACGGCTAAGGAACGCGGTGGGTTACGCTGGGCCGGCGGGGCCTGGTCGTTCGGGGCGATCCCGGCCGGTTTGGGTGACGATGTTTATCCTTTAACCGGTGAACCGTATGGGGCATCCGTGTCCTGGAACAAAGAGTTTGCCCTGGAATGCCAGGAAGCCGCGGAGAAAAAAGGTTACGCCCGCGACCTCTGTTCTTATATGCGGAATTACTGGGGGTCAATCATTCTTAATAAATATGCTTTCCCGATTACTAACGCATCGGGACAGGTCGTCGACACGTTCCCGAAACCGGATTTTATCTGGCAGGACCATATCTGCTGCAGCCATGCTAAGTGGTATCAGGTGGCCAGCGAATTAGAAGGTGGGCTTCCGGCTTATTGCATTGATGTCGCCGTCGGCCCGGAAAATGAAATCAATCAGCCTAAAGTTGATTATGTGGTCGGGCAGATGCAGGAGGGAATTGAATGGTTGGAAAAAGTAACCGGCCGGGAATATGATGATGAAAAACTGATTCAGGCGGTTTATAACGAGTGTGAATCCACCGCCCGCTGGGCGGAAATCTGCCTCTATAATAAAAATATACCAGCGCCCCTGGAAGAAAAAACGATGTATTCGCTTTATGTCCTGGGCACATTGATGAAACACAGTAAAGTAGTGGCTGATTTTTATAACGAATTATGCGATGAGGTAAAAGACCGGGTTAAACGCGGAATTGCCGCGGTTCCGAACGAACGCTGCCGGGTAATGAGCGATACTCAACCGCCCTGGGCATTTTTGAAGATTTTTAGATACCTGGAAAAATTCGGGTGCGTTTCGATCGGGTCGCTTTATACTTTTGGACTGATTGGAATGTGGGAGGTTAAACCAGATGGTACCTGGGGTCCGAAAACCACGCCGCAGGCGAAGGGCATTAAAATAAAAAATCGTGAGCAGGCGTTAAGAATCTTGGTCGAATGGAACCTGGCTAAACCCGAATGGCAGCATTTTTATTCGCCGCAGTTAAAAAGCGATATGATGCTCAGGATTGCCAAAGAGTGGAAACTTAACGGTGTAATGTTGCATTATAACCGCGGTTGCGAGGGGTTGAGTCTAGGGATTGCCGAGAACAGATTAGCTTTACAGAAGGCCGGTTATCCGGTAATGACTTTTGAAGGTAATATGGGTGATGAACGCGAGTTTGACGAAACCCGCACCATGGCCCGGATTGACGCCTTTATGGAGACATTAGAACTTAAGAAGTTGGAAGAATAATAAAAGAGTTAAATATGACTCAAAATAAAATATCATATTTCCCAGACTTGAAAAATGCCCCACAGATTACCCAAAGACCTGGTCTTAAGACAACCATTCTTACGGGTCTTGATGGTGAAAAAATGATGATGGTTCTAAATGCAACATTACCAGGACATACGGTTCCGATCCATTCTCATCCACACGAGCAAGTCGGAATGATCTATGCCGGCAAAGCCCTATTACGTATCGGAAACGAAGAGAAGATTGTAGAAAAAGGTGATTTTTATTGTATTCCTGCAAATATTCCGCACGGTGATACTTGCCTTGGTGATGAATCTTTTGTAATGCTGGATATCTTCTACCCTGTCCGTGAGGACTTTATGCAAAAAACTAACTTGATTTGCAAAGGAGGAGATTAATAAAATGATTACCGCCGGTGTTGATATGGGGGCGAAAACAATTAAAGTGGTTATCCTCTCCGCCAAAGGCGAATCCGCCTCTGGTGGAAAAGACTGGCAAATTATCGCTAAAAGCATTATTTTAGGCGGCTTTGACCAGCGGGGTGCGGCGGAAAAGGCCTTTGCGGATGCCTTAAATCAGGCTAAAATTTCCCGGAATGACATTGATGATATTACCGCGACCGGTCTGGGTAAAAAGGAAATTTATCTGCATCCGCCCATTTCCGCTAATCGCGAAGTAACCGAAGTCAGCGCGGCCGCCCGCGGTGCCGTTTTTCTTTTCCCATCCGTTCGTACGGTAGTTGATGTCGGTGCCGAAGAAGGACGGGCGGTGAAATGTGATAGCAAAGGTAAAATAATTGATTTCGCCGTGAACGAAAAATGCGCAGCCGGTGCCGGTTCGTTCACCGAAGCAATGTCGCGTGCCCTGGAAGTAAAAATAGAAGAAATTGGAGACCTGTCGTTGTTATCAACTAAAGCGGTGCCGATGAACGCCCAGTGCGCAGTTTTTGCTGAATCAGAAGTGGTTTCATTAGTCCATGCCAAGACTCCTAAAGCGGACATTGCCCGGGCGGTGCATGACGCGATTGCCAGCCGCATCAGTTCGATGGTCAAACGAATCGGTCTGGAAAAAGATGTGGCTCTGATTGGCGGTCTGGCCAGGAACAAAGGATTTGTAAATTCTTTAACTCAAAGCCTGGGCGTCGATAAATTGCTGATGCCGGATGAGCCCGAGTTTGCCGGTGCAATCGGCGCGGCGCTTATTTCAGCAGATAATAAGTAACAGATAGTAGAGGTTGGAAGTTAGATCGCCGGATGTAGTGGCGACCCCGATATTCATCGGGGCAGGCTCTTTATGGTCGTCCAATAGATATTTTACGGAGTAAAAATATGACGAAGGAATTCTGGCGCTGGAAAGAATACAACTGGAAAGATGAAAGTAAAGACTGGAAAAAAGCCAAGATTATTACGGCCGGAGTTGATGTCGGGTCGGTCAGCTCCAAAGCAGCTATTATGATTGACGGGGAATTATATGCTTTTAACCTGACCCGGACCGGTTCAGATAGTCCTAAAAGCGCCCAGAACGCGATTGATGGGGCGATGGATGGAACCGGTTTGAAGTTGGATAATATTCAATACGTCGTCGGGACCGGTTACGGACGGGTTAATATTCCTTTTGCCAAAAAAGCGATTACGGAAATTGCCTGTCATGCGCGCGGCGCTAATCATATCTGGGGCAAAACGGTCCGGACCGTGCTGGATATGGGCGGACAGGATTGCAAGGCGATTAAATGCGATGAGCGCGGCAAGGTGACGGCATTTTTAATGAATGACAAATGCGCGGCCGGGACCGGACGCGGGATGGAGGTTTTTGCCGATTTACTTTCTGTTTCTATTGAAGAAATGGGGGACCTGTCACTGACGGTGGATCAAGAACCGGAACCGGTTAGCAGCACCTGTGTGGTTTTCGCCAAATCGGAAGCGCTGGGATTATTGCGCCAGGGCTGGCCGAAAGAAAAAGTAATTGCCGCTTATTCTTCTGCAATGGCTCACCGGGTGGTAACTCTGCTGGAGAAAATCGGTGTCGAAAAAGATTTTGTAATTACCGGCGGGATTTCTAAAAATAGCGGTGTGGTTAAACGGCTAGAAAACGAATTAAAGATTAAAGCGTTGCCCGGGTCGGATAAGTTTGACCCGCAGTTAGCCGGGGCCATCGGCGGGGCGCTTTTTGCCAAGGCGCTGGTAGAGAAATCTAAATAGAAGTTAGAATTTGGAAATTGGAGGTTGGAAAATGCCTATAAAAACATATCGTGATTTGGAGATTTATCAGATAAGTTACAGACTCGCAATGGATATTTTTGAGATGACAAGGGCTTTCCCATCGGACGAAAAATATTCCTTAACAAGTCAGATAGTAAGGTCTTCTCGTTCCATAGCCGCTAATATTGCTGAAGGATGGAGTAAACGACGGTATGAGGACGTATTCAAACGACATCTTAATGACACATTAGGTTCAAATACAGAAACACAGGTATGGTTAGATTTCGTTAATGATTGCGGCTATATTAGCCAACAGCAGTATAGGAAACTTTATGATAAATACGAAAATCTGGGCGGAAAAATACACAAACTAATGAATAACTGGCAAACATTCTAATTTGAATTTTCTAACTTCTAACATCTAACTTCTAAAAGTATGTTAGCTCACTACGGTTATAAAGACGGTTCCGGTGATTTTTTTATTACCATTGATACGGACAAATGCAATGCCTGTGGTGACTGTGTCGTGGCCTGTCCGGTTCAAGTTCTGGAAATGGTAGAAGATGAAGGCGACCCTTTTCGGGAGATTCTCATGGCCGCGGTAACCGAAGAACATCGCAAAAAAATTAAATATTCCTGCGCGCTCTGCAAACCAACTGCCAATCGTCCTGCTTTACCTTGCGTCGCATCTTGTAAAGCCGGGGCAATTAGACATTCTTGGTAAGTATATTTTTTTCAGTCAAATATCCAGGTATTATATGCCTATAAATTTAACGATCAATCATATCTCAATCAAGACCGATTCAGTGGATTCAATTATGAAAGTTGCGTTGTCTCAAGGGATATATATTCCGCATCTCTGTTTTCATCCGGATCTGCCGCCTTCTTCAAAAAACATGGCCAGTGATTTGGTCTATCGGGGGAAAGACGGAATTCAGCATCAGGGAGCAAATAAAGAATCACTTTATCCCGCTTCGGCGGAAAGAGACCGATATAATGGATGTAAACTTTGTTTGGTCGAAGTGAGCGGTCTTCCTGAATTGCAGAAGGCCTGTGAAACTGTTGTTGAGGAAGGAATGGTTATCCGGACCGAGACCGAGCGGATAAAAGAAGCCCGGCAAAAGAATTTAAGTAAAATTTTGGCTGACCATCCACATGCCTGTCTGACCTGCGCCCAGAATGAAGGTTGCAGTCTGACACAGTGTTCCAGTAACGTACCGGTAAATGAACGCTGCTGCATTAAATTCGGTCGTTGTGAAATACAAAAAGTTTCTGAATATATCGGAATCTGGCCGGAGACACCACGTTATATTCACAGGGATATGCCTATTCTTAACTGCGAGCCGTTATTTACCCGCAACTATAACTTATGTATTGGTTGCACCCGTTGCGTTCGGGTGTGTCAGGAAGTAAGAGGTATTGATGCCTTAGGGTTTGTTTATCGGACTGATAACGGTGGGGATGTCGCGGCGGAGTTTACCTCCGACAGCCAGCGGGAGATAAACTCCCGCGCTACCGAATCATTCAACGACGCTAAAATAGTGGTTGGTAGCCGGGCGGAAACACTGGCCGGTTCCGGTTGTAAATTCTGCGGGGCCTGCGTAGAGGTTTGCCCGACCGGGACATTACTGGACAAAGTAAAAATTACCGACCGTACAAAAGATTTAGTTCCGTGTATCTCTGCCTGCCCGGCCGGTATTAATGTGCCGGGTTACGTGCGCTCTGTAAAAAATGGACATTCCTCGGAATCATTAACGATTATCCGGGAAAAAGTTCCCTTTCCAACCGTTCTGGGCAGAGTGTGTTTCCATCCCTGTGAAGATAAATGCCGTCGGAATGAATTGAATGAACCGATTGCCATCTGTGCGCTTAAGCGTTTCGCTTCAGAAAGCGAAACGCAGGTGCCAGATGCAAGGTTAAAGGTTAAAGGTTCTTCTATTCAGAATTCATCATTCATCATTCATAATTCTAAAAAGGTCGCTATCGTGGGCGCCGGACCGGCCGGTTTGACCGCGGCTTTTTATCTGGCCAGGTTGGGTTATCCGGTTACCGTTTTTGAGTCTAAACCTAAACCGGGCGGGATGATGCGTTACGGAATTCCGGCTTACCGTTTACCTGAAGAAGACCTTAAAAAAGATATAGATTTTATTGTTAAACAGGGCGTGGTCGTTAAAACAAATTTAACTCTAGGAAAAGATTTTACGATTGATTCTCTGAAAAAAGAAGGTTTTAAAGTAATTTTTGTGGCAATTGGCGCCCAGTTGCCCAAAAAAATTAATATTGAAGGAGTCAATCATAAAAATGTCTTCTGGGGAATAGATTTTTTAAGAAATATCAGGGAAGGTAAAAAAAATGATTTCATTGGGAAGAAAGTGGTGGTAATCGGGGGTGGTAATGTTGCCATCGATACGGCTCTTTCAGCCCGGCGGCTTGGGGCAGCGGAAATACAAATTACCTGTCTGGAATTAGAAGATGAAATGCCGGCTCATCAATGGGAAATTCAGCAGGCGCAGGAAGAAGGCATTAGTTTTGACTGTTGCTGGGGCCCTAAAAAAATTATTCCGGCCGGTGATAAACTTAGTCTAGAATTTTCCAGATGCCTTTGCGTATTTGACGAAACAGGTAAATTTAATCCCAAATTTGATAACAATGCTTCTAATTCGGTTGTGACCGATATGGTGATTATGGCTATCGGGCAGGTGCCGGAACGGGAATGTTTAAACGGGCTGGAGTTAAAAATTAGCGAAATATCTTTAATGACCGAGATGGACGGTATTTTTGCCGGCGGCGAAGTGGTGCATAATCCCAGTTCGGTGATTGATGCTATTGCAGACGGTCGTAAAGCAGCCGGGGGGATTGATAAATACCTGGGCGGTAAAGGCGAAATTGATGAACCGGTAATTTTAGAAAAACCGCCGGTTTTTTTCGGCCGCGCTGAAGGGTTTGCTGATTGGTCTCTTGTTAAAATGCCATGCGTTTCGGTGCAGGAAAGGGGTGCTGGGTTCAATGAAATTGAAAAAGGATATGATGAACCAATGGCGCTAACCGAAGCCAGCAGATGTTTGCAATGCGACGTACGCCTGCTTATTTCCCAGGTAGTTTTACCGCCGGAACAACATCACGAATTTAAACAGGATGAAGTGCGGAAAATACCGGAAACCGAAGGTGTTTTTAAATTACTTGATGAACAAAAAGTAGTCATCCAGATTAAAGGGGTGCTTAATCTTCAGGAAGGGTTATTAGAACAGTTGAATAAAAATAAAACAGCTTGTTATTTTGAATACGAAGAAGATAAGATGTATACTAAACGTGAAAGCGAATTACTTCAGCAGTTTTTACAGAAACACGGGCGCTTGCCGGGCGGCGGGGCGGATGAACTGGATGAGTTGTTTTAATCGCTGATTACACAGATTAGATAAGACGATTACGCAGATTATCTAGACATGAAACGTTATTTTATTATTTTTTGGTTTCTGGTTTTAGCCGCTAATCTTCCGCTTCAGGCCGAAGAGTTTGGCAATATTTTTGAAAATCAAGTTATCTCGGTATCTTTTTATGCGACGGCCGGCCGGATTAAGGGTGATACTACTTATCATATAACTTTCCCGGGCGGGGCAAGCGAACTGGAATTTCCTTTGAACAGTTCTTTAACCGGGATAAAAGTTGAATTGATTAGTAAAGTTCCGGATAAGGATAAACAACCACGGAACCGTTTCAGTGTAAGTTGGTTAACAAATAGCAGCCAGAATACCGGTGATATGAAAGATTTTGATTGGATTGATGATGATGTTGCTTTTTTTACCGAATCAGGATTGAGCGGTGGTTATAACCAGCCCGGACTGGATATTTATTCTGAATCTGACGCCGAATTAACGGCTCTGATTTTTGATCTGCAGTATGGCTATAATTTTTTTCCTGAAAAGAAGATAACACCTGGTTATTTTCTTGGGTACCGGGTTCAGAAATTTAAATATGAAATTAATAATACCAACCAGGTTGGTTTTGGTCCTTACCGGCCTTATTATACCGCCTCTATTCCAGGACCGACCCTGGATTATGAGGTAGAATATAAATTTTTATACCTGGGTCTGAATCTTAGCTGGCTGGCACCGAATGACAAATTTTGTTTTAATCTGAAATCAGGTTATTCCGGCCGAGTTGATGCCTCTGACGTGGATGATCATCTTTTACGGTATAAACTTTCTAAAGGACGCGCACAGGGGAGTGCGTCATTTTTTAACCTGGATATTTTATGGAGTTTTATGCCTCGCTGGAAATTACAGGTAAGTTATGAATCCGGGAAGATTGATACGGATGGGACGCAAAAACAAAGTTATTACTCCGGGCCGGATTATGGGTGGAGCGCCGAAGTTGATGATGAAATTACTTCATCTTACCAGGCTACTTCCATCAGTATTAAATATGAATTTTAATAAAAATTTACAAAGTAAATTTTTATGGATGAATTAGAAAAACAGGGCTGGATTAAGCAATTTACGGCCTCCGAGCCGCGGTTGAGTGAAATGGTGGAATTATACCAATCACTTGGTTTTGAGGTGCGTCTGGAGTCAGCGGATACGAATAATCAGAATGAATGCCAGGTCTGCCTGGCGGCCGAACCGGAAAAGTATAAAACTATCTGGACCAGAAAAAAAGATGGGGAGGGAAAATGACCATGATGAAAGCGGCAGTTTTTTACGGACCAAAGCAACTTTTAAAGGTGGAAGATTGTCCCAAACCGGTTATCGGGCCTGGTGAAATCCTGGTAAAAGTAGCGGCCTGCGGGGTTTGTCATACGGATTTGCATTATCTTGACCACGGCGTGCCGACTTTTAAAAAGCCGCCTTTGATTTTGGGGCATGAGGCGTCCGGGACGGTGGCGGAAACCGGGGCGAACGTGAAAAATTTTAAGCCGGGGGACCGGGTGCTTTTACCGGCGGTTTTGACCTGCGGGTTCTGTGAGTTTTGCCGTCTGGGTCGGGAAAATATCTGTAAAAATATGGTAATGTTCGGCAATCATATTGACGGGGCTTATGCGGAGTTTGTCAAGGCGCCGGCTAAGGACGCTTTTATTTTACCAGAAGAAATTCCGTTGGAAGAGGGCTGTATTATTGCCGATGCGATTTCCACGCCTTTTCATGAGGTCAAAAACCGCGCTCAGGTTAAAGCCGGTGATACCGTGGTGGTTTTTGGCTGCGGCGGGGTCGGTATTAACGTGGTTCAATTAAGCGCTGCGGTCGGGGCCATCGTGGTGGCGGTTGATATTAACGAGCAGAAATTACAATGGGCTAAGAAATTCGGCGCGGCCTATACCTTAAACATTTCCGGTTTGTCCGATGCGGCAAAAGAAATAAGAAAAATGACCAATGGTGGAGCGGATATCGCGATTGAAGCAATCGGAAATCCTAACACCATCACCACCGCTTTTAATTCGCTCAAAAAGGGCGGCCGGCTTTGCGTGATTGGCTATACCGATAAAGATATGATTATCTCAGCTGCTAAAACAATGTTTTTTGAGATGGAGATTGTCGGCTCGCTCGGTTGCCGTCCGGTGGATTATCCCAAATTAATTGAAATGGTCCGCATCGGCAAAGTACAGGTTAAACCGCTGGTAACCCACAAGTTTAAATTGCATCAGATTAATGAAGCGTTTGAGACTTTGCGGAACGGTGAAGCCTTGCGCGCAATTGTTGTAATTAATGGTTAGGTTTATGAAAGTAATTATTATCGGTAACGGAGCAGCCGGAATTAGTGCGGCTCGGACTATCCGTTCTATTAATAGGGATGTCAACATCGCGATTATTTCCAAAGACCGGGAATCGGCCTATTCTCTCTGCGCTTTGCCTTACGTGATTTCTCGGGAATTACCGCGGAAATATACGGCCCGCTTTGATAAGGATTTTTATAAAAAACTGAAAATTCAATCTATTTTAGGCAGCGCGGTTTGCAAGATTATTCCCGAGAAAAAATCAGTTATTCTGCAAAACGGCAAATTATTTTATTATGATAAGTTATTAATTGCGACCGGCGCCAGTCCGGTGGCGCCCCGGATAGAAGGCCTTGATAAAAAGGGGGTTTTCTTTCTGGATACCTTACAGAACACCCAAAAAATAATGGATTATATCAAAAAGAGCCGGGTTAAAAAAGCGATTGTTATCGGGGCCGGGTTTACCGGTATTGAATCAGCCCTGGCGCTGAAAAAACAGGGGATTGAAGTGGTTATTGTTGAAATGCTGGACCGGATTTTAGCCAGAATCCTGGATAAGGAAATGGCGGATGAAGCTATGAAGTTATTGGTATTAAATGATTCCGGCGCTGACGTCTCAGGCGTAGAAGTAAAATTAGGCGTCCGCGTCCAAAAAATTACCGGAGAAAAAAATGTATCCGGCGTGAGATTGGATGATAATAAATTAATGACGTGCGATCTGGTTTTAGTTTCTATCGGGGTTAAACCAAACCTTGCGTTGCTTGACGGGAGTGGGATCAAGGTTAATCAGGGGGTGGAGGTGGATGAATATCTTCAGACCAACCGATCCGGTATCTATGCTGCGGGTGACGCGGTGGAAACGAGAGATTACTTAACCGGCGAGC